>WNGA01011709.1_pt1 | contig 11404 bp, 7 predicted proteins | sample 5400061 | NCBI WGS metagenome assembly WNGA01 (sample SAMN13153366, study PRJNA577476) | soil metagenome | isolation source: 100 cm soil or saprolite under grassland replicate 2 | place: USA:California | collected 2016-06-15
GCGTGCGGCGCCAGCCACTTCGCCAGGTTCTCGCTCATCGGAACCAGTCGACGGCTCGCCGTCTTCGACTTCGCCGCCTTCACCTCAATGAATCGCTCCGCAAGATGAACCTCGCTCCAATCCAGTCGCCCAATCTCCGCGCTCCGCAGGCCGGCAAACGCGCCGATGGCCAGGAACGGCACGAGTTCGGACCGGGAGTAGGTGAGGAAATGTGCGATCTCGTGTGGTGTGAAAATCTCGATGTCACCCGCCTTCTCCTTGAACCTCGGCACCATCGAAATTCCGTCATGGTCTTTTAAGCTAAGCCGCCCTTAGTTCTCGACCTTGTAGATTTTGACGATGACTGAGCCGTCTTTGACCTCAAGCGGAAACCTGGATTTTTGCTTTTTCATGGTTCCAAAGTGTTAGGAATTTGTCAGGAAATCGGCGGGCGGTGAGAAAACCCTAGGAAAAGATGGTCGGGGCGGTGAGATTTGAACTCACGACCTCTTGTACCCGAAACAAGCGCGCTAGCCAGGCTACGCTACGCCCCGACAAGGCCGCAGACCCTGCCGGGGCACGGAGGCAAATGCAACATCCAATTTTCAGTGTTCAGTGTTCCCGGTTTACTGTTCAGTATGCGCCGCCGGCGGCGGGCGGATGGGCATGGCCGACCGCTCGGGATAATGATTTCGGCATCCTGAACACTGATTACTGAACACTGATTCCTGAACTCGCTCATGCCACTGTTCGGCACCCTTCTCAACGCCGCCGGCATTCTGCTGGGCGGCCTCCTCGGGCTGGCATTGCGGCGGCAATTCAATCCCAACACGCAAATCCACCTCAAAAACATCCTGGGCCTGCTGGTCATCTGGGTCGGCCTGAGCACCACCTGGAAAAGCCTCGGCGGCGGCGTGCTCGGGGTGGCCAAGCAGATGACCATCGTCGTGCTGGCCCTCATCCTGGGCCGATTGACCGGGCGATTGCTTCACTTGCAGAAGGGACTGAACCGCCTGGGCGAGTATGCGAAGGAGCGGTTTTCCAAAGCCAGTGCCGGCGCGCCGCAGAAGTGGAGCGAAGGCTTCATCACTTGCACGGTGCTGTTCTGCGTGGGGCCGATGGCCATCCTCGGGTCCATCCAGGACGGACTGGATGGGAAGTGGCAGACCCTTGGCATCAAGGCCGCCATGGACGGGCTTGCGACGATGGCATTCGTCGGCCCGTTCGGCTGGGGCGCGATCCTTTCGGTCGTGCCGGTCATGGCCTACCAGGGCACCCTCACGCTGGCCGCCAGACTGCTCGCGCCCCAGCTTCAGAACCCCGCGTTGCTCGATTCCATCAATGCCACCGGCGGCCTGCTCGTGTTCTGCATCTCGCTGATCATTTTCGAGCTGAAGAAAATCGAGCTGGCGGATTACCTGCCCAGCCTGGCGTGGGCGCCCCTGCTGACGTGGGTGTGGAAATGAGGGGCGCTCCGCGCCGGACGCACCTCTTAATCGTGATGCCGCCACTGTCTGGCTGCCGGAGCGCGGGTTTCTTGACCCGCAGCCCGTCCCGGCGAAGATACGTCTTCAATTCCGCCGCACTGCGCAGATGCCAAAAACTGTAGCGGGGCTCTATGAGCGCCGAAGTGACTGCGCATTCTGGCCCGATTTCGGCGGTCACAGACCGCCGCTACAACTCAACCTGGAGTTTTTGAACGGGCTGTTAGAGGCGAGGTCGTGAAATAAGCAGGCTACCTGCGCCGCAAGCGATAGAATTGGTTGCCGGGGCCAAGCGGGATAGTGACGACGCACTGATCGTTGACGATGTCCGGGGTGCCGGAGACCCCTTGCCAATTCGGTGCGCCAAGGTGCGACGTTGCTTCGAGCAGAAAGTTCGTTCCCGTGGAGGGCCACGAAAGCCCCAGATCGTTTCCCGTTCGCTGGATGCTCAAGGAATGGGGAATGTGCCAAAGCGCAATTCGAGTCGATGTCTTGTCACCAGCTCCCGTAAAATCGCCGCCAGCGAATAACTCGGTCCCCGTCGAGGCCAACGCTAGTATGCCACCGCCCCACATTCCGCTCCCAAGGGCGGACCAATTGGAACCATCCCACCTCGCAATGACCCTGGCACTCACTCCTCCGATATTGATAAACGAGCCGCCAACATACAAGTCGGCACCGTTCGGAACGAACGCATCGACTGAGTTGGCCGCGCCTCCTATGTTTTCCCAACTGGCGCCATCCCACCGTGCAATGTTCACAGCCTGTACGTTGCCCGCCAACCAAAACCCCCCGCCTGCATACAAGTATCCGCGGTGATAGACGAGTGACCACACGGTGCCGTTTTCGGGAGTGAATCCGTTGATGCGGCGAAGGCCATTGCCGAGCGCGTGCCAATTGGTGCCATCCCAGCGGGCGATGTTGGTTACAGCGACGCTTCCTGCGCTCGTGAACCGTCCCCCGACGTAAACAGAATTAGAGTCCACTGCGATGGCGAAGACTGGCCCTGCAACGCCTGGGCCTAGAGCTTGCCACTCAATACCATCCCACTTGGCGATGTTCAAAACCGGGATGCCCCCAGCCGACCTGAGATCACCGCCAACATAAATATTGGAGCCATCGGTGGCTAGCGCAGACGCGATACGATCGATGCCACTTCCGAGAGCGTGCCAGTTGGTTCCATCCCAGCGTGCGATGTTTCGAGCATCGACCGGACCTGCATTGGTGAATATTCCTGCAGCGAAAAGGCTCCCTTGGCATTCGAGAAGGGCTCGAGGTCCATTGTTAAGACTGATCCCCAAGCCATCCCCGAATGTTGACCAGTTGGTGCCATCCCACCTGGCGATATTCGTGGCCGTGATGCCTCCAATCGAATTGAATGCACCTCCGAAGACTACGCCGTTGCCGAACAAGGCAATCGCTCCGACGCCGTAGCCGGAGAATCCATTTGTGCCAAAAGCTGAATCCCAGAATTCGTCGCCGGGCGCTGACTGAACGAGTTGCTGGGAAAATAGCAAGAGTGCCCCTCCGAAGCTTGCCGGAAGAAAAGCACATGAACATCGCTTCAGCACACCAGAACCATGCCGCAAAAACTCAGGGAAACAAGCGAATTTTGCACTGTTGTTCCTCTTCGCTGGGCTGCCGTGCTGAAGCAGTGCATTCAGTTGGTTTGACAACCACACAATTCTTCCGCTTCTATTAAGGCCGAATGAAAACCCGTTCTCTATTCCTCATGGGGTGTGTCCTGCGTGCTTGCTTTGTCACCGGAGCGCCACAGCTGCCGAGTGAGATGGCGAACTTCGACGCGAGGCCAGCAGTGCGGGCCGCGCCGCAACCGCTGGCTGGCGAACGTCAAGACTCTGCATTAGAGTTCAAGCGGAGAATTCCTGGGGTCCAGATCGACCTTGACAGCGTGACGGCGGCACCATGCTGGATTCAAAGTAACGTAGGATTTCTCACAGGCCCCGACGGCGAGAATAATGTGCTTCCGAGGGCACCACAAGCTGGTCTACCGCTGGTCGATCCACCGGATCCCCACGGGATGATCAAGCGCTTTCTGGACGAGAACGCCGCTCTGTTCGGACACGACTCGACACTCCTGAACGGAGCCCGCAACTCCCGGGAGTTTGTTACGGAGCACAACGGCATGCGAACAGTAGTGTGGGAGCAAATCCTGGACGGAATCCCGATTTTCGATGCCACGCTCGTCGGGCACATAACACGGAACGGTGAACTTGTGAGCCTGAGCAGTCGGTTCGTGCCCGATCCGGCCAGCGCGGCCGATGCGGGTTTACCCAATCGCCAGTTCGCGCAAGCGTTTCCAGTCGTATCGGCGCCAGAGGCCGTCGCCAACGCGGCCACAAACATCGGCGAGAGGCTCCAGGCCACACAGGTTGAAGCCGTCGAAGCACAGCCTGACGGCCCCACTCGACGCCAGAAGTTCAAAGCGCCCGCCCTGCTGGGCGAAGCGCGCGCCGAACTGGTGTGGCTTCCCATGGACCGCAACACTCTGCGACTATGCTGGCGCGTCATCCTCACCGGGGCGATCCGCAACGAAATGTTCCAGGTGCTGGTGGACTCCCAGACCGGGCAAGTTCAAGTTCGTCACTCCTGGACGTTCCGCGCGCAGCCCGACACATATCGGGTCTTCGGCAGCGACAGCCCTTCACCCTTTTCGCCGGGATGGTCCACTCCGAACACAAACCAGCCTGCGCTCGTCACGCAAACGAACCTTACGCTAACGGCAATCTCCACGAATGCTTCGCCCAACGGTTGGATCAATACAAACTCCGCCCTCTTCCTCTTTCTAAACACCACGATTGGAAACAACGTTGATGCACACACCGACCTGAGCGGGTCGGACAACCGAGATTACGATCAGGCATTGCTTACACCACCAAACCCGCCTCGTCCCGTCGGCACTTTAACGAACGGCGTATTGCAGTTCCTGTTCGACGTGAACCTGACGAACCAGCCGCCGGCGACTAACTTTCCCGCTCGCAATCAAGATGCCGCCGTGGTGAACGCCATCTATTGGGCCAACTGGATGCACGACAAACTCTACGATCTGGGCTTCACCGAAGCCGCCGGCAATCACCAGCGTACCAACATTTTTTACAGCGGCGGGACCACCAACAACCGCGGCGGCGTGGGCAACGATGCCGTCCTGATTGATGTGCAGGACGGGGCCCTGACCAACCGTGCCGACAACCTCCAAACCTGTACCCCGCCGCAAGACGGCATGGCCGGTCGGATCGAATGTTTCTTGTTCAGGAATCCCGCCCCTCAGCGCGATTCGGCCTTCGACGCGCAGTCGTTTCTGCACGAATACACCCATCTGATGAGTGGCCGCCTGGTGGGTCACGGCGCGGGCTTCAGCACGCAGCAAGGCTTCGGTCTGAGCGAGGGTTGGTCGGACTTTTTCTCGCTGGCAGTGCTGGCCGAATCCGGGGATGACACGAACGCCAACTACGCGTGGGGCGCCTGGGCCGGATATCTCTACCCATTATACGGTATAAATGTCACTGAGAACTTTTACTACGGCATCCGCCGCTATCCCTACACGACGCAACTGTCCAAAAACCCTCTTACCCTGGGAGACGCCCGCGAGCTGCGCTGGCACTATGGCATCCCGATGAACCCGGGGTTCAGCAATGTCTTCATTTCAAACCCAATTCACTTTAACAACGATCCCCATCTGCTCGGGGAGATCTGGTGCGCGGCGTTGTGGGAAGCCCGGTCGATCTACATCAGCAAGTACGGCTTCAGCAACGGGACGGATCGGATTCTGCGCCTGGTGGTGGACGGGATGAAACTGGGCCCGGCCAATCCGACCTTTCTCCAGGCGCGCGACGCCATTCTGCTGGCCGACCGGGTCACGACCGGCGGCGTGGACCAGACCAACCTCTGGGCCGCCTTCGCCAAGCGGAGCATGGGCTGGAGCGCGTGATATAAGCAGGATAGGAAGGCTACTTGCGCCGCAAGCGATAGAATTGGTTGCCGGGGCCAAGCGGGATAGTGACGACACACTGGTAGTTGATGATGCCCGGGGTGGCGGAGACCCCTTGCCAATTCGGTGCGCCAAGGTCCGAGGTTGCTTCGAGCAGAAAGTTCGTTCCTGTAGCTGGCCAAGAGAGGGTAACATTGTTTCCAGTCCGCTCGATGCTCAACGAATGGGGAATGTGCCAGAGGGCGATGTTATTGGCGGGCTTGCCGCCGGCGTGATCGAAGAATCCACCGAGATACAATTCGCTGCCCGTGACGGCAAGGGCATCCAAGCCTCCAGGGTCAATACCGGACATAGTGCCACTTCCGAGCGGTGACCAAACCGAGCCGTCCCATTTTGCGATCGCGAGCGCTTGAGTCTCCCCTGCGGAAGCAAAAAATCCTGCGGCGTACAAATCAGTACCGTTAAGAGCGAGGGCGTAGACGCTTCCCGCGTAGTCTATTCCACTGCCCAACGCCCGCCATGTGATCCCATCCCACTTGCTAATATTGATGGCGCTCACCACGCCCGCGAGACGAAAGGCACCGCCGGCGACGACTCCGTTTTCGACACTGAGAAGCGTGCGCACCATCCCACCTCCACCACCGCTTACGTCCCAATCCCGAATTCCTTCCCCTAAAGCCACCCACGACATTCCGTTCCACATCGCGATGTTGGTCGCATTAACGCCACCTCCAAGCCGAAAGCGTCCGCCCGCATAAATCGTTGTTCCGCTTGTCGCGACGGAATCGACCGCAATTCCGGAAATGCCATTTCCGAGGGCTGCCCAATTTGTACCATCCCAAAGGGCGATATTCGGTGTGGTCAATCCTCCAAGGAAATTGAATGTGCCTCCGACGATCAATTTGTCGCCGCCGATAGCCATTGCACGGACGATACCGTTGCCAAGCACGCCAACGCCTTCGCGACATGGAAACCAGTTCGTGCCATCCCACCTGGCGATATTATTGACAGGAACGTTGCCAGCCTGCCCAAAAGCCCCACCCACGTAAAGCTGTCCATCGTGATGAGCCAATGCCAAAATGCTGGGAAGTAGGCCGACGGTAATACCATCGCCAAGCGCAGACCAGCCGTTCGTGTCGAATTTCGCAATCGAATTAGCAAATACTCCGCCAATCTGGGAAAAACGCCCTGCCGCGTACAAAGTGTCGCCGACCACAAGCACAACCATTACCGGACCGTCAGGTCCTGGAATTCCGATGGACGGGTCCCAGTAGTCGTCTGGTACGGCCGCCGCTGCGCCCGAGCGCACCAGCATTGCGACGAGCGCAGACAGGATAAGCCGGGAGGCCAAGCTCGACCGTGCTGGCGGGTTCACTTCTTGAAAGATGCCAAGAGATTCGTTTTCCACATCTGTTTCACCTAGCGGACTCCTATCTCCGCCGCAGGCGATAGAACTGGTTGCCCCGGCCTAGCGCGTTGGTGACGACGCACTGGCCGTCGTGGACTATGACCGGCTGCGTTACTGGCGACCAGTTCGAAGAAGGCACGCCGCAGGCGGCTTCCAGCACAAAGTTCGTGCCCGTAGCTGGCCAGGAAAGAACAACGTTGTCCTGCACCTGCTGAATGCTAAGCGTGTGAGGAATGTGCCAGAGGGCTATGGAACTGGAGAGTTTGCCACCAGCCAGCGTGAAAAAGCCACCAACAAAAAGATCAGTGCCACTAGCCGCGAGGGCCCTGACAGAGCCTGCACCACCAGCACTCGCTGTACCGCTGCCTAGGTTTTCCCAAGACAGCCCAGACCACTTAGCGATGTTCATTGCCGAGATCGGACCAGCTGTGTTGAAGAACCCGCCAACATACAGATCTGTAGTACCAGATAGCGCCAAGGCCCACGTATGATTCACTCCACCTGTCAGCGCGGACCAGTTGTTCCCATTCCACTTGGCGATCCCAGCGGCACTAACTCTCCCTGCGACGCTAAATCCGCCGCCTGCGTAGAGATCGCTCCCACGGACAACCAAGGCCCGAACGACACCATTCTCTGATCCAGGGCCATCATAATTCCTGAGCCCATGGTCCAACGGGAACCACGTGGTGCCATCCCATCTGGCGATGTTGGTTGCAGCAATGCCACCCGCCGTACGGAAGCGCCCGCCAACGTAAAGATCTGGACCGCTGACTACAACACTGTCCACTGCGGCACCGGGGTACGGCCAAGTGACACCCTCACCCAATCCCTCCCATTTCGTTCCGTCCCACTTAGCGATGTTATTTGCTGAGATTTCCCCCGCCGATGAAAATGACCCACCCACATACAGCGTGCCGGCGGACGCCGCCATTGCACGTACGCCCCATGATGTTCCAAGGCTAAGAGCCGTCCAATTTGTGCCATCCCACTTGGCGATATTACTAGCGAGTATGCCACCAGCCTGCGTAAAAAAGCCCCCGGCAAAAAGATCCTCGCCGATGAAGACTAACGCATGCACCTCTGGCAATAGCCCGCCAGTCAAGCCGTCTGCCAGTGCACTCCAGTTCGTACCGTTCCACTTGGCGATGTTGTTGGCGGGAACGCCACCGATCTGAGTGAAAGTACCGGCGACATATACGTCCTGCCCGTGAACAGAAATTGACCAGACCGGCCCATCAGCGCCAGGCGCTCCAAATCGAGGATCCCAATTATCGTCTGGGCTTGCACCTGCTGCTACAGAGCGGAGCAGGCCGACTAACAGGCAACAGGGCAGGAGCCGGCGTGTGAAGTTGAGGAAAACCGGCCTTTTCACGCTTAAACAATACCGAGAGATTCGTGACTCACAAGGCTACTTGCGCCGCAAGCGATAGAATTGGTTGGCGGGGCCGAGGGGGAGAGTGACGACGCACTGATCGTTGACGATGCTCGGAGTGCCGGAGACCCCTTGCCAATTCGGTGAGCCAAGGTCCGACGTTGCTTCGAGCAGAAAGTTCGTGCCCGTAGCCGGCCATGAGAGAGTAACATTGTTTCCAGTCCGCTCGATGCTCAACGAATGGGGAATGTGCCAGAGGGCGATGTTGTTCGCCGGCTTGCCGCCGGCCGTCGTAATGTCTCCGCCCCCTACCACTAGTTCACTTCCTCGCGATGCCACTGTAAAGAGCCCTGCGCCGAAAAATCTATCACCGATGCCGCTTCCGAGCGGTGACCACTCGATCCCATCCCACTTGGCGATGTCGCTAGTGTTCACGCTACCTACGAATCCAAAATAACCGGCGACGTACAAATCGCGACCATTAAGAGCGAGAGCGTAGACGCTTCCCGCGGAGTCCATCCCACTGGCCAACGCTCGCCACATCCTCCCATCCCACTTGGCAATATTGATGGCGCTGACCGCTCCGGCGAGACGAAACGAACCCGCGGCAACGACCCCGTTCTCGACCTTGAGAATCGTGCGCACCATCCCTCCGCCGCCACCGCTCACGTCCCAATCCCGAATCCCTTCTCCTAACGCCAGCCACGTAGTTCCGTTCCACATCGCGATGTTGGTCGCATTGATGCCAGCGCTGAGGCGAAATCGTCCGCCTGCATAAACCAACGTTCCGCTTGCCGCGACGGAATCAACTGCAGTTCCAGGAATGCCCCCTCCGAGGGCTGCCCAATTCGTACCATTCCAAGCAGCGATGTTAGGCGTGCTCAATCCTCCAACGAAGTTAAATGTTCCACCGACGATCAATTGGTCGCCTGCAACAGTCATCGAACGGACGATGCCGATTCCCGGCCCTCCAACCCCATCACCACACGCAGACCAGTTGGTGCCGTCCCAGCTGGCAATGTTGTTTACAGAGGTTCCACCCGCACTCGTAAAGGCGCCAGCCACATAGAGGCGGTTCTGGAACGCCGCCAAAGCGCGAATGGCAGGAAACGAAGAACTTGTCAGTCCATCCCCAAGAGGGTGCCAATTTGTACCGTCGTACCTCGCAATGCGCACCGCCTCGATTCCTCCGATGCTAGTGAAGCCGCCGACCGCGATCAGATCGGAACCGAAAAAAGCTAATGCAGAAACAGTATCAGATGCGCCGGGTACTCCAAAAGCATCATCCCAGTTTTCGTCTCCGGGCGCGGCAAAAATGCCGGAGGTCAGGCTGCACATCAACGCGACGGCGACGACAAACGGCGCAGTTGCGGGCCTGCTTTTCATGATGACACCATACCGGAAGGTTCGATTTTCTCAAGCCTCACTTTCCGACATGTACTCGTCCAGATCATGCCCGCGCGTTTTGGTTTGACTTCGCTCGCCGACCGGAGTTCGCTGCCCATCAGCACTTGTACCACAAATGAGAGCCGTGTTTCGGACTCTTGGCACTGTCCTCACGTTCATCGCTGTGGCGCTCTCTCTCAACGGACAAGAGGAGGGACGCGCGGGTTTGGCCAACCTTGACAGACGCCGTGACGCGGCCGCCAAGGCAGTTCCTTTGGCACCCGAGCAAGCCGCCGCTGCGGATCACCTCAAGGAACGAAGTCCGGGAGCCAGGATCGACTGGGATGACGTTTTTGGCTCACCTCACTTCATCCTTAACGAACGAGCCTTCCTGAGCGGTCCCGATGGGGCAGATGACAATTTGATTCCGGGTGCGCGACCGGATCCGCTGGCGGGAGACCCGCACAAGGCCATTAAGCGGTTCCTCAACGAAAACTCGGGCCTCTTTGGCTTCGACGCCGCTATTCTCGCAGCCGCTCGCGTAAGCCGCGAGCATGTGACCGCGCACAACGGCATGAGAACAGTCGTGTACGAGCAAATGCTCGATGAAATTCCTGTGTTTGAAGCGTTGCTCTACGGCCACATTGGCAGGAACGGAGAACTTGTCAGCCTGTGCAGCCAGTTTGTGCCAAATGCCGCGTCGGAAGCCGATGCCGGCGTTCCCAACCGGGCCTTCGTTCAGGCTTTTCCTCCCGTGTCGGCCCAGCAAGCCGTGGCGTACGCCGCCACGAACATCGGCGAAACGCTGGATGCCGCCGAAGCGACCCCAAAGGACTTCGCGCCGCAAGGCGCGGAGAAGCGCCAAAGGTTTGAGGCGAATCGGCTCCAGGGAGAAGCCACGGCCAGCCTGGTCTGGTTGCCGATGAATCGGCAGGCGATGCGCTTGTGCTGGCGGATCGTGCTCACGGGCAAGACGCGAGGCGAGATGTTCCAGGTGCTGGTGGATGCGGAAACGGGCGACGTGCAAGTCCGCCACTGCTGGACCTTTTACGCCAATCCGGTCGCGTATCGCATTTTCCCCAGCGACAGCCCCAGCCCGTTTTCCCCCGGATGGTCAACACCGAACACCAACCAGCCGTCGCTCACGAGCCGCGTCCTGACCAACCTCGTTGCTGTGTCAACGAACGCGTCTCCAGAGGGTTGGATAACCCCAGGCCGGACCAACACCATCGGGAACAACGTAGATGCGCACACTGACTTGGGCGACGACAACCCAGTATATGCTGCCGCGCTTCCGGCCGGAAATCCCCCACGCCCCACCGGCACGACCAACAACGGCGTGCTGACGTTCGACTTTCCGCTGGACCTGACTCAAGCCCCGACCACGACGGACAACCAGAAGACGGCCCAAGTGAACGCTTTCTACTGGGCCAACTGGATGCATGACAAATTGTATGATCTTGGGTTCACTGAGTCGGCCGGTAATTTCCAGGCCACGAATTTCGGCCGCGGCGGTTCCATCAGCAACGACGCAGTCCTCATCGATGTGCAGAATGGAAATATCATCACGAGCAATAACGCGCGCGCCGTCGTGGCCCCAATCGATGGATTCCCCGCTCGGCTCGAGATCGGCCGATTCTTCAATCCGAACCCGGATCGGGATGGCGCCTTGGACGCGGAGTGGCTTCTGCACGAATACACCCATTTGATGAGTGGGCGGTTGGTGGGCCACGGCGTGGACGTCAGCGGGGTGCAAGGCTTTGGCTTGTCCGAGGGTTGGTCGGACTTTTTCGCCCTGTCGTTGCTGGCCGATTCCGGAGATGACA
>WNGA01015078.1_pt1 | contig 11403 bp, 17 predicted proteins | sample 5400061 | NCBI WGS metagenome assembly WNGA01 (sample SAMN13153366, study PRJNA577476) | soil metagenome | isolation source: 100 cm soil or saprolite under grassland replicate 2 | place: USA:California | collected 2016-06-15
CAGATGCTCTGGAGTGACATCAAGCGCGTATACTTCCTTTGCCCCGCGCTCCATCGCAGGGATCGCTATAGTGTTGCCCCAGCCACATCCCAAATCAAGCACTGCCTTGCCCGCTACGTAATCTAGTAAAGCGCTTGTTGGAAGATCGACGGGAATTTCCCACCCATATTTTCCTTGCGACGCTAGGTCAGTATGCCCAGCCTCTTGGGGCGTATCAAAAATAAGCTGCTCGTATTTCCCGAGCACAGAATGGCTGATGCTTCTTTGTCTCATATGTGGTTATTATATGTTACGTCTAGGAGCTCGGCCTATAGGCCTATACATAAGGGGGCCGCGTGCTCTAGCCGTGAGTGTTCGCATCAAACGGCATTTTTATGCTACTCGCGACAATTTTTGATATGTTTCCTTTATATAAGGAAACTTTCGTGATATTATTTCCTTATGAACAAGAAAGAACTACTCAAAACAATCATAACAGATAGTCAATCACGCAAACTTCCTACGGTCTGGAACCGTGCTCTAACCATACCCGCTAATAGTACGAAAATCGTAACGCTTACTGGCGTGCGACGAAGTGGCAAAACCTACCATCTTTTCGATACCATGAATCAGCTCAAGGCGAGCGGTGTCTCTCCTGAACAGCTTCTCTACATTAACTTTGAAGACGAACGATTGCATATCGATGGCGATGAGATGGACGTAATATTACAAGCATACCAAGAACTCTACCCTCATCTTATATTATCTGATTGTTACTTTTTCTTTGATGAAATCCAAGAAGTTGAAGGTTGGGAGAAATTTGTAGACAGGCTTTACTCTTCAGTTAGCCAACATGTATTTGTAACCGGCTCCAACTCTAGGCTCCTATCTAAGGAGATTGCCACGGCTCTTCGTGGTCGAACGATCACATTTGAAATATATCCCCTGTCATTTTCTGAATTCGTACATGTGGTGCGGCCAGGCCTCAATCCGCATAGTAGCGCTGATAAAGCGCAACTCCTGTCTTTTTTTGAACGGTTTTTGCATGAAGGTGGGTTTCCGGAGATTATCACCCAGCAAGATGATCTCAAAGACAAGATACTGCAAGAATATTTTAGCGTTATGCTGCTGCGTGACTTGGTAGAGCGCTACGCTATTTCACAAGTAGCAATACTTAAATACTTCTGCAGGCGGGTAATCGGAGCGAGCGCCGGTGAATTTAGTGTCAACAAAGTGTACAACGAGCTTAAGTCGCAGGGCTACCGCGTAGGAAAAGATGGTCTGTATTCTTACCAGGAGAATGTAGACGCCATATATATGGGGCGCTTCATCTCAAAATATTCTGAATCTGTAGTAAAATCAGAAGGCTCGCAGAAGAAGGTATATGTCATTGACCAGGGCTTGGGCTCGGCTATAGATTTCAAGCTAAGTCGGGACACAGGTCGATTACTGGAAACGACTGTAGCCCTTGAACTCCTCAAACAAGGGAAACAAATCGCCTACTACCAGGATAATGTTGAGTGTGATTTTGTAGTTGTTGATAAAGGCAGTGTCACTGAAGCTATTCAAGTTACTCAGGATTTGTCCGATGATGCCACACGCAAGCGAGAGTTCAAGGGGCTTGTGCAATGTTGTAAGCGCTTCAATCTCACTAGTGGTATTGTACTCAGCCTTAATGAAGATGAGACTCTAGAGGTTGAGGGTATGGAGATAAAGATCATACCGGCTTGGAAACATTTTCTTTAGGAGTCCTTCTCGCCATCGAGGAGTTGGCGGGTCGCCTGGATATTGGCCGGTTTATCTTTAACGGACTCAAAGTCTTCAAAAGTTTGGAATAGGTTCACTATCTCCAGCCAAGTTAGTCAACAGAGGTGAAGATGCACTTGTTTGTGCATCTTTTTTATATTTTGCAAACATCACCCCCGTTATTTTGGGTTCAAATCCCCTTATACCCTCATTGCTGTACCAAAACAAATAGAAAGCTATTCGTCGCATTCACCATTCGAGATAAAAAAATAAGAGTCATATCCATACGTGATATGAAGAGAAAAGAAAGGAGTACTTATGAGCGACTTGAAAAAAATTCCTAGCTTTAAAAATGCCGATGAAGAGGCCGATTTTTGGGCCACGCATGATTCAACGGAATATATAGATTGGTCAAAAGCCGACAAGGTAGTTTTCCCCAACCTTAAGTCTTCTACCGAGTCCATATCGCTGCGGCTACCGTCTTCATTGCTTGCTCGCATCAAAGAATTGGCCAACGAAAAGGACGTTCCATACCAGTCACTCATGAAAGTCTATCTAAGTGACCAAGTTAAACGTGAGCTTAAAGTAGCACACAAATAGATACGAATGATCAAGGCGATAATTTTTGACTGTTTTGGCATACTGATCACAGATGCTCTCGAGGCGATGGTTGCAGAGCTTCGAGAGCATCGGCCGGAAATTGCCGACCAAGTTGTTACTACCGTGCATTTAGCTAACAGAGGAAAAATCAATCGTCAGGAATCCCGTAAAAGAATAGCCAGCTTACTTGGGATGTCTGCTGAAGAATACGTGGAGCGTATTAAGAACGGAGAAGTTAAAGGTTGCCCTTGCTGGTTGTGCCACTCGTCGCATGCAACGAACCTGCTATCTTGAAGGTTTTGTGCCCAACGAAGAAGTAAAATAAGAACCGCCACAACTGCGTTACTCCGAAGGCTGGCAAGAGATACTTGAAGCGCCCGATGCTGTAGACTATCGGCTCTGGCTTGACGAGTTTATAAGCACTACTCCCCGGCAGTGCCAGGAACACGACGAAGTCCCAGAGTGGGCGCTGGCGAACAACACCTTGCGTTTACGCTGGCAACGAGCAGTAGAGCAGGTAGCCGATGTTGTCATTGACCCCGAAGAGCTGCCTGACATGAACCAAGCAGATATTGTCAAGACGGCTCTGATTACCCTGAAAGCTAATATAGAAAAATGGGGTGGGATGGAGAAGGCCTAGCCTTTACCGTGCCGAATATGTTTACCGGAGAGGAAGCAGCAATTGACTTACGAGAGATGCCTTCGGAGTAAACGCTACAAAAGCGGCATGACAGTAACTTTTCCATGTGAGTATGTAAAGCCAAGCTGCTCCAGTTTCTGTCCGACAAGGATAAAATCTGCAACCAAGGGGTGCCAGTTGAGAGACTCATCCCCAGCCATGATCGATAACAGAGATAGAAATGCTCCAGGTTTTAGGTATTTGTCTTTATAGGGCGCAACTTTTTGGCTACAAATTAAACAACGAACCAGTTGACACAATCATTATAATAACGTTATAATAGACGCATGATTCAAAGTATTCAAAAAGTTATCAAAATCGGTTCAAGTGGTGGTGTGACTATTCCAGCCAAAGAACTAAAACGCCAGAATATTGCTTACGGAGATGAGGTTGAAATAATTGTTCGCCCACTTAAATCTGCGAATAGTAAAGATAAGGAAGTGCTTGCAGCTGCCCAAAAAATTCTGAGTGACTACAAGCAAGACTTTCAAAACCTCGCTCAGCGATGAAACTTCTAACCCTAGAACAACTGCTACAAATCCATGCGCTTGTAGTTAATGCAACGGGCGGCAGTACAGGCTTGCGAGATCTTGGACGCTTGGACGCAGCCATTGCGGCTCAAACACAAAATGTTTTTGACAAAGAGCTTTATCCAACTATTACAGAAAAGGCAGCAGCGATGATTCGTGGTATTATTGCCGATCACCCTTTTGTTGACGGCAATAAGCGGACGGCTATGTTAGCCGGATTAACTTTACTTGAGATAAACAATTTGCAATATGTCGGTCAGACTGGTGAGATTGAGAACTTTGCGGTTAGGATCGCTACAGAGAAACTAGATGTCCCGGTGATTGCCAAGTTTTCTAGCTTTCGTCCAACAAGGATAAAGTAAAAACGTATGCCAGCGGTATGCGTTTTGATTTTGTTTGAGAAGTGTAGAGCGATGAAGAACGACAAAGTTTAGGTTGCTGATATCAGCTTCGTTGCGCCGCTTATGACTCTATTTTCAGTCGGAAACATGGTCGGTGCATATTTTATCTTAGGACAAGTACCTTCAATATCTGGTGTCATAGGCGCGGCTAGGTAAGATATACTCTCAGCTGTAGCTTTTTGCACCTATAGAGTTTACTTCAGGCTTAGCTCTTTTTTATCGTCGGCAAAATCATGTACTAGCACTCCAAGGAGCGTCTGATATGGAATGTTATTTCGCTTTGCTTTGGCTTTAATCTTAATCAGATCCAGCTGATTAATGCGCAGGGTAACCGACTTCGAGGTGTGCAGCTGCCGGTATTGTTGCGCAGCATCCTCAAGCATCTTCTTAGTGTCCTGAAAGTCCGGGTTTTCCTCAAGCTCACCGTGCTCAAAAGCTGTTTCAAGTTCCTTTTCCTCTTCGTCAAGGATCAGGTTGGCGAATGGGTCATTCTTACTCATAATTGTCTCCTTCTTGTATACATTTCTTTGTTAGCGTTCTGCTGGGATAGATAGTTTTTAAAAATATCTCTTCCTTTTGCGTATTGATCACATAGCGGACTGCGTACGCGTAATTCTTGACCTTGACTACATATACTCGTTGATTGGGTCGGCGTTCGCTTGGGTGAGCGATGTCTACAAGCAGACCTCCTGCTTGTATGCTGTCTATGATTTCTTCGAAGGTGATGCCCCGTGTGGCTCCCAGCAATTGGTTCTTTTCTTCGTTAAAATTAATGCTGAATGCCATATGCATTATGATAGACTGTTGTACATTAATTGTCAATACAATTTATATCATTTTGGGCGGGTGATTTTGGACTCGGCAATGGTAACTTTTCCGTGATAGTAAGTATAAAACCAAGCTGCTCTAGCTTTCGCCCAACGAGGATAAAACCCTCGACTAGAGGGTGCCAGTTGAGAGACTCATCCCCAGCCAGGAATTGTACGAAATAAAGTGTATGAAAGTATCCCGCAAAGACGTTTCACATGCAATGATCTCGCCTAAAGATCCGTCGACGAAAGGCGGCGTCCATCCACCGTAGAATATTCATCGTTCTTATTCACGAATACCGCAATATATGCAAATAATACCCGCATCATGCGGGTATTTATGCTATAATCATTAGTAGTATGAGCAACTACAACAAACGCCAAGAACTTATTATCGCCAACCTCTTAATATCATCAGATATGAGTACTAGCGCACTGCTTGAGTCGCTCGCAACCCATTCCATAAAAGTTTCCGAGGACAGTTTAGTCAGGGATATTACTGGCCTAAAAGACGCTAATCTAGTCGAAAGTTTAGGTAAGGGGCCTGCTCGCAAACACCGCCTAACAATGGATGGGAGATTACTTGCACCACTTTCGCATGATAGCTTAAATACATTTCTATCGCATGGTCGTGACCCTATCAGATATAACCATGAATGGACGAGGGCCCTGGCATCATCACAACTTTTCAATGAGCAAGAAAGGATCGAGCTGGATAATCTCCAGAATCAATTTCATGCATTCATGCAGGCTGCTTCAGAGGTGATCAAAAATCGTTGGTACCAAAAATGGCTAATCGAATTTGCCTGGAAATCAAGTGCTATCGAAGGAAACACTTACGATGCTCTGGAAACCGAGACGCTAATACTTGATCATATTGAAGCGGCAGGAAAAACGCATAGTGAAGCGGTCATGATTCTCAACCACCAATCAGCGATTAGTTTTGTATACGATCATCACTCGCGTTTCGCGAAGCCCGATGTACGTCTATTTGAGGAGGTTCATGCATTGCTTACGACCAATCTGGGCGTAACTGGTGGTATACGGGATGTTGGGGTTGGTATCAGTGGCTCGGTATATCGGCCGCTTGCAAGTAAGCAAGACCTGCATAGTGAAATCGAGCAAGTCGCAACTCATTTGACGACACAGGATATTTGGTCTTGCACGCTCGCAACAATATTGGCCATATCCTATATACAGCCATTTGAAGATGGGAATAAGCGGACTGCTCGCGTTCTTGCAAACGGTTTTTTGTACGCTAATAGTTCTGTACCGCTCGTACTCGGTAACGTCGATCCTACTCGCTATAGGCGTGCCTGTCTCGCCTTTTACGAACTTGGCAACGCTTCTCTGATGAAAGAAATTCTACGAGAATCATGGAGACGAACAGTTGAGGAGCTGAGCTAATAACTACAGCTGATTGGCATTATGATAGAGTCTTTAAAGAGAATATTTCGATAATCAAGGTTATTTCCATATTGCTTATTATTGGTGTTGTTGGCCTTAATATCGGAAAGTTAGTTTATTACGATATTTCACGTTATCCCGGCAGAGTTGCTCTTCAGAGATTAACCAACCCTATTTTAGTTAATTGGAATTGGTCATTTCTACCACTCGATTTAGCTATCTCTGCTACGGGCCTCACAAGCTTGTGGCTTTATTGCAAGCAGAATGGCATGTGGCGACCGTTAGCGATTGTGTCCCTTGTGCTTACCTTCGTGTCTGGACTTCAAGCGATCGGGTTTTGGTTATTTGCAGGCGACTTCAACATGACATGGTGGTTGCCAAATCTCTTCTTGCTGATCTACCCTCTGTTCTTTCTCCCAAATCTCTTGCGGCAAACTACAAAATCAACTCCGTAGGTTGGTCAAGAAGCTCTTGGATTGCTTTAATGTTCTGCTCTAGCTCTAGTTCATTAGCCTCAAAAGTTCGGCTACTGAGGCCCTTAGCCTGCCGCGCTTTGCGGAGCCTGGCGGCAGTGCGTTCAATAGAGGCTTTGTCATCTGTCATATTGATTGTATTGTATCACGGATATTGATCCCTATCTGGTACAATGGGTTCGATGCGATGACCGAGAATAGGTGTTAGCTTGCAAAGCTATCTACGGTAGGTTTATGTCTGCCTCGCATCTCCAAATATTATGACAGCACAAGAATATATCCAATCTAGTCTGAAGCAGCTGCAAGAACCACTTGTCTTACCACGGCCCAAAACGCAAGATGAACTCATTGAGACGATCTTTCGTTTGCTGACCTCTAAAAAATTCCGCAAGTATGCGCTTAGCGAAGAGTATGCTGCCTACGTCAAGGACTCGATACGAGCCAACATTGAAGCTGACGAACCGATCAAGATTGTGTACTTTGGTGGCTGCTATAAATTATGGAGACTAGACGAAGCGCCTGAAGCCGACTTTGCCGAGTTATTCTCGTACATCTACTTTACTCGCTGGATGCAGCCAATCTGCGCTACATATAAACCCGGCGTATGGTTCGATTTCTTACTTGATGACTATATCGTGCCTAGGCTTAGTAATATTTCCGAAGACGACGTGAATGCATACCGCACCAGCCGTGATGCGGTGTTGGACTTTATAAAGCCTTACCAGCCAGAAAACCTCAATATGACTCATACTGGCGAAGGCAGCTTATTTACATCTAGAAAAGCATTCGATGACTCACTTGAGCTAGCCATCAAGAACTTGGCCGATTCACTGCCAGGCGGCCTACCGGAGCTGGATGATGCAGGCACAGCTTCGGTAGAGCTAAACACGCACGTTACGCCTGAGCAGCAAGCCGATTCAAAATGGCGGAAAAAGGTAGAATTACTACATAGCGCATACTATATGGCACGGAATGAGACGGGATATTATGCACCCGAAACTCACAAAATCATTTCGTTTACCCAACCCTTTGCACCAGGCAAACCGTTGGCGGTTGGCTCGACTAAGGATACTGTGGCAAAGTATTGGGTTGGCGTAGGGGCATTAAAACGTAACGCAGCTGGTTTTCGACAACTTGTGCTGTCGCCAAAGCAGCTTGCGTCTGCCGCATTTGACTGGCAGGATGTCTCGCTACTCGGTCTGAACGGCAAGAATTTCCATAAGCTAAGAGTCTTAAAATAATGTCCGACGCGAAATCAACCAAGCTTAATATACGAAAAGACCGGCCGGCCGCGAATTCTGGAAGCGTGTTTTGGCTCCGGCTTAGCCGCACTAGGCAAAGTTATTGTCATTGATCAACTTGTGGACGCGGAATTCGCACACAATATTAGTTTGTGGTGCCATTTCGTAACGCGAGCCAACAAGATTACCCATTTAGAGCGCTTAGATAATCGGCAAGATTGTGTGCAAATTGTCCCTCGCTCCGTGATGTAAAAGTGTAATTTGCTATACTCGGGCATATGGACAAGTACGACATTCACAAAGCAGCAGGCATCATTATTAAAGATCGACGACTTTTAGTTGAGCGATCAAAGGGCAAAGATGTTTTTGTCGCGCCCGGTGGCAAACTAGAACCAGGTGAAACGTCTGTCCAAGCCGCTATTCGTGAGCTTAAAGAAGAATTTCAACTAAATATAACCGAAAACGATCTCGAAGAATTTGGTACATTTTATGCCGAAGCAGCGGGGAGCCACAACACTGGCAAGAAACTTCGTATGGATGTGTTTACGGTCAAATATACTGGCAAGATTATACCCGATAGCGAAGTGGAGGAAGTTCGCTGGATTTCTTCCGACATCCCTGCCGATATTGAAGTTGGCTCTATATTTGCACATGAGGTTTTGCCTCGGCTTAAGGAACAAGGGTTGGTTGATTAGTGCAATCACCGCCCGTCCTTCATTGGGTAAAGATGCACAAGTTATGCATCTTTTTTGTATATTGCAAATCTTACCTCTGTTAGGCGGTTTTTCCTAACCTCAAATCTTCTACCGAATCCATCTCGTTGCGACTCCCGTCTTCATTACTTGCTCGCATTAAGGAATTGGCCGGGGAGACCATTCTTGAACGCCAACGCAGCCAGAAAATCCGCAGCGATCTTGTACATGCCGCTCTTCTTTTTGCTCTGAAGCGCCCCGTACATCAGCGATCCCCGGCACATGCTTACCCAAGCCCGACATATACCGAGGCAGCGTTGGAAGAAGCACCAGACTTGCATGGCTATAAAACAAAGTCACGATGGGATGAGCTTACTAGGACAGCTATTCTCGACAAGCTAGCGTCTATAGAGGACAAAGAAGGCGCTATTGATCCACTGACACTGTTTAAACTTGGCACGGTAGCAGTAAGCGGACAAGAGGTGCCAACAAGTGAGATCTTTAGCATTTAAAAAGTTAGATTTTACACTAAATACTTTTATTCTCATCCTCTTTGTCGATGAGATTTAAGCCATTCCCCTCATCCCTTTTATGGCTATTGACAATATCCATACCGAATGTATATACTTTTGGTATGAGTAATTATGCGATTATCAATCTCAAAACAGATCCCGAGCTAAAGAAGCTAGCAACGCAAACGGCAAATAAGCTGGGCATTAGTATTAGCGCGGTTCTTAATAACGAACTGCGTCGTTTTGCCTCTGAACAAAGCGTCGTGTTCGATGTTCCAGAAGCGCCGAACCAGCACACGGCAAAGCAATTAGTAGCATCCAAGAAGCAGATTGAGACCGGAGATTACCATCATTTTGATGACAGTAAAAAAGCACTCGATTTTTTGGCTAATGAACTCAAATGACAATCTCCTATTCTAAGAACTTTGTGAAGCAGGCAAAAAAACTTAGTCCTGAGTTACGCACAAAACTGCTGGAACGTATAGAAATATTTAGCGAGAATCCGCTTCACCCTGCCTTACGCAACCATCAACTAAAGGGTAAGTACAAAGAATATCGAAGTATCGACGTTACTGGTGATGTACGAGCACTTTACTTGCAGAAAGAACACGAAGCGATTTTCGACGCCGTGGGTACTCATAGCCAACTGTACGGCTAGAACCGGCGTAATGTGAGGCTGCCATTTTAGCCTAGCTGCTTCTGGGAATTTCTTGCTCCAAAGATGCTCCATTTTGTGGGGCATTTGTCTTTACCCCCCGCAAATAAATAATTGTGAGTATCGGGCGTTAAGGTATGGCTACTAGTGCCTCTAACCTCAGCTCATTTTTATATTATGAGTCAGCACTCATGGCAAGTCCTATTCTTAATTCTTCTGCCGCTGCATCAAACTCTTCAGCCACCTTACCTTTATAGTAGCTAAAGCCAAGTTACCTTGTGTCCTCTGCCGATATCTTCTCAGTGCTCCCATAACAGTCTTGGCATGGCCGTGGGTCGGCAGCGCGTGCTGGTCGTTCGCAGCCGCGAGGATACAGACCTGGTACGAGTAAAACATGCTGGATTTCTGGGACATTATTTTAGTATACCTTGGTAGATCTGCCCCCCTAGTATGCTACAATCTGTCTTTGTAAGTAATCGAGGTGACCGTATGTTGAACCACAACCGTGCTCCAAAGTTATTAGCATTTGGCACAGCTGTTGCCCTCGGCCTTAGTGCCTGTACAGGCCAAAGTGGCAATACCGAATCATCTGCAACTCCATCCACCAAACCGAGCTATATCGGGGATAACATCCCTCCAAAAGACCTCACCACTTGTAAAGGCAAACTTGGTGGGTTTAAACCGGGGGAACCTTCATGGACCAAAGACGGTAATGTGTACGAGGTTACAAGCATCAGCGACGGACCTTGTGCGGGCGTTTACGACCTAGCTACATTAAAGGACTTTGGCGGATTGGCCGTAGGCGACGCATTCATCGGCGGCTGCACCTTTGATAGTAGGCCAACACGTATTCACGTATTGGCACCGAATGCCGAAGGTGATGCCGAAGGTGACGTTAACCTTACCGAAGCAGGGCTGGAACAAGTAAATGCCCATGCTATGCCGAGTTGCGCGTCAGAGGGTATCCCGGACAAGGGACTCTTTACTCACAATTAGCTATGACAGATGAGTATGGGTATCTTTTTTAGACCGCATGGTCTACGTTGTCTAGGGGATTGGGAAGAATAACTTTTCATCACATATGCACAATCTGATATTCTATATATGCTTATGATGACTCATCGGCAATCACTGCAACACAAAACACCTTTTGATATTAAGGCCGCGAGGCTGGGTTTGCTCCTTATCTTGAACGGCCTCGTATTTGTATCATTGGATTTAGGGTCGAGGGTTCACTTCCAGGGGCATGAACTTATTCCTGCCATCAAGGCTGGACCAACTGTCTTTTCGGGAGTAACACTGCTTTATCTTGGCATGCTCATACGCCGTCGCAAGCGAACAGCTTGGCTGGCATCGCTAGCTTTCTATGCATTGTGGGAAGTTATTTATCTTATAGCGGCAACTTTTTTCTGGATTAATCACCAGCACCTGATTGACCCACCACTGGCAGCGCTTATCAACATACTAGTGCCCGTAGTAGCGATTACCGGCCTATGGGCATATCGCCGCGCATTTACGGTGCGTAGTGACATTCGCAACTTTGCTATCGCGCTTCGTATCAGTGCGCTGACTCTCGGTGTAGCATTTGTATACGGGGTGTTGGGTTTTACCCTTATGGATAAACGTGACTATCAACAGGATATCCCGTCGGGTCAGGCAATATATCACACCATTAATCA
>WNGA01013271.1_pt1 | contig 11401 bp, 8 predicted proteins | sample 5400061 | NCBI WGS metagenome assembly WNGA01 (sample SAMN13153366, study PRJNA577476) | soil metagenome | isolation source: 100 cm soil or saprolite under grassland replicate 2 | place: USA:California | collected 2016-06-15
CCTCGCAGCACGTCGGCGATGTCGCCAAGCAGGGCGCCGTGAGCCGTTTCATGACGCGGGAGCGCGTCGAGCAACGCTCCGGTCCCGATCATTGCAAATGGGAAGATCAGCCGGTCTGGCTCGGCGGCCGCGAGCGCCGCCTCGGCCGCGGCGGCGGCGGCCTTTCGATCGCCCAGGTCCAGGTGCGCGATGCCGGCGTGCAGATGCGCCTCAACGAGCCCGTACGCGGGAAGGCCGGCCGGGGGTGGCGCGTCCAGCACGTCCTGGAGTAGACCCAGCGCCGTACTGGGGTCTCCCCCCGCGATACAGATCGCTGCACGCGCGGTGCGGATGCCGTGCACCAGCTCGTCCTCTGCGGAGAATCCGGTGAGCGTCGCGCGCGCCTCATCTCGCATCCCGAGGCGGGCCTGCGTGGCCGCGAGCCATCCGGCAATCGGGGGTCCGAAAACGTGCACACCTGTGAGTAGCGACTGCGCCCGGACTGCCGCCGCGAACTCCTGGATCGCGGATCGATGCTGCCCGCGAGCGGCGTGAAGCATACCCGTCGACGCGTGCAAAAGCACAGCGGCGGCCGGATCAATGTGTGGCTCGGCGACGTCCCAGGCACGGCGCAGCCAGCGCTCTGCCTCGTCGAACTCGCCCATCCAGACCGCGAAGCAACCAACCCACCCAAGTGCGGACGCGAGAATCGGCCGATCTCCCAAGCCGTAGCGCTCAGCCAGGGCGACCGCCTGGCGGGCGCGCTCGCGCGCGGTGGCGAGCGAGACCGACTTTGACGGGAAACCCTGGTGTGCGCGACACGCGACCTCCAGATACGGTCGGCCGATCGCCTGCGCGAGCGCGGCGCCCTCGGAGAGGTGCCGCTCCGCGTCGTCGAATCGCCCGGACCATGTCTCGACGATCCCGAGATTCATCAGCGCGACTCCCCGCAACTCACTGCCCATCGCGATTTGATCGCTCGGTTCGTCTGCCGTCGAGACGTCAAGCAGCTTCACCTGCTCCATTACTTCGGTGAACTGACCGCTGCGGCGCGCCAACGCCAACCGCAACGATGCGATCGCGACCGCGAGGCGACGGCGGCGGGCAGGCGGGGCGCTCTGGACGTGGGACTCGGCCAACGCCAGCTGAGCAGCGGTTTTCTCCAACTCCAACCGGCCCTGTGCGAGCTCAACCGCCGCGTGAGCCATCGCCAGCTCGGGATCATCGATCGCAACGCCGGTCGGGAAGGACCGCAGCAGCGCGGCAATCGTGCCCTCCTGCCCGTCGAGCGTCAAACTGAACAAGTGGTCTGCGAGCAGCCGCGCGGCGTCTGTCCAGTCGCCAGCCGCGAGCATGTGTCGCACTGCTTCGACGACCTCGCCGTGGTCCGCGAACCACCGGGCGGCCCGACGATGGAGGTCAGGAATCTCATCGGCCTGGATAAAACTTCGGCGGAGCTCCAGGCGCAGGAAATCCGTCAGGAGAGGGTGATAGCGGAACCACGTGCGCTGGGCGTCCAGCGACACGACGAACGCGTTGGCGTCCTCCAGCTCCAGCAGCGTCCGCTCCGAGCCCGCACGGCCCGCCAGCAGGTCGGCAAGTTCCCCGTTCAGCCGGTCGACGATCGACGTGCGCAGCAGCATGCTCTGCACCTCGCTCGGCTGGCGCTCGAGCATCTCGGCCATCAGATATTCCCCGATCGCCCTGTCGGTGCCGGAAAACTCGGCCACGAAACGCTCGGGATCCGCGTGACCCGTGAGCGAGATCACCGCCAGGCGCAGCCCAGCCGCCCAACCCTCCGTGCGCTCGCACAACGCGGCCACCCCGCCCTCGGACAAGCTGATCCTGGACCGAGAGAGCATGTCGCGCGCCTCGCGCTCGGTGAACCGCAGATCACCGGCCCGGATCTCGGCGACCTCGTCGGCAAGCCGCAGCTTGTGCAGCCTGATGGGCGGATCCCGGCGAGACGACAGCACCACCCGCGCAGAGCTCGGCAGAATCGCCAGCAACCGCTCGAGCTGTGCGAGCGCCTCAGCCGATCTCAGCTCGTGGAGATCGTCGAGGATCAGCACGACGCGTTCGAGCGGGTCGGCCTGATCCAGCTCCGAACGGACCATGTCGACCAACTGGCCGGCGTCCACCCCAGCTAGAGCCGCGGGTTGCGTCTCAGAATCGCTTGACGCTGCCGGGCAGCGGAGAGCATCCAGGACCGCCGACCAGAACCGCTGCGCATCCTGCTCGTCGCGGTCAACGGACACGAACGCGACGCGACGAACCTTGATCAAGGTCGAGCGGTCGGCCCACGCGCGCAGCAACGAGGTCTTGCCGCTTCCCGCGGGCGCCGAGATGACGGTGATCCGCCTGGTCACGGCGCGATCGAGCGTCTGGAGGAGCGATTCGCGGTCCACCAGGCCCCGGGCAACCGAAATGTCTCTCGCGATCGGCTGCTCCGGGTGCCCTTCGCCCCGCGTCGTCGAGTTCATCATGCTGTCCCCACGGTTCGTCCCTTGGATAAGGTTAGTAGCCCGGGCATGGCTGCCTTTGCTCTTTTCCGGGCCGGCTGTGTAGCAGGCCGCGCCGCGCCGCTTTTCGGTGATGAAGTGGCGGCTCTCCTTCAGGCGCGAGATGAAGAGCCGCCTGAGTCTCAGGCCGCGTGGAGGCCCGTGTCGCCCACGACCGAGGCGGGCGATAGGGCCAACGACAGGACCTCCGCAACCGTAGCGACCAGGTGGATGTCGATCTCGCTCCGTACCGACTCCGGCACGTCATCCAGGTCCGGCTCATTCCGCTTGGGCAGGATGACCTCCTTCAGTCCGGCGCGGTGTGCCGCCAACAGTTTCTGCTTGACACCACCGATTGGCAGCACCTTGCCCTGCAGCGTGACCTCGCCGGTCATGCCCAGCTGCTCGCGCACCGGACGTCCGCTCAGCAGACTGGCCAGCGCAGTGACCATGGTGATGCCCGCCGACGGGCCATCCTTTGGCACTGCACCCGCGGGCACGTGCACGTGGAATTGCTGGCCCTTGAACACCGCGGGGTCAATGCCCAGATCGTCAGCGTGCGACCGCACGTACGACAGCGCAATCTGTACCGACTCCTTCATCACCTCGCCGAGTTGACCCGTGAGCGTGAGACCCTGATCGCCAGGCATGCTCGCGGCTTCGATAAACAACACGTCGCCACCCGAGCCGGTCACCGCTAACCCGGTAGCGATGCCAGGCGTGTCGGTTCGCTCGGCCACTTCGGAGTGGAAGCGAGCTCGGCCCAGATACTTGCGCACGTCGTCGGCGCCAATCGTGGTTGGCAGAGCCTGCTCGGCTCCGTCAACACTGGTGGCGACTTTGCGGAGCAGCTTGCCGATCTGGCGTTCCAGACCGCGCACACCAGCTTCGCGCGTGTGGCCTTCGACGATGGTCAGCAACGCATCCTCGCTGAACGCCACGTCGGCTGCATCCAGGCCGTTGCGCTCGAGCTGCCGTCCGACCAGGTGGTCGCGGGCTATCAGAAGCTTTTCCTGGAGCGTGTAGCCGTCGAGTTGGACGATCTCCATGCGATCGAGCAGTGGGCCCGGAATCGTGTCCACGACGTTCGCCGTTGGAATGAACAGCACGTCTGACAGGTCGAGGTCCACCTCCAGATAGTGATCGCGGAAGGTGTGGTTCTGGGCCGGATCCAGGACTTCCAGCAAGGCGGATGAGGGATCACCACGCCAATCGCTGCCGACCTTGTCGACCTCGTCGAGCATGATGACCGGATTCAGCGTGCCGGCTTCCTTGAGCGCGCGCGCGATGCGGCCCGGGAGAGCCCCGACATAAGTCCGTCGATGACCGCGGATCTCCGCCTCGTCGCGGATCCCGCCGAGAGAGACGCGCGCGAAACTGCGCCCCAGGGCGCGCGCAACCGACTCGCCCAACGACGTCTTGCCGACGCCTGGGGGCCCAACCAGGGCGATGATCGCACCTGAACCACGTCCGCCGACTGGTTGCAGGTGGCGCCCTTCGCGACGCTTCTTGATAGCCAGAAATTCGACGATACGCTCCTTGACGTCGTCGAGGCCGGTGTGGTCCGCATCGAGGATGCGTCGGGCTTCCACAACGTCAAATCGATCCTCCGACTTCTTGCCCCACGGTAGCTCGAGCATCCAGTCAAGGTAGTTGCGGATCCAGCCTTGCTCGGGGTTCTGCTCGCTGGTCCGCTCCAGGCGCTCCAGCTCCCGCTCAACCTCTTTGCGCACAGCATCAGGAAACGGAATGTCGGCGATCTTCTGGCGGTACCCCGAGACGGCATCCTCGTCGCTGTCGCCCAGCTCTTTCCTGATGGCCGCCAGTTGTTGGCGCAGGTAGAACTCGCGTTGTCGCTTCTCGAGGCCTTCGTTGACTTCGACGCGGATCTTGTCTTTGAGCGACGCCTCGGCCAGAATCTCGCGACTCCAGGCGATCAGCATCTGCAGACGCGCGACGACGTCGCGTTCCTCCAGCACTTCCAGGTGCTGGTGCAGTTTCAGGTCGGGCGAGTAGCCGGACATGTCGGCGAGCTGGCCCGGGTGTTCGATGCCCCGCAGCACCTGTCCAATCGCCGAGGCGCCGCGCAGGTCCAGCAGGTTTTCCAGAATCGCGCGGTACTCCCGCGCGAGGCTCTGTGCGACTGGCGGCAGGGCTTCGAGGTCGGCATCTGGGGCCGGCTCGACGGTCATCCACAGCGCGCCTTCGCGCTCGACCGCGCCGCTGCTCAGAACAGCCCGGTAAAGGGCGCGAAAGACAGAGGCCTGACGTCCGTCAGGAAGGCGGCCAGACTCTTCGATATGCGCGACGGCGCCTATACGGGCGTATTGACCGTCGATGCGCGGCACGAGGACGACCAGGCCATCGGTCTGGCGAGCTGCGAGGACGGCGGCGCGGGCGCCTTCGGAATCGACGGCGACCGGGACGGTCATATGCGGCAGGATGACGCGGTCGTCAAGAGGCAGCAACGGGAGAAGTAGATCGGTTTCTATTGGCACGTCAGGAAGTGCTCCCTTGGCCTCCAGTAGAGGTAGAGGTCGAACGTAGTCTAGCACCATAGTTTGTATGCACCACTATTTAAGAGATCGACTATCATGCGTGCCGTGGATTGCTGCAGAGGCGCCCGCCTGGCTGGCTCGGCATCCGTCGCCGATCACGCCTGGGCGTTGCTGCTGCAGGTCGGCTTCGAGCTCGTCTCGGCCCACTTTGCTGCCGCAGTCGCCGATGTCGACTTGGCACCCGCGCAAGCTCGCGCCCTGCACGAGCTCGACCTGGAACGGCCAATCTCGATGCGCGAGTTGGCGGAGCGACTCAAGTCCGATCCGTCCAACGTCACCGGGCTGATCGACCGCCTGGAAGCGCGCGGCCTCGTGGAACGCCGCCCGGACCCGCGAGACCGGCGCATCAAAGGCCTCGCCTTGACCGCGGCGGGCGCACGATTGCGCGCACGACTCTTCGCGCGTCTGTATTCGGCTCCGCCCGCGGTGGCGGCGCTCGCTAAGGGCGATCAGTGGGCGTTGCGTGACGTCTTGCAGCGCGTCGTATCAAATTCAACCGGCGAGGTTTCTGATCCGTCCCGTCGAACGTCCAGCCGCACAACGGACGCGACCACTGCTACCTGAGGCCCACGTAGGTCGGGGACTGTGACGTCACAGAGTAGGCGCGCGAGTCGAGGTACTGGCTCAGTGTTGGACCGACCGGTGTCCAATGCAGCAGCGCCTGCGTTGTAGTGCTCGTCGCCGCGAGGTCCATGCCGAAGAAGGTGCCGATCCAGCCAAAATGGCTCGCAACGTCGCTCGGCGCGATAGAAGCAACCGCGAGGTGCAGCGCGCGCCCGATCATTTCGCAATATCGCGCGTCGGCACACCCAGGCCGACCTGGTCGGCGCGCTCGATGCGTTCGAGCAGCTCGGACAGTCGGACGGCTGAACTGACGGCGAGACGGGCCTCATCGAACGCGGCGGCGAACTATCGATTCCGATTTGCATCTCAGTATCCCGAACCTACTTGCTGGATCAAGCAAGGAGCATTTCGTGATCGTGAACTGCTCCCGCGCAGCGTCGATTCCATTGACTTCCAGCGAGGGAACGTTTCTGCGCACCTTCGGTCGGGCGATGCTGACCATGCCGCCAGCCCTTGCTGCGGATGTGCTGCGCGAGCGCGGCTTGTCACTGAGCGACTACTCGGTTGATCTTGTTGTCGGAGGCGCCAGGGCGGCTCCGCGCTCACCAGCGCGCTCTCGCTCAGCGGGTGAGTCGCGTCCTGGACCGTCTGGAGCGCGGCTGCGACGCGAGCTACTCTCGACGGACGCGCGCGGCTGAGAAGCTGTGCTCACCGACGCCGGTTTCGAACGGCTGCGGCAGACCCGGCCGACGCAACTTGAGCACCTGATCGATCACGTTCATGGTCTGGACCTGCCCACACACCGCCGCCTTCAAGCGATTTGCCAGTGATCAGCCCGGCGCGGCGAAGCGCGACCTTCAGGACGCGCTGGGTATTCGGTCGTTACCCCATCTGTTCGAAAGCTCGAGATGCTGCCCAATTTGCTGCAGGATTTGCTGCAAAACCGTGGACACCCGTGGGGTAACTAGGACCACTGTGGCGCACGAACTCGCCGATTTCGTTCTCGCCTAGCACATCCTGGAGTACTCGGGGGCACGCTGGGGTAACGTTTGAACCGTCTTCAAAACGGTTGTTCGCACAGCTGTCCTAGTCGACGCGGTAGGTTCGTCGGTACCCGTCCGCGTCGTTCGCGGACCGGTCGAGGGCGAGGTAGGCAGCACGAGCTTTGCCCACAATGTCACCCACAATGCCGGCTCCCACCGCCCGCCAAACTCGCGGACCTCACGAGCCTCGTGGCCACAGGTTGTGGGTTTGCAAACGCAGCACACACTACATCTTGTAGCTCGCGCGCCTCGCGAATAGCTACGAGTTTCACCTCTACTACGACATCTAGTGGCACGAATTTTTCGCAACTACGATTCTCCAACTTCACCTTCGCGAGCGATCGCTTTCAACTTCAACGTTTCACTCCTATGGCCAATTTGGGTTAACCGGTGGCAGCAATGCTGGCAGAAATGCGCGAAAGACCTGCCCTTAGCAGTAGGAGTTTGTTCACTACGACATCTTAGATGAGCGAGGAGCCCGGCGCGGCCCCTTTCTCACGTTCAAATCGCACTCACGAATTAGCAGAAACCGCAGCGTAGACGCCTTTTGGCAGCAATGCTGGCAGAAATGTAGTCATTTCTCGGCCCCATTTTGCAGCAGCTCCGCCGCACAAACAGCAGCTGCGGCGAGATTCCGCACGTGGACAGGCGCTCCTTGGTGGCAGGCGGCCCGTGGGGGCCGGTCATCGATCCACGGGTCGCTCTGCGTACTGCGCCGATGTTTTGAGGATCAGCAGCGCAACCTGTCAGCGTACAAGCACAAGTGCAAGCAGCGAATCAGCTAAGAAAGCGACTCGTTCAGCTCGATGGCTCCCCGCATTAGCGAGCGCCTCAATAGTTCTCGCGGTATCGAAGGCATCGATATCCTTCACCATCGCCGCGCCCGTCCAGCGAACGGAAGGCTAACTGCCGTCACGTCTGGTACAGCTTTGCCGCTCGCATGCCGGTTCCGTCGGTCTACGCGGTCTGGCGAGTGCTGAGCTCATTCCAATCCAGTTGGTTGACTTGCTCAACATTCCGCAAGAACGAACGGACTGCGACGCTTCGCCCATGATTCGCCTGAATTCGCTCAAATGAGCACGCTTGACACACCCAGCCATCCGAGCCACCAATTAAGCCGAAGCGCTCGTTTTGACGGGCGCGTGGGGAGGTCGCAGAGGTGGCGACGATGCAGGTGAGCGTGCTGCGCGGCATAGGACAGGTCGCCGTGGAAGAGCGCACCATCCCCGAGCCAGCCGCCGACGAGGTGCTGGTCAAGGTCGGCTCTGTGGGAGTGTGCGGCTCCGACGTGCACTACTTCGAGCACGGCAGGATCGGTCGCTATGTGGTGGACTCGCCCTTGGTCCTGGGACACGAGGCCGGCGGCGTCGTGGCGACCGTGGGCGCGGAGGTCGCCGCGCTGCAGGTGGGACAGCGGGTTTCCATCGAACCGGGGGTACCCTGTCGCTCCTGCCGGCAGTGCCTGGCAGGCCAGTACAACCTGTGCCCCGACATCAGATTCTTCGCCACTCCTCCCTATGACGGAGCGTTCAGCCAGTTCGTGGCGCTGCCCGCCGCATTCGTCTACCCCGTCCCGGACAGCATCAGCGACGACGCGGCTGGTCTGCTCGAACCGCTCTCGGTCGGCGTCTGGGCGTGCCGCCGCACCCTGGTGGCGCCCGGCAGCACCGTGCTGGTTACCGGGGCGGGGCCGATCGGGCTGATCGCCGCGCAGACCGCCCGTGCATACGGGGCGGACGCCGTCACTGTCACGGACGTGAACCCGCACCGGCTCCGTCTTGCCGAGAAAGTCGGTCTCGCGACCAGCGACGTCAGCCAGACCTCCCTGGCCGACGCCGGGGTCGAGCCGGAGGTGCTGCTGGAGTGCTCGGGAAACGCCCGGGCCACCTGGGACGCGGTCTCCACCATGGCCCGAGCCGGGCGCGTCGTCCTGGTCGGCATGGGCAGCGACGAAGTGCGCCTCCCGCTCGCCTACGTCCAGGACCGCGAACTCATGATCACCGGTGCGTTCCGGTACGCCAACACCTGGCCGACCGCGATCCAGCTCGTCGCCTCCGGGCGCGTAGACCTCGACTCGATGGTCACCGGCCACTACGGCCTTTATGACGTCGAGGCCGCGCTGATCGCCTCACGCAGCGATCCGACCACGGTCAAGGCCATCGTCAGACCGGGGGACTGAGCCGGACGTATGCACGAGCGCGGAAAGCTTCCGTAGATCGTGGATTGCGAACGGCTCCAGAGGCACCGGTAGGCGTCGGTGGTAAGCATTAGTTGACAGTTGACACAGAAGCGTCGAGGATCACGTGTCACAGGGACAAACCGCGGCCGTGGCTCAGGCGCGAACCGGTAGCGCGAACATCCCGTCGCTGAATCCTTCGGCGGTCAGGGTGTCGCGGACGATCGAAGTCCCGCTGGCGGGCACCGGTCCGGCGCCGGAGACTTTCCGTGCTGAGCACGGCACTAGCGTGCGTCCGCCGAGCTTCGCGGCGGCGACAGTTCTAGGCAGGCGCTCCCTCCTGGCAGGCGACCCGTGAGGGTTCTCAAAGCTTCCACGGGTCGCCCTGCGTCTTCGTGATCAGACGACCCGAAGGCTACCGCTGGACCTTATGGACCGCAGGCGTGGCATGCAGCCGGTGAATGGGATGCTGCGGCTGGCGTCTGCCCCGGGCACATTGACGCGACCATCAGGTGCTATCGATGCATCGGAGTCGAGTTCTGGACTGTGACCAGCTGCAGGCGCACCCGCACGTCACAGTAGCTCAGCGCAGTTCCGATGCAGCTGGCGGGCAAAGCCGAGGCGACTTCAACCGACGCGACACGGGCCAGAAGCAGCGTATGGCCTCGGGCGGGTGCGCAGATCGCACGGACACGGTCGGCGTCAGGCTCGGATCGGTCGTAGCGCCGCGCGAGCGCCCAGGTGTCGGCGAAGACGCTTGCGCGATCAGCGGCCCGGAGCTCTCCTCCGGGATGGCCAGGAAGAGTCCGAGACCCGGTCCGCCGGCCGACCAGCCCGGCTCAACTTCCCCCTCGAGATTTCGCGCCGAGCGGTGCATCATGTCGCGAACTCGGGGTGGCCGATCCGTGAGAAGAAGGAAGGAGTGGGATCGACGCGGACAGCAACTTGTGAGCGTAGTATCTGCTCGTGCGGCGACGTCCGATTGCCGGCCTATCGTCGAGGGCGTCGAGTTATGAGTCGCTAAGGAGCAGAGCCATGCAGAGTACTGAAGCGCGCACCCTCACCAATGAAACGCTCGCGTCGTTCGCCGAACGGGTGGCTGTGCCAACGTATGCGCGCGACGGCCTGCGTTCATCGATCGTCCATCTTGGCGTGGGTGGGTTTCATCGCGCCCATCAGGCGCTCTATCTGGACGACCTCGCACAGCGTCGCATCAGCATGGACTGGGGCGAGCGTGGCGTGGGCTTGCTACCCGGCGATCAGCGCATGGCCGAGGCTCTGCTGCCGCAGGACTGCCTGTACACGCTGGTCGAGCGGAGCGCTGAACGAGACTCCGCCCGCATTATCGGCGCGCTGCGGGAGTACGTATTCGCGCCCCCGAATCCCGCCACTGTGCTCGACATGCTGGTTGACCCGGCGACGCGGATCGTCACTTTGACGATCACCGAGGGTGGCTATCTAGTCGACGACACAACAGGCGTTTTCGACGCGAACAATGCCGCGGTCCGCGACGACAGCGACCCTGACGCACCGCGGACCGCCTTCGGCTATCTGTGTAGCGCGCTGGACAGAAGACGGAAGGCTGGAACTCCGCCATTCACCGTGCTCTCGTGCGACAACCTGCAAGGCAACGGGCGGGTCGCACGCACGGCAGTCGTGTCGTTCGCGAGACTGCGCGATGAGCAGTTCGCGGCATGGATCGACGCCAATGTGGCTTTTCCCAACGCGATGGTCGATCGCATTGCTGTCGCGGATGCCTGGCCAGTAATGACCGAACCGTTCAGACAATGGGTGATCGAAGACACGTTCACGCTCGGTCGCCCGCCGCTCGAAGAGCTGGGCGTGCAGATCGTCGCTGATGTGCACCCGTACGAAACGATGAAATTGCGCTTGCTCAACGCGAGCCATCAGGCGATGGCCTATCTCGGCTATCTGGCTGGGTATCGCTTTGTCGACGAGGCGGCGGCGGATCCGACTCTGCGCCGACTGCTCCAGCGCATGATGGACGAAGAGGTCACCCCATTGTTGCCAGCGGTAGCAGGCGTTGACCTTGACGCGTACAAGCGTGCGCTCCTGGAGCGCTTTCAGAATCCGAAGATTAAGGACACCCTGGCGCGGCTGGCGTTCGCCGGCTCTGATCGCATGCCCAAGTTCCTGCTGCCGTCCCTGACTGAGGCGCTCGCCCAGGGTCGGCCGCATCGGCTGTTGACGCTGGCGACGGCGGGCTGGCTCCGCTACTTACGCGGCGTCGATGAGCAGGGGCACGAAATCACGCTGCAGGACGATCGAGCCGACGAGCTGCGGCGGCTGGCGAACGAGGGCAAATCGGACGCGCGACCGCTGCTCAGCGTACGGCGCGTGTTCGGCGATCTGGGCGATAACGAGGCGTGGGTGGCGGAGTTGAGCGCGACGTTGCGCGACCTCGACGCGCGCGGCGCGATGGCGATGCTGCGCGACTTGTGAGCAGCTGCGTCCTCGGTATTGACGTCGGGACGAGCGGGCTGAAGGCGGTTCTGCTCGACAGACACGGCCAGACCATCGACGAGGCGATCGCACCTTACGAGCTGCGCGCGCCGTCGC
>WNGA01011720.1_pt1 | contig 11399 bp, 9 predicted proteins | sample 5400061 | NCBI WGS metagenome assembly WNGA01 (sample SAMN13153366, study PRJNA577476) | soil metagenome | isolation source: 100 cm soil or saprolite under grassland replicate 2 | place: USA:California | collected 2016-06-15
CCAGACGTCAGTCAGGCTTTTTGTCCCGAGCCTTCACCCCTCGAGACTCGCCTGTCCGACGAGCTCTTCGCCTTGACTAACCAGCTCCGCGCAGAAGGCGTTGCATGCTCTCCGTCCAGCGAGGCGGTCACGGCGCAAGCGCTCGTTCGTTCATCGACGCTCGATTGCGCGGCGCGAGCGCACAGTCGCGATATGGCGGCACACGGGTTTTTCAGCCATGCGAATCCCATGGGGCTCGGGCCTCAGGAACGCGCCCGAGCTTTCAGCTTCAATGAACCAGTCGCGGAAAACGTGGCGTGGGGCCAGCGTACGGCCGAGGACGTCATCGAAGCATGGCGGAGTAGTCCCGATCACTGCCGAAGTCTCGTCGATTCGGCGTACGCGCTGGCGGGCGTCGGGCATGCGCTCAGTACCACTGGCAAACCCATGTGGACACAGTTTCTCGGGCGCGCGACCCCTTCCATGCGGAGCTCAGAACGCGCAGACGAAAGATCTCGTTCGCAGTAGGAGGACCGAACTTCTCACGACCCCTAGCGAGACGAACGGGGCGGGCGTATACACACACGGGGAAGCTTCCGGAGAACGGCGGATGTCGATCAATCTAGTCATGCCCAGCCTCGGGGAAAGCGTCATCGAGGGGACGGTTACCAAATGGCTGGTGCGCGAGGGCGATACCGTCGCGCGCGAGCAGCCGGTGGTTTCGGTGGCGACCGACAAGGCAGACAGCGATGTGCCCGCGACGCAAGGCGGAACGATCCTCAAGATCCTCGCGCCCGAGGGAACCACGATCAAGGTCGGCGAGCCTCTCTGCGAGATCGAGCCCGGCGCAGCCGTGACGGCGTCCGGCTCCGCGTCACAGCCCGGTGCGACCGTCCCATCACCGCCGCCCGAGGGCATGTCGGGGCGCTCCGAACCTCCGGCGCCAAGCTCTGGCTCGTCGGGGGGCGACTCGTTGTCGGCGAGTCGAGATGGGGGCCTCGCGCCGGGGTCCGACAACGGCACCGGTAAGGGACGTTCTTCGCCCGTCGTGCGCAAGCTCGCGCTCGAACACGGTGTCGATCTCGATCAGGTCCAGGGGTCCGGCCTACGTGGTCGCGTCACGCGCGAAGACGTCATGAAAGCAGCCGAAATGCAGAGTGGGCAGGAGACGACCGCGTCCGCCCGACCTGCTGACGCGGCTCCCCCTATGCTGGTCGGCCTAGGCGCGAGTCCCGAGCTCGCGGCGCTCTTGAACACCGGCGTGAAGTTCCCTGCGCCGAACGCCGGTTACGGCGCGTACAGAGTCCCCCCCTATCGGCCGAAGGACGGGGATCAAGTCATTCCATTTACGCGGCGTCGCCGGCTGACCGCCGACCATATGGTCTACTCGAAGTTGACCGCACCGCACGTGGTGACGGTCGCCGAAGTGGACCTCTACAAGACGTCGAAGCTGCGCGAGGTCAACAAGGATCGATACAAGAAGGAGGGCGTGCCGTTGACCGTGCTGTCGTTCGTCTGTGCGGCGACGGTGCGGGCGCTGCGCGAGTTTCCAGCCCTCAACGCTCGCGTGCTGGACGATTCTTACGTCGTTCTCAAAGACGTCAACCTCGGTGTCGCCGTCGATGCGCCGGACGGGCTCGTCGTGCCCAACATCAAACGGGCCGACGAGCTTTCCCTCCGGGGGCTCGCCAAGGCGATCGACGATGTCGCGAGCCGCGCGCGGGCCGGTAAGATCACGGCCGACGACCTGGCTGGCTGCTCCTTCTCGCTCTCCAATCCAGGCCTGCGCGGCAACCTCTTCGGCGGTGCCATCATCGCTCAGCCCAACGTGGGAATTCTGCGGATGGGCGAGATCCAGAAACGGGTGGTGGTGGTCGATGTCGACGGGCAAGACACGATGGTGATCCACCCGGTGATGTACGTGGCCCTTTCGTACGACCACCGCGTGATCGATGGTGTGCTAGGCAATTCCTTCCTCTACCGGGTTACGGAAATCCTCGAAAAAGGGGAGTTCGAGGTCTGAGCCCGTCGCCGTTCCCAACATGCCCGCCATCGACCTTGCCCACCGAAAGTGCGTTCCTTGTGACGGGAACGCCCGGCGGCTCGATGCCGATCGAATTCGCGATCTGGCAGGCCAGCTACCCAGTTGGCAGTCGAAGGACGAGAGGCTCCACAAGACGTTCGCCTTCCGAGATTTCGTGACCGTCATGGAATTTTTGAATCGCGTGGCAGAGGTCGCGGAAACCGAGAGGCACCACCCGGATTTTTGCGTGCACTACAACCGCGTCGAATTCACAATCTTCACCCACGCGGTGGGAGGGCTCTCGGAAAACGATTTCATTCTCGCCGCCAAGATCGACGCCCTCGTCTGACTTGAACCGGCTGCTTTCCCCACCGTCTCCCGAAGCGCTGCTGGCGCTCGCGCGCAAGTACGAAGTACTCGCGAGGATACGCCGCGACCGCGACGAAGGACGCGGCCTGGCCGCCCGGAGCGAGCTGCGTGCGCTCGCCCGTGAGTTTCCCGGCGCGCTTCGCGAGCTCGACACACTGCGGCGGGACGAGATCGATCGCCGCGCGGGTGCCCTCGTGCAAGCCGCTGGCGCCGCGCCCGTGGAGCCCTGGATGGAATGGATGATCGCCTATCATGGGGTCATGCGCGCGGCGCTCGACGTGAAAGCGCAGCTTGCCCGCAGCGGTGAATGGTCACCCGCAGTGGTTCACTCGGTTGCCGCCGTCGCGTCACGACGCTCGGGGTTCTCCGTCGATGACGACTTCGTCCGCGCGGTGGCCAGCCCTCCGGACGGCCGCCTCAACGTCGTCGTCTTTCAGCGCCTCGGGCCCATGTTCGGCGTCGCTCCCGACACGATCTGGGAAACGCTCTTCCCCGCTCGCCGCGCCGGGCGCTATTGAAACACATCGCATTCGCGAGCTACAGCGCGACGGCGCTGGCGCCGCGCACGGCGGCCTCGAGAGCATGCGGCTCGAATCCGATCAGGATTTTCCCCTTCACGTCGATGACCGGGATCGAGCCTCCGTGGAACCCCGCGCGGGCGAGCTTGGTGCGCATCTCTTGTTCGGCCGCGGGATCCTGCTCGATGTCTTTCTCGACGACCGGCACCTTGCGACGTTTGAGGTAGGCCACTGCCTCGTGGCACGCGCCGCACCAAGCCGCTCCGTAGACGATCACCGTGAACGACGCCGGCACGGCAGGATCGGCTTGCGCGCCGGGCGACGGAGGCTCGTCGTTCTTCGGCGCTGCGCTCGATGCCGCGAAGGCCTGCCGCCGCTTGGCGATCATCGCGTCCCACTCGACACGCGGCATCGTCGTCACCGGGTAGGTGCCATCCAAATTCTTCACGGTGAGGTTGGCCACGTAAAATAGGTTGCGCGTTCCCTCTTCACGCGTCGTCATCATGACGCGCACTTGATCGCGCCCCTCCATCGGAACATCCGCCGGCTTCTTGGCCGTGTGGGCGTCTCCGCGGCCATCCACCCAGGTCATCAGCAGATCGGGTGTGTCGTCGGTGAGTGTCAGTGCCGGCAATGTCTGGGTGGGCGGGTCCTGTTCGGGGGGAAGCTCGTCGAGCGGACGCCGCTTGCAACCCGGCGAAAGTACCATGGTGAAGGCCGCGAAGAGCGCGGCCCACGTACCCGCGCGCGCCGACCAAGCCCGCCGGCTCATGCGCCGTCTCCCCTCGACCGGCTTGGCGGGATCGACGCGGTGGACGATCCCGCTGTCTCACGCGCCACCTGCTCACAGAGCGCCGACCATTCGGACATCATGGATTCGATTCGCCTGCTCAGAGCTTGCTCCTCGCGCGCGAGGTTCGCAATCTTCTCCCAATTGCCCCCCGGATCTTCTTTGAGCTTTTCCCGCAGAGCCGCGACTTTCGTTTCGGCCCCGGCGATGAGATCTTCCAGCTCCGCGACGCGCTTCTTACGGCGTTCTGCCGCGCGAGCGTCGGCCTTGTCCTGCTGGAAAGCGGCGCGCCGGGTGGCGCGCTCGTCTTCGCCTTTCGCAGGCGGCGCCTTGCCCTTCGTTTTCTCGCCGGCTAGAGGCGCCGACGACTCTCGCTTGCGTTGTCCGGCGTCGATGAAGTCGCGAAACCCACCCGGATAGACATCGCACGCGCCATCGCGGATCGAGATGGTCCGGGTCGTCACGTTTTCCAAGAAACGCCGGTCGTGCGAGACGAGGAGCACCGTGCCCTCGAAGCCGACCAGCGCTTCTTCCAGGATTTCCGCGGCGGGAATGTCCAGGTGATTCGTCGGCTCGTCGAGAAAGAGAAGATTGCGCGGCTCGAGCAGGAGCTTGGCCAGACACAAGCGCGAACGCTCGCCGCCCGAGTACCCGGACGCCTTTCGCAAAGGGTCGTCGCCGTAGAAGCGGAAGCGCGCGAGGTACTGCCGCGCGCCGTCGACGTTGAGGTCGCCGCGTATACTCCGAATTTCTTCCACCGCCGTCCGCGAGGGGTCGAGCGTGCCGAGGTGCTGGTCGAAGTAGCCCTCGGCGAGATTGGTGCCGCGCCGGACCTCGCCGAGATCTTCCGCGGTGCCGACACCGGCGAGCAACTTGAGCAGCGTGGTTTTTCCCGCGCCGTTCGGACCGACGATTCCGATGCGGTCGCCCCGGCGGACGAGCAGGTCGAGACCCTCGAACAGCTTGCGACCGCCGCGTGCGGCGCCGAGCCCTTTGGCGTCGAGCACGATGTCTCCCGTTCGCGCCGCGGGCGCGAACCGAAAGCGCACCTTCTCGGCTACCGCCCACACGTCTTCGGGATTACCCAGGCGGTCGAGCTTCTCCAGCATCTTGCGCCGGCTCTGGGCCTGCTTGGTCTTTTGTCCGGCGATGTTCTTGCGGATGAAGTCCTCGGTCTTGTCAACGAAGGCTTGCTGTCTTTCGGCGAGCTCGCGCTCGCGCTCGAGGTCGGCTTCGCGGGCGACCGCGTAGTCCGAATAGGGCAGCGGGTAGACGCGAAAGCTCGTGCGCCCGAGCTCCATCGTGGTGCCCGTCACGCCATCGAGAAAGGCCCGGTCATGCGAGACGATGAGGATCGCGCCGCGATATTGCAGAAGGTGCTGCTCGAGCCAGGCAATCGTATCGAGGTCGAGGTGATTGGTCGGCTCGTCCAGGAGCAGCAGATCCGGTTCTTGCGCCAGCACGACGCCGAGATGCAAGCGCCCTCGCTCCCCCCCCGACAAGCTCTTCACTTGGCGCGACATGTCCCCCGCCGAGAATCCGAGCTTGCCGGCGATGATCTCCACCTTGCGTTCGAGTTCGTCGCCATGGGCGACGTGGTACTCGTCCGTCGCGCGCGCCAATCGATCGAGATCCTCTTTGGTGCCGCTCGCGGCTCGGTGGTGCGCCTCGTCCAGAGCGTGTCTCAGCGTGAGCACGTTCTGGAATCCGGAGAGGAAAGCGTCGAGGACGGTTCCGTCCGAGGAGAGCTCGTGCGACTGACGGTAGTAGCCGACGCTCGTTCCCCGCCGAACGACCACCGAACCCTGGTCGGGCGAGAGCTCGCTCGCGATGAGCCGGAGCAGCGTGGATTTTCCGGCGCCGTTCGGCGCGACCAGCGCGACGCGCTCGCCGAGCGCCATGGAAAAGGTCACCCCTTGGAAGAGCCGGGAGGCGCCGTATCCAAAGCTCAGATCAGCCACTTGCAGGATCGTCATCGTTCGACTGGGAGAAGCGGGCTACTTTACCGCTAACGCGAGCTTCTGCACGCTGTCCGCGAAGGGGATGATTTGGTCGGAACTCTGGCGCAAGAACGCCTCGATCTGCGGCATGAGCTCGATCGCGCGGTCGAGCTCCTTGTCCGTTCCTTTGGCGTAGGCGCCGAGCAGCAGCAGGTCCCGCTTCGCTTCGTAGAGGGCGACGAGATCGCGCATCCGGCGCGCCGCATCGCGGTGGTTCTCTTCGACGATCGAATCCATCACCCGCGAAAGGGAAACCGTTACATCGACGGCCGGGTATCGACCGCGCGCCGCGAGCGCACGCTCGAGCACCACGTGCCCGTCGACGATACCGCGCACCTCGTCGGCGATCGGTTCGTCCATGTCGCCGCCTTCCACGAGGACCGTGTAGATGGCGGTGATCGATCCTTTTGCACCTTGGCCGCTCCGCTCGAGGAGACGGGGCAGCATCGCGAACACACTGGGCGGGTAACCGCGTCGAGCGGGAGGTTCCCCCGCCGACAGCCCGACTTCGCGCTGCGCGCGCGCGAAACGCGTCACCGAATCGACGAGAAGCATCACGCGGAGGCCGCAGTCGCGAAAGTACTCGGCATACGCGGTGGCGACCTGCGCCGCGCGCAGACGCTCGAGTGCCGGGGCATCGCTCGTTGCGACGACCACGACGCTCTTCTTGCGGCCAAGCGGCCCCAAGCTCTGCTCGAGAAACTCGCCGACTTCACGCCCGCGCTCCCCGACCAGAGCGACGACCACGACATCCGCCGCCGTCCCCCGCGCGATCGCACCGAGAAGCGTCGATTTGCCGACGCCGGAGCCCGCGAAGAGGCCGATGCGCTGTCCCTCTCCGAGCGTCAAGAGCCCATCGATCACCCGCACGCCGGTCGGCAGCGGATCTGCGACCGGACGCCTTCCGAGTGCCGCGGGCGGCGAACGGTCCACCGGTACGGCGGCACCTTCGACCGGCCCACCTGCATCGATCGGGCGGCCGAGTCCGTCCACGACGCGGCCGAGCAGCCCTTCCGACGCTCGGACTTCGAGCGGCGCCCCGGTCGATTCGACCGCGTCGTCCGGCCCGATGCCAGCGACATGACCGAGAGGAAGGATGATGGCGGCGCCCTCGTCGAAGCCCACGATCTCGCCGGGCAGGGGCTCGCCCTTTCGTTTGATGACCACCACGTCGCCCACCCGCGCGCCGGGCAGCGAAGCGCGAACCGAGAGCCCGGTCACCGCGCGCACTCTCCCGACCCCGAGCACGGTGGTCGTCGCGGAGAGTCGCGCCTTCAGTTTCTCGATGTCCACGTCGTCTCGGATGTTAGCCGAAAACAAAGGTGGTGAGTTAGGCTAGGCCACGGACGAGGCCATGTTCGAGCGCATGATCCTGCGGCACGCCTCCGTCGTGGTGGTGGTCATGGCCATCGCCGCGGGGTGTCGCGCTCATGGGCAGGCGAACGCGCCGGTGAATAGCGCGAACGATTCTGACGATCGCCAAGACGAAACCGAACCAACGCGTGCTTCCGACCGCAACACCGGTTCCCCGGCGGCGGCCGTCGAAGCGCCGGCCGCGAACGGCGGCGCGTCGTTTCTGGGGGTCGTGCACGATCTCTCGATGGCTCCGAGCGTGCAACGGACCGCCACCTGCCGTTGCCTCAGCGTGGTCTACGGACCGCCGACCGATCGCAGGTTTTCGTGGCAAGCGGGGATACCCAAGATCGACTCGAGCGCGTTCGCCATCGCCATTGCGGCGGAGGGGGTCCCGTGTTCGGAGCGTCGACACGCGCCGCGTCTCGCCTCGATCTCGGCCGTGGGGCACGAAGGCGCCGACATCGTCCTCGTCGTCGAGAACGTGCAGGAAGGTCGCCCGGTCATGCGTGGCGCGCTCGCCGTTCGTCCGGGCCCCGGCGGAGCCATCGTCATCCGCGCGCGCCAGGGTGCCCCGTATGGGCCCTGCCGCATCCCCGTGCAGTGAAAGCGCCGAGCTGTTAGCCGGCGGTCGCGCGCTTGGAGCGGGGCTTGAGCTCCTGCTCGAGCTCGGCCAGCAAGGCCCTCGCGCGCGGGCTCAGCGTGCGGGGCACCTCGACTTGCACTTGGATGTGGAGCGCACCCCGCCCTCGCCCGTCGACGCGTGGGGCCCCCTTGCCCTTCATCACGATGACGTCACCGGGCTGGGTGCCAGGCGGCACCTCGACCTCCAGGTCGGAACCGTCGAGGAGCTGAACGGTCACCGTCGTGCCGAGCGATGCGTCGACGAACGACACCGAAGCACGCGTGGCGAGATCGGTCCCGTCGCGCTCGAAGCGCTCGTCGGGCTCGACTTCGACGTCGACGTACAGATCGCCCGGTTCGCCCCCTTGCGGACCTGGCAAACCTTGCCCCGGCACGCGGAGTCGTTGGTTCGTGTCGATGCCCGCGGGGAAGGTGACCAGCACCTTCCGCGTCTTTTCGACTTGCCCGGCGCCGCGGCACTTCGGACAGGGATCCCGCAAGATCGAACCCTGGCCGTGGCAGGCCGGACACGTGGAAGTGAACATCACGAAGCCGCGTGCGCTGGAGACTTGCCCGGCGCCGTGACAGGTAGCGCAGGTTTGCCGCTGCGACCCCGGGGCCGCGCCGGATCCGCCACACGGCTCACACGTGGCCGGCGCACGGACAACGACTTCTTTCTTACAGCCGAGAACGGCGTCCTTCATCGTGAGCCGCTCTTGAATGCGCAGGTCCGATCCCCGCCGCGGACCCTGCCTTCGCCCTCGCTGCGGACCGCCCCCCACGAAGAACTCGGAAAAGAGATCCTGGAACTGCGAGAAGATGTCGCCAATGCCGGCTCCGGAAAAGTCGATCCCGCCCGCTTCGACCCCGGCGTGGCCGAATTGGTCATAGCGCGCCCGCTTGTGCCGATCAGAAAGGATGCTGAAGGCCTCCGTTGCTTCCTTGAATCGGCAGGCCGCGGTCGGATCCTCGGGATTGCGATCGGGGTGGTACTTGAGCGCGCACTGCCGATAACTCTTCCGAATCTCCTCTTCGGAAGCCGCTCGTGGTACGCCAAGAACCTCGTAGTAGCAGCGCTTTTCCGTCATGATACTTGTTTCACATCGTCCGCTGCTCCACCGCCCATGATGACCTCCATCCTGCATAGATGGAGGACGGTTCGGAAGGTAAGGCGGGCTTTTCGCGTGTCAACGTTGCTGAGCCAGCTCTCTCTCCAGTTGGGCGATTTTCCATTTGGCCGCCGTCAGGTCGGCTTCTCTCGTCGCCGCTTCGCTGGCCAGACGGTCGAGCCGGGCCGATAGGTCGGCAATGACCCCCTCGTGGCCGTTCGACGAGGCGGGCTCGGGCGGCGCCGGGGCAGGGTAGTTCATCGCCACGACCTCGCGCACGAGCTTGTCGCGTCGCTCGACCTCGGCACGCAGGTCCTGAACTTCCCTACCTCGTTCCCGAAGCTGGCCTTCGAGCCGCGCCACCTCTTGCTCGTGTTCGTCGGCCAGGCTCTGCGCCGTCACCGAGAGGCCCTCGAGGCGTTCGGTCAATGCCACGAGCTCCGGATTGTGCTGCACGAGCTCGAGCTCTGCCTCGAGTTCTCTCCGGCGCTTCTCTTCTTGTTCGAGCGCCTCTTCGAGGCCACGGCATCGCTCACGCAGGAGCATCACCTCTTCGCGCGCCGCGGAAAGCTCCTGGCTGGTGTGATCGGCCCGGAAGCGCTCCTCTTTGACCGCGTGCTCCTGCTGCCGCAAGGATGCGAGCGCGGCCTCGCGTTCGGCTTCCAGAATGTTGACGAGGACGGTTCCGCTGCGCTCGGAGGCGGGACTCTCGCCGGACTCAACGTCGATATCCTCGGGCCCCGGCAACTCTGGCTCGGCTTCGAGGGCAACCGATCGAAACGCGACCGGTAATTCGATCAGTGAAAAGGGTTCCAGTCGAATGTCGCGATCGCTCGCCAGAGCCAAAAACCAGTCGGGTTCTTTTCCTTCCGACTCCGTCAACGAAGTATCGATGGTCGGCTCGGGGTCTTCGACCGAAAACTCCGCGACGGCGTAACCCACGAAAGGCGCCTGCCCGATCATCCGCACCGTCGAAAAGTGCGCCGCCACCGCTTCGTACAGCTCGTAGTAGCCCAGCGCTCCCTCGGAGAGGGGTATCGGGATGAGCGGCGTTTCGGCATCGGCGTTCGGTGATGCGATGAGCGCGGCCCCGAGCGGGGAGAGCACGCGACGCACGACCACGAGCAGGCTTTCCGGATCCTCGACGAACGACAAATCGGGAACGAGAACGAGATCGAACGCGCCGTCTCGCACGCCCAAGTCGCCGCCTTCGGGCAACGGCGCGTAAAAGATCGACCGATCGTGACGGCGCGCAGTGGCCTCGGCCACGCGCGCGACATCCGTATCGTAGACGTGCACGAGCCGCGCGCCCCGCTCTGCCAGCTCTGCGGCGAGGCTGTGCGTCGCGTCTCCAAAAACGGCGATGCGCGCCCCATGGGCGAGCTCCTCCGCATACACGCCCAAGACGAGTCCCGGGTGCACCGGACCGGAGGAGGGAGGGGAGTTCTCAGACAACAAGGTTCGCTCGTGAAAAGGGGGGCAAAGCCTAGCACCGTCTTTGCCTCGAGAAGTCTCCTTTTGCAGACCGCGAGTTCGAGAATCAGCGATTGGCACCCGCTCCCCCCTGAAGCTACCTTGGCTGTGCGCATGAAGCCGATCGCCACCTTGACCCTCGTCTCCGACCGCCTCACGCCCGTTGCGGCGTACGCCGCGTTGCGGCGCGCAGCTTCGGGCCCTTCTTTTTTGCTGGAGAGCGTCGTCTCGGGGGAGAGATGGGGTCGTTACTCGATCTTGGGCTACCGCCCGCGCCGCGAAATCATCCTGCACGCACCGCCCCAGGGGCAGACCCTCGCGTCGGGAGATCCCTTTGCGGAGCTCGCTTCGCAGATCCCGACCGGGCGGGACAACGAACCGGACATGGCTGCCCGTTTTGCGCGAGCGCATGTCGGCTATTTGGCTTACGATCTCGTGCATTTCACGACGAAAGTCGATCGGTGGCCCGAGCATCAGCCGCTCGCGCGGCTGGTCAGCGAAGCGACGGTCGTCGTCTTCGACAACCTGCGGCAAACGGTCACCATTGCTGCCACCGATCAGGGCGAAGTGGAGCGGGCGCGCCACGACCTCGAAACCGGGGGCGATCTGCGTCCCCTCGCCACCCCGGACCCGATGGCCGTGCCAGGCGACGTCGACGTGCTGATGGACGACGCCACGTACCAAGCCAAAGCTGAACGAGCCAAGGAGTACATCCGCGCCGGCGACGCCTTTCAAATTCAGCTCGGTCGGACGATGGTCACCAGCGCGGGGAGCACCGATCCGTTCGATGTCTATCGGGCCCTTCGGGTGCTGTCCCCCTCCCCTTACATGTTCTTCGTCGACTTGCCGGCACGGGACGGGGCACCGTCATTGCAGATAGCGGGCGCCTCGCCGGAGACGCTCGTCCGACTGGAGGATGAGACGGTCACCGTGCGGCCGCTCGCCGGCACCCGCCGCCGCGGCCGCACGCCGGCCGAAGACGTCGCCCTCTGCGAGGAGCTTCTGGCCGACCCCAAGGAGCTCGCCGAGCACGTGATGCTCATCGACCTCGCACGCAACGACGTGGGACGCGTGGCTGAGACCGGTACCGTGCGTGTGCCCGTGCGCGTCAAGGTCGAACGCTTCTCGCATGTGATGCACATCGTGAGCGAGGTTTCGGGG
>WNGA01013677.1_pt1 | contig 11399 bp, 11 predicted proteins | sample 5400061 | NCBI WGS metagenome assembly WNGA01 (sample SAMN13153366, study PRJNA577476) | soil metagenome | isolation source: 100 cm soil or saprolite under grassland replicate 2 | place: USA:California | collected 2016-06-15
TATCTCGGCGTCGTCCCCATCCGCGATGACGGGGGGCGTGTTGCGGTGGGCGGCCGGTCAGGCCGAATCGTCGAGTACGCCGTCCACATGCGCCGGCTGCCTGAGGAACGGATGATGGACCGCCTCCTCGAGCAGCAGGCCGTCACCGCTGAGATGGTGGAGCGCGTCGCCGACCGGCTGGACCGCTTCCACGCCAAAGCTGAGACCAGCCCCCGCATCGCCCAATACGGCGACTGGGCCATCCGCTACGACTGGAAGGAGAACGTCAAGCAGTGGCAGCCCTATATCTGGCGCGTCATCTCGCAGGAGCAAGACCGGATATTGCGCTGCTACGGCGAAGCATTCTTTGCTCGAACGGCCACGGTGCTGCGTCGGCGCGTCGATCAGCTGCACATCAAGCACGTCCACGCCGACCTCCGCTCTGACGCCGTCTGCTTCGTAGACGGCATCTGCATCTTCGATTGCGTGGAGTTCAGCCGCCGCATCAGTCTGCTGGACGTCGCCAGAGACGTGGGGTTCCTTGCGATGGACTTGGAATACCGCGGACGCGGCGACCTCACCAGGGCCTTCGTGGACCGCTACGTTGAGGTCTCCCGCGATGCAGACCTCCGTGAGATCGTCGACTTCTACGCGGCTTACAGCGCCTGCGTCCGCGGCAAGGTGAAGGCATTTCTGCTGGACGAAACGGAAGTGCCTGCGGGCGGAGTCGCTGCCGCCGGCTCTGCTTGTCATAACGTGCGGGCTGGCTGGCACCGGTAAGTCGACACTCGCCCGTGGTCTGGTGGAACAGACCGGGTTCGAGGTGATTTCGTCGGACGTGGTCCGAAGGCAGCGGTCCGGGATAGCGCCGACCGATCGCCGAATTGAAGCTTTCGCGGAGGGCATCTACTCGCCGGAGTCTACCGACCGCACATACGCAGACCTGCTCGGACGCGCCCGGCCCTTGCTGCTCGAAGGACGCTCCGTCATCCTCGACGCCACCTTCATTCGCCGGAATCACCGCACGCGGGCCGCCGCCCTGGCAAGGGAGACGGGAGCCCAGTTCGCCTGCCTTGAGATCGATGCTTCGAGCGATGCCGTCCGCGCGCGACTCCGCCGTCGCTTGAAGGAAGGGCGAGACCCGTCCGACGCGCGCTGGGAGATATACGTGGCCCAGAAACGCCGCTTCCAGCGGCCCGGAGAGATTCCCGAGGAGCGCCGGATCTCAATCGATGGCGGGCAACCGGTTCGCTCGCAGGTCCGCATTGCAGCGCAGGGCCTGCGCAGGCTTTCGCCGTTATCTCTGGGCCCGTAATAAGACCTACGTGCTACCGGCCCGTTGACCCGTGGCCACCCGTGTCCCGCGCCGTCGCGCTCAGTTCCTCCGCCAGCTCCAGCGATACGTCCTCCACGCGGGCGATCACCATCTGCGCGATGCGGTCTCCGTCGTGCACCACGTGCGGCTCGTGGTGCGGCAGCGCGTACATGGTGACGAGCACCTCGCCCCGGTAGTCGCTATCCACCGTGCCGAACACTACGATGATGCCCCGCGAGGATAGCCCTGAACGCGGCCGTATCTGAACGTCGATGCCGGCGGCCGCCTCGATTGCGAGTCCCGTGGGCACGCGCGCGGGCTCCGGCCCGATCTCCATCGGTCCGTCGAGGCACGCATAGAGATCGTAGCCGGTCGAGCCTTCTGTTGCCCGTTGCGGAAGCCGCGCGTTGGGGTGCAACCGCTTCACGCGAATCAGCCGCTCGCCCACGCCGGCTCCTGCAAGAATTCGAGCGCCGCCTGCGCCAGCCAGCGGAGATAGTGCAGCCGGACGCCGTTCGCTTCGACGTATCCTTCGTCTACATCGATCAGCAGCGCGGGTCCCCTCCTTCCTCCTTCCTCCTTCCTTCTTCCGCCGACACGATCCGCGGTATCATCGCGCGATCGAACTCGCGTAGCCGCTCCGGCCCCAGTTCAACGATGCGGTCCAGGCAGGGCCGCAAGTCCAGGAGCAACCGCTCAAGATCTACGCCGAGAGTGGTGGGCCGGAACCGCTCGAGCAACCGGAAGGCGTCCGAGAGCAGATTGACGGCGCCCTTGTGATTATCGCGCAGGACGTGATGGAGGCCGGCCGCTACCTTGATGATCCCCTGGTAGAAGTCAGCGAGGGTCGTTTCGTCGCCCTTGCTCCCAACCTCTCGCCAGACATCCTCTAGGGTCTCGTGGCAGTCGTAGAAGCGCCAGTTGTTGAACTCGCGAATGCCGCGGGCGAGGGCGTCGCGCGTGGCGGCGTCGAGATCAGCGAGGCCAGGGCGGGCAACCATGGCCACCAGTATAGGAGAAGAATCAGGAAGGAAGAAGGAAGGGGAGATTGTGGGGGCGAGGCTCGCCTTACCCCTCGAGAGTGCGGCTCTCGTGTGTGTGCTAATCAGGCGTTGAGGAGCCGTTTGGCGGTATAATCGCTCAACGCTGGAAGCCCCATCTTGAGCGGGGCGGAAGGAGGCCACGATGACTACCGCGCACGTGCCCGACCATATCGAGCTGCCGCCGCCGCGGGTGGAAGAGGTGAGCGAGGGGGTGTACGGGTACATACAGCTGGACGGGAGCTGGGGCCTGAACAACACCGGGTTCATCGTGGGCAGCGATCGCGTAACCGCGATCGACACCTGCTTCACGGAACGGCGGTCGCGGGCTTTCCGAGACGCGATTCGGTCCGTGAGCGGCCTACCGGTGCGCGCGCTCGTGAACACGCACCACCACGGAGACCACACGCACGGCAACTTCGTGTTTCGCGGCGAGGCGATGATTATCGGGCACGAGCTGTGCCGGAAGGAGGTCATCGAGGCGGGGCTGGGGACTAAAGCGCTGTTCCCGGGTGTCGACTGGGGCGAGATCGAAGTTACGCCGCCGTCCGTGATATTCGAGAACTGGATGGCGCTGTGCGTGGACGATCTTCGTATCGACCTGATTTACGTAGGCCCGGCGCACACCACCAACGACATCATCGTTTGGCTGCCGGAGCGGCGCGTACTCTTCGCGGGCGACGTCATCTTCAACGGCGGCACGCCGTTCGCGTTGATGGGTTCGATCGCAGGCTGGCTGGAAGCACTCGAGCGGCTGCGGTCGCTCGATGCGGAGCGAATCGTGCCGGGTCACGGCGACATTTGCGGCCCTGAGGTGATCGTTGATGTCGCGGCGTACCTGCGTTTCGTGGAGGAGGTGGCGCGCAACGGCTACGAAGCTGGTATCGGACCGCTTGAGGCCGCCCAGGAGACGGACCTTGGTCGATTCGCAGAACTGGTTGACCGCGAGCGGCTGGTCGGCAACCTGCATCGCGCCTACAGCGAGCTGCGTGGCGAACCGCGCGGGGCGCCGCTGCCGCTGCCTCAGGCCGTGGCGGATATGGTGGCGTACAACGACGGCCAGATGCCGCGCTGCCTGGCCTAGCTGCGCCCACTAGCGCCACCGTCTGCCGTCGCCCCCGCGTATCCGAGCCGTTTCCTATCGTAGTCGAGGCTTTCCATCCTCGGCGGCCTGTGGCGGCGTACACCTCGAACTGCTCACTTCAGGTGATACGTCTCGATCGTCTCGAACGAGGGCCCGCTCTCCGAGAGGCGCGCCCGAATCAGATGGATTTCTCGGACCGCGAAGGTGGGACCTGGCGCCTCTTCGCGAAGCCGGAATAGCGCCTTCTTGAGGTGAGGAAGACCCTCGTTCGAGGCGAAGCGCGCGATGCTCACGTGCGGAAGGAAGGTCGGGCCGTCGAACGGGTAGCGAATCAGGTCCGGGACAGAATCGAGCAGACGGCGGTTGAGGACGCGGACCGGCAGGCTGTCCCACACCTCGGCGAAGACAACCTCGGGGAAGGCGCCCGCCAGGCCGATGCGCGCGTCAAAGCGCGGCTCGTGAGCGAAGACTGAACGGGCGGCGTCGGCGACGCGTTGAAGGCTGGAAGTGGGCACATCCTCGGTGCGGGCGGCCAGCGGGACTTCGAAGCCGACACCCTTGATCGTGATATGCCAGTAGTCTTCGGGGTATGGCTCTACACCTGCGATTCGCTCGATATGGCGCACGAGGCCCCGAAGGTGAGTGACGGCGGATGTGTCGTCTATTCGGACCAGAAATGCGAGATAGCTCTCGCGACCGCGCGTCCATTCGGACTCTAGAGTGTCAGGAATAAGGCGAAGGGAGTCGATGGTCTGGAATTGGGCCCAGGCGGCCTCGAACTCCCGTTGGAGGGTGTCCATCGGAGCAAGAGTGACCGATGCACGGGGGTGGGTCAAGCCAGCTTCCCCGCTACGCCCGCGTAGCTGCAGTCCCTTTAGGGCTGCCTCACCGACCGCCCGCAACTGGTGGTGCTTCCGGTTAATCTGGCTCCTCCCAACCAGCGCCGCCGGGAGACTCGATGGTGAGCCGGTCGCCCGGGGCCAGCTTCAGCTGCGTCTTCGATGGAAGCTCTGTCGCCGCCCCTCCTTCGCCCGCTCGCGACAGCAGGTTGCGTCCCATCGCGCCGGGCTCGCCGCCGGCGAGCGACCACGGCGCACGACGACGCCGCTCCGTCAGAAGCGTTACGCTGACGGGCGCGAGCAGCTCATAGGCGCGAACAATACCGTCGCCGCCGCGATGTCGTCCGCCGCCGCCGGAACCGCGCCGGACACTGTATTCGAGGAGGCGGAAGGGGTAAGTCATTTCAAGCGCTTCCACGGGCGTGTTCATCGTGTTCGTCATGTGCGTGTGCACGGCGTCGAGTCCCTCTCGCTGTGGCGAAGCGCCCGCACCGCCGCCGATCGTCTCGTAGTAAGCGAACTGGCGCCCGCGCTCCGGGTCGTATCCTCCGATAGTGACGTTGTTCATGGTGCCGGCGCTGGCTGCCGGGATCAGCTCAGGCAGCGCCTGCGCCAGCGCGCCGAGCACGGCGTCGACAATGCGCTGCGAGGTCTCGACGTTGCCCGCGGCGACCGCTCGCGGCGGGCCGGCGTTGACGACGGAGCGCCCCGCCAGCCTGAATGTGACGGGTCGGAAGCATCCGTCGTTAGCCGGGACGGCCTCCCCACCGGGGATTAGGGCCTCGAGCAGGCATCGTACGACGTAGTAGACGGCGGAGCGAGTGACGGCAGCGACGGCGTTGATCGAGGATGGGCGCTCCGCGGCGGAGCCGCTGAAGTCGCATTGAAGGGCGCCGCCGCCGAGGGTGAGCCGAACGCGAATAGGGACAGGTTCGTCGCTGACGCCGTCGTCATCAAGGTAGTCTTCGAATTCGTACTCACCTTGGGGCACCGCGGACAGGGCGGCGCGGGTCATACTCTCCGCGTAGTCCATGAGCTCCCTCATGAGATCGGAGGCACCTCGGAGGCCGTAGCGCGTGACGATCTCGCGCAGGCGCTGCTCTCCGGTGCGCTGAGCGGCGATCTGGGCGTCGAGGTCGCCGCGTCTCTCGTCAGGTGCGCGCATGTTGCGGAGAAGCAGGTCGAGCACACCCTGGTTGATCCGTCCGCCTTCGTAGAGCTTGATAGGCGGGATGACCACGCCCTCCTGGATCAGCTCTTCGGCCAGCGGCATCGAGCCCGGCGAGATGCCGCCGACATCCGCGTGGTGGGCCCGCGAGGCGACGAAACCGGCCAGCGTGCGGCGACGCCTCCCTTCCGTTCGCCCTGAGGAGTCACGGAGTCCTTCGCCGAGAAGGACGGAGTGGCGTCTCGAAGGGTCTTCCCCGTCCGAGAATACCGGCGAGACCATCGTGATGTCGGGAAGGTGCGTACCGCCTAAATAGGGGTCGTTGAGCATGACGATATCGCCGGGCGCAAACGGCGAAAGTGGCATCGCCGCCTCGACGGCAGTGGGCATGGCGCCGAGGTGTACCGGAATATGCGCGGCCTGCGCCACGAGCCGGCCGCTCGGGTCGAAGACGGCGCAAGAGTAGTCGTGCCTCTCCTTGATGTTCGGCGAATGCGCCGTGCGGCCGAGGGTGACCCCCATCTCCTCGGCGACCGAGGAGAAAAGAACAGCGGCGATGGAGAGCTCAGCAGGGTCGATGCGTCCGGCCACGGTTTCGCCTACATTGGGCTTGAGAAGGAGGCGCGCATGATAAAGCTAGTGTATTGCACACGAAAGAAGCCTGACCTCAGCGACGAGCAGTTCTTCCGGTACTGGAAAGACGTGCACGGGCCCATCGGCGCGCGCATTCCGGGTCTGCGGCGGCTCGTGCAAAGCCACACTGTTGCCGGGGCGGCAGAGCTCGGGGCGCCGGACTTCCACGGGATGGCCGAACTCTGGTTCGACGACATCGAGTCGCTGCTCGCGGCGCGACAGTCGCCCGAGTGGGCGGCTTCGACACAGGACGAGGCGAACTTTATCGACGGGGACAGCACCGCACAGTTCGTTACGAAGCAGTATGAGATTCGGCTACCTGGGGCGTGACTCACGAAGGCTCCAGGACCAGATTTCCCATCCCATCCACCTCCGCCCGCCAGCCGGGCGGTACCGCCGTCGTGGCGTCCATCTGGACGACGATCGCGGGGCTGTCGAAGCGAGCGCCGGGCCGCAGGACGCCTCGGTCGTAGATCCGCGAAGACTCTGATTTCCCTCCGAACCATACCTCCTGCCGATTGATCTTCGCGCCGCCGCGCTTTCCGATTTCCATTTTCCGATCTCCCGACTCGGGCGCTGGCAGCACCAGTTTCACCCGCAGAGTGACGATCTCGACCGGACGCGACGTGTCGCAGTGACCGTAGCGCTCGTTGTGGGCGGCGTGGAAGGCCTGGATGACGTCCTGGGGTTCGAGAGAGGCGGTCGGGACCGAAAGCTCGTACGACTGGCCTGCGTAACGCACGTCCAGGAACGTCTGCGCACTAAGGCTTGCGAGGGAGAAGCCTTCGGCTTTGAGTTCCATGCGGCCCCCCTCCTGGAGTTCGTGGCGTGTTCGTTCCAACCGCCGTAGGGGCGAGTCATCCACCGCCGTCGGAACTAATTCCCTTTCAGGGATGTTGTCGCTCGGGCCGATCTTCTTCTTCCTCCGTGGATGACTCGCCCCTACATCGCTTCCGCCATCAATCGTCATCATTACCGAAGCCGACAACTCCTTCACGATAGGCGCCGTCGCCATCCCGAACGCGGAGAGGACGCCCGGCTGCGGGGGGACCAGCACTCGCGGCATGCGCATCGAAGCGGCGAGATCGCAGGCGTGGAGCGGGCCCGCTCCGCCAAAGGCGACGAGCGTGAACTCCCGCGGGTCGTGGCCGCGTTCGACGGAGACGATGCGGAGGGCGCGCTCCATGTTCGCGTTCGCCACGCGTAAAACCGCTGCGGCTGCGGCGTGTGCGTCGCCAAAGGGCGGGGAGATGCGTTTGATGGCCTCAAACGAAAGTCGCGCATCGATGCTCATGCGGCCGCCGAGGAACTGCTCGGGTGCGATCCGGCCGAGGACGACGTGCGCGTCCGTGACCGTCGGCTCGTCGCCGCGCCCGTAACAGGCGGGTCCGGGGTCAGCGCCGGCGCTCTCGGGGCCCACCCGAAGGGCGCCGCCTTCGTCGATGCGGGCGATGGAGCCTCCGCCTGCGCCGACGCTCACGACATCTACCGTCGGGCCGCGGATGGGTATCCCGCCGACGAGCGTCTCGTCGCGCTCGAGGATGCGGCCCGGGCAGAGAGCGACATCGGTCGAAGTACCGCCCATGTCCAGTGTGATGATGCGGTCGTATCCTGCCCGCCCGGCCAGCGCGAAGGCGCCCGCGACACCGCCGGCCGGACCTGAAAGCGCGGTGCGGATGGCGAGGCGTCCGGCGGCCCGCGGGCTGATGCTGCCGCCGTTGGACGACATCACCCGCAGCCTGTTGACGCCGTGCTCGCTGACGCCCTTCGCGAGGCGCGAGAGATAGCGCTCCATGACAGGCGCGACGTAGGCGTTGGCCACTGTTGTGCTCGTGCGCTCGTACTCGCGGTGCTCCGGGAGCACCTCGTGCGAGGCTGACGTCGGGATGCCGTGCCGGCGGGCGGCATCGGCGACGATGCGCTCGTGATCGGGGTTGAGGAAGGAGAAGAGGAAGCAGACCGCGAGCGATTCAATGCCCGCTTTCCCGATCTGGTCGAGCAGCGATTCGATCTCCGCCGAATCCAGAGGCTGGAGGACATCCCCGCGATGATCGATGCGCTCGTTCGCCTCGAATCGCAGTTCGTCGGGAACGAGCGGCGGTTCGCGCTGGGGGGAGAGATCGTACAGCTTCGGCCGCGTTTGACGGCCGATCACGAGCACGTCGCGGAAGCCGCGCGTGGTGATGAGTGCCGTCCGCGCGCCCTTGCGCTCGATGATCGCATTCGTGGCGACGGTGGAGCCGTGGACGAGGTCGGAGACGGAGGCTGCAGACTGGATATCCGAGGCTGGATCGCCTGTCAGCTCGCGCAGGCCCGCGAGGACGGCGCGGGCGGGGTCATCCGGCGTGGAAGGTCGCTTGTGAACGGAGACGCCGCCGTCGTCCGCAATGAGGTAGAAGTCAGTGAACGTGCCACCTGTGTCCACGCCGAGGATCGCCATAGCGTTAGTGTACTCGTCGCTGAAGAAGTATCAGGTTGGGGCTAGTCGGGTTGATCTCGGGCCCACTCCAGACCTCCCGCTAACGTTAGCGTTATGGTATCGTGGTTCGAAATGGGGACGACCGTCGATATGCATGTCCATACGATCGTCGGGTCGATGGACAGCGACATCTCGCCGAAGCGGCTGGGGGAGCAGGCAATCGCCGTCGGGCTGACGGGCATCGCGCTGACCGAACATCTTCACCAATGGCCGGCAGATGAAGTCGAACATTTTCGGCAGGAGTACGGAGTCTTTGTGTTCAACGCCCGCGAGTGGTCCACGGACATGGGACACTGCGTGACGTTGGGTCTGCCGCGCGACGTTCGTGGCATACACCGGGCGCGGGACCTGCGGGCGGCCTGCGACGACTACGGCGCCTACATGGTGATCTGCCACCCGTTCCGCTACTTCCCGGGACCTTCGAGCCTGCTCTTCGGCCACCGGCGCGACCAGCAGTCGATGCCGCTGGAGGAGCTCGCTGAGCACCCGGTGTTCTCGCTAGCGGACGCTATCGAAGTGCTGAACGGCGGCTGTATCGAGCGGGAGAACCTGCTCGCGCTGAGCGTTGCGCGCTTGCTGGGGAAGCCGCAGACAGCTGGCAGCGACGCGCACATGCCGCTCGAAGTCGGGCGCTACGCGACGATGTTCGAGAAAGAGCTGGAAACCGAAGAGGACATGCTGCGCGAACTAGGGGCGGGGCGTTTCCGGCCCGGCCGCCGCGGGATGCTGGCCGGGCAGTACGAGGCGCTGGAAAAGACTGAAGCCGTAGCGGAGGCGTGACGGCTGTGCCATTTCCCCCTTAGATTTTCCGCGCGCTTCCGCTATCATCGTCTTAGAGTGGTCACCCTACAGCCGGCACCCATGATCGTAGGTCGGGGCCTTCAGGCCCCGACGGGAACCGCGTGCGCGGCCGACACCCATCTCGCGGATCCGCGCGGCGGCGAGGGCTGGCCCGCCCCACCAGCGGAAACAACCACGAAAACAATCAAGGACAAGACAATCAAGAAGAATCGCCTCAGTCCCTTCGTAAGTCGCTCGCCCTGGCGAATTTTTTCAGGAAAACGATCAATCACAACCGCAGGGATAATCAAGCAACCCGGAGTCGTCTGGAGCGGGCCCAGGCCGCTAGCGGCGGCGCCGGCCGAACAGCCCGCCGCCCCCGCCCTTGAGCCCCCCGAGAAAGTGGCCCCAGGCGGCCTCCGCTGAAGCCGCGCGTTCGAGCCCGCGGACACGGTCATTGATGATGTCGCGAATGCGGCCCTCTTCACCCGCGTCCAGCCAGTAGCCGTGCTCTTCAGGGCAGGCGTCAAGTTCAAGGTCGTAGGCCCGGTAGTTGAAGGCGGTCATGCGTTTGCCGCATACAGGGCAGTCAAGCTCGCCTGGGCGCTCGCCGTAAGCGATCGTGGCGCGCCGCTCCGACTCCCTGACGCCGGTGGTAGCCTCGAGTTCGTCAAGCTCGTGGTGGTCGAGCCAGCGTCCGTTGCAGTTGGGGCAGTGGTCAACCTCGATGCCGTGTGTGTGGTCCACGACTAGCTCTGTATGGCAGCGCGGACAGTCCATGATGTTAGTTTACAGGTGTGAGGTGTTAGCTGTCAGCGCGAACGATAGACTTGATCTGGTCAACGTGCTCGCGGTCGTGGCTAGCAACGTTCTCGAGCACGCTCAGGACGCTGTACTCCTCGTGGCCGACTCGCCGCAGCTCGTAGAACGTCTCGTATGCGCGAGGGTCCGCGTCCAACCCCATCAGTGCATTCAGCAACGCTTTTCGTGAGTCGAGCAGCATCGTGCGTGCCTCTGCCGCGGAAGCGGGCGGTGTCCTCTCGGACCCGCTCTGAACCTGCGCGCCCACAAGAAAGGCGACCGCCTGCGCGTAGAGCCGTTCCGAGTGGATGACATGCTCCAGGACTTTCCGCACCGGCCAGCCGCCTTTGCGCGCGTTCTCGAGATCGGACCGCGATAGGGAATCGACGACCGCGAGCAATCCATCCCGGGCGAGGCGAATCGCCTCTTTGCTGGAAGCAAGGTCCGAATGGAAGGAGCAGGTCATGTTCGAGAACTTCGGGCCGAGCGCGGTCCGGCATTGTCCTTCAAAGCCGGGTTCATGCTCCCCGACCGGTAGCCCGCCAGGTCCAGCGTCACGTACAAGTACCCGAGCTCCTTCAGGCGCTCCGAGACCGCCCTCCTATCGGCGAGCAGTAATTCGAGGCCGGCGTCGTCCGTCTCGATGCGCGCGACGGTGTCGCCGGAGGGCAGGACGTGGTGGCGGACGCGAAGCTGGCGAAGACCAAGGGTGCGCAGGTAAGCTTCCGCCTGAGGAGAGGCAGGCCATCGCCGGCTTGTCCCACGTCGGCAGGCCGTGCTTCCGTGAGAGCTCGCGAATCGCGGCCTTCGTAAGACCGGCCTCCAGCAGGGGGCTGCGCACCCCATGCTGCGCAGCGGCGCGGCGGCCTGGGCGAAAGTCGCCCGTGTCGTCCAGATTGCAGCCGTCGAGTACAGAAGCGAAGCCGCGCTCACGGGCGATTGTCGTCAGGCGGCCGTACAGCTCGTCTTTGCAGTGGAAGCAGCGATCCGGGTTGTTCTTGACGTAGTCCGGATCGTCCATTTCGCGCGTGTCGATCAGCTCGTGCGCGATGCCGATCTGCTGTGCGAGCACCTTTGCTTCTTCGACCTCGGACGGCGGTACCGAGGGCGACACGCCCGTTATCGCGAGCGCTCGGTCGCCCAGGACGTCGAAGGCGACGGCCGTGACGAATGTAGAGTCCACTCCACCTGAGAAGGCGACGATGGAGGGCCCGGCTCCGCGGATGATCGCCTCCAGTTCGGTGAGTTTCTCAGCGGGCTGCTGGGTTGTCATATGACGCC
>WNGA01019812.1_pt1 | contig 11399 bp, 10 predicted proteins | sample 5400061 | NCBI WGS metagenome assembly WNGA01 (sample SAMN13153366, study PRJNA577476) | soil metagenome | isolation source: 100 cm soil or saprolite under grassland replicate 2 | place: USA:California | collected 2016-06-15
AGAGCCGACGCCCGGACTCGAACCGGGGACCCCTTCATTACGAGTGAAGGAGAGCCGTCATTCGCGGTCACGGCCTGTCGTCCCAGGCCGTACGACTATGCGGAAACGCTGCGACAAGAAGCGGCCTCGAACGACCACGCGCGTACACCTCGTGTGTGCGTGGTGTGCGGGCGAGCCGGCGCTCCCCAACCCGCATAGGTGAGTTTCGTCGACAGGGATCGCCTCGGGCGATCTTCGTGGGTGCATGTTGGCCTTGTTGACCAGCACGGAGCTCGTGCGATCAATGGAGGCGAGTACGCTCGCGGCGGGGGATCCCGCAAGCGAGCTCGGCCGGCAAACGGTGATGTGTTGCCGGCCGCGACGTCATCTACGCTCGCCCGGATGTCACTTCAAGATCGCGTCGACGAGCTCGCGGCTCAACAGGGCTCGACCGAGGAAGACCATCTGCTTCACGCGCAGATTGTCCGGTACGAGCGCCACGGTACCGCCCACCCCGGAGTCAACGAGACCTACTACGTCGTGCTCGACGATGGCGACGAGGCCTTCCACAAGCCGTTCAGCGGCGTCGCTGTGCCCACCGCTCAGCATTACGGGCACCACCCGGACGAGGTGCCAATGCACGAATGCGGTGCGTGGCGACTAGCGCACCGGCTCGGCCCCGCGTACGCCGAGATCGTCGCGCCTTGCGTCCTGCGCGCACACCAGGGCGAAGCGGGGGCGCTCAGCGCCCGACAGTTCGGTTTGCCCCTTACGGACGAGCCGCTGACGCGAGTGCCGGACCGCGCGCGAGCCGCAGCGTTCTTCGACTCGCCATCGCCCAGCAGGATCGGCACGCCGGGAATTACCGTTGGGATGGCGACGCCGAGAAGCTCGGACTGATCGACCACGGCTTCGCGTTCGCCCGACCCGGCCAGTACGTCAACCAGTCGTTCTTTGTCGCGTGGCGATGGGCCCGCGATGAGCAAGCGCTGATCGACGCCGAGCAGCAGGCATTGCGAAACCTATTGGAGTCGCGCGACCTGCATGGTCTTGGCCGCTTCCTCCTCCCGGAGGAGGCGGAGGCGCTCGCCGCCCGCGCCGACCTCATGCTCGAGCGCAGCTCCATCCTCGCGGTTGGGGAGTTCTGAAGCAGGATTGGAGGTGCCGCTCGGGCTCTTGACAGCTGGTTTATAGTTTAGTCAAGGGGTAACACAGCCGATAGGAGAAACCGATGATCGAACTCGAGCTGAGAACCCCACAGGCGGGTGTCGCGGCAAGCCACGAGGCGATTTGGGAGCCGGTAGCGCGGCTGCGCGTGGAGGGGCATGTGCACGAGGTAAGCGGCGAACAGCGGCTCATTGACTTCTCGATGCCCGTCTTGAGCCTGCGCACGGGGCAGCAGATTCGCTTTGAGGACGATCCAGAGGAGTGGGCCCGAAACCTGCCCACAGTCTTCCACGCCCCCGACTTGGTTGTCGTCGTGATCGAGGACGACAACCCCATCCCCGAGAATCTGCTCTCCCTCGAGGCGGAGCGCGAGCCCATCCGCCTGAGGGATCGCATCGGCGCGTGGACCTGAGGTGCCGCGGACTCACGCATCCGAAGTCGCAGCGAAGGTGCTCGGCGACGAAGTACGCCGCGCCCGCGTTGAGACTGGACTGAGCCAGGTTGAGCTCGCGCGACGCCTTGGGATCTCGCGCTCCTATGTCTCGAACCTCGAGGCTGGGCGCGTCAACGTCACCGTCGGGCAGCTAGCGAACATTGCAGCGGCGCTGAAGGTCGGTCTTCAGATTCGGCTGCCGTCCGTAACGCGGGCGCCTGTGCGCCTGCGCGAGCGGTCCCGCGCGACAAGCCACTAGAAACGATAGTGACCGATGATTCGCGCACTGGCCCGCAATGAATGGGACCGCTGTTCGGACAGATGGCGTTGACAAGGCTTTCCTCTGCTCGACTTTCGACGGGTAGGGCGAGGTTCGTCCTTCGCGTGCGCCGGCGCCCGAAACCAGGATCGCGTGATGGTCGTCTTCGAAGAGCTCAGCGCCGTGAACTTGGCGAACTTCCTCTCGGCGGCCGCCGCGCACACCGGATCGAACCGGTGACCTCCGGCTTGCAAACCCAACCGATAACCCGACGTCAGCTGACAGTGACCGACAGAATCGGCATGACTGAGCCAAAACCGGCCTCCACGCCGGACGTCACTCGACACCGTTCGACAGGGGTCCGCTCGCACCGCGCTCGCACGGTTGCTGTCCAGGAAGGCAACGGACCTGGCGACCGTACCCTCTCCAAGCCCGAGGCACTGCCACCGAGCAGGTTGTTGTACCGTGGGATCTGCACGCACTCGAGGGCCAGCCCTCCGCTTGCGCCGGGCTCACTTACGTCCAGCGGCGTGCTCTGGCCGATTGGCCAGCCGCGCGGCTAGCTCGACCCGCGACCGGACGCCGAGCTTTGCGTACACCCTCGAGAGGTTCGCCTCGACGGTCTTGACGCTGACGAACAGCGCGCCTGCGATCTCCTTGTTGTGCGCACCCGTTGCTGCGAGCTCGGCGATGCGACTCTCCGTGGGCGTCAGCTCCCGATCGAGCGAGCGCGTGATCCCGGTGCGGGCGAGCTCGCGCTGCGTCTTTTCCAGCCACAGTCGGGCGCCGAGGTCCTCGAAGATGGCCTCGGCTTGCCGGAGTGCGGCGCGTGCGTCGGCCTTCTGCTTCGCCCGGCGCTCGATCGAGCCCTGCGCCAGATGGGTGCGGGCGAGCTCGAACGGCTCGTGGAGCGCGGCGTGCGCGGCGAATGCGTGCTCAATCGAGGCGCGTGCGGCGTCCACGTCTCCGTCCTGCGCCAGGACGAGCGCACGGCAGCGCGCCGCCGCGGCGATCGCCGATGGCACCGGCAACGTGCGGGCATGCTCTTCGAGCTGTCCGGCCAGGGTGGCGGCGCGCTCGAGTTCGCCGACGCCGATCAGCGCCTCGACAGCGTTGGAGAGCGCCCGGGTGACCAGGCTCCTGTGCAACGTCACTCCGTCACGTTCCTCGAGCCACGGCACCAGGTGGTCGAGCGCGGCCGCATCCTTGCCGGCGGAGAGGTCGAGGAGGCCGAGGGCGAGCTCACTCGGCATGAGCAGCCAGAAGGCTCCGATGGAACGGGCGAGAGAGGACGCGCGCTCCGCCGCCTCAAGCGCAGCGTCCACGTGACCGAGATGCGCCTCCACGTCTGTCCTGCAACCCGCCCCCCAGGCCCGTCCGTCCGCACCCGCCCACTGTCGCCTCATCTCGTCGGCCGCGCACGCATGTTCGAGTGCGCCCGCCCAGTTCCCCGCCCTCAGCTCCAGCTCCGCGAGGAAGCCCAGAGGCACGGCTCGGAACACATGTCCCAGTGCGAGACCACGCTCGTACGACTCCTCGAGGTCTCGCCGCGCGTCGTCGAGGCGGTCGAGGGAGAAGAGCACGACCCCGCGCAGGAACGACGGGCTGTCGAGGAAGGGCAGGGTCTCGGGGAGCGAGCGCTCGAGCTCGACGGCGCGCTCGAGCTCGCCGAGTCGGTCCGGACGGGGCTCGACCCAGGCGAGCCGCGCTGACGCCGTTGCGAGCGGCACACCGCCGCCCGATTGCTCAGCGACCTCGACCGCGGTTCTGAGGTGCTGCGCTGCCACGCCCCATCGGCCGCCCCAGCACTCCTTGGTCCCCAGCATGGAGAGGACCTGTGAGCGCAGCTGGAGGTCATCACCCGTCTCTGCGAGCGCCTGCTCGAGAATCCCACGGCATCGTGGAATGTCGTCGACGAACCAGCCCAGCAGTCGTAGCGCCCGCGCGCGTTCGTGCGACTGCGGCAGGCTCGCGATCAGCTGCTCGAGCATGTCACAGCTCTGCGGACCGTCCCCTGTGACATAGACGGACGTCGCCGCCTTGCAGACGCGCCGGGCGCGGTCGCCGGTGCGCTTCGCGGGCGTCAGCCGTTCGGCATGCTCTGCCAGGTCGGCTGCGACCTCGGGATGCCCGCGACGTGCCGCGTAATCAGCGGCCGCCTCCAGCGTCGCCGCGATCGCTTCGTCCGGCTCGACGGTGCCGCGAGCGAGATGGACGGCGTACTCCTCGTCGTCAGTGACCAGCTGCGCCAGGGCCCTGTGAACCGCCTGCCGCTCTGTCTCCGCTGCGTCCTCGTATACCAAGGACCCGAGCAGCGGGTGGGCGAAGCGCAGGCGGTCGCCGTCCAACTGAAGGACGCCTGCGCGGATCGCCTCCTCGACGCCGTCTGCCTGGGCGGCGCCTGCGCGGACGAGCTCGAGCGTCGGCTGGGCGAGCGCGGCGATCGGCAGGAGGGCCGCTCGAGCGCCGGGCGAGAGGACGGTGAGCCGCTCGCGCATGGCTTCTGCGAGCGTCTTCGGGACGGGGAGTCTCTCGTCGGACGTTCGATCACCCCGGCGCTCGAGCGCCTCAGCGAGCTGGAGGGCGAAGAACGGATTCCCCGCCGAGATGCGATAGAGCGTGCGCCACGTCGGCTGTGTGAAGCCGACCGGCAGGTGTGCTCGGACGACGTCTTCGAGCTCTTCATAGCTCATAGCCTGGAGCCGCAGTCGGAGGAGGCCCGCCCCGGGGAAGCCACGATCGAGCTCGAGGGTGCTCGAGTCGCCGTCGCGCATCGACGCCAGGAGTCCGAGCCGCTCCGCGGTCAGCCGGTGCACCACGAAACGAACGACGTCGGCCGACGGCGCATCGAGCCACTGCACGTCGTCGAACGCCAGCACCACGGGCGTCTCGGACGAGGCGGCGCGAAGGACCGCGAGCGTGCCGCGCGCGACGGCGACCCGATCCGGCGACCCCTCTTCCGCCGAGCGCAACAACGCGAGCTCGAGCGCCCGGCGCTGCGCCTCGGGAAGGGCGTCGAGCATGGCGTCGGACACGTTGTCGAGGAGGTCGCCGAGCCCCAGAAATGAGAGGGCGCTCTCCGATTCCGACGCTCGGCAGACAAGCACGCGATATGAGCGCTTGCGCGCTGCGTCGACGGCCGCGCGCCAGATCGTCGTCTTCCCGATGCCGGACTCGCCCTCGAGCACCAGCGCGGCGGGTCCTGCCGAGACGGCGTCGAGGAACCGGTCCGCTCCCGCCATCTCCCACTGCCGTCCGACCAGCTCCACTGCTCACGCCCCTCGTCGGCTGATGCGCTCGCTCGAGTGTAGGACGGCCGCGCCGCCGTCGATAGGCCGCCGTCCTACCGTTCTACGCTCCAGAGCGCGGCCAGGTCCTCCGGCGCGACGCCGGGCGAGGAGTCGGAGATCTTCGCGCCAGTCTTCGGATCGAAGTTCCAGAAGTCGGGCTGTCCCGCCGGACCCGTCGGGTTTCCGGTCCGCGGGTCGTAGCTCCAAAAGGAACCTCGAGCCTGAACGGTGGATGGGTGCTCGCTGCCGCCTCCTGCAGAGCCCGCCCAGACCCCAGCCGCGAACAGGCTGATCCCGAGCGTGACGGCGATCAGCGTGATCGTCGTTCGCTTGAGCGCCGAGTGCAATTGAGTCGTCATCGGTGCCTCCTTTGTGCCAGTTGCCGGTGCCTGATCACTGCCACGCTAGGAGTCTCGGAACGAGGACGAAATAGGGGAATCCCTATGCAACCCCCTGGATGACCCAGGTCTCCGACAGCGCGAAAGCCTGGCCGGCTGCTGTTCACAGAGGCCGGCAGTCGCTCCTCGCGCCAGGGCTGTGACATCGACACGCGGTAGGCAACGGCTTGAGCTCTTTCCCCGGACCTCCGACCTCCGGCTTGCAACGCCGCTTCATTACTCGACGTCACCTGACCTCGGTCGACAGCTCGACGTCACTCGACCTCACCCGACTGTGACTGACTCACTCGACAGGTCCGCTCGCAGCGCGCTCGCACACCTGTTGTCGGCGTCGCAAACTAGGCAACACAGGTGACAAAAAAGGCCTGCAAGTTGAGTACTTCTAAGCGATGGAGCGTGCGGGATTCGAACCCGCGGCCTCCGGCTTGCAAAGCTGAAAACGGCGTTCACGACTGTTTCTCTATGGTTCCACCTACTTCGCGCGACCGCAGTATCGATACCGGTTTGGGACGGTTCGCAGGACATCGGGTGGAAGCGCACGAGAGGACGTTTGGCCGAGGAGCGCGCGCTTCATCGGGCAACTGCCTCTTGAGCCCCTAGTGCCGGCGCCCGCCAGGTTCTAACCTGTCCTCAGCGAGTCCGCAGTGTGGCAGGGCGAGGGGGTCCGACATGAAACGACGGAGGCTTCACTCGTTGTTCCTCTCCCTGGCTACCGGGAGCCTCTGCCTCGCGCTCTTCCTCCAGCCCGGCGCCCTTGGCTCGACCTCCGGCGTGCGGACCGGCGGGATCTTCCGTATCAGCCTCGCTCCCCAAGCCGGGCTCGACAACATGGACCCCGCCCTGTCCTTCACTGCGCCCGGCTGGGCGCTCATCGATACGACCTGCGCGCGGCTGATGACCTATCCGGACAGGCCCCCGCCGGCGGGGTTCCGCGTCGTTCCGGAGGTGGCGGCCCGCTTCCCAAAGATCTCGCGCGACCTCAAGTCGTTCACGTTCACGCTGCGCCGCGGCTTTCGCTTCAGCGACGGGGCCCCAGTCCGCGCGAGCGCTTTCGCGCGGGCGATCAATCGGATGCTCGCACCCTCGATGAAGTCGCCCGGTGCGCTGTTCACGCGCGACATCGTCGGCGCAGCCGACGTGCTGTCCGGCAGGCGAGAGGCAGCAACTGGCGTGATAGCTCGCGGGAACACGCTCGTCGTCCGCTTCACGCGCCCCGCCCCGGGCTTCCCCACCTTGACGACCTTGCCGTTTTTCTGCGCGGTCCCGCCGACGCTGCCGATCGACCCCGAGGGAGTCGGCGTCTTTCCGACTGCCGGTCCCTACCACGTCACCGATTACCGTCCGGGGGAGCGCCTCGTGCTCCGGCGGAATCCGTTCTACCGCGGCAAGCGCCCCCACCACGTCGACGGCTTCGACGTCGACCTCGGGGCACCGTCGCCCTCGGAGGAGATCCGGCGCATCGAGCAGGGCGAGGCCGACTGGGGCTACAACCTCGCGGGCGTGTTCCTCGACCCGGCGCTTGGGCTCGAGCAGAAGTACGGGATCAATCGCTCGCAGTTCTTCCTCAAGCCCGGGCTCACCCTGAGGATGTTTGCCTTCAATTCGTCCCGGCCGCTGTTTAGGAACAACCCGAGGCTGCGGAGGGCGGTCAACTTCGCGCTCGATCGGCGGGCGTTGCAGACGACCGCCGGTGGTCCGCTCGCCGGCCGTGTCACCGACCAGTACCTTCCGCCCCTCGTGCCGGGGTTCAGGAACGCCCGCATCTATCCACTCGGGCGCCCTGATGCCCACAAAGCAAAGGAGCTCGCGCACGGGAGCCTGCGCGGCGGCAAAGCCGTCCTTTACACGAGCAACATTCCACTCGCGATCGCGGCCGCGCAGCTCGCGAAGCAGCAGCTCGACGAGATCGGGCTCCGGGTGGAGATCAAGCCGATTCCGTTCCACGCTGCGAGCGCGGCCTACCTCGACCTGCTGGCCGCCCACAGCGAGCCGTGGGACATGGCGCTCGTGCTCTGGACTCCGAATCTCCCCGATCCGGAGGCGTACATCAACCTGCTGCTCGACACGCATCACATCGGCGCTACGAACCTCTCCCGCTTCAGCTCGACCGGGTACGACCGGGAGATGCGGCGAGCGGAGCGCCTTCCGCAAGCACGTGCGCGAAACCGGGCGTACGGCGTGCTCGACGTTCGGCTGGCCCGCGATGCCGCACCGCTCGCCGCGCTCAGCATCGTCAATGAGGCAACGTTCGTCTCCAAGCGGGTCGGTTGCGTCGTCCTACGCCCCGGGCTCGACCTCACGGCCGTCTGCCTCAAGTAGCGCCCGCTACGGCGCCTGCACGGCGATCCAGACCAAGCCCTCCGCGACGACGATTCCCGACGGGGCGTTGCCGACCTCGATCGTCTGCACCACCTTGTTCGTCGCCGGATCGATGCGCGAGATCGTGCCGGCGGCCCTGTTTGCTACCCAGACTGCGCCTTCGCCGACCCCACTCCCTCCCCGACGTCCATCCCCCTCGGTGCGCGCCCGACGTTGTATTCGGCGAGCGGGCCTTCCTCGAACGTGATCGGATTGAAGCGCTGCACCGTCGAGTCTCCCGAGTTGGAAACCCACACCGACCCAAAGCCCACGGCGAGCCCGGCCGGTCCTTGACCGACCAACCTCGATCCCGACAGTCGCATCCCAGCGGGATCGATCCGAGCAAGCATCGAGTTCCCGAAGACGGCCCAAACCCAGCCTCCGCCGACGTCGATGCTCCCGTTCGGAAAATAGAGCGCCCGGCCGGCGAGATCGATTGTCTTCGTCACGCGGTCGAAGTGCGGATCGACGCGCGAGAGCTGCCCACTTCGGCCGTGGGCGATCCACACCACACCGAGGCCGACGGCGATCCCAGTGGGAGTCGCCGGAAGCTGGATCGTCTTGACGATCTGCCTCGTGTCGGAATTGATCCGCCACAACGTCTTGCCGTCGACGTTGCCGACCCAGATCGACGCCCCCTGGGCCAACGGGCCCGGTCGCGGTCCGACCGGGATCGCGTCCACGACCTTGTTCGTCTTCGGGTCGATCACGCCGACGGAGTTCGGTGGCGCTGTGACGGGCACTGGACCGTCGCGTAGGAGGAGGACCGCGGTTGCCGCAGCGGCGACGCCGACGACAGCAACCAATAGTGCGGTGAACCGGCCTCGCAGGCGTCGGGCCCGAAATGCGCGCGGAGATTTGTCCCGTGGTGGGGGAGGCTTTTGCGGCTCGGTCGGCGAGGGCGGAGCCTGAACGACCCGGCCGTCGACGGAGAGCGACTCGTCCTGTCGCAGAATTGCGGCTTCGAGATCGCGGAGCTCCTGACTCGGCTGCAGCCCTAGCTCGTCGCTCAGCGTCCGGCGCACGGCTTGGTAGGCGTGCAGCGCCTCCGCCTGCCGCCCGGAGCGGTAGAGAGCGAGCATCAGCTGGGCATGCAGGCGTTCCTGATACGGATTGGCGGCCACCAGCGACTCGAGCTCGCCAATGAGCTGGGCGTGGCGGCCAAGCTCGAGTTCGGCGTCGATTCGCTCGATCTGGGTTGCCAGTCGGAGCTCGCTGAGACGGCCAACCGTGTGTCGCGCGGGACCCTCGAGGGCGACGTCCGCGAGCAGCGGCCCGCGCCAGAGGGACAGCGCTTGCCTGCGTAGCGCGACGGCGTCGGGGAGCTCGGCGCCTCGGGCGTCGTCGGTCAGGCGCTCGAACTCGAGCAGATCGAGCGCACGTGGGTCGAGGCGAAGCTTGTATCCCGGTGCCTGCGTCACCAGCGCATCCGCGCCTAGCTGCTTGCGCAACGCGTGCACGTATCCCTGCACGAGCTTCTCGGCGGTGGCTGGCGGCCGCTCGCCCCAGAGCTCGTCGACGAGGCGCGTGGTCGAGACAACCTCGTTCGCGTGCAGGAGCAGCACGCCGAGCAGTGCGCGCTGCTTCGCCCCGCCCAGAAGCACGGCGCGCTGATCATCGAGCACTTCGAGCGGACCAAGGATCCGGAATTCCATGCAGGGCCTTTCCCAGGGGATCCGCCCCGACCGTAGCACCGCCCTCAACCGGTTCTCCACCCGGGCTCAAACGGGACTCAACCGGCGACTTGGAGCCTGGGAGAAGAACGAGCGAACGGAAGGTGGAGAGCCATGTTCAAGATCCTCGTCGCGCTCGCGACTGGCGCATTGGCGGTCTGCGCCGGGGCGGCGCTCCCAGTCGGCGCGTCGGCGACCTCGTCGCCGGCCGAGCCACAGGCGCTGGGGCATGCGCGACAGATCCGCGCCGAGGTCGACGCCCGCTACCGGAGGCCGCACGGCCCCAAGCTGGCCGTCACGGAAGCCTCGACGACGGGGGTCATCGACTCCTTCACGCTCTTCGGCAACCCGCTGGAGGATCCGCGCGTGGTGCCGGCCGCTAACGGGATCTACTACGCGATCTGTCCCGTCGGCGCAATCTGCCCGTATCCGGGTCGCTCCGCCAGGCAGGCAACGGCATTCCTCCCGCGGCGGGAGGCACTTGAGCTTGCGCTCAGCACGTTCCTCGAGACATCGGCGACCGTCGTCGACGTGTCGCTGCCAACGCCACGATTCGTCCTGCTCATCCTCGAGCGTGACGAGCTGACGGCGGGGGTCGACGCACCGGCGCTGCGGGATGCGCTCTCCGGCGATCCCGCCGCCGCCCCCGACCCACCGCTTCGACGGGTCGTCGATCGGCTGACCCTGCAGCACCTTTTCCTTGCGTGGGCGCTCGCCCCGATCTCCGATACAGGCGAGACGCTCGTCGCCTCCTGCCTCTTTCCATAAGGCCCATCCGATCCCCGGTCTTCGTCACCACGACTAGCAAGAGGAGGTAGGAAACGATGAAGAACTCGATTCGACTGGCACTCCTGGTCGCGGCGCTGGTCGCCCTCGCGAGCGGCATTGCGCTGAGTGCGGCGGCGAAGCCACCGAACCACGCGAATCGGCTGGAGGCGAGCTTCGCCGAGAGCCCCGCATCGATCACCAACCGGATCGCCGATCTCGGGATCTTTCAGCTCATCAGTACCGGCACGGGGACGGTTGAGGGATTCGGCGCGGCGACGGTTGTCGTCGGGATCACGCAGGATCGCTCGGTCACTCCTTGCGGGCCGGGCAGTTGGACGAACGCCGCAACGCGGCGCATCGTCGTCGACGGCGGCGTGCTGGTCCTCCGCGAGGTGGCCGTCAGATGCGCGACCGCGTCCGGCCCCGACATCATGGGCACCTACGAGGTCGATGGGCTCTCGAGCACGGGGATCTTCGCGGGAGCACGCGGTTCCGGCGACCACACGATTGACACTGTCGCCCACACGTCCACGCTCTCCGGGAAGCTGAAGCTCGCCGGATCGGACGACGGCTAGCGCTAGCGCATGGCGCCGCTCGTTCACGTGCGTCGACGCCTCGCGGCCGCTGCGGCACCGATCGGCCGCATCGGCCGCCGCGTCCCGCGCACCGGTCCGCTCGCTGTTACCGCCGCGGTAACGACCGTTGCGGCCTTGGCCTTCACCCCGGCAGCAGTAGCCCACGAGATTCCCGCGCAGCTGAACGAGGTCGCCCGCTTCTACTCACTTGGAGTCGGCGAGGTGCGCTGCCCCGCGCAGGCGGAGTGGAACAGCGATTCCCACCGGGCCTCGTTCGTCTGGGGCTACACCAACATCACCAGGAACTACAGCGTCCTGCCGCCCCTGATCTGCGACGGAGCAACAAACGTCGGCAGCAGCTCGGTAGCAGCGTGGCAACAGGCCGCCGGCGTCTGGATGCTCGTCCACGAAGCGTTCCACCTACGCCACTGGCGCTTCCGCCGCAACGAGGCCAAGGTCCTCTGCCAGACCATCGTCTACTTCACCGACGCCGCCGCTC
>WNGA01011726.1_pt1 | contig 11397 bp, 12 predicted proteins | sample 5400061 | NCBI WGS metagenome assembly WNGA01 (sample SAMN13153366, study PRJNA577476) | soil metagenome | isolation source: 100 cm soil or saprolite under grassland replicate 2 | place: USA:California | collected 2016-06-15
GTCCTTCGCCATCGCCAACTGCACTCGGGTTGAAGTTTGCATCAAACCCAACCGCCTGTACCGCCTGGTTATTATACTCATCACGGGTAACGATTGGACATATCATCGCTGAGTGAGTATACTCGTGTTGGTGGTCACGCTGCTCCTGCTAATGAGGATGTCATGATTCAGATCGCTTTTACCGACACCGAGATTGCGGCTTTGGCGTATGAACGCTATCATCATCCCTCTCCCCTGGTGCAACAGCGCATGGAAGTGGTGTACCTGAAAAGCCAAGGCGTGCCGCACCAGGAAATTGCGCGCCTGTGCCGCATTTCCCGCCAAACGCTTGTGACGATCCTGCATTTGTATCAGGATCAGGGCATCGAACGCCTCAAGCACTTCCACTTTGCCGGTCAACCCAGCGTACTCAATGCGCATCAGTCCACGCTAGAAGCACACTTCCGCACCCATCCACCACGCACGGTGGCCCACGCGCAAGCTGAGATTGAACGCCTGACCGGCATTCGGCGCTCTCCGACCCAGATCCGTGCCTTCCTCAAGCGCATCGGTATGCAGGTGCGCAAAGTCGGTGCGATGCCTGGTCGGGCGCACGAGCCACTGAAGCAGCAAGAACAGGACACGTTTCAGCACACCGAACTCGAACCGCGCTTGGACGAGGTGCGCCAGGGCAAACGTACCCTTTTTTTGTCGACGCGGCCCACTTCGTCCACGGCGCCTTCTTAGGCCTGGTCTGGTGTTTCGTACGCTATTTCATTCCGACGCCATCAGGTCGCAAACGCTTCAATGTACTCGGAGCAGTGGATGCGCTCACCAAAGAGATCATTACCGTTGTCAACGAGACCACGGTGACTGCGGAAACGGTGTGCCAGTTGTTGAGCAAACTAGCCGCGCACGTCACGGAAGGTGCGATCACGGTCGTCCTCGACAACGCGCGCTATCAAAAGTGCGCGATGGTGCAGGACTACGCTGCGGCACTGGGGATCGAGTTGCTGTATTTGCCCTCGTTCTCGCCGCAGCTCAACCTGATTGAGCGACTCTGGCGGTTTGTGCGCAAGGAGTGTTTGTATTCGCACTATTATGCGACCTTTCCTGAGTTTCGAACCGCGCTGGAGACATGGCTTGCCACCGCCCATCAGAATCGCCGGATCGAATTGGAAACGCTCCTGGCTTGGAATTTTCAGTCCTTTCGCGATGTCCAAACCTTACCCGCGTAGAGTATAGCTCTCTCCTCGTCTGCCTATCATCCCCAAAACGCCTGATTCGCAGGACACGTATTTGTACTATAGCATTCCTAAATGATTTGTAAAAACGGGAGGTACATGCGCAGCTTCTCAAACTGAAACGAAAGTGTATTGAGTGCTTCCTCAAAGAGATGTATCACAAGCTGAAACGTCGCACACTTGTGCCAGTGTTTTCGCACATATTCTTTTGCTTTCAGCCAGACATCCTCAATTGGATTCTGTTCTGGCGCATTGGCTGCAAATAACACACACGTTACCCACCACTCGTCGCGCGACCGTTTCAGGTTCACCGCTTCGAGATACTCTTGCATTTCGACACCACGATGATACGATGCACCATCCCACAGCAAGATCAGCCGTTTTTCTGGAAATTGTTCGCGAAGATATTCTACGAAGATGGTTGTCCAGGAACCATTCGCACTCTCAGTTGGAACAACGATTAATTCGCCCGAGAGTGGTTCAATTGCACCATAATAGGTTTGTCGCTCACGAAAATTGGTGATTGGGATTTCAATCCGCTGGTCGCGCGGACCCCAGACATACCCACGTGCATCATCCCAGATCAGATGACATTGATCGATATACAACACGACAACCGAACCGGACACGATCTCTGTGGCGTGTCTGCTCAAGAGCTCGATAATCTCTTTTTTTCGCCGCGATGCGCTGCTCATCGCGCTTTGGGTTAGTACGCTGGGCTTGCTTGTAGCTGATACCGGCATCCGCGAGTAACTGGTAGTAACTCTGACGCGATTGAAACACAACACCGTAGGTAGTTTCGATATGCTGTTGGAGACCTTCGACCGACCAATGTTGCTGGCTCTTGAGCCAATCAATCACCGCTTGTCGTTCGGAGGTCGATAGATATGGCTGTGATCCTTGATATTTCAGCGTCAAACCGGCCGTTCCCTGGGTCTCATACGCTTTTTCGATTGACTGACAAAGCCAAGCGTCACATCCAACATCTCGCAGATTGCCTCATAGCGATAGCCCAGGAGTGCTAACTTGACGGCAAGCGCACGCCGATATTCACGCGAGTCACGTTTCTCGGCAAGAAAAGCCGTCAGATCGGCAGGGATGGAAACCATAGCGAATCCTCATGAAGCTCCTATCGAACATATGAGCGACCATCGTCGCCAAGTAAGTGTACCATATTTTACAACTCTGGTAGCAATGCTATATGAGTCGCTGCGGTACATAGACACGGCCTCTATCCGCCTATCTGCGGCCAGTATAGAGGCTGTATAAATAAAATTCTTCACTTATTGGCGTTTATTGCATTTTCTGGCGTTTCATCATCAATCGCGCGAATACTATCACGTCGTCACAAAACACACCCATTGACCAGTGGCTTTGTTAACTGTATCACTCTATGTCCTGTCTCCAATGAGGTGGTATAATAGGCGGACGGTCGTCCCGCTCGGCGGCTTCGCATCTATCGCTCTTTGCACTTTTGATCGAGCGTCAGTAGTACACGCAGGAGGCATGCCCGATGTCAGCAGAAGACCACAAAGCACTTGTCCGTGACTACATCGAGGAAGTGTGGAACCAGGGCAATCTGAGCCGTGCAGATGAGCTGTTTGCAGCCGACTATCGGCGCTATACGGCGCCGACTGCCGCAGCGCTCTCGCGCGACGCCCAGAAACAACGCATTGCGGGGCTTCGCGCTGCGTTCCCCGATGTACACCTGACGATCGAAGACCTGCTTGTCGAAGGCGATCGCGTCGCCTTGCGCTTGACCATACGCGGGACGCATCAAGGTGTGTTTCAAGGCATCGCGCCGAGTGGCAAGCAGATCGTTGTTGCGGCGCTTGATCTGGTGCGCATTGAGAACGGGCAATTGGTCGAACACTGGGGTGGCCCCGACCTCTTCAGTGCATTGCAGCAGTTGGGCGCCGTGATGACTGTGAAGTAGGTGGCCCAACACCGCGTGCATCCGACCGCCTTCAGCGCTCTCCAAAACGCTTCACTCGAAGCCGCTGGCTGACATGCGAACCCCGGTGCGCACTATGGAACGCTCACTTCGTGTGCGAACCGATGTGTTTTTGCGAGTGCGATAGTAAATGCAATAGGTATGCGGTAATGGCCGCGAAGTGAAACGTTTTATTTATACAGCCTCTGATGATCGGTTTACAGGCGCCCATTTTCCGCGACCAAGCGACAAACATCGGCGATGAGCAGCCGACGATTTATACTCAGCACCAATGGTGGGATGCTGGCTCGGGATGGAAAAATACCCTCAATAATGTGCGGCTGATTACCCAACCGTATATTTTCTGTTGCTTACTGCTACCCTGGTTGAAACTGTTCGACATTCCGGCGCTGTATCAGGGTTTTCGAACGCTCATCGCTGCCATGAATGGCTTTCATTGCTATATCCCAATCTGACAGAAGAGGAATAGTCGCCGGAGCCGATCACCAACCTGCCATTGGGTTTCAATGCCTCGATCAGTTTGTCTAGCACCCTGTCTCTCTCTGGAAGATGCTCGAATACCGCGCGCGCATAGATCAGGTCAAATGTATTCGCTTCTAACTCATCCTTCACAATGTCTTGTTGGCATATTTCCAAATTCGGCTCCCGCAGCTCTTCAAGGAACTTGGTTTCGAGGTCGATCGCTACCACATGCCCCTGCACACCAACGCGCTGACACAGCCATGCGGCCATCGATCCGCCACCTGCACCGACTTCGAGACACTGCCAGCCCGGCAGAATCCCCGTTGCTTCTATACATGCAGTGGTAAATGGATCAAACAGCTGCTCAATGCTGGCAAGCCGGGCGCGCTCATTCTGCCATTGATGGTCAAGCTGGTATGCCGACATATGCTCCTCCGTACGAGTATGCGAAGCATCGGGACCGATTGTTTTCACTCTGTCGCCTTGGCCGATACACTGGCACTTCTCACTCTGCCCGCCAACCGGCGAACCCAGATCAGCGGGCGGATCGAAATGGTTTGATTTTGCCGATCGCCACTGGCACTTTGCAAAACGCGGCGCACTGCTCGCTCCTGTTCCGCTACGCGCTCCAGCTCATCGCGGTGAATCTTGGCCGCTATTTCGATGGTGAACGGGTTGATTGGCATGACTTCCTCCTGCACGATAGTTGCTGCTTGCGGTTCAACTGCCACGATCATACGCCTGCGGGCACTATTGGTCATCCGGAGAAGCCTCGATCTTGTGACGCATGGAACCCCGAATTGCTGGTCTAGGGGTAGGAGGAAACGGGCTACGCACCAGGAGGATAGCCGCGCGCGCCCACATCTGTTGGAAGCGCATACGCAGCTGCGCCCAGATGCCGGGGCGACCCGCGTCGAGCTGCCGCGCCATCCGCGCCATCGCCGCCTGCCGCTCGCGAAACTGACGCTCGATCCGGTACACCTGGTCGTCGACAAATGGGTGATACATGGTCCGCCGCCTTTCTGCTGATGCTGCACGTATACTCGAAGCTCTTGTGAGCGTGCGGCGCAGAATAGCCCCCATCCAGGCTGCGCGTCGTTGAGCAGCACTCGCCTGCGTGCCCGGACAGGATGGCCGGGCCGATTCTACCGCTCGGCCTGCTGTCCTGCGCCGCCCGCTGCCCCCCTCCGCCTGTTGCTCGGCGCACCGCGCCTGCTCCCCCGCCTCGATCTGCTTAGAGTTCCACGTCGCCGGCCTGCTGCTCTGTTCATTGTGCGCTTCGTTGCATGGCACCAGTAAACCATGGCGTGGCTCCAGCGTCGAGGTGACAACCGGCCCCGTTTTGGGGACAGAAATGGTGACAGGTCGCTCGCTCGGTGCTATACTGAACCATCCACTGGAGTACACCATGCGTGACGAGGGCGAGTTCGGCCAGCTGCTGCACCAATTGCGCCGTGAGCGTGACCTGACTCAGGAGAACCTGGGCCAGGCGGCCTTCTGTTCCCGCGACACGATCAAGAAGCTCGAGTCCGGCCAGCGCCGCCCCTCACGCCAGCTCGCCGCCCAGCTCGCCGATGTGCTGGAGCTTGAGGATCCCACGCGGGCTGCCTTTCTCGCCGCTGCCCGCGCCAGCCGCGCGACTGGCAGCAGCACCGAGTCCGATAGCGGCGACGGCGCGCCCAAACCAGTCGCACCGGCGCAGGCGCTACCTCCGCGCGGCGGGGCGCCCGCCAGCCCGCCTGCGCCCACCCCACCCCGGCGCGTACAGAGCAATCTCCCAGCACAATTAACCCGCTTTATTGGGCGCGAACGTGCGATCGCCGATCTGCGAGCGCAACTGGAGCGCACGCGACTGCTGACATTGACTGGCAGCGGCGGGACGGGCAAGACGCGCCTGGCGCTGGAAGTTGGCGCGACGGTCGCACCACTCTTCGCCGACGGCGTCTGGCTGATCGAGCTGGCGGCCCTCTCCGACGGGGCGATGGTCGCAGAAACCGTGGCGACGGTCTTTGGCCTGCCTTCCACTCAGTTGTCCACGCTCACGATGCTGACGCACTACCTGCGCGAGAAACGCCTGCTCCTGCTGCTCGACAACTGTGAACATCTGATCGTGAGCTGCGCCGAGCTGGCCGAGGCGCTCCTGCGCGCCTGTCCCGATCTGCACATCCTCGCCACCAGCCGCGAAGGACTGGGGGTGGCCGGCGAGCTGACCTGGCCCGTGCCCACGATGCAACTGCCTGACACCGAGACGCAGCTGACGCCGTCGGAGTTGGCCAGCATTGAGGCAATCCGCCTGTTCAGCGACCGTGCCGCGCTGGTGTCGCCTGGCTTTACAGTCACCGCCGCCAATGCGATGGCGGTCCGGCAGATCTGTGTGCGGCTGGACGGCATCCCGCTGGCGATCGAATTGGCGGCCGCGCGTGTCAAAACGCTGGCGATACCAGACATCGCCGCGCGCCTGGGCGATCGCTTCCGGTTGCTGACGGGCGGCAGCCGCACCGCGCTGCCGCGCCACCAGACGCTGCGTGCGCTGATCGACTGGAGTTACCGGCTGCTGACCGAGCCCGAGCGCATCGTGCTGCGGCGGCTGGCGGTCTTCGCCGGCGGCTGGACGCTGGAGGCCGCCGAGGCGGTCTGTGCTGGCGACGATATCGACGCTGGGGATGTATTGGATGCGCTCACGCGGCTGGTGGACAAATCGCTGGTGGTGCTGGATCCGCGTGGCGACGACACGCGGTATCGCATGCTTGAGACGATCCGCCAGTATCTGGTCGAACGGCTGGAGGATGCCGAGGAGAGCGGCGCCGTCCGCGACCGTCATCTCGACTACACGCTTGCCTTGAGCGAGCGCTTTGCCCCGCAAGTGATGAGCACTGATGTCTTGAACGACCGTTTTGTCGTGCAACCAGGCGAGGATGGGGGCGTTGACCAAGTCGCATTACTAGCTCGCCTGGTCTATGACTTGGACAACATACGGCGCGCGGTAGACTGGGCTGCGGAGACGGGACGGGTTGACGAGGGACTACGCGTGCTGATCGCCTCTGGTGCGCTTTTCATCGTACGTGCCGGACAAAAGGAGCTGCTAGCCAGGCTTCGGGCCATGCTTGAGGGGCACACCCCGCCGCGTGATACGCACACCCAAAGCATGGCCTACTTGTGGATTGTGCATGTGTACCAGCGACAGGGCGAACTCGACACAGGAAGGGTCTGGCTGGAGAATGCTGAAACACTGATTGCCCAGCTCGATAATCCCGCACTGCAATTCTCGATGCTTTTCCTTCGGATGGTTGATGCGGAACTGCGGGGCGATTCTATTCTCGCTCGTTCCTATCTGGAGCAACGGGAACATCTGGCCGTGACGCATAACTATTTTGGCATCGGCAAGGAAGTGGTTGAGGAAGTATTGGTCTGGCACTCCGCGTTATTATTGCTCGTCGAGGGCGACTTTGGTCAAGCCCTGCACAAAGGCAAGATCGCCCATGCACACGCGATCAAGCGCGGCAATATGTACTCGAGCACAGCAATGGCACGCTACTTAGGCTATGCTTTACTCTATTATACCGGCAACGCGCATGAAGCAGCCGAGCGCTTCCGTGAGAGCCTGGTAGGCAACTTCGCACTCGGCGACAAACAAGCCGTGGCCGCATGTCTGGCCGCCTGGGCTGCGCTCGCAGTAAAACAGGAGCAGTGGCGCCGTGCAGCGCGCCTCTTTGGCGCCTCCGAAGCGCTGCAGGAAGCGATTTCCACATCGCTCCTGCCGGTGGATGCCAGCGAGGTTCAGCGGAATGTAACAGCGTTGCGCCAGATTCTGCCAGCAGCCGAGTTGATAACGCAGTGGGCTGCCGGCCGCGCCCTGTCTGTGGAACAGGCAATCGATGATGCGCTGAGCGCGTACCCGTCTGAGCAGAAGTAGCAGGATGCCGGGAGGCGGAACAGTGCCTCCGTCGCGCTTCATCAGCGCATAACTTCAGCAAAGATCGTACGGCATGTCCTCAGCAATAACGGTATGCGCGTAGAAAGCATTTCCGCTTTGAGCTCGAGTGAACGCTGAACAGGTACTAAACGACAAACCGCTCCGCAATGCGTTCAATGGAACCAGAAAGCCATCTTTCCGATTGCTCGATCATCCAAGCTCTGGGACTTGGAACACTGTGTCGTATACCCACTGTACTCTGCATTGGCCGAGAGTGCTTCTAAGCGATCATAGCGCACAGTATTGTGCGTGAGCTAGAAATTGGTGATTACAAAAAGGCAGAAGCTCTTGGTCTCCATAGTGGAAATCAAGAGCTTCTGCCTTTTTGCGCCTTCCGAGAACGTCACGCTCCGTAATGTGCGCTCTCGAATGTCAGAAAGTACTCTCATCCATGACACCGCGCTTGGTAGATGGAGGTTCATTATGCCTACCATGTGCCTGGGCTATCGTCACAGCCGATGGGCCTATTCGCGCTCACGCCACCTGTGCTGCTCACTTTCCAGGCGGGAAGTCCGTGGACGCGGCGAGCTCCGTCTGCGCTTCGAAGGTGGCGAGCCGCTTGTGCAGGGTCGTCAGGGTGCTTTCCAGCGCCTGTGAGCCGAGAACCAGGCGCAGCGGTGCAGGCTCCACATCGACACTCTCGATGATCCGTGCGGCCATGCGTGCCGGGTCACCGGGGGCCAGACCATTTTTAGGATCCAGCATCCGCACGAAGCTATGCGCCGGGGTCTGGTCGTAGATCGGCATCAGCGCTGCCACCTGCGCGCTGCCGTAGCGGAACTCGGTGCGCGCGCCACCGGGCTCGATCAGCGTCATACCGATCCCGAAGGCAGCGACCTCCTGGGCGACCGACTCGACGAAGCCTTCGATGCCCCACTTGGTGGCGTGATACATTGAGATCCCTGGGAAGGCGACTTGCCCACCGTAGGACGAGATCTGGATGATGCGTCCGCCGCCCTGGGCGCGCAGGTGTGGCAGCACCGCACGGATGAGCTGGATCGGCCCGAGCAGATTGGTCGCAACGATCTGCTCGATCTGCGCGTCGCTGAGCTCCTCCGCAGCACCAAACAGGCCGTAGCCGGCGTTGCTGATGATCACCTCGATGCGCCCCAGCTGCGCGAACGAGCGCTCGATAACCGTGCGGATCGCCGCTGTGTCGGTGACGTCGAGCTCCTCGGCACGGAAGGTCTCGGGATACTGCTCGCGCAGATCAGCTACTTTGACGGTGTCGCGGACGGTTCCGACGACGCGGTCGCCCCGCGCTAGGAGCTGTGTGGTCAGCTCGCGGCCGAACCCACTGCTGACGCCGGTGATAAACCATGTGCGTTGTGCCATCGTCTATTCTCCCATGAGTGAACGCCTGCCTATGCGAGACGATCCGGCTGGATGATCCAATCACCACACAACGCAAGGACACCCGGACATGATTTCGAAATACTCGGCTCCGCGATCCATTGGATCGCTTCGCGTCGCGCCAGTTTCGCGACCACCTGTCGCGCATCCTGCTCACTGAAATTAAATTGCTTGCGCAAAACGGCTGCGAAGCGTTGCTCCCCACCGACGCGGCTTGCCGAGAATCGTCGGCCAAAGTGTGCGTGTAATGCATGGACTGCCCCAGACAGGTTCACCGATTGTGCTATCATTGGCTGCTCCTTACGGCGGCTTGGCGCGCTGGCTGCTCCTGCCAGCTGCGTGCGGTTGATGTCGTGCTGCTAGTACACCACAGCCACAGCGTCAATGGAGGGCACTTTGCGCTATAATCAGCGCCACAAAAGGTGCGACAAAAAGTGCTATACCACACGCAGAGTCCAAGCAGCACTCGCCCAGCCAGAAGGAGCGCGTGATGGACGCGGAGTTAACGTTTGGACAATGGCTGCGGCGCAACCGCAAAGCCTACGACCTGACCCAGGCCGAGTTGGCGGTTCAGGCGGGGTGTGCCGTCGGAACCCTACGCAAATTCGAAGCTGACGAACTTCGCCCCTCCAAACAGCTGGCGGCGCGCCTGGCGAACGTCTTGGGCATCCCGGAGGCTGAACGCACGGCGTTTGTGGCCTACGCCCGTGGAAAGGCCGACCCTCCACAACGGAGTGTGACTGGCGCGGCGCAGCCAGCCTCGGACGCACCCACAGCGCGGCCAAGCGGGACGGTCACGTTGCTGTTCACAGACATCGAGGGCAGCACCCGGCTGTGGGAACAGCATCCCGATCTGATGCCCACTGCCTTCCAGCGCCAGGAAGCGATCCTGCGTGAAGCGATCGCCTCCCACGGCGGCTATGCCTACAAGATGACCGGCGACAGGTTCCAGGCTGCGTTCGCAACAGCGCCCCAAGCCCTGGCAGCGGCGGTGGCGGCGCAGCGCGCGCTGGCGACCGAGGACTGGGGGGCGATCGAATCGTTGCGCGTGCGGATGGCGCTCGACAGCGGTGTGGTCGAGGAGCGCGGCGACAATTACGTCGGGCTGTTGCTCAATCGCACTGCGCAGCTGTTGGCGAATGGGTACGGCAACCAGATCCTGCTCTCGGCCGCGGCCCGCGAGTTGGTCTGGAACCAGCTGCCGCCTGGCGTCAGCTTGCGCGATCTTGGCGCCCACCAGCTCAAAGATATCACCCGGCCCGAGCCGATCTTCCAGGTGGTGGCCGAGGACTTGCCCACGGAGTTCCCGCCGCTGCGCACGATGGCTGCCCCGACGCCGCCCCTCCCACATCCGGCTACGCCGTTCATCGGCCGGGCGGCCGAGCTAGTCGAACTCGCGGCGCTGCTCGACGACCCGGCCTGCCGGCTGCTCATGCTGAGTGGCCTGGGCGGCATCGGCAAGACCCGCCTGGCGCTCGCGCTCGCCGCCGAGCGATTGGGTCGCTACCCGCACGGGGTCTGGTTCGTGAACCTGGCGCCACTCAGCTCAGCCGAGGGCGTCGTCTCTGCGATCGCTGATACGTTCAAGCTGAGCGGCCCGGGTGTCGTCGACGCGAAGGAGGCGCTGCGCAACTATTTGCGCGAGAAAGCGCTGCTGCTCATTCTGGACAACTTCGAGCAGGTGCTTGACGCTGCCGATCTGGTGGCCGACCTGCTCGCCATTGCGCCGGGTGTACAAGTGCTGGCGACCTCGCGTGAGCGATTGCGGCTGCGGGTCGAGCGGGTGTACGAGGTTCGCGGGCTGCCCGTTCCGCTCGGCGCAGATCTCGCCGACGCAGATGCCTTTGACGCGGTGCGGCTGTTCGTGGCCTGCGTGCGCCACAGCCACCCGCAGTACACGCTCGAGGCCGCCGACACGCTGGCGGTTGCGCAGATCTGCCGGCTGGCGGCGGGAATGCCGCTGGGGATCGAGCTGGCCGCGGCCTGGGTGCCGGCGCTGCCGGTCGCGACCATCGCCGCAGAGTTGGCGGCCAGCCTGGACGTGCTGGAGACGACGGTGCGCGACGTGCCGGAGCGCCACCGCAGCGCGCGGGCCGTGTTCGAGCACTCATGGGAGTTGCTGACCACCGAGGAGCAGGCGCTGTTCAAGCAGCTCTCGGTGTTCCGCGGCGGCTTCACCTTTCAGGCGGCACAGCACATTGCCGGCGCGAAGCTCGGCACGCTGGCGCGGCTGGTGGATACATCGCTGCTGCGCGCGGAACGGGATGGGCGCTACGACATGCACGAGCTGCTGCGCCAGTTCGCCGCCGAGAAGCTCCAAGCCGAGCCGGGAGCTGAAGAAGCCACGCGCGAGCGCCACAGCGCATTCTACCTGGAGTGGCTCCAGCGCGAAGAGCCAGAACTGAAGAGCCCGCAGCAGCTTCCTGTCCTGG
>WNGA01017943.1_pt1 | contig 11397 bp, 11 predicted proteins | sample 5400061 | NCBI WGS metagenome assembly WNGA01 (sample SAMN13153366, study PRJNA577476) | soil metagenome | isolation source: 100 cm soil or saprolite under grassland replicate 2 | place: USA:California | collected 2016-06-15
AAGCGCGAGGGCTCGAGGATCGTATTCGATGCGGACTTCGAACCCACAGCAACCGAGCAACCCAGCAACCCAGCAACCATTTTCATCGGCCCCGAAGGCGGCTTCAGTGAACGCGAGCTGCAACTGGCACGGGAAGCCGGCGCCGCATTCCAGCGGCTTGGGCCGCGGCGTCTGCGCGCGGAGACCGCGGCGATCGCGGCGGTGACTCTTTTGACTCTTGGCTGTGCGCAGCGCACGACCGAGGGGTGATCACAGTCACAAGCGACATCTGCCGCCTTGACACCACAATAGGCGAGCGGAGGTGTCCCCATGCCCGTGATAGATTTAGCGCCCGAGTTGAAGTCGGAGGTACGCCCGGTGGCCAAAGACACTCTCACCATCACGGACAATCGAACCGGAAAGCAGTACGACATCCCGATCACCGACGGCACGATCCGAGCGACCGATCTGCGCCAGATCAAAACCGATTCGAACGATTTCGGCATGATGACCTACGACCCGGCGTTCATGAACACCGCCGCGTGTCGCAGCACGATCACCTTCATCGACGGCGACAAAGGCATCCTCGAATATCGCGGATATCCGATCGAGCAATTGGCGGAGAAGAGTACCTATCTCGAAACCGCGTACCTCCTGCTCAATGGCGAGCTGCCGAACAAAGATCAGTTGGCTCAGTGGATGTACGATGTCACGTATCACACATTCATCAACGAGAACCTGAAATCGCTTCTCGATGCGTTCCGCTACAACGCGCATCCGATGGGAAAGCTGATCGCCACCGTCGCCGCGCTCGGCACGTTCTATCCGGAGGCGAAGAACATCTCCGATCCGGAGTGCCGGCAGAAACAGATCACCCGACTGGTGGCGAAGATGATCACCATCGCCGCATTCGGATACCGCCACATGATCGGGCAGCCTTACTCGTATCCCGACAATGACCTGTCGTACAGCGGCAACTTCCTCAACATGATGTTCAAGACGACGGAGATGAAATATGAGCCGAGTGCCGCGCTGGAACGCGCGCTCGACGTGCTGTTCATCCTCCACGCCGATCACGAGCAGAACTGCTCGACCAACGCGATGCGCGCCGTCGGCAGCTCACATGTCGATCCGTATTCGGCCGTCGCCGCTGCCGCCGCTGCGCTTTACGGACCGCTGCACGGCGGCGCGAACGAAGAAGTCATCCGCATGCTCACCGAGATCGGCTCGGTGAAAAACGTGCCGGCGTTCATCGAACGCGTGAAGAGCGGCGAAGGCGTACGGCTGATGGGCTTCGGCCACCGCGTGTACAAGAACTACGATCCGCGCGCGAGGATCATCAAGAAAGTCGCGTACGAAGTGTTCGAGGTCACCGGAAAGAGTCCGCTGCTCGATATCGCACTGGAGCTGGAACGGATCGCGCTCGAAGACGATTACTTCGTCAAGCGGAAGCTCTATCCGAACGTCGACTTCTACTCGGGACTGATCTATCAGGCGATGAAGTTCCCGATGGACATGTTCCCGGTGCTGTTCGCGATCCCGCGCGTCTCCGGCTGGCTCGCGCAGTGGCAGGAAATGTTGCAGGACGCCGATCAGAAGATCGCCCGCCCGCGGCAGATCTTCGTCGGGACCGAGCGGCGCGAGTACGTGCCGATTCAGAAGCGGTAACGTCGCCTCCCGCGGTCAGCGTGTCATCGCGAGATGTCATCGTCGCGCGCTCGAATCGCGCCGTCCCTCAGGATGCCGTGGCACACGCGCTGCTGTTGAGGTCGTGTATGAAACGCCTGTTATCCGTTCTGCCCATCCTGCTGATCGCAACAGCCGCCGCCGCGCAAATCAATGACACCTACGTCATTCCTGTCGCCGGCAATACACCGGGCGCCTTCAATACCACTTGGGCGACGCAATTCAGCGCCTTCAATCCGCAGTCATACGCATTGAAGATCAGCGTCACGTACGTCCCGACGCTCGGCGCACAAGGCATCGAGAAGCTGTTGAACGTTCCAGGGAATGCGGTGGCGTTCTCGGACAACATCCTCGCCGATCTCTTCAACCGGCAGGGCAGCGGCTCGCTGCTGGTGGCAACGTTTCCGGAAGACAACCCCGGCGTTCCAAACAACATCATCGACCGCTCCTTCCTCGTGACGACGAATACGTTCAACAATTCGCGAGCAGGCACGTTCGGTCAGACGATTCCCGGCGTTTGGGCGGGCCTTCAGGATTTCAACACGGACGGGATCAGCGCCGTGGCGCATGGCATCCGCAATCTCACCGCTCAGGGCTGGCGCACCAACATCGGCGCCGTCAACCTCGGGCGCGCGAGCGTGACCATGCGCGTGACCGTCTACGACATCGATGGCAACGTCATCGCGCGCAACCTGCCGTTCAACATTCCGCCCCTCGCGCACATGCAGGACTCCCTGCCGGTGCAGGTCGATCGCGGCTCCGTCGAGTTTTTCGTCGACGACGCCACAAAGCAGGCGGTGGTATTCCCCTACGTCTCGGTGATCGATCAGCTCTCAGGTGACCCGACGTACCAATCGCCCGCGCTCCTGGCCACGGCGAACGTCCTGTTCAAGAAAGGCATCGTCGAGCCGACATCGATCGGCAAAAAGATCGATATCAATTTCGCACGTGCGGTGCGCGCCACTGCCGTCCGGCTGGGCGAAGGAGAGCTGCGGACTCGATAGAATGCGCGGTCATGACCGCGCTGCTCGAGACCAGTCTTCCCCTTCCGCTCACTCGCCGAGGAAAAGTCCGGGACGTCTACGACCTCGGCGACGAGTTTTTGTTTGTTGCCACCGATCGCATCTCCGCGTTCGACGTCGTCCTCTCGCCGGGCATTCCGGACAAGGGACGAATCCTGAATCAGATTTCCAATTTCTGGTTCGAGCACTTCGACGACGTCGAGAATCACCTGCTGGAGACTCGCTTCGATCGTTTTCCATCCAAAGTGCGCGCGCATTCGGAGCTTCGCGGACGAAGCGTGATCTTGCGCAAGTGCTCGGTGATCCCCATCGAATGCGTCGCGCGCGGATATCTTGCCGGTTCGGGATTGAAGGAGTATCAGCAGTCCGGCAAGGTCTGCGGCATCCGTCTCGAAGCGGGATTGAAGACCGCGAGCAAGCTGCGTCAGCCGATTTTCACGCCCGCGACGAAAGAGGAAACCGGTCACGATCAAAATATTTCGTTCGAACGGATGTCGGAAATGATCGGTGGCGACCTCGCGGCCCAGCTCCGCGATCTGACGTTGAAAATCTACAGCCGCGCCGCCGAGTACGCGCGAACGCGGGGCATCATCATCGCCGATACGAAATTCGAGTTCGGCCTGTACGAAGGGCGTGTCATCTGGATCGATGAGGCGCTCACGCCCGATTCGTCACGCTTCTGGCCGGCCGATCAGTACGCGGTCGGGAAAAATCCGCCGTCGTTCGACAAGCAATTCGTGCGCGATTGGCTCGAATCCACCGGCTGGAACAAGACGCCGCCGGCGCCCGAGCTGCCGCCGGATGTGGTGGCGAAGACCCGCGAAAAATACATTGCGGCGTATCGGCAGCTCACCGGATTCGAACCGTCGTTGTGACGCCGCGCTGTGTGTAGCGCCGCCGCCCTCGGCGGCGTCGCTGACCGCCGAGGGCGGCGGTCCTACACCGATCGAATCAGCACCGCCCGTGTCGCCGAGCCACCCGGCCAGCGGAAAGTCACGGTAAAACGGTAGATGTCGTTTGCGACGTTGTGCTTGATTCCGACTCGTTTCAGAATGAACGCGCCGCGTCCATCGGCGTTCAGAGGCACATCGGTTTTCAATCCGTCGATGTCGACGCTGATTTTGCACCCGGGCAGCGCGCCGCCGTCTGGCGCGATCGCGGAGAGGCGGACATCGACGTCTGCGTCGTAGTCGATGTAGTCGTCGCCGTCGGCCGCGGCACAGAGGAAGGGCGTGCGCGGCGCATCGTGCAACACCTCTTCGAAGAGCTGGAGCACCGGCGGCGAATCCCAGATGCGCGGGTGCGCGTACGGAATGTTCGCGGTCGCGTACGCGCCGATCGGCAGAAACATGGTGCGCACGTTTGCGCCACGAATCCAGGACGATGAGCTCACGGGAACAGTGCCGTCACCGGCATCCTTGCTGTGCATCCACGTGCGAGACGTCCACGTGTCGACGCCCCAGCCGCAGACGTTCGTCACCGGCAGATCATCGAATGTCTGCGGGAACGGAGCGTGTGCGTTCGCCGCGAGCTGCCGCATGTAGTTCTGTGTCATCCACGAGGTGTCGGCGATCAGTTCCGCCGGGAGCAGCTCGTATGCGGCCTGAGCGTGGCTGAGGATCGTCGCAGACTCCTGCGCGGTGATCCTGGCGAAGAGAAAGCCGCTCGCCTCGCCGACGGTCATCGCCCGCAGCGCCTTGAGCGTCCCGCGCCACGGCACTCCGAACGCGATGACCTGCTCGAATTGCGGAATGAGATCGGCGCGCGCTTCGAGAAACGCTCGAAATACGAGCCCGCCCGTCGAATGAATGATGACGACGATACCGCCGCCGAGGCGATCGATTGCGGCGGCGATGGCATTCATCACTCCCCCATCGCCGATGCCCAGGCGCCAGTCCCATCCGATCGCGGCGAAGTCGTCGCTCAGCTCGGACGTGTCGTATCCGAATTTGCCGCCGAGGAGGTCGTAGAGCGATTGGGCCTGTTTGGCGATGCCGAGGACGTCTCGAATGGGCGGACCGGCAATGAGGTTGCCCGGGACGGCGATGAGATTTTGAATCAGTGCTGATTTCTTCGCCGGATCGGCCAGAGTGGACAGCGACGGCGGAAACACGGTCCTGCCGGAAGTCTTGTCTCGAAGCTCGCTGCCAGGAAATCCGGGAACGAAGAGGATCGGCTTCCGCATGATGGTTACTCGGTTGTTGGGTTGCTCAGCAACCTTTGAAGCTCACTTCCGATGCTCGACTTTCACCTTCGTCTTGATTCCTCCGCGCACGTAAAAATCGCCTTCCACTTCGATGAAACGCGGATCGAGAACGCGAATGAGATCGTCTGCGATGCGATTGGTCACCGCTTCGTGAAACGCGCCTTCATCCCGATAGGACCAGAGATAGAGCTTGAGCGATTTCAGCTCGACGCATTTCTGATCGGGAACGTAGCGGATGCGGATCGTGGCGAAATCCGGCTGTCCGGTCATGGGGCAGAGGCACGTGAACTCGGGCGCCTCGAAGTGGATCTCGTAATCGCGGTCGGGATTGGGATTGGGAAACGTCTCCAGGTTTTTCGACGGTTTCGTGGGCATGGATCAGCGTTCGCGTTCACGTTTCGGTGCTGGTGGTGCCCCGCCGCCCATGGCCATCAATTTCTGATTGAGCTCCTTGATTCGCTCCTGGAGCTGCGCGATCTTCGCCTGCGCGTCTGAGCGGAGGCGGTCCATCTCCCCTTTGATGCGCGCGACCTCCTCGTCCTTCGACGAGTGCGCGTTCTGCTGCTGCGCGAACTGATTGGCTTGAAACTCCATGTCCCGCTTCACGTTTTCGATTTCCTCGTCTTTTTCGGCGAGGCGCTGGCGCCACTGCACTTCCTGTTCTTCGTAAAGCCGCTTGATGTCCATCAGCTCGGTGATCTGTGAGAAATCCGAATGGCTCGGAGCCATGTCTCCCCCTTCGCGAACGCGATCCTCGATCTGCGGAAACAGCTTGCGCAATTTCAGCGACAGGTCGTCGGCATCGCTGGACAGCTCCATCGCGTCCTTGTACGTGATCTTCTGATGCACGAGAAGGGCGATGAGTGATTGATTCATCGACTGCATGCGGAACACGCCGACGGAAGATTCCATCGCTTCGAGAATGTCTTTCGTGTGGCCGTCCTCGATCATCTTGGCGATTTGAGGCGTGTTCCTCAGGACCTCGACTGCTGCCGTGAGCTTTCCTTCTTTCGTCTTGATCAGTTTGAGCGAGATGATCCCGCGCAGCACGAGCGCGAGCTGACTGCGGATCTGCTTGTGCTGATCGACCGGGAAGGCGTCGATGATGCGGTCGATCGTCTGCGCGGCGTTGTTCGTGTGCAGCGTCGAGAAGACCAGGTGACCCGTCTCCGCCGCGGTGAGCACAGTCTGCATCGTCTCCACATCGCGCATTTCGCCGACCATGATCACGTCGGGATCCTGCCGCATTGCATTGCGCAGCGCCTCGCGGAAGCTCGGCGTGTCGGTGCCGACCTCGCGCTGGGAGATTGCAGCCGTCTTGTCGATGAAGAGAAACTCGATCGGATCTTCGATCGTGACGATGTGCAGCGGCTCCTTTTCCGCGATGTCGGAGATCATCGCCGCGAGCGTCGTCGATTTCCCGGAGCCGGTCGGGCCCGTGACCAGAACCAGTCCGTCCGGCACGTGCGCCAGATCGCGGATGGCGAAAGGCAGCTCCAGCGCATCGATGCCCAGGATTTGAATCGGGATCCGGCGGAAGACGGCGCCGACGGTTCCGCGCTGCATGTAGAGATTCGCCCGGAATCTCGCGATGCCTGGAACGCCATAGCCGAAATCGACCGACTGTTGTGTATCGAACTTCTCGCGCTGCGGGCGATTCAGGAGCGGCAGCAGCATCTTCTCCAGATCGACCGGCTTGAGCGGCTCCATCTTGATGGGAATCAGTTTTCCGCGAATGCGCACCAGCGGCGGGCGCATCGGCTTGAGGTGGAGGTCCGACGCCTCCTGCTTGGCCATGTAGATCAGAAGGTCGTTCAGGCTGAACGCGGAATGACTCTCCGCGGCAGCGGGGGTCACCGGGCTTTGGACGGTCACAGAGCGATTATACGGGTCCTGAGTCCTGAGTCCTGAGTCCTGAGGGGCGGGTGTGACTCAGGACACAGCACTCAGGACTCAGGACTTTTTCATCACGCTATCCAAAATCATCAGAAAGGCTTCCTGCTGCTTGGGATCGGTCTTGTTGATGACCGCGATCGTCTCGCCGATGCGGAAGCGCTCGTGCAGTTCTTCCGCCGAATGGGAGGAGGTGACGACGATGCGCCGCGCAGGAAGGCCTTTCTGCCGCGCGTAATCGACGAATTTCTTTCCATCCATCCCCGGCATCTCCAGATCGACGATCAGCAGGTCGATCGAGCGGTCGATCTTTGGCAGCGCGTCATAAGGATGGCTGTAGGTTTCGACGCCGGCCTGACCGGCATAGCGTTCGCTGAGGAAACCGCACAACAGATCGCAATACGCGGGGGAATCATCGACGATGACGACGCGCTTCATCGTTTCCGTTTGCGCGGCTTGCCCGCGGGCAGCGGCGCCGGAGCGCGCAAATCGAACTGCACGACGCCGCCCACGATCGTCGCCACCACCCGTCCCTGCAGCGTTGCGCCGATGAATGGCGAATTCGATGCCTTCGATTGAAACGTGTTGGTCACCTGGAACCGCTCGTCCAGATTGAGTAGCGTGATGTCGGCCGGCGATCCGGCGCGGAGGGTTCCGCCGGGAAGGTTGAATGTACGCGCCGGTGCGCAGGACAGCAGCTCGATCAGCCGCGGGAGATCGATGATTCGGCGCCGGACGAGACGGTCGTAGCAAATCGAGAACGCTGTCTCCAATCCGATGACACCGAACGGCGCCAGATCGAACTCGACGTTCTTTTCATCGAAGTGATGCGGAGCATGATCGGTGGCGATCGCGTCGATCGTGCCGTCGGCAATCGCCTCGATCACCGCCTTCCGATGCTCCTCCGGGCGCAGCGGCGGATTCATCTTCAGATTCGTGGAAAACGACTGCACCGTCTCATCGGTGAGGGCGATGTGATGCGCAGTCACTTCGCAGGTGACGTGCACTCCCGCGCGCCGCGCACCGCGCACCGCTTCGACCGCGCCGGCAGTGGAAACATGGGCGACGTGCAGGTGTGCGCGCGTCATCTGCGCGAGGATCACGTCGCGGGCCACCATCGTCTCCTCCGAAGCCGCCGGAATTCCGCTCATGCCCAGAAGCGTGGAGTAAAGCCCCTCGTGCATCACCCCGCCGTCGCTGAGATTCGGATCTTCTTCGTGCGCGATCACCGGAATGCGCAGCATCGCCGCGTATTCCAGCGCCCGTCGCATGAGCTGCGCGTTCCCGACCGGTTTTCCGTCGTCGCTGATCCCGACGCATCCGGCGGTACGAAGATCCGCAATCTCCGCCAACTCTTCCCCTTTCAGTCCTCGGCTCACCGCCCCGATGGGATACACGCGACACGCGCCGTTCCTCGCCGCCTCGGCAATGATCATCTCGGTCACGGCGCGCTCGTCGTTCGGCGGAATCGTGTTCGCCATCGCGCAAACTGCCGTGTAGCCGCCGGCGACGGCGGCGCGCGTTCCGGTGGCGATCGTCTCCTTGTGCTCCTGCCCCGGTTCGCGGAGATGCGTATGCAGATCGATGAAGCCGGGAACGATCACCAGTCCGGAGGCATCGATGATTTCGCCGGTCGCGCGCAGCTTTTTCCCGGCGTCGGTGATCACGCCGTCTTCGATGAGCAGATCGATTTTCGCGTCGAAATTCCGTGAGGGATCGATCACCCGGCCGTTTTGAATGAGGAGATTCATGCGAAGAATGTTGAATGTTCAATGTTGAATGTTGAATGAAGAGAAGAGCCAAACATCCCATTGACGCTCCTCCCAGCAGGTACAAGACTGCCATTCTCACCGCGACGCCATTGGTCACCTGATCGAGGATGACGGACCACGGCCCGTCGGCGACATCCGACGCGATCTCCACGCCGCGATTCATCGGGCCGGGATGCATGACGATCACGCCTTCCTTTGCGCGGCGGAGACGCTGCGCAGTCAGACCGAACGTGTTGTAGTACTCGCGCAGGGAAGGAAATCTGAGCTTCCCCTGCCGCTCCAGTTGAATGCGCAGCATCATGATCACGTCGGCGCCTTCGATGGCTTCATCGATCGAATGCACCACCCGAACGCCGAGTTTTTCGATCTCCACGGGAATCAATGTTGCCGGGCCGGCGACGGTGACGTTCGCTTTCATTTTCGTCAGCAGGTGAATGTTCGAGCGGACGACGCGCGAGTGGGCGATGTCGCCGATGACCGAGACGTTCACGCCGTGCAATCTGCCGAGACGCTCGCGGATGGTGAAAGCGTCGAGCAGAGCCTGTGTGGGATGCTCGTGCGCGCCGTCGCCCGCATTGATGATCGAGGCGGGCAAACGATCGGCGAGCATTTTCGGCGCGCCGGGATGCTTGTGGCGGATGACGATCATGTCCGGAGCCATGGCCATCAGGTTCTCGGCCGTGTCGATCAGCGTCTCCCCTTTTTCAACCGACGAACCGGCAGCGGAAAAATTCAGAGTGTCGGCCGAAAGCCGCTTCTCGGCGATCTCGAACGACACGCGCGTGCGCGTCGACGCTTCCATGAACAAGTTGATGACCAACTGACCGCGCAGCGCCGGAACTTTTTTCACCGGCCGCTCGCTGACTTCCTTGAAGCCTTCAGCGGTGTCGAGAATGAGTGTGATTTCTTCGGGAGAGAGTTGCTCGATGCCGAGCAAGTCTTTGCTTCGCAGTGCGGAGGTTTGTGTGCGCATCAGCCGGTTGCCGGTTGCCGGTTGCCGGTTACCAGAACACTCCGGCAACTGGCAACCGGTAACCGGCAACTACTTCTCCATGATCAACACTTCATCCTCGCCATCCAGCTCCGCCATGCGGACTTTGATGACTTCATCGGCATCGGTGGGAACGGTCTTGCCGATCACGTCCGCGTGAATCGGAAGCTCGCGATGACCGCGATCGATGAGCACGGCGAGCATCACCGCGCGTGGGCGGCCGAAGTCGATCAGCGCGTCCAGTGCTGCGCGAACGGTGCGTCCGGTGTACAGCACGTCATCGACGAGCACCACCACCTTGTCGTCGATCGGCTCGGGAAGTTTCGTCGGCTTGACCACCGGCTGTGGCGCGATCGTGGTGAGATCGTCGCGATACAACGTGATGTCCAGGATGCCGAAGGCAACCGATTGGCCTTCCATCTCGCCGATCTCTTTGGCGATGCGCTCGCCGATCGGTACGCCGCGGCTGCGAATGCCGACCACGATCAGATCGGTGATGCCGCGATTCTTCTCCACGATCTCGATGGCCATTCTGCGGATCGCGCGATTCATTCGCGCGCCATCGAGAAGCCGCTTTTTGACGTTCATTGCGTGAGAATCGCTCCGGCCGGAAACGACGCGCGAGGATACCACGCGAGACAACGTTCCATAAGGCGGGCTTACGGAGTTCCGCCCCAAATATGCCACAGCAGCATAATTGTGGAGCGGAAGTGCTTCCGCCAGTGTGATTTACGTGCTTGACACATCCCCCTCGTTCTTTACAATACCGCCCACATCGGCCACAGTTTCAATCTCGGTTAAGGGTAGGGAGCAGGAATGGATAAGCGTTACTCAACGATCATTTTTGTGCCCCACGCGCGGGCCAAATTTCGGAAGTTGAAGGTGTCGCACAGGCTGCTCTTTTCCCTGGTTTCGGTCATCAGCTCATCGCTCTGCCTGTCCACCTTCTTCTCCATCCAGTACTTCACATCGCTGTCGCAGACCCACGAGCTTTCGAAGCTGCGTCACGAAAACCGCGAGCTGCAGACCGCGAATGAACAATTCAGCAAATCAGTCGAGTCATTGCGCACGCAGCTCCACACCGTCGAAGATCGCACCCGCAAGCTGGCCATCATCGCCGGCATCAGCACGCTCGATGAGTCGAGTCAGGGCGGCGTCGGCGGTCTGCGTCCGACCGATCTTGGCGACAATCCGTACCGCGACGATCTCGACAAGATGACCTTCCGCTCTCACCGCCTGGAAAAAGACCTCGGCCTGCTCGAACAGAAATTCGTCGCGCAGTCGCTGCTGCTCTCCTCCACACCATCGATTGCCCCGGTCCACGGCATCCTCACCGACGGCTTCGGCGGCCGCCAGGATCCCTTCACCGGCGAGCCGGGCACACACAACGCGGTGGACATCTCCTCGGCAGCCGGCCAGCCGGTCCACTCGCCCGCAGACGGCATCGTGGTGAAGTCGGAGTGGGCGAACGGCTACGGCAACGTCATCTACATCTCGCACGGCTACGGCTACTCGACGCGATATGGACATCTGTCCAGCTTCGCTGTTCAGCCGGGCGACCACATCAAACGCGGCGACACCATCGCTTACGTCGGCTCGACCGGACGCTCCACCGGCCCCCACCTGCACTATGAAGTGCGCCTGAACAACGTGCCGGTGAACCCGCTCGAGTACATCCTCAACGCCTTCTGATTCGCTGGCCGCCCTAGACAACCGACAACTGACAACCGATAACGCGAGCGGCGCAGCCGCGAGTCCAATGGGCACGCGTTCCGCACGTCCCCTGGCGGAGGTTCCGCCCATGGCGACGTGTGAAGTCTGCGGCAACGACTACGACAAATCCTTCGA
>WNGA01011730.1_pt1 | contig 11395 bp, 8 predicted proteins | sample 5400061 | NCBI WGS metagenome assembly WNGA01 (sample SAMN13153366, study PRJNA577476) | soil metagenome | isolation source: 100 cm soil or saprolite under grassland replicate 2 | place: USA:California | collected 2016-06-15
TCCGGTCTGGCAAGCGGCTGGCGGAGCGGGTCTCCGAGATCGCGATCGAGTTCAAGAGAGTCCCGCACCCTCTCTTTTCCCGGGCCGCCGGGACGTTGAACCCCAACGTCCTGCGCCTGCGCATCCAGCCCGACGAAGGGGTGTCGCTCAAATTTGACGCGAAGATCCCCGGCACGAGGTTGCAAGTGCAATCTGTCTACATGGACTTTCCCTACTCGAAGCTGGGCGCGCCGATCCAGGGGGGATACGAGCGGCTCCTGCTCGACGTCACGCACGGCGACCAGACTCTCTTCACGCGCGGCGACGAAGTCGAGCACGCCTGGCGCGTCGTGATGCCGATCCTGAACGCCTGGGAGAAGAAGCCGGCCGGCGACTTCCCCAACTACGCCTCCGGGACCTGGGGACCCGAGGCCGCCGACAAGTTCCTCGAACGCGAGGGAAGGCGCTGGCGGACTTTATAGCTGCGGCCCGAAGGGCCGCCACAGGAACTCCCTCTCCCTCTGGGAGAGGGGCGGGGTGAGGGCGCAGTCTTGCCGACCAGACCACAGCCCCCGGCGCCTTCTTCTTTCGAGATAAACGTCCTTCCCAACACGAAGGCGCTCGCGGAGGCCGGCGCCCGCGAGTTTGCGCGTGCCGCGGGCGACGCCCTGTCCGATCGCGGAGTTTTCCGCGTCGCCCTGGCCGGGGGTTCGACTCCGCGAGCGCTCTATCGGCGTCTGACACAGGCTCCGTATCGCCGAGCGATCCGCTGGGACCGGATCCGCTTTTTCTGGGGAGACGAGCGCTGCGTGCCGCCGGGGAACGAGAGATCCAACTATCGAATGGCGCGGGAAACGCTGCTCCAACCACTGAGAATCCCGGCGAGCCAGGTCTTTCGAATGGAAGGGGAGCAACAGCCGGCGCAGGCGGCCCGCTCGTATGAGAATGGCTTGCGGCGGGAGTTTCGAGGCCGCCCCGTGAAGTTGGATCTCGTGCTCCTCGGCCTGGGGGGAGACGGACACACCGCGTCACTTTTCCCGGGCACTGCGGCTCTGGCCGAAGAGCGGTGTCTCGCGGTCGCCAACTTCGTTCCGAAGCTCTCGGAATGGCGCCTCTCGCTGACCTACCGGGCGATCAACGCGACCCGCAGGATTGTCTTTCTCGTGTCAGGCCCCGAGAAGGCCGCTGTCTCTGCGAAGATTCTCAAGAAGCAGAGCGGCTGGCAGGATCTGCCGGCGTCCTGCATCGGGTCCCGGCGCGGGACACTGCTGTGGCTCCTCGATCAAGCCGCCGCCTCACGACTCTAGTCTCAGGTTTCAGGATCCTGAAACGGGAGACTGGAACCTGAAACGTTAGGAGCCCGTCCTGGAGTGGATTTCCCAGCCCCGGTCGCGCAGCGCTTGCACGGGATCAGGCGAGCGATCGAGGCCGCATCCGGCCGAGTCGCTCGCCGGTGCGCCGAAGGGCGCAGATCCCGAGCAAGCGCGGAGCGACGGTTTAGCCGCTTTCAGCGGCGGCTTTGCCCGCCTTGGACTGGGCGATGATCTTCTCCTGGCTGGCGTGCGGGACCTCGGCGTAGTGGGAGAACTCCAAGTGGAAGGAGCCGCGCCCCTGCGTGATGGACCGCAGCTGCGCGCCGTAGGTCAGCATCTCTCCCATCGGGGCCTGTGCGCGGATGATCGTGTCGTCGATGCCTGTCTCCATTCCCTGGACGTGGCCGCGCCGAGAGGAGAGGTCCCCCATCAGGTCCCCGACATACTCGTTGGGCGCGGAGACTTCGACGTTCATGATCGGCTCGAGCAGCGTCGGCTTGGCTTTCTCCATCGCCTCTTTGTAGGCGAGCGCGCCGGCGAGCTTGAACGCCAGTTCCGAAGAGTCCACGTCGTGGTACTGGCCGTCATAGAGGATCACGCGGAAATCCACCATCGGGTAACCGGCCAGGTATCCCTTGCGCCGCACCTCCTGGATCCCCTTCTCGACGGCCGGAATGAAATTTCTCGGGATAGCGCCGCCGTAGATGTCGTCCACGAATTCGAAGTCGGAGCCCCGAGGCAGAGGCTCGACCCGGATCTTGCAATCCGCAAACTGGCCGTGGCCTCCCGTCTGCTTCTTGTGGCGGCCGTGCGCGTCGGCCTTACGGGTGATCGTCTCGCGGTAGGGCACCTTCGGCGGATGCAGGATGACTTCGACGCCGTAGCGTTTCTTGAGTCGCGCGACGGCGATCTCGACGTGGAGCTGCGAGGCGCCCGCCAGGTGGAACTCCTTGGTCTCCTCGTCCCGCTGGAAATAGAGCGAGGGGTCTTCCTCGATCAACTTGTGCAGGGCCGTCGAGATCTTGTCCTCGTCCCCCTTCGTCTTGGGTTCGATGGCGTATGCGATAGAAGCTTCTGGAACAGTGAGCTTGGGCAGGACGACGGGGTAGTCCTTGGTCGTCAGCGTGTCGCCGGTCATCGTCTCCTTCAACTTCGCCACCGCAACGATGTCTCCGGCTTTCACTTCGGGAACGTTGACATGCTCCTTACCCTGCGGCAGAAAGAGCCCCGAGAACCGCTCGGGCGTCCCGCGGGAGGCGTTCCAGTAGTTGCCGTCGGATTGGAAGTGGCCGGAGCGGACCCGCATGTAGGTGATGCGGCCGGCAAAGGGATCGGAGACCGTCTTGAAGACCTGCGCGACCGCATGGTCCTTCTCGTTGGTGAAGACTCGGACAGGCTTGCCGTCCTTGCCCGTTCCTTCGACGGTCGAGCCTTCAGGAGAGGGGAGCAGAGACACGCACGCGTCGAGGATCCGAAGGGCACCGACGCCGAGGTTCGAAGAAGTGCAGAGCACCGGGAAGATCTTCCTCGCAGCGATCTCCTTCCTCAGCCCCGGAAGAATGTCGGCCGCCTCGAGCGTCCCCTGAGCGAAGAACTTCTCCATGAGCTCGTCTTCGCCCTCCGCGACCATCTCGACCAACTTCTCGTGTTCCGCGTGCGCCCTTTCCGCGAGGTCCTCCGGAATCGGCCCGTCCGCGCGCTTTCCGCTCTCGTTGACGTGGCCCTCCATGCGGACGAGGTCCACTGTTCCCCGGAAGTTCTTCTCTTCGCCGATCGGGATCTGCAGCGCGACCACTTCCCGCCCGAATTTCTTCTGAAGCGACTCGATCGACCGGTCGAAGGAGGCTCGTTCGCGGTCCATGCGGTTCAAGACGAACAGGACCGGCCGGTGAAATTCCTGAGCGAACTTCCACATCTTCTCGGTCTGGACTTCCACGCCCGAGACGGCATCGCAGACGAGCATGACCGAGTCGGCGGCGAGGACCGCCGCCCGCGCCTCGGGCGCGAAGATCCCGTAGCCGGGGGCGTCCAGAAAGTTGATCCGCGTGTCCCGGTGGATCGCATGCGCGCAGGCGAGGTTGATGGAGATCTTCCGTTCGATCTCTTCGGTATCGAAGTCGGTGGGGCAGGTGCCGTCCTCGATCCGGCCGGGCCGCGTCGTGGCGCCCGCCGCGTAGAGCAGGGCGGCGACGAGCGTGGTCTTCCCGACAGTGTTGTGGCCGACGACGGCGATGTTTCTCAATTCCGGAGCGGAGAGAATCTTCATGGCAGGGATTATATTGAAGCTCGGGCCGGGAAACGGAAGACGGAAGACGTGAGCCGGATTGAGAAAAACGACGCGGTTTCGGGCCTGCCGTTCGCCTGCCGTCTCCCGGCCTCCCGTCTCACGGCTGTGAAATGACCGCTCTTTCCTGCCTGGCCCTCGGGTTCGGCTTCGCCATCGCCGTCGGCCTGCTCGTCTTTGCGAGCGTGGTGATCGGCTGGCTCATCCCCCTTCGGCGTCGAGAGCCCCGAAAGGACCGTTGAATCGCCCGCCGCGGCATTGGGCGCTGTCATTGACCCCTCGGAGAGCGCAGACTAGAATCGCCGGACCGAATGTCAAAGGCCTGCTCCCTCGAAGACCGCGTCCCCGAGCGTAGAAGGGGACTTTCTTCTCTCCATGGCGGATAGAGACGCTGCCGGGACGCGGCTGACGAAGCTCGGTCGCTACGAGGTCTTGAGCGAGCTCGGCAAGGGAGCGATGGGTGTCGTGTATCTCGCCAAGGACCCGGTGATCGGCCGCATGGTCGCGGTCAAGACCATCCGGGCCTCCACCATGGGTGACGACGATTCCGAGTCCCGCGAGTTTCGGGAGCGCTTCATCCGGGAAGCCCAGACGGCCGGTATCCTCTCCCACCCGAATATCGTCACGATCCACGACATCGGCGAAGACCCGGACACCCAGATCTCATTCATCGCGATGGAGTACATCGAGGGGAAGACACTGAAGAGTCTCCTGATCGAGAAGGCCGCGTTCGCCTGGGACCAGATCGCGGACATGATCGCGCAGGTGGCCGAGGCGATGGACTACGCCCACCGCAAGGGGATCATCCATCGCGACATCAAGCCGGCCAACATCATCGTCACGGCCGACGAAAAGGTGAAGATCACCGATTTTGGGATCGCGAAGATCGCTTCCTCCAACCTGACGACGACAGGCCAGTTTCTCGGCACGCCCAACTACATGTCTCCCGAGCAGGTCTCCGGCTCGCCGGTGGACGGAAGGAGCGACATCTTCTCGCTCGGGGTGGTGCTCTACGAGCTCCTGACGCGGCGCAAGCCATTCTCCGGCGAAAACCTGACGGCGATCTCCTACAAGATCGTGCACGAGGACTTCGTTCCGCCGGCCGACCTTTCGAGCGAAGTTCCGCCCGAATTCAACCCGATCGTGGCGCGGGCGATGGCCAAGGACCCGTGGAACCGGTACCAGCGGGGCAAGGACTTCGCCCTGGCGCTTCAGCAGCTGCGCGCGCACCTGGAGGAGCAGCGGGCGATGGCCGACCTTGGCACGATCGTTTCGTCGCAGAGCAATGTGGCCACGCAGAAGCTCGAGAACCTCGCGGCGATCGCCGCCGAGGGGGCACGGCAGGCCGGCGAGGCGTCCGCCTCGCGCCGGGAGACAACGGAGACTCCGGCGGCGCCCGGTTCCGAAGCCTCACCGGCAGTCGCCGAAGCCAGCGCGGGGCGGCTGCCGGCGCCGGCAGAACCCCCGACAGTTCCCCCGCCACCTCCTCCTGCCGCGGCGCCCCAGCCCGCCGGCCCGCCCCCCGCCGTACGGAAGACTCCGGCGCTTTCCACGAGGCTGCGGCTGGATGCTGCGGCCTCCATGAAAAAAGGGGTCGCCGCGATCACGGCCTTCGACTGGCGAAGACTGACGACCGAGAGAGTCAACTCGTCCTGGTTCTGGAAGATCACGATCGGCGCCGCCGCGCTTCTGCTCATCGTTGCGGGCGTCCTCGTCGTGCGCCGGGTTTCGGCCGCGCGCCCGACCGTGGCGTTCGACAGCACGCTCGCCAAGGAAGTCGCAGACCGGCGGCATGACCTCGATGAGGGCAAGAAGCTCTTCGACGGCGGTCGCTACCAGGAGAGCCTCGCCTTGTTCCGCAAGGTGCTGGCCGGGGACCCCAACAGCCGCGCCGCGCGGGAGTACGCGCAGAAGGCCGAGACGGCCCTCCAGGGGAGAGAGCAGGAGGCGCGCAAGTCCGCCGACGTCGAAAAAGCCATGCAGCTCGCGCAGGCTGCCTTCAACGAGGGCAACTTCGAGGAAGCCACGAAACGCGCGGACGAGGCCCTGACTCTCGACGGCGGGCGCGCGGACGCTCAAAAGCTCCGCGAGGACGCTTCGACGAAAATAGCGGAAGCCGCCGAAGCGGCTAAGAAGAAGGCGGCGCGCTCCGCCGCCGCATCCGCGCGGCGGTCGACGGCCGTCCCCAAGGGCCGCGGAAACGAGGCCGCGCCTACCGCGGTGCCGGCGCCCGCTCCCGCCGCTTCCAGCGTTCCGATCCTGCGGCTGCTCTTCGATTCGCCGATCTCTGAGGGCCACCTGATGGTCGCGGTCAACGACCAGATTCTCCTGCGCCGTCCCTTCAACTTCACGCGCAAGCAGGGGCTCTTCAAGACCATCAAGGAGACCGGAACCGTGGACGTTTCGATCCCTGTCCAGACCGGGGCACTGAATGTAAAGGTCTGGCTCTCGGGTCCTGACATCCCCGCCTCGACCTTTGCGACCGTCTCGACACAAATGTCCGGCGGTGGGAGCCGCGTCCTGCGTCTCGAATACGCGAGCGGCCACCTCTCCGCAAAGATCCAGTAAGAGGTCCGGGGTCCGGGGTTCAACCTTGAACCTTGAACCTTGAACAGGTATAACCCACACCCCTCGGGGCGTAGCGCAGCCTGGTAGCGCACTCGGTTCGGGACCGAGTGGTCGGAGGTTCAAATCCTCTCGCCCCGACCAGTCCACCCGCTGCGGTTTCTGGGGTAGTGGTCTGGTTTGAAACTAGACCAATATCGTTTTTGGTTGACTTACGCCTATATTACGCCTAGACTCTGATTCGGGCCGATGGGCCGTTCCCTGGGCCCGGGAGCGGCCGCGGTGGTCCCTCGGCCTACTTTAGTTTTGTTATTTTGAGAAGACTCCTTATTAAATAAGGAGAATCATGAATCTCACAAAACGCCAGAAGGAAATTCTGGACTTCATTCGGAGCTACCGATCGCAGCGGGGGATATCGCCCACGCAGCGGGAAATCCGTGAGAACTTCGGGCTCTCTTCCTTCGGCACCATCCAGAAGCACTTGAAAAGGCTCGAGGAGAAGGGTGCTCTCGCGCGCGAGTGGAACCGGAGTCGGGGGATTTCGCCCGCCACCGAGAGGCCCTCCTCGAAGGAGGTGGGTCTGCTTGGATACGTGGCGGCCGGCCGGCCGATCGAGCCCTTCCCCTACGAGGAGACGATCGAGGTTCCGGCGTCCCTTCTGGGCAAGGGAGAGCATTTCGTCCTTCGCGTGCGCGGGGACTCGATGGTAGAGGACGGGATCCGGGACGGGGACTACGTCATCGTCGCTCGCCGCCCGACCGCACAGAATGGACAGACCGTCGTCGCTCTGGTGCGCGGGGAGGCCACGCTCAAGCGGTATTACTCCGAAGGCTCACGCGTCCGCCTCCAGCCCGCCAACGCGACGATGAAGCCGCTCCTGGTGGACGCCCGCGACATCACGGTCCAGGGTGTCGTGACGGGCCTGATCCGCGACTACGCCAGCGCCTGAAGCAGGTGTCCTTGGTCCTTGGTCCCGGGTCCCTGGTCGGGCCACGACCACGGACTCCGGACGAGGGACTTAGGGACCGACCGGGCATCGGCCGGCCTGGTTGCCTGCTAAAATGCCCGGCCGATGGCGACGTACCCAAGTGGTTAAGGGAGAGGTCTGCAAAACCTTTATGCGGGGGTTCGAATCCCCCCGTCGCCTCAAAGCGCAACCGGCAATCCGATTCCTGACCATATGGCCGGAGTGGCGAAATTGGTAGACGCACGGGACTTAAAATCCCGAGGGCTGAAAGGCCCGTGCCGGTTCGACTCCGGCCTCCGGCACCAGTCCTGATGATGGATTCGTGAGCAGCGCGATCGAGGAGATATACGCCGAATTCGAGCAGGCCCTGGGCTACAGGTTCCGGGACCGCGACCTCCTGGCGCGCGCGCTCACGCACAAGTCCTACGCCAACGAGCGCCGGGAGACCTCTTCATCCCACAACGAGCGACTGGAGTTCCTGGGCGACACGGTGCTCGGCTTCGTTATCGGCGAGCTGATCTATCGCTCCTTCCCCAACCTGCAGGAGGGAGCCCTCTCGAAGATCAAAGCGCATCTGGTCTCGGCGGCCACGCTCGCCTCCAAGGGACGGACCCTCGGGATCGGCCGGTACCTGCGGATGGGAGCGGGGGAGGCACGGTCAGGAGGCGCCGAGAAGCTGTCGCTTCTTGCCGACGGATTCGAGGCGGTCATCGCGGCTATCTACCTGGACGGCGGACTTCCCGCCGCCGAAACTTTCCTGAGGCGGGTCTTCGGTCCCGACGTGACGGGCATCGATATCGGAGACCTCTCCTTCCAGGACTACAAGACCGCTCTGCAGGAGACGGCGCAGGCATTGGGACTTCCGCTCCCCGAGTACCGCATCGTGGACGAGTACGGCCCGGACCACGAGAAGATCTTCGTCATTCAGGTCTTCTGGGACGGTGAGGCCTTCGCCTACGGGCGCGGCTCTTCAAAAAGAGAAGCGCAGCGCAAGGCCGCCAAGGAAGCGTTGAAGAAGCTCGGCCAGCTCCCCGGGTAGTTTTCAGTTGTCAGTGGTCAGTTGTCAGTTCGCGAAACTGAGAACTGAAAACTGAGAACTCGCTATGGGGCCTTCTCCAGTCTCTTCAGGAAAGCATCCGCGTCTTCGAAGCCTACCAGGCGCAGGTCCTGGCGTTCCCGGCCGGCCGCGTCGAGGAAGATGATCGTTGGAACGCCAAGGATGGCGTATTTGTCCGAGAGAGCCACAACTTCGGGCGAGGCCGAGCGGGTCATATCGGCCTTGAAGAGAGCGCGCCTCTCCAGAGCCTGGCGAACGCCGGGATGGGAGAAGGTCTTCTCGTCGAGCTCACGACAGGGCAGGCACCAGGAAGCGGAGAAGTCGATGACCGCGGGGCGGCCCGCGCGCGCGACCTGCTCCGCGGCGTAGGGCTGCCAGCCGGGAGAGGCGGAGGCCGGCATCCGGCGAGGGAGAAAGAAGGCGGCGGCCGCGAGGAAGACCACGGCCGCGGCGGCCCGCGCCGCCGGCCGGAGGCGCGGGCCGCGGAACGCGAGGGCCACTGCCGCGACGACGAGAACTGACGGCAGGAGCCAGTCCCCGGCGGGGCGCGGAACAACCGTCCGCAGAAAGTAAGCCGCCATGGCGACGAGGATCCAGCCGAATAAAGACTTGACACCTTCCATCCACTCTCCCGCGCGGGGAAGGCGCGAGAGGCTTCCGGAGAAGGCGGCGAGGAAAAGATAGGGGAGTCCGAGCCCCAGCGACAGCACGAAGAAGAAGAGGAATCCCAGCGCCGCGTTCTGGCGCGCGGCGACGAACGCCAGCAGTCCGAGGACGAAGGGACCCACGCACGGGGCGGCGACGACTCCCACGAGCAGCCCCATCGCGTAGGCGCCGGCCCTTCCGGAGCGCGCACCGGTCTTCTGCATCCAGGAGGTCGGCATCCGGATGTCGTAGAGCCCGAACATCGAGAGTGCGAGGGCAATCAGAACGGCCGCGACTGCCGCGAGCACCCAGGGGGACTGGAGCGCGGCGCCGAAGAGCTTGCCGGAAAGCCCCGCGGCGACGCCGAGAGCGGAGTACGTCGTGGCCATCCCGAGCACGTAGAGGGAAGCCAGGCCGAAGAGGCGGCCCGATTCTCCCTTCGCCTGGCCTCCGAAGAAGCTAACGGTCAGCGGGATGACGGGATAAACACAGGGAGTCAGATTCAGCGCGAGTCCGCCGGCAAAGAGCAGAAGCAGGACGACGGCAAAACCGCGACGTTCGAGAAGCTGGCCGAAGTCCTGCGAGGCGCCGGCCGCGGACGTGGAAGCGGCCGATCCCTCCCCGGGAGCCTGGGAAAGAGGCACCGCGCCGCCCGAAAGGGCCGGGACGGTTCCCGAGGTCCGGGAGCGGAAGACGACGGTCGCGGGTGCCAGGCATTGCGTGTCGTTGCAGGCCTGGAATTCCACGGCTCCGGTCATTTCGGGAGGTGGGCCGCCTGCCAGGGTCAGAGGAACCTCCACCGAGAAGGTTCCTTCGTAGACGGAGAGAGGCTTCTTGGAGAAGGCAAACTTCTTCATCTTGCCTTCGGGGTATTTCGGCTCTCCGAATCGGACACCGGCAGAAGGATCCAGACGGGCCGACGTCGCGATCAGGTAGTCCTCGGAGGGTCGATGGCTGTTGACGTGCCATCCGGCGGCGAGGGTCGCGTCGATGCGCAGCGTCGCGGATCCCGCCTCTCCCGGCAGGACGCGAGCCTCCGCCTTGAGGAGCGTCGAAGGCTGCGGGGCCGGAGCGGCCGTCGCCAGCGCCGACATCAGTAGCATGCCGGCGCCGGCCGCGAGAGCGGTTAGCAGCCCGTGGAAAAAGGGTGTGAGGCGGCGTTGCGAGCGCCGCGGGGTCGGATGCAAGGAGACGCGACGAAGGCGATGCCGGGGCGCATCGGGGAGGAGCGGCGACGCCGCAGGCGGCCCCGCGCAACTTTCGGCTGCGGCGGTCGCGTTGCGACCGGCAGCCGAGAATTTTAAAGAGGCCCCGGGATACCCGGCCCCGGTATGGACTCTCTCGGCCGCCGTTCGCGAAGCGAATGCCTGCGGCCGACAGTCGGACGCGACGCTCGCATCCATTTTTCCACGGGCTGCTAGGCCTGCGCGGACGAACCTCATGGCTTGGGCTTCTGGCCGGGCATTCGCTCGAGGAGAGCCCGCACCTGGTTCAGATACGGGGACGTCGGATGGTCTTTTTCAAACTTGACAAACAGGGCGTAGGCTTCCTCGGGCTTGTTCTCGGCGAGCGGGATCTGCGCGCGGAAAAGCTCGGTCCGCTCGCGCCGCGAGTTGTCCTTCGTCGTTTCGATCAAGCGGTTGATTGTCTGCCGTGAACCGGAGGCGTCACCTCCATCGAGCTGAACGGCCGCCAGAAGCTCCCGCGCGTCTTCGCGCAGAACCGTCGTGGCCGCGGGGTCGGCCGCAGCGCGCTTCAACCGCGGCAGCGCCGAGGCGGAGTCGCCACGCGCGAAAAGCTCCTTGCCGGTGTCGAAGGCTTCGCGCGCGGAGAGTTTCGAAATGTCCTGGGCCTCGACCCTTCGCGCGAAGGCCTTGTACTCGGTCATCTCGCTCTTGACGTGCGCGTAGAAATCGGGTGCGGAACTGAAGCCCTGCATGAAGAGGACATGGCGACCCTCCGGCGATTCGATCAGGACGGCGGGGACATCGGTGACGCCGTGCCGGCGCGCCAGCTCCTTGCCTTCTTCGGAATCGATCATGACCTTCACGGGGACCATCGGAATGAGCAGCGCCTCGAAGTCGAAGGCCGGATAGAGAAGGACGTCCATACGCCGACAGCCGCCACACCCGTTCCGGTCGAATTCGATGAAAACGAACTTTCCCTGCGCGGAGGCACGCTGCCTCGCCTCATTCACGTTCGAGGCCCAGTCGGCGTTGCCCGGGCTGCTCACGGTATTGTTGGAGGGCGCCGAAGGCGCCTGCGCCGTCGCGAACGCCGCGCCGAGGAAAAGAGTGACCAAGAGTCGGAGACCGAGGTTCTTTCTTGACGGCATGCGTTGCGGAAACCCTTTCCGATGAGGCGGAATTCCCTCCACAAGCCCGAGCGCCGGGCCCTGGCAAGAGCAAGTCGGCACCCCGGTGTCCGCTGCCGCACGCCTCGATCACGGCCATGCAAGCCTCTCCATGATCGGACGGGTGCGCCCCCTCCGCAAGGGGCGGGGAAGGAGGCTGGGGAGGAAGCCTGTTCTGGCGTTCGAGTGCCGGTAGGAAGAACGCAGGCAGCATGATCCTGGACCCGAGACG
>WNGA01026221.1_pt1 | contig 11393 bp, 10 predicted proteins | sample 5400061 | NCBI WGS metagenome assembly WNGA01 (sample SAMN13153366, study PRJNA577476) | soil metagenome | isolation source: 100 cm soil or saprolite under grassland replicate 2 | place: USA:California | collected 2016-06-15
TCTGACTCTGAAAGAGCCGGTCGGAGTTGCCGGACAAATTATTCCGTGGAATTATCCGTTGCTGATGGCGGCGTGGAAGTTGGCGCCAGCATTGGCCGCAGGTTGCACGTGTGTGTTGAAGCCGGCAGAGCAGACTCCGCTGACTGCGCTCGAGATGGCGAACTGGTTCTCAGAAGTTGGATTGCCGCCTGGCGTGGTGAATATTGTCACCGGTTTCGGCGAGACTTGCGGGGCCCCGCTGGTTAAGCATCCCGACGTGAACAAAATTGCCTTCACCGGCAGTGCGGAAGTCGGAAAAATTATCGTCAAGCAGGCGGCCGAGACGGTCAAGCGGGTGACCTTGGAACTCGGCGGCAAGTCGCCAAATATTTTCTTTGCCGACGCCGATTTCGAAGCCGCCGTTGATGGTGCGCTGTTTGGTGTGTTCATTAATCAAGGGGAAGTCTGTTCCGCCGGAAGCCGCATCCTTGTTCACAAGCCGATTTACAAGAAATTTGTCGAAGCCATGACCGAGAAGGCCCGCGAGATCAAGCTCGGTCCGCCGCTCGAACGCGAAACCAAAATGGGGCCGCTGGTGAGTAAAGATCAGTACGATCGCGTTCGTTCCTATCAAGAACTAGGAAAAAAAGAAGCCAAAGTTTCAATCGGCGGAGGTCGGGCCGAGAAATTCGCAAAAGGCTATTACGTTGAGCCTACGATCTTCTACGACGTCGAAAATAGCGCCCGGATTGCTCAAGAAGAAATCTTTGGACCAGTCGCGTCAGTCATTCCATTCGACGATGAGAAAGATGCGCTGAAAATTGCCAATGACTCTCCCTATGGCTTGGCTGCTGCGGTTTGGACGCGCGACATCTTCAAAGCCTTTCGCGTGGTGAAGGCGCTGCGCGCGGGAATTGTCTGGGTCAATCACATGCAACCCACTTACGTCGAAGCTCCCTGGGGTGGCTACAAGCAATCGGGATTTGGCCGCGAGCTCGGGCCCTGGGGAATCGAGGAGTATCTCGAAACCAAGCAGGTGCACATTAATTTGAGCGAGCAGCCGATCGGGTGGTACTGATTGGGTGATATTGATGGGTGATAGTGAAAGATGAGCACGATTCAACTACGGACATCGATTCCGGGGCCCAAATCTCGCACCCTCGCCGCGCGCCGGGAGATTGCCGTGCCTCGCGGCCTTTCGCACGGCACTCCGGTGTACGTGGCGCGGGCGCAGGATGCGTGGATCGAAGATGTGGACGGCAACCGGTTTCTGGATTTCGCTGGCGGAATTGGTTGTCTGAACGTCGGTCACCGTAACCCGATCGTTACAACGGCGATCGAGTCACAGCTCGAGAATTTCTTGCACACCTGTGTCCAGGTTACCCCCTACGAAAATTATGTAAGGTTGGCCGAGCGTCTGAATCAGATCACGCCCGGCAAGTTTCCCAAGAAGACTTTGCTGTTGAATACCGGCGCGGAGGCCGTGGAAAATGCGATTAAGATCGCCCGCGCACACACTGGACGATCCAGCGTTATCGCCTTTGAAGATGCGTTTCACGGACGCACTATGATGGCGCTGGCGCTGACCAGCAAGACGCATCCCTACAAGGCCGGATTCGCGCCATTTCCATCCGATGTTTACCAGGTTCCATATGCGTACTGTTATCGCTGCTCGAATTCCTTGCAATATCCATCGTGCGATGTGTTTTGTGCACGGCATCTGGAAGACACATTCAAGCGAGTGGTGGCGGCGGAGGATGTGGCTGCCGTAATCGCGGAACCCGTCCTCGGCGAGGGAGGTTTCGTGACGCCTCCGCCAGAATTCCTCCGCATCGTGCTGGACATTTGTCACAAACATGGCGTGCTCTTTATTGCTGATGAAGTGCAGAGTGGGTTTGGGCGGACGGGAAAAATGTTTGCCTGCGAGCATTACGGTATTGAGCCGGACATGGTTGTGACCGCGAAATCGCTGGGCGGGGGACTGCCGCTTGGTGCAGTCACTGGACGGGCCGAGATCATGGATGCACCAGGTCCTGGCGGCTTGGGCGGGACGTTTGCCGGCAATCCACTTTCATGTGCGCGGGAGACACGTGAGTCGGCACCAGAAGAAACAAAGCGTATAGCACAATACTGTTATGAACACGGGCTGATTACGATCACGGCGGGGACTTATAACAACATCATTCGCGTGCTGGTTCCGCTAGTGATTACAGATGAGCAAATGGATGAAGCGCTGGATGTGCTCGAGGGTGCGTTGGCGTCAGTCTCTGCGGCTCAGCCAGCTATTGCTGAGGCTATTACCAAGTGAAGAGTCACAAGCTTTTAACCGCAAAGGTCGCAAAGGAAATCCGCAAAGTTCGCAGAGCAAAACGCCTTTCTTTGCGAACTCTGCGTTCCTTTGCATACTGTGCGGTTAAAGGCTGTGCATGTTCGAGTGATCCAAAACTAATGATCCGGACGGACTCAAGATGACTGTCGCCGCGCCGCCGCTCACCAAAATTCCAAACTATGTGAATGGACAGTGGCAGGACTCAACGGCCACTGAGTGGCAGGATGTCGTCAACCCCGCGACCGGCGAGGTCCTCGCGCGAGTGCCGTTATCGGATGTTGCGGAAGTTGGCAGGGTGATCGAAGCCGCATCGGCTGCGTACCCCGCCTGGCGGCGCACACCTCCGGAAGACCGGATTCAGCCGCTATTCAAACTGAAATATCTTCTCGAAGATCAGCAGGATGCTCTGGCGCGCATCATCACCCAAGAAAACGGCAAGACTTTTGCCGAAGCCAGAGCGGAGTTGCGGCGTGCCATCGCCCGGCATGATTCCGTTCTGGTTTCTGCCCTACGCGATTGCCTGCGGTAATACTTTTATCCTGAAACCTTCGGAGCGTGTGCCGCTCACCGTGCATCGAGCGTTCGAAATTCTGGAACAAACGGGACTGCCAAAAGGCGTGGTGAACCTGGTCAACGGTGGCAAAGCTGCCGTGGACACTCTGCTCGACGATCCCCGGGTGAGAGCCATCAGTTTCGTCGGTTCGACTCCGGTAGCAAAATATATCTACGCTCGTGCCGGAGAGAATGGTAAGCGCGCACAGTGCCAGGGCGGAGCGAAGAACCACGTCATCGTCCTTCCCGATGCCGACATGAGTATGGCTAGTCAAATCATCAGCGACAGCGCTTTCGGATGTGCTGGCCAGCGATGCTTGGCCGTTTCCGTGGCGGTAACCGTCGGCGAGGCACAAAAGGCCTTTCGCGATTCGATCACCGCGGCGGCTTCCTCGCTGTGTGTTGGTAACGGGCTTGATGACGGTGTGCAGATGGGGCCGGTGATTACCACGCAGAGCAAGGCCAGAGTCGAATCGCTGATTACGCAAGGCGAAAAGCAGGGCGCGAAGGTGCTGCTGGATGGCAGAAACGCAAGCGTTCCCGGCCACGGGAATGGAAACTTTGTGAAGCCGACCGTGCTTGAGGCCCTGCCAGCAGGGAGCGACTTGGCTGACACCGAGATTTTCGGCCCCGTCCTCAGCCTGGTCCATGCCGACAATCTCGACGAAGCTCTCGCGTTTCTGGAACGCAGTGCTTATGGAAATCAAGCGTCGTTGTTTACATCGAGTGGCGCGGCAGCACGACGGTTCCGTTACGAAGCACCCGCCGGGAACATCGGCATCAATATCGGCGTGGCGGCTCCCATGGCTTATTTCCCATTCAGCGGCTGGAAAGATAGCTTCTTCGGGGTGCAGCACGGCCAGGGACGCGATGCCGTCGAGTTCTACACCGAAAAGAAAGTGGTGGTGGAGCGCTGGGCGGCGGAGCACTCGCGGAAGTTTTGAGTTTTTCCTTCGTGTACCTTAGTGTCCTTCGTGGTTTAAGCAGTCACTAACCACGAAGGACACTAAGGTACACGAAGGAAGCAAAGGCGACGATGTCTGACACGATTCAAAAATACAAAGACTACGTAATGACCGGGTTTCTCAAGTCCGTTTGCCCGATTGTGATTGATCATGCCAGCGGTGCCCAGGTTTGGGACGAAAACGGGCGTGAGTATCTCGACTGCTTTTCCGGAATTTCGGTCGTCAATGCCGGTCACAACAACCCACGAGTGATTGCCGCTGCCAAGGCGCAGATGGACAGGTTAGTCCATTGCTCTTCTTATCTCTATCACGTGAAGCCGGTCGCTGACCTCGCCGAGAAGATGGCGGAGATTGCCCCGCACGGACTCACCAAGACTTTCTTCGGCAACGGTGGCGCAGAGGCCATAGAAGGCGCAATGAAGCTGGCCCGGCTTCACACCGGCAAGCACGAGTTCATCGCGCTGCATGGCAGTTTTCACGGACGCAGTTGGGGTGCGTTGAGCGTTACCGGCAATCAAGGCCGCAAGAAACGCGGCGGCCCATATGCCGCAGGGGTCTCATTTGCGCCCGCGCCCTATCCGTATCGGTCGCTTTGGCCCAATGATCCGGAGGAATGCGGCCGGCAGTGCGCAAAGTCCATTGACGGGGTGATTCGTTTCGCCACCGCGGGGGACGTAGCCGCATTCATCGCGGAACCGGTGATGGGCGAAGGCGGAATCTTAGTCCCGCCGAAGAACTATTTTCGCGAGGTAAAGAAGATTCTCGACCAGCACGGAATTATGTTCATCGCCGACGAAGTGCAGTCCGGATTCGGGCGCACCGGCAAAATGTTTGCCATCGAGCATTACGGAGTCGATCCCGACATCCTGGTTACTGCCAAGGGGATTGCCGACGGATTTCCGCTTAGCGCGTTCACCACACGTCCGGAGATTGCTGCTGCTTATAAGCCCGGCGACCACCTTTCTACATTCGGCGGCAATCCTGTATCATGTGCCGCCGCCCTGGCAAACATTCAATTCATGCAGGATGAGAATCTATCCGCGCGCGCAGCCGAATCAGGAGAATACGCAGTGAAGAAGTTGAGGGAGCTTCAAAAGCAGAATCCGCTCATTGGCGAGGTCCGCGGAATTGGCCTGATGATCGGTGTCGAGCTGGTGAGAGATGACAAACTTACTCCCGCCAGCTCCGAAGCCGAAGCTATTCGCGATTCGCTGCTGCGACAGGGAGTGCTGGTGGGTGTAGGTGGCGTTTACGGAAACGTGGTCCGCTTCCAACCACCGCACATCATCACCAAGGAGCAGATTGATTGCGCACTGAGTGCATTCTCCGCTGCGCTGGACGAAGTGGTCTCTATGCCACCCGTGGGACGTTAACGAGTTTTGTAGCCCTCGGGTAGGACTTATCGGCAAGGTCGGAAACGGCGGATCTCGTAAGATTGCGACAAATGATCTATCTAAAGAGCGCGCTGGCAGGAATTGCGGCTGTAGTTGCGTTAGCCATCCTGACCATTTTCGTGACGGTCGTGTACGTATCGGTCGCTTCCCATCCGGCGGGAAACGGAGTCGCTCAATGGGATCCGATTTCTCTCACGAGCCCGCTGACGTGGCTCGTCATCATCGGCGCATTTCTGGTCGGGTTCTTTTGGGAATTTCGCAGGGTTGCTTCAAAGCAACCTACCACGCCTGCTTAAATACTGTCCTCTCCGCCGTCGCCGTTCGTGCTTCGCGCGGGGCTGAGAGCACGTCCATCATTGGCGTGACGAACATCAATGCGTCCATTCACGTTGTTCAGTTTGATCTGAACTCCTCCCCCACCCAACTCACCACGCAGGTCGTGGCCCACAAAACGATTCGTGTGCAGTCCAAAGTCGTTATTAATTCCTCCGTGTACAGTTGTAGCTTCTATGCTGGCCTTGGCATCGGAAGGTAGCGTCAGCTCCAGGGGGCCATTCACGGATGAGAGCTCAATCGGAGCTGCCTGCAGGCGATCGAAATTCGCAGCCAACTGCCCATTCACGTTTGTCAGGTTCACCTGGCCTGTAAGCCCGTGCGCGGTCAGCCGGCCGTTGATGCAGGAGGCGTGCACTTCGCCGGTTACGCCAGTAATTTCCAAGGCTCCGTTGATCAGCTTGATTTCGTCCAGTCGCGCATTGCGGGGAACGACCAGCGTGTATTCGACGGAAGCGGGATTGTGATACTCATCGCGCCATCTTTCCTGGCGTACATATTCGGTCTGAATTGAAATGGAATCGGCACGCGGTTCAATGCGGATCTCGGCGTCCTTTAAGAGCTGCTCGTTGTAGGCGCGTTTAACCGCGTCCACTTTCACTTCATTGCGGTCCGACACTGAAATGTGAACGGCGCCGTTAATGTTCTCAAGTTGGACGCGGCCATTCGCGGTCAACGGATAGGTCTGATGAAATTCTTCAGTTACGACCGTGTCGTCATTGTCCCGAGCGTGAGCCAGAGCGACGTTCAGCAGCAGCGCAAGAAAGATGCCCAGAATTGAGCCTGTCCATGTGGCAAGCTGACGGTTCCGTTCCATAACTCCTCCTTCAGATATGGCTTAGACGGGAGATCAGGGAAAGGGTTAGGCGATTTTCTATGGGGCTGGAGCGGCAGCAGGCTTCTTTTGTGCTTCCGAGATCACGTAGGCAATCAGAATACCCAGCTCCGGCTCGATGGGGTGGCGATAGCGCGCGTGGGGAAACACGAAATAATAGGCAGCAGGATACAGCAAGACTAGCCAGAGAAATAGCCAGGCACCTGGCTGGCGTTTGCGCAGAGCGCGGCCTAATCCCCAGATCGCCAATACTGAAGATGCCAAGAATAGGGAATTGTCAGCCAGTCCGGAAGCTCCCGACGCTCGCGGCCGCCCAGCCCAGTAATAGATGAAGCGTTTGAAACTGATCCACGCGAAGCGGCCATAGTCCTCGCGGATGAACTGCATTGCCTCCTGCTTACGTTCCTCGACATAGGCAATCTCTCCCAACTCTTGATAGCGGCGCATTGCCAGCACATTCTGCGTGGGATGCAAATAGACCATCCACGTCCCATCCGCGCCCGGGCCGTTGCCTAATCGCAGTTCCGCGCCAAAGTTTGATCGGATGTAAATGAATTTGCCAAATGTCTGGTAATTGCGGACAAGCCATGGCGCAATGGTCGCGGCAAAGAAAACTGCGGCGAGCAGGACGCCGCGGATAGATGCCCTGCCCTTCTTCCAATGCCGGTACCACGGCCACAGTCCAGACGCCGGCAAAAATGAGAGCAAGGAAGTGTTGGTCAAGGCAGCTACGCCCCAGAGCAGGCCGAAGGCGATCCATATTCTGGCGCCGTCAAGTTGTTCAAGCTTCAAAGACAGCCAGAAAATGACTGCCAGAAGCAGTGCTGCCAAGCTGGTTTCCCACACCCAGCGAGTGCTCCAGTACATCACTGGGGGGAGCAGTGCCCAGGCCCAGGCAGTCCACACCGCGACTTTTTCACTGAAACATCTTCGCGCGATCAGGAAAATCGGAATGCAGGTGAGGGCTGAAAAAACGCTGTTAAGGCTCAGCAGGATCAAGGCCGAGGCGCTGGTGTAAACCCCGGTCAACTTGAAAACGCCAGCGATCACATATGGATAGAGTGGCGGCTCCCATGCGGTCGGCCCGGTAGCAGCATCGAACGGGTCGGCGAAGCCGCGACCCATGGCGATGGCACGGCCGATCCGCCCCATTTCGTAACCAAAGCTGAAATTGTTCTGGTCAGGCTTAAACCGGTACGTGTGCGCAATGAGAATGAAGCCCAGTCTCAGTGCGAATGCGATCACCGTGATCCAGAACAAAGATGTGGGTACGCGGGCCCACCCCCACCGGAACGTGTCGGTAATTCCCGGGACATGGGTGGATGCGGCTTTAGGTTGAGCCATCTGGAATCTAGCTTCTCACAAATGGCAATTCCAGTACGTTGAAGCCTAGCCTTTGCCACGTTGTTGCGCACATACGGGCGGTACGCATTATTGAGGTGCAGCATTATTGAGGTGCAGGGAAGGGGAGAACGCAGGGAGTTTTTGTGCCTCCTCGGCACTAACTTGCAGCACCGGGGAGGCGGCTACGCTTGCCTGTAGCAACTTCACCTTACCGCGAAGGCCAGGTCTAGCAAAGCGCCAACAAACGCCACTTGGATTTTTCTGTTAACAACGCCGCGGCGACTTTCGGCAACGAAAATTGACAGTGGCCGTCACCGACCCTAGACTTAACCGACCCAGACTTGAACGAAGCAGGGCTGATCAGTCACAATCCGAGCCAGAACCATGTCTTACGTCAAACTTACTGTGCAATCTGAGCTTCCTGGCGAAGGCGAAGCCAAAGAATTCGAGCTAGGCGGCAAAACCATTTGTGTCGCCAACGTAAACGGCACCATAACCGCGATGGATAATGTTTGCCTGCACATGGGCGGTCCCCTGGGACAGGGCTATATCGAGGGCAACAAACTCGTTTGCCCATGGCACGGCTGGGAGTACGACCCAAGGACCGGAGCCCTCGAGGACGATCCCAAGACTAAGCTAGCGGTATATCCCATCAAGGTTGAGAACGGCGATGTGATGGTGGAAGTATAAGGGCCGCCAGAAACTCATGAGCCCGGTCACTCATTTCCTCAGCGGATGGGTTTTGGCAAACTGCACTAAGTTGAACCCGAGAGATCGTACCCTCGTTACTCTGCATCGGTTGCGCCGGACCTGGATGGACTGGGCATCATTCCTGAGCTGCTCACTCGCAACTCAGCTCATCCTCTGCTCTGGTTTTCGCTGTATCACCATTCTCGGCATACACTCGCATTTGCATTGGTCATAGCCGCCGTAGTGCTCGCTGTGGCAAACCAGACCTGGAAGACGGGATTCCTCGCCCTGCTGAGGTTTCACTTGCATCTCTTAGAAGACTTGCTGGGCTCGCGTGGTCACGATGGCTATCAGTGGCCCATTCCTCCAATGTCTTGATCACAGTCGCGTTGCTTCTGATTACCTTGTGGCTGGCATGGCGGCGCGGATTCTCGCCTCTGGAGATGATTTCCTCGAAGTTCGATCTAGCTTTTATAGGGGTTGTGGGCCATCGCTTTCCCAGAAAGCTGAAGGCTGAGAGCCGATAGCTGACGGCTATGTCAAATACATCCTGCCGCTTGAAATTTTGTGCTGGAGATCGGCCGCCAGATGATCAATGTCGGCGGGACCAAGGTGCACGGCGGTGCCTTCGAGGAACGGAGTGCGGTTGCTGCCCACGGCGTCGCGACGTAGCTGAACGGGACGGGGACTGGTCATCGCGTCAAACGTATCCGCCAATCCGACAATCCTCACTTGTACAGGAACATCTTCATTGAGCAGGCCGTCGGGATATCCAGAACCGTCGGCACGCTCGTGGTGCCAGCGCACGATTTCCGGAATGCGCGGCCAGGGGAACTGTACACCGGTTACGATCTGATGTCCGACTGTGGTGTGATCGGCCATCTCGCGGAACTCTTCGGGATCGAGTGTGCTGGGCTTGCCAAACAGACGCTTGTCCACCGCGACCTTGCCGATATCATGCAAGTATCCCGCCGACTTGAGCGCGGCAACTTCGTTGGAGTCCATGCCAAGCGCGTCACCGATCGCGGCTGCATACTTTCCCACTCGCAGAGAGTGGCCATGAATATTTACGTGTTTTACATCAATAGCGGCCGCGAAAGCTTCGAGGGCATTGTCGTAGAACCCGTGCAACGAGGCCATGAGCCGCAAATTTTCTGATACCCGCTGCGACAGAGTCTGGGTGAGCGCGTGGTTCTGCACTGCCAGCGCGATGTAATGACAGAGGAGGTCCAGAGACTGTAAGCCATCCTCGTCGTACGCCTCATCGCCGCCGCGCCGGCCCAAAGCGATTGCGCCCACCAACTTTCCCGAGACCTTCAGGGGGGCGATGCACTTGAACAGCTCTGGAGCGACGTTCCCATTGGCGCTGAGGAAGGTGTCATAAGAAGTCTTTGCAAGCAGCACTGCGCCCTGAGTCGAACTGAGGGCGTGGACATGTCGCGGCAAGAGCGGGATGATCGAAGGCTCCGGGATTAGCGCGAACCCCTGCGCGGCGACGGAGCTGAGCATCGAAGGTTTTTCGATAAACACAAACAGCACGCCTTCGCGCGCGCCCGTCGCATGCAGCAACGCGGAGAGCATGGTTTGCGCCGTTTGGGCAAAGTCACGCTGCACCGTCATCTCGGGGCCGAGATCGGAGAGCGTTTCAACCGTGCGCAACAGCTGCCGGAAATTTTCTTTTGGTGCTGCCACCCATTCGCGGGAGCAACAAATACCAGAGCAAGTTGAGAGTACCATGCGCGGAAACAACTGCATGCGTTGGGTTTGTTAGTTAGTTTGGTGCGCGGACAAGAGCAAAAGCCTTTAACCGCAGAGGACGCTAAGAAGGGCGCTGAGGATGCCGAGAAAACCAACGTCTGCGGACTTTTCTCTGCGACCTTTGCGTGGCCTCTGCGAGCTTTGCGGTTAAAATCTTTGCTGTGCCGGTATGGAGATGCGCAGCTCTCTTTCTCTTCCTACTCAGCGTGAGCACGTCGTCAGTTGCCTGGGGACCTGAAGGCCACGAAATTGTTGGCGACATTGCGCGATCACATCTCACCGATCACGCGCGTTTCCGTATCCGCGAGTTGCTGGGCAGTGATGACCTTGCCGCCGTTTCGGCTTGGGCTGACGACATCAAAGCGGAGCGGCCGGAAACTTCTGCCTGGCACTTTGTAGATATTCCTGTCATCTCTTCGGGTTTCTTGGAACAGCGAGATTGCTACCGTCCTGATGGCAGACACCCCGCAACCAAAGAAGATCACCGTAACTGCGTGGTGGAGAGAATCTCGCTGTTCGCACACGTTCTCGCGGACAAGAACGCGTTGCGCCGGGACCGAGTTGAGGCGCTGAAATTTGTCGTGCATTTTGTCGGGGATATCCATCAACCGCTGCACGCAATCGGAGAAGCGCGTGGAGGAAACGAAATTCATGTTGTGGAGTTCGGCCAAACCCAGTGTGGAAAGTACGCCTGCAATCTTCATTTTGTCTGGGACATAGGTCTGATCGAGCACGCCGGCCGCCGCGAAGCCGATTACGTCAGCTATTTGGAGAGGTGGATTGTCCGCCGACGCTTGCAGGACAAGGCTGGCGGATCTCCGGAGAACTGGGCGAACGAGTCGTTCGCCTTAGCAAAACAGGTTTGGCTAAGCGACGGCAGCCAGGTTGATGAAGCGTACTTTCGGACCAACATTGAAGTCGTCAATGAACGCCTGGCGCTGGCCGGACTACGTCTGGCGCGACTATTAAATGAGGCATTCGCGAGGTGACCGATCCCTTACGTCTTAAACAAGTGATAGAGCATGAAATAAACAATCACGCCGGTTACCGAGACATAGAGCCAGAGCGGATATGTCCAGCGGGCGATCGCTCGGTGCTGATCAAAGCGCTCGCGGAGCGCACGGCTCAAAGTAATGACGACCAGCGGGAGGATCGTAATCGCGAGAATGGTGTGCGAAGTCAGTATGCTGAAGTACAACGGACGCGACCAGCCG
>WNGA01031391.1_pt1 | contig 11393 bp, 15 predicted proteins | sample 5400061 | NCBI WGS metagenome assembly WNGA01 (sample SAMN13153366, study PRJNA577476) | soil metagenome | isolation source: 100 cm soil or saprolite under grassland replicate 2 | place: USA:California | collected 2016-06-15
ATCCTAAGAATGGTCTTTACCTTACATTTGTCGACCTTGATAACAAGAAGGCAATCGATGAATTCTGTACCCGAGATGGAAAGACAGTGCCGCTTGATGACATGGCCCAACACATGATAATAGAACAACACCGAGATGAATCAAACAAAGCACATGCATATTTCTATTCAAGACATTCATTCAAAAAGAAGAGCAGTGATCACTATAGCAATAATACTTTAAACGGAAATGAAATTCCGGCTATAGAAGTAAAGGGGGTGGGTGAACATGGTCTGGCCTTTTGTAGTCCATCACCTCACAAGAATGGACATAATTATGAAATCATTGGTACACCTGAACCTGAAATAATAGATGATTTGGAATCACATATTGATAATATTTGCAAAAAATATCAGATCCCATACCTTGAAATAAATGACAATGGAAGATCCTTGGTTCCGATCCAAGACCTGTTTAAGGAGGAGACGAAGATTTACGAAGGTCATAACAGGCATGAAGCGTTACTACGTGTGATGGAATCGTTGATTAGCCGCAATAGAAGCATTCTGAATTTGGATCAGATAAAATCATTTGCTCACCAGTGGAATCTCCAACATTGCTCTCCACCTTTGGCTTCTTCTGAAATAGAGAAACAATGGAATGATGCAGTTAAATTTATCCAAAGATGTGAAGTACGAGATAGCGAACAAGCCAATGAACTTGGCCCGGATAGTAATCCTGATCAAAACGAGAATAATAATAATGAATCGAATGAGAACCAAGCACAGTCTAATGCTGAAATACTTGTAAAACTGGCTCAAGAAAATGTTCAATTGTTCTTCAAAGACCAGTACGGAGCAGCATTCGGACTAGTCAAAGTATTAGATCATAAGGAAACAGTTGCGCTTGAAAGCAGTAGATTCAAGAGATTCCTGGCTAAAATATTCTACGACAAGAGTAATCATAAAGTAGTAAGTACCGACGCAATTACTAATGCAATCCAGATACTCCAAGCCAAGACAGAGTACGAAGGTAAAACGATACCACGTAAGAGTTGCATCTCCTAACTCTCTTAAGTCAAATAATAAATGTATTTACTATGATTTGACGGACGAGAAATGGCGATGTGTTCGGATATCCAATGAAGGTTGGCAAATCGTAAATGAATCACCCGGCATTTTTGTTAAGTATAACCAGATACCACAAGTAGAGCCTGAACGAGAATACGAATCTACAATATTTGATAAGTTGATTACTCTTACTAACACCAAGGATACGGACAGGTTAATACTTAAAGTCTACATCGTTTCATTGTTTATCCCAAATATTCCGCACGCAATGTTGATACTGCATGGTGAAAAATGAAGTGCCAAATCTACACTCCAAACTCTGATCAAGACGTTGGTTGACCCTTCAAAACCCACCCTGTTTACTGTTCATAATGATAGAAATGAATTTGTTCAACAACTAGCGCACAATCATGTCGCCTTCTACGATAACTTAAAACGTACTCCTGGTTGGCTATCGGATGAGGCCTGTAAAGCAGTGACAGGAGTTGGACAGACAAAACGAAAGTTGTATACTAACGATGAAGATTTTGTTTATGAATACAAACGATGTTTAGGGTTTAACGGAATCAATGTTACCTTAACGGAACCTGATGCCCTTGACAGAAGTATAATGATTGAACTAGAAAGGATCACAAAGGAAAGTCGAAAACTTGAATCAGATATATTTGCAGAATTTGAGGAATTAAGGCCCAGGTTATTAGGCTATATTTTTGATGGTTGATAAAGACCTTGCAAATCTTCGAAACCATTCATTTGGAGGATCTTCCTAGAATGGCTGACTTTGCTTTATGGGGAGAAGCAATTGCAAGAGCAATGGGCTACAAGCCCCTCGAATTCATCAATGTCTATTATGAAAATATAGGCAAACAGAATATTGAAGCCATAGAAGCCAATCCACTTGGCCAGGCAATTGTAAAGTTATGTGAGGAGTTAGAAGTTGGAAAGAATGACGCCAACGAGGGTTATGAGGAATGGTATGGTTCAACTTCAGAATGTCTCAAGATTTTGAATGCCATTGCAACCAAATATAAGATAAATACAAATTCAAAATCATGGCCAAGTGCAGCAAATTGGCTCACCAGGTCTCTAAACAAAATAAGGTCTAACCTGCTAGAAGGGCTAAAAACTGAAATTGTCGTAAGGAGACTTACCAAAGACGAGGGAGAATACAAGAAGAACACCACCATAAGGATACGAGAAATACCTTCCTTACCTTCCTTACATTCCCTGAACCAATATTGAGCACGATTTTAGCCTAAAATTAGGGAAAGTATTTTCAGCCAGGGAAGGTAATACATTCCCTAACCAAAAATACATTCCATGAAAACCTGTGAAAATCACGCTCAAATCACTAGTGATATTGGCACTAGGGAAGATAGGGAGGGTAGGGAATGTATATTCCGAATGTTGGTGGAAGTGGGCTAAGAACTACTCTAGACGTGATTTATGGAGACAAACACGAATTTTTGGAAGTGACTACCGTGGAAATACTTCTGGAATGACAGATATTATCATAGAGATATTATGATTCATCAAAAACGGATAGTATGGCGAAGAAACAAGGTTCAAGAATTGCTTATCAAGGGCCATTCTCAATTACAAATTTCCCAGGCCCTCCGGATATCGGAATCAACTGTTTACAGAGACGTTGATATACTAAGAGAACAGGCCCGACAAAACATGCAAACCCATCTTCAAGACAGATTGCCAGAAGAATATGAAAACTGTATGGCCGGTATAAACCAGGTACTGAAGATGTCCTGAGAGATTGCTACTAAAGGCCAGGGCAGTAATGATTCTTCCAATAGTAATACTAACTCTGATATTGACAGAACCTTGTCATCAACGGTGGATGATAGGACTAGACTTCAGGCTCTATCACTTGCAAATGATTGCTACAAGTATAAGATGGACTTGGTTACCAATGGAGTTGTTATAACTGATGCTATCAAATTTGTGCAGCAGAAGAAGGAAGAATTGTCAAAGGTAATTAACGATACAGGTGTTCCTAAGACTAACGAAAATAATGACGTCAAGGACTCCGGTCCCAATAGCGGCACAATGAATAAAATATTCTAATCTTCGTTTTCCTTTTTTATTGGATATTTGGTTCTTAACATCGTATACAAATCATCCCACAGATCCAGGGAAAGTCTGGGATTCCAACGATCTTAATTTTTCCGTTGATTATAAGTAGTTGGTGCTGGTGCTACCTTCACGTCGTAATCTTTCATCTTGATCTTGATTTGATCAGTCATATTCGTAAAATCATAAACTATCTGCTTGCAGCCCTGACATCTTCCCACTTCTACGACATCTGTGACCTCCTTACAGAGCGGACAATTGGCAGAGAATATCTCTATATTGTGATGCAGTTTTGAGACTTGATTTGATTCAAGTTGAGCCGTATTTGTTGAAGTACACTTATTTTATTTTATAACAGAGAAAGTAGTATTTGCAGTTAACGATCCTGTTGAAGTGAAAGCAGTATAATTACCCTCTTTTACCTGTTGTCCAAAAGAATCTCTTTGATTCCACTTCAGAGATTTTGAACCTCCAGAATCTAAGGTGGTAATTACCTGGGCTGAGAACAATGGATATTTTTCATGTGTAACCGCATTTTCAATTTTGAGACCTAAGATTGAGTTAGGAAAAGTTAATGGATCGGTTCCTATATTCTTTATAGTAATATTAACGATTTCTCCAAATTTGTAAGTGGGTTTACTTGTAGAAATAGCAATTGCCTCACTTTCATTACTTTTTGTTTGAGGAAAAGTTGATGGTTTGGCTGGCTCCCTAGGATTACAGGATACAACAGTATTTGGTCCAGATGGTGATGGACATATATCTGTGGAAGGGCATTCAGTAGGAGAATTAACTAACTGACCTTAGTACAACGTACTTGTCCTTGTCCTTGACCCTCCTGGCCAAAACTCCACAATGTACTCTCTGAAGAAATCACTAGTGATAATGATAAAAATAGCGCAAAGAAGAGATCTACCCTATACTTCATACAAGATGATATCACCTCCAGTCGTTATAAACATGAAGTGAAGTACAATCCTCGTCTACTGATTATACACATGTGTATGTGTATGTCGTACTATTGTCTGTCCACTAACTACTGAAAAGGATCATCTGAGTAGGAAGAAAGGCTGATCCACGATGAGGAAGGTCATACTATTCATAGCCTCAAGTCTGAATGGATTTATTGCCAGAAGAGATGGCACTATAGACTGGCTATTTACATGTGCTGATTATGGCTCCAGTCAATTCTACGATTCTAACAATACTGTGCTAGTTAGAAGAAAAACGTGAAAACCTTTATTGTGTCCACATGAAAAGAGCTCGTCATACGGGCGACTTTGAAAAGTATCCGCAGTAACGCAAATAGAACACTAGGTGGTCATCTATACATCCCCGGTGTCATCATTAATTACATTAACATCAATAAGGGGAAACCTTGATTTGTTGCAATTGCCTTCGAAAAAAGAATCGTGCCATTGATTCTGACATTTTTCAGTGGACGATTCCAACATTATATGAGATCATATTTTAGTATCCTAATAGATAAAAGAGTATGGCTAATGATGAAGAGCAATCAAAATTAGAAGATGAATTTGAAGAATATTTGATACAGGATATTAAAGATTCAGAAGATGTAAATGAAGAGGACATCATGTCTGAGGATTATGGATAATAATATAATAAATAAATTATTTATAAACGTAAAGAGTTTCTTATTACTAATTTCTTATGTTCATCTGAATATGATTGCCATCTATCGGTTTCGCCAACGGGATCAATTCCGAACATTTCATAATCATGCTCAGCGTGCTTTTCAATGGCTAAAATATACTTAATGTAACCATCGTTCAAAACAAAACAAAAGTTGTCCCCAAATATTGATTCTAGTTTTTGAAGATCCTTTAACCATTGAGAATCTATTTCTATGTCTTCGGTGTCTCCCCAACTAACCATTCCAACAGAGAAAATATCCCCTAAGTAAACTAATAATAGTTTACTCCCAGATTTGTGAACTTAGGCACGCTTCTATCTTTACGTTTTGTAAAAATAAAGTTTATGAATCATTCACTACGATCCTATTAGCAAATGTCTGAAGACACAACCAGACAGGATACATATCAGAAGGCACATTCATACCCTTCTTTGAAGTGTAGTGACATAGGATATCCAGATTGCTCCCACGTAGCCTATGGTGTAAGCGAGGAACCACTTTTTAGGAACGCCAAGTACCATGCTATTCATACCCACGGCTACACTGAAGAATCATGGGAGAAAGAATTATCGGAGAAAATAGAAGAATTTAGAAAATTAATTAAGATGTCATCTGGCAGATGGTAGGCACGGACGTTCAGCATTTGTTCTTTCTCTATCTGTGAACTTGGACACGCTCCTATTTACTCACTTTAGGAAGATAAATTTTATCACTTATTGAGTTGGCTTAGATACATGGTTTGCAGAATATCCTCAAAACCTCTTGGGCATAACCGTCGAAATCGGTTTTATCTGGAAATGTGGGACTTGGGGGAAGAGCATCAAGTGTACTATGTTTATATTGGAACAGAAGTCCAGGAATCGGACTAAGGTGGTCATTAAGCACTGCGTTAATAACGTCTCTTTCGAATTGGGCTGTCAAGACTCTAAATTGACCTACACCTTCAGAGTTTGGTGACTGTTGTCCGTTTATAATATTCTGAACGAATTCACCAGTCATGCCGCTGTAAAGTCACTACACTTATTGAACCAACTAAAAGTAAACCTACCAATATTCCCATTACTGTGCTACCAATTTTCATTATCTAGATTATCGAGCAATTGCTATTAAGAATTCCCAGACTATATGCTAATACCATTTTTGTTTATCAATTAGACATTCCTGTATGAATAAACTTTGATGACTTGACTTTTATAATAGTAAGATTGACCTTCATACTTGCCGTACTTTGTGACGCTGCTAATCGTCATTCCCATGCTTGTACTCACGGGATACTCGTTTCTTAGGATGAAGAGATAAACTTAAAACCCTGGTGAGCCATCCTTCTCCGATTGACTCATCAGAGCACATTTGGAATTAGGCGAGCCACGAAATAGGAGAAGTCGTCCGGGAAAACTACAAAGATTTGGTTTACAATATTTGCCTCTCTTCCTATCTTTATCGTACTATAAGTGATACAAGTTATCGAAAATTGCTAGAGAACTACTTTGTGAAGGGGTTAATAACCCGATTAAACTATAGACAGTATGTCTACAGCAAGCAACGTTATTCGTAAGGATGAGCCTTTTACCTGTCTAATTTGCGGCAGAACGTTTTATGATAGACAGACTTTGCAAATCCATAAGGAAAAGGATCATAGCATATCTCTTCAATCACCTGTTGGCGTAGGTTAATAGGAAGGATTGGTGGACCAAGGTGAGAACATAAGGACTTAGCCCACCGAGTCATGTTTGTGTGTTAGAGATATTGTATACAAGGTACTTCACTAAAAGGGAACGGGATAAATTAATTAAACTAAAAAATCGATCTTTTTTTAAGCAGCCAGTTTCACTTTATCACTTTAATAGCACAAGAGGAACACACACGACCGCCGACTAGCAATTTTCCTAGTCTTTTTGTTATATGCCTGATAAATTATATAAGAAATCAGTCACTCTCCCACCTCTAGCGGGTGATTGTTCTGCTATTAGTTTCCCTTACAAAATAACCCGTGCAAACCAAGAACCTGAGGAACCGGGCTAGTAAGTAAATCTCAACCCACGCCTAGTCCCTTCAGACTTTGGATATGAGATAAAAATGGAAAAACATCAGAAATGTAAAAAATGCAGAAAGGGAGCGCTTGAGCCTACCTTTGATGGGGAAGAGATGCGATGTTCTATTTCGGTCCCTTAGAAAAGCCGTGAATATAGGGTAACTTTGCTTTCTGCTTCTTTTTCTTTTTACTGCTCAATCATATGGTCTAAAACTAACTACCAATAAAAACAATCAGTACCACAAGGGCGATAATACCGAGAATTAAGAATGTCGTTTGTTTACTCATTTCTTCCTTGGAGTATCCCAGTAAGGACTACGGCATTTAGGACATGTTTTAGGAATGTCGTCTTTATTTCTTGGACACCAAATATGATCGCATCTTTCACACTTGAATGCTTTAACCGTAATCCTTGGCACAAATTAACTTAAAGAGAGATACATATAACCATTATGTTAATACGATATTCTATAACCAATACCCTTATATGCATATCGCGGTGTGTGGCGTATGAGCGAATATACAAAACCTTGCATGTATTGTAAGGTCGAGATAAGAATGAGCAACGACACCGGAAAGTGGCTTCCTATGAATCTGGACGGGAGCGCACACTTTTGTAAACAAGAAAAACAAAATGATCACGAAACTAAGCCTTTGACGGTAGAGGCTAGACTTGAGCGTCTAGAACGTATCGTATTGGACTCAAGGAAATGAACGCAGAAGATAGACGTAAAGACAAAGTTATGCAAGACCTTTTAAAAGGATCCGCGTGCGCGTACTATAAGCGCCATCCGAATCAGCCGAAGGAAATACTTGAAGAGAATCGCAAATCACAGGAAGCACGCGATAAATGGCAAATGGACCATTACGGGACCGTAACAACTGACCGAGACTCAAGGAATACGGAATATCAGAAAGTAAGAGTAGTACCTGTCGAAATAGAAATATCACCTTATGTAGACAATTTCGTAAAAATGGAAATTCTTGAAGAGTTAGAGATTACTTATTCGGAGTGGGTAGAGCGCTGCTATAAAGAAAGGATGAAACAGATACTATCAGATCCTGCAGAGTTTGGAAAGATTGTATTAGAATCTAAGAAGAGAGGCCATGTATAAGTGTGTGATCTATCTGTTCTTTGAAGGTGTCTTTTGTCCCTGCTGTCAATCTATGCTCCGATCCTCTCCGGCTGACAAGAGATCAAAGGATAAACGGAAGAATAGAATCTAAAACCATATTTTTTATTTAGTTCAGAAATCTAAAAATTGATCCAGAATCTTCTTTTTTAAGTCTTTAATATTTTATTGTCCACTAGATGTCTACAGTAAGGCAGGTTTTTCCAAATCGGTGGGCCAGCCCTTCTGCCAAGGAGTACGCTTGGCCCATCGATTTTAAACTATAAAATTGTTAGGAATTCTGCCTGATCAACTGCGGACTATATACTATGTTTAAGAAATTTTTAACACAAGATCGCCTAGTGTTATACTAACCAAAATAATCGTAGAGAACAAGAGCCACATTGCAATATCTATTTCCTTGGCTTTTCTAGCATTTTGTTCGGAATTATTTTTAATCGCTGCAGCAAAGTTCCATGTTATTTGTTTTAGAAAAGTTGGATTATCCATGTTTAAGAAGTCGATAAGATTTTTCATGACTCCAGTCTTCGGGGATTTCTTGGGGATCATCAGCAATCATGAAGAAGTATGGTTTTATTCTCAATGAATCAATAGAGATGAGCATTGCCCCTACACTCGTAGCAAGCGATCCAAAAATCAGGTAAGGGAATTCGGTAGTGAAATCTAGGAGATCCTTATGATTTATGAAAATAAATGAACCGATACCAAATATCAATGTCGCAATAGTTCCTGTCACAGTAAGAATACTTAGTGACTTTTTCTCAAGATCCTTCTTGTGATCCCACAAGAGATCGTATCCTGATTTCATAAAATCATAAATTCTTGCTTCTAGTTCAAGCGACATTCTATAAAATACTAATTCATGTCGTATCTTTATTATTATCGTTGTTTCTCTTTTTCTTGTCGACTACCCCGCCTCCAAGCGGAGTTCCTCTTATTGGAATTTTCTCTTTAGTCCCGTCAGTATATGTGACCTCCATATACTGATCGCCCTGGTTGTAAGAGGTAGAAACTGGTTTCTTTTTGTTTTCTGACATTTGGGTGCTATTTCACCTTTGATTTCTTGGATTGGTATTAGTTAATCCTCATTCCATTTCTTCATAGTATGAAGTCTAGACTTATTAATTAATTATAACTTTTTATGCAGCCGTAGTCTAGACATTCATAGATTAGTCAGGCATGCCCAGAACTGTCTTTGTCAAGATCTATCAGTCAAAAGGTAATTCTGATACAATGGCAGTAGTAATACCAAAGAAGTTAAGGAAAACCCTGAAACTTAACAAAGGAGATACCTTGGAAGCCAAGGTTGACAACAAGAATGGACTCCTAATCTATTTAAGAAATAAACTCAGATTCTCACCTTTCTTATTCATGGATAAGAACGTATGGAACCCATACTTGTAATCTGCAAACTCTACGTAACATTAATTGCAAATCGTCTAGGCCCGCTAAATACGTATAAAGAAATATGCCAAAGTATTAGAAAGTGAAATTAATCAATCCACCTTAACTAGTGAGTAGGATGAGATAGAGAATGACAATAGATATTCCAACACCGATGAGAATAGAATATCCGAGAACGTGATTACCGCTTTAAGAGCTTTGACACAGGAATTGAGAGTTATCTGCTTGCATAATGAGTTGAGCTTTATATATTTTAACGGATGCATCTTATTGATTACAACGGGAAGTGTTTTAATCCCGCCGCCGAGAAAATAAAATCTGCTGTTTTATAGACAATCAAATTTACTTTCTGTAGTCCTGACTTTGATTGCAAGTTCACACTCGTAATAGCCGCAACAGGAGCATACAAGAACTAGATAAGATTTATCCAGTTGGGTATAATAATATGAAGCGTCAAACTTTTATATATTAATTGTACTGATTCATAGAGCAACAAACCAATATACCTAAAATTGATTTATTACCGTTATGAAGCCGGACATCGAAGTAGTTTTCTGCTTTGTGGTTTGTCTTGCTCTGGTTTTGACTTTAGTAACGCTTACCCAACCACTCTCAGCGAAATCAGATGAGATCAAGGTAAGAGGTGCAAAGGTAGTTCTAAGTCAAGGGGAGGCTGTAAAAGCAACTCTGAAAGCAGACAAACCAACTTCAATGAACAAGGTTTCTTTCTCTGCCAAAAGCATTAGTATGAACCCATTTACGAATACGGTTGTGCCATTAACAGTTGAAGTATATGAAAGCGACAAACTTGTCGGAAGCGAATCATTTATATGGTCACTTGGCCCCGATTTCGAAAAAATCAATGTGGACATAAATAATAGTCCAAAACTCGACGAGAGATATAAAATGCTTATACGATATGACCTTTTTGAAGATAATACGGTAAATAACCCAATTCAGGTAGATACTGAAAGCATAAAGGTTAATGGTGGTAATGACGGAATAGATGTACATGGCAGAGTGAGCATGGTGTTCTCTAATTTGGGAAGCTCATAAGAAAATATATTAAAAAAATAGCTGGGTTGGACTTTACTATTGGGAATTCGTATTGTTGCTAGATGTAGCAGCGTTTGAAGTTATACCCTTGCGGAGTGCTTGAATGCTTACTGACTTTAAGGAGGTCAACTACTACATCATCATTTGTACCTTTTTTCCCTTTGTGTATATGCGCTCCAGTAGCGTCAGTTATCCGAGTTACGTCATTTTCCACGTCAACAAATCGTTTTTAGACTTAAAATTAATGACACCTTCAGCGCTTGTCGTTACTGGTGGAACTTCGTTATTTCCTCGCATTTTTGCCCTACAATCTTCATTCTGTGCGTACGGATTATTAGTCGCAGTAAGTACTAAGGATGCTTTTGCCACTCCTAGTGCAATCAAACATACTTTTTGCATCTACTTCATAGACTCTTTCTAAACTTTAAACAATATTTAGCCTTTTTTTAATATGTGATATCTAATGTGACCGTTCTGGTTATCAGAATGGTTTTTCTGTTCTCTCACGTTTTGTTGATGTATTGATTCACCATTATTTTTATCTCTAACCCAGAGCCATTTCTTTTTGACAAAGAATACAAGCAGCCCTATTGCAACGCATGCCATCATGATCATTACTAATACAAATCCAGTAGGTGAGCTGTCAAGTCTATCTAGATCTATACCGTTCATTCCATAGATCCCTGATATTAGAGTAAGAGGTAATAAGATAACAGTAAAAATAGTAAGTACTCGCATAGTATCATTGATTTGAAGCGACACTCTTGCCACATATAGCTCGCGTATAGAGTTTATAGTACCTTCATAACTTTCTACAAAATCAATGAGCTGTGAAATATCATCGTAAACCATGTCGATGTACTTTATCTCCTCCTTATCATGTTCGTTATGAACTAAAAAATTTATTATATTTCTAACGCGCCAAAGGTGTCTTCTCAGTATTATTGTTTGTCTGGATAATGCGTCAATCTCATCAAATA
>WNGA01016920.1_pt1 | contig 11389 bp, 11 predicted proteins | sample 5400061 | NCBI WGS metagenome assembly WNGA01 (sample SAMN13153366, study PRJNA577476) | soil metagenome | isolation source: 100 cm soil or saprolite under grassland replicate 2 | place: USA:California | collected 2016-06-15
CCCAGATTTCATATCCTCAAATCCGCGCTCGCCAGCCGCGCTCCTTCAGCTAGTGCCTGCAGCTTGGCCCACTGCACCTGCGGGTGGACGCGAGGCGAGTTCCAGCCCTGGGAGAACCCGCAGTCGGTCCCCGCGATCACGTGCTCCCGCCCGACCAGCTCGATGTAGTGCTTGAGGCGCCACGCCACCAGTTCCGGATGCTCCACAATGTTGGTCGAGTGCGTGATCACGCCCGGGATCAGGATTTTCCCGTCCGGGAGCTGCACGCCCTGCCACACCTGCCACTCGTGCTCGTGGCGCGGATTGGCCGCCTCGATGGAGTACGCTTGGGCCCGCACCTGCAGCACGAGGTCCACGATGTCCTTGAGGGGCACGTCGGTCGTGTGTGGCCCATTCCAGCTTCCCCAACAGATATGGTAGCGCACCTTCTCTTCCGGGATACCCTGCAGCGCGTGATTGACCGCTTCGACGCAGAGGGTGGCGTAGTTGCGGTACTCCTTCAGGGTCAAGTCGCTGGCCAGCATCCTGTCGTATGTAGCAGGCAGCTCGGGTGCGTCGATCTGGAGGAGAAACCCAGCGTTGACGATGGCATGATACTCCTCCTTCATGGCGTCGGCGAGGGCATACACGTAGGCCTCGTCGTTCGGGTAGTATGCGTTCCGCGATCCGTACTGAATCATGGTAGGCGCGGCGGCGGGGATGAACGCTTCTGCGACGTTCACACCCGCCAGCGCCGCTGTGAAGTTCGCGATGTCGCTCTGCACCGCGGCCTGCCCTGTGTAGTTGACGGGACCGGTGCATACCGCCCTGCCGATCCCCATGGGCATGTGACTGCGTGATACCGATGGTGGGAGCCACATGCTCTGGGCGAGGGGGTCATACTGGGCATAGAACGCCGCGAAATCCTGTCGGTCTTTCCCCACTGGCGGCTGGCTTGCTCCTGGCTGCAACCGTGCCGGCGTCAACCCGGTGAGCCGGTCGTAGGTGTAGCGGAAGAAGCTCGACTTCCCTTGCTCTCCGTCACTGGGAATGTCCACACCGACCTCGGCCTGCTGGCGGACCACGGCTACGACGCTGCTGCACACGTGTGCGGCAAGCGCTGTCTCGTCATAGGGCTGGCCGGTCTCCTTGGCTCGCATCGCCTCGATAATCTCCGGCGGACGTACCAGGCTGCCGGCGTGCGTCGTGAGGATCCGGTTAACGCTGTGTTGCATCGTTTTTCTCCTCTGCAGACGATGGAGTGAGCCCTGAAGTACAATCGCATTTTACAGGCAAAACGTACGTTCCGGTAGTGCTATCAAGGTTTGCCCTTGACACTGGCCGCATGCCACCCTACCTTGTCAGTCGATGTGATCTGGAGCGCCTGACGTTAGGAATATCTATGAAACATCCCAAGGTCCTTGTTTTGACTGGATATGGCATCAACTGTGAGGACGAGACAGCGTACGCCTTCAACCTGCCATCTGTTGGTGGGGAAGCGACCTGTGTGCACGTGGGCGACCTCATTGCCCAGCCGCAGCAGCTTGATGCTTTCCATATCCTGGTCATTCCCGGGGGATTTGCCTTTGGCGATGACATCGCAGCGGGCATTGTCCTGGCCACGAAGCTGCGGTACCGCCTGGAGCGTCCCTTGAGCAAGTTTCTGAGCGATGGTAAACTGATTTTAGGGATCTGCAACGGTTTTCAAGTGTTGGTGCGCCTGGGGATTCTGCCAGCAGTGAGCGGCGTCCAGTGGCAGCAGGAGGCTACACTAACGGCTAATGATTCTGGGAAATTTGAGAACCGTTGGGTCCATCTACGCATTGATCCGCGCTGCCCTTCGCCTTTTGTGCAGGAGCTAAAGCAACTGTATCTCCCAGTGCGCCACGGCGAGGGAAAATTCGTACCGCGTGATGCCGAAGTGCTGCACGCGTTGCAAGCTCATGGACAAATTGCCGCACGCTACTGTGGCCCTGATGGTGCCTCTGCGCCTTACCCGTGGAATCCCAATGGTTCGGTGGATGATATTGCGGCGGTGTGCGATCCCAGCGGACGCATTTTTGGCTTGATGCCACACCCAGAGGCCTATATGCACTATACGCAACATCCGCGTTGGACGCGTGAGGCACTGCCGGAGGAAGGCATGGGTGTGCAGGTATGCCGCAATGCAGTGGCATTTGCGCGGGCACACCTGGTGTAACACGAGAGAAGGACGACGCTGTGACTGAGGCTTCCGACCGCTATCAGGACTATGTCAACCCGCTGACGGAGCGTTATGCCAGCCAGGAGATGCGCCGGCTCTTTTCGCCGCAGTACAAATTCCAGACCTGGCGTCGTCTCTGGGTAGCGCTTGCCGAAGCTGAGGCTGAAGCTGGCCTCGACATTACCGAGGAACAGCTTGCAGAATTACGCGCGCACGTTGACGATATTAACTTCGCCGTGGCTGAAGCGCAGGAAAAGCAGCTGCGCCACGATGTCATGGCGCACATTTACGCCTACGGTGAGCAGTGTCCACAAGCCCGCGGCATTATCCACCTGGGCGCCACGAGTGCGTTTGTGGGTGACAACACACGCACTTTCAGCCAGCACAACTGACGACCGTGGGACGACGGGCCGTGCTGTGGCTGCAAGACCTCGTGTTCGATCTGGAAGATCTGGAGCACTGCCTGGTCACACTGCAATTTCATGGCTCCAAAGGCGCGACCGGCACCCAGGCCAGCTTTCTCCAGTTGTGTAATGGGGATGAGGATAAAGTCAAATACATCGACCGCCGCGTCGCGGAGAAGATGGGTTTTGAGCGCACCCTCCTGGTGACCGGGCAGACGTATCCACGCAAGTACGACAGTCGGGTCTTGAGCATACTCTCAGGTGTGGCGCAATCGGCGCACAAGTTCAGCAATGACATTCGTCTCCTCCAGAGCGTCGGCGAGATCGAAGAGCCGTTTGGTACCAGCCAGGTCGGCTCGTCGACCATGGCTTATAAGCGCAACCCAATACGGAGTGAGCGTATCGCTGCCCTGGCGCGTCACGTCATTTGCACCAGTCTGAACCCGGCATTTACCGCTGCCGGGCAGTGGTTCGAGCGCACCATCGACGATTCGGCGAATAAACGCCTCAGTATTCCTGAAGCATTTCTCGCTATTGATGGCATCTTGATTCTCTACCAGGAAGTGGCACGTGGTTTGGTGGTCTACCCGGCGATTATCGCCCGGCGCGTGGCCGAATATCTGCCGTTCTTGGCTGCAGAAAACCTGATGATGGAAGGCGTCAAGGCATCTGGTGACCGGCAGACCTTGCACGAAAAAATCCGGCAGCATGCTATGGACACGTGGGAGCACCTGCGTGTCGAGGGTGGCGAGAACGACCTCTTACAACGCCTGCATGCGGATCTGGCCTTTGCCCCCATCCGTGACCAGATTCCTGAGAAGCCCGCACCAGAAGTGTATATTGGCCGTGCTGTGCAGCAGGTCGACGAGTTTTTAGATACAGTCTATCGCCCCTTGCAGGAGCGTTATCATGCGCTGTTAGGCGTCACGGTGGAAACGCACGTGTAACATAGGAAGTCGCATGCTCGATATTCGATTCATTCGGGCGCATCCTGACCTGGTGCAGGCAGGAGCTCGTAAGAAACATATTGACGTTGACATCCAACAGCTTCTGAGGCTGGATGAGCAGCGCCGCAGTCTCCTTAGCCAGGTTGAAAGTCTGAAAGCGCTGCGCAATAAGGTGTCCAAGGAGATCCCAACGCTCCAGGGCGAGGCGCGTCAGGAAGCCATCATGCAGATGCAGCAGGTGGCGGCAGAGAGCCGCGGGCTCGAAAGTCCTCTGCGTGAGGTGGAAGCCTCTTTTGACGCGCTGATGCTGCGGGTGCCAAACGTCCCGGCGGACGATGTGCCAGAGGGACGCACCGATGCGGACAACATTGTGCTCAGGACATGGGGGGAGATCCCGCAGTTTGACTTTACCCCGCGTGATCATGTAGAGCTGGGCGAACGCCTCGACATCATCGATATCCCACGGGCTGTCAAGCTGGCCGGGTCACGTACGTACTTCCTGAAAAATGCTGGTGTCCTGCTGGAACAGGCAGTGTTGCAGTTTGCTCTGCACCGTATGGTCCGCAAGGGGTTTGCGCCGATGCTCGTGCCGCATCTGGTGAAAGACGAGGCCATGGTCGGCACGGCCTATTTTCCAGTGGGACAGGAGCAAACGTATCGCCTGCCCGAAGACCAGGTCAATCTCATCGGCACCGCCGAGGTGCCTGTGACCGCCTACCATGCGGACGAGATCCTGCATGCGGATGAGCTGCCCAAATATTATGTCGGGCTATCGCATTGCTACCGGCGCGAAGCTGGCACTTACGGGAAAGATACGCGTGGGCTCTACCGTATCCACCAGTTTCAGAAAGTTGAACAGGTCGTCTTATGCGTCAATGATCCAGAGGTCTCGAGCCAGGAGCACGAACACATCCTGCAGAACGCCGAGGAGATCTTGCAAGCACTACGCCTCCCCTATCGTGTGGTCGTGGTCTGTGGAGGCGATCTCGGCATCCCACAAGTGAAAAAATACGATATTGAGACGTGGATGCCAAGCCGTCAGGCCTATGGCGAAACCCATTCAGCCTCGAAGTTCCATGATTTTCAGGCGCGGCGCCTGCGGCTCCGGTATCGTGATAAGGACGGCAATGTGCGGTTTGTCCATACGCTGAATAACACTGTGATTGCTTCGCCCCGTATTCTCATTCCCATACTGGAACTCTACCAACGCCCTGATGGCAGTGTGGCGATTCCCGAGGTCCTGCAGCCGTATATGGGCGGCTTGGAAGCGATTGTGCCGCGCTAAACCTACAGCCCCCCGCCATCGGGGATGAGCGGATCAGGCGGAGGTGTCCCGGTGTAGAGCGCCACAATACGCCCCTCGATCGCGTCACGCCGTACTTCGAGTGCCACGACATATTCATCTCGTACGCTCCAGAACGCTTTGCCACCGCGCTTGAGCAGCGTCAGAAACGGCTCCTGGACATTACGCGGCACCTGCACCCGCTGCAAGAGCTCGACCAGTGCATCTGGGGCAAAGCGGTATTGCTCGCCCTGCGGATAGAGAGCTGCCACACGCTCCAGTGGCGCTCCACGTGGGTGAAAGAGAGCGATGAGCGTCTGGCCTTGCGCGGCTTCCTTCTCCAGGCGATAGTACCGTAACACACGGCGTTTCTCCCCAGGGGCAAAGGGACGGAAGAGCAGGGCTTCCGACACTGCCCCCTCTTGCTCAAACTGCGCATCATCGTATGGCGGAGAGAAATAGCTCTCGAAGACATCCGCCTCCAAAGCCAGTTCCAGCCAGTAGCTACCAGGGGGGAGAGAAAAACGTACGGGTGTTTTGCCACGCGAGGCCGCTGGATCAGTGGCATGGGAAGGTATCTGATCCGGCGTATAAGGCTGGATGTATACTTCGGCACCAACGGGTATCGACGTGACCCAGACTTCATCTCCCACCACTTGCACCGGGAGCGTCGTTGGCAGCGACTCGGTGAAAGAATAAGAATGGTACAGGGGATCGCAGCCTCCCAGGAGCGATACCAGGAGGCCTAAGAGACACGGGAACCAAAACATGGCGCAACGATGCACAAGGTTCACAGTTACATCTGCTTTACGCGCTCAACACCACGGCGAATGTGAAAGTCGAGCAAACAGTCGTTACACACGAGCACCACACCACAGGCGTTGTTGTAATATCCCAGCGCCTGATCCCCAGCGAAGGGTTTGAGTTGCTGACAGTTGGGACACAGGAACTTCGTGCCGGATGATTCGCCAAGTTGCAGAGCAGTCTGGCGGAGTTCCCACACACCATGGACGAGATCAGTCACCTCAAAAGCATCCAGATCCATTGCGGTACCCCGATGACGTAGGCTAATACGAAAACCTGACGGCCTGTATTGCAAACCTTTTCCCAAGGCTGTGATGGATAACAACGTCGCAGGGGCCCCTCGCGGGAGGCCCAAAGGGCGCCCTTAATGTCGAGACGACGTCGCACCCTGTGCCATCACTGCTGGATTGACAATGTATGGCGTGTACTCATCACGGAGGACAGCCACGAGGTTCTCGGCAGCCATCACCGCCATGCGCGTGCGTGTGGCCACTGAGGCACTCCCAATATGTGGTACAAGCACCACGTTTTCAAGCTCTTGCAGTGCTTGTGGCACATGCGGCTCGTGCTCGAAGACATCCATGGCGGCTCCGGCAATCCAGCCTTGCTGCAAAGCCTGAATAAGCGCTGCTTCGTCCACGACCGGACCACGTGCCGCATTGATTAAGTAGGCAGTCGGCCGCATCATGCGGAGTTCTTCCACCCCGATGAAATGAGTGGTCGCAGCCGACAAGGGGATATGCAGACTGACAAAATCGGCCTGCTGCAAGAGTGTACGCTTCTCAACCCAGGTGGCGTTGAGTTCCGACTCGAGGGCGGTATCCAGACGCTGGCGATTGTGGTACAGAATACGCATGTTAAAACCTTTGGCGCGGCGTGCCACGGCTTGCCCGATGCGGCCCATGCCGCAAATCCCGAGTGTTTTGCCATGGATATCACTTCCCGCCATGAGCAGCAGGGTCCAGTCGCGCCATTTGCCGGCCCGGATGTAACGGTCGCCCTCCGCAATACGCCGGGCGAGACTACAGAGCAAAGACCAGGTGAGATCAGCCGTTGATTCCGTCACCACCCCTGGCGTATTCGTCACCAGGATGCCGCGTTGGGTCGCCGCTGCCACGTCGATATTGTCATACCCCACAGCGACATTCGACACGACTTTGAGTTCCGTGGCGGTGTCCAGCACCTGGGCATCAAGACGGTCCGTGACAAGACACAGCACGCCTTGCTTGCCCATGACTGCCTGCCGTAACGCGGTTGGCGTCAGTGGCTGGTCCAGCGGATCGAGCTGGACCTCACAGGCCTGGCGCACCACATCTAGTGCTGGCTCTGGCAACACGCGTGTAATAAGCACTCGGGGTTTCATCCAGCCCCTCCCTTTCAACACAGGCCCAAGGCGAAGGGCATGCTACGCATCCTCCGGCAGATCCTCTGGAAGAGGATTTACCTTCAGACGTTCAGCTTCAATCAAGACCCGCCGCAACACTTTGCCTGACGCTGTTTTGGGAATTGACGTGACAAATTCCACTTCGCGTATCTTCTTATAGCCTGCCACACGACTCTCGACAAACTCCATCAGTGCCTCAGGTGCCACCTCTTCCCCTGGTCGTAGGATCACTAACGCCTTGGGAATTTCGCCAGCTTCCGGGTCGGGCTTGGCAATCACCGCGCAATCCGCCACGGCCGCATGCTGGAAGAGTATAGCTTCTACTTCGGCTGGCGCGACGGCAAAACCTTTATATTTGATCATCTCTTTCTTACGATCAACGATATAGACATAGCCCTCACGGTCTATACGGGCAATGTCACCAGTCGCCAGCCAGCCGTCGTGCAAGGCTCGATCTGTTTCCTCGGGAGCCTTCCAGTAGCCCTTCATGATATGCGGTCCTTTGACGTAGAGCTCGCCAATCTCCCCCACCTCCAGCTCCCGTTCCCCGGTCTCGAGATCGACAATCTTCTGTTCCTGATTAGGGACTGACACGCCCACCGAATCCAGTTTGATCGGCCCTTGGTCAACGGGATTCAGGTGTGTCACGGGCGACGCTTCTGTGAGTCCATACCCCTGCAAGACAGGGACCTGGATTTTCTCCTGGATCCGCTGCGCCACATCTGGAGCAAGTGGTGCTGCGCCCACCATGATGTAGCGCATACGCGGGAAGGTAAACTGCGTCAAACGTGTAGAATTATCGAGCGCGACCAGGATAGGCGGGACCGCGTAGTACAGGGTCACGCCATACTGCTGCGCCAGCATCAGCGAACGCTCCAGATCAAAGGCCTCCATGATCACCAGCGTGGCCCCAGCATACAACCCTCCCCCTACCAGCATCATGCCGTAAATGTGATAAAACGGCAGAAACAGCAGCATGGTATCCTGCTCAGTGATGCGCCCGCTCGAGATAAACTGGAGGTTGTTTGCAACCAGATTCTGCTGCGTCAGCATCACGCCTTTGGGGAGACCCGTCGTGCCGCTGGAGTAAGGCAGGGCTACCAGGTCTTCAACCCAGTTGAGTGTGAGCGGCGGTGGGTGTTTCGGCGATGACTGCCGGATAAGATCACGAAAGAGATGCGTCCCGGCTTCGGCACGCTGCCCAACCATAATAATCTCTTGCAGACTCGGGAGCTGTGGTCGAGTGGTCCGCACTAAGGGATAGAGCGATTCCTGGACCACCAGGACACTGGCTTCGGCGTCGTTGAGCTGATGCTCGATTTCCCCCTCTTTATAGGTAGGATTCATCGGCGTGAACACCGCTCCCAGACGGGCGATCCCATACACACTGATGACATATTCGGGACGGTTGGTCATGTACAGCGCCACCCGGTCCCCTTTCTTCACCCCTAATTTGGCGAGGGCATTGGCAAAACTGTTGGCTAACCCATCGAGTTCACGGTAGGAAATCTTCTGCCCCTGAAACACGAGCGCGATTTTCTCAGGAAAGCGCTGAGCCGACTCCCACAGCATCTCGCCAAAGGGGATCTCTGGAATGTCGATGGCCGCTCGAAAGAACTCCCCGAGCGTGCTGTCAGAGAGCATTCCCTAGTCTCCTCGTCCTTGCATACCAGACATACAGTGTATCAATAACTTAGCGCCCCAAGACGGTAAGCCGCTGCATCATACCTAGCAGGTACAATGCCTGTCAATGAAAAAGCGGACCCCTCACGAGAGGAAAAAACGTTGTCTTATATCCCCTCCCCCTCCCCTTTCCCCTCGCCCGGCACGTGCTGGAGGATGGGTAGCAATCGCCATAATTTGGGCTGCCAGTTGTCTTGCGTCATGCCGTAGCAGATGCAGCCCAACGTCCATGCCAGGCCCTTGCGGGCGCGCATACGTGCGGAGTGTTTCGGCGTCAGGCTGTTCCACGAGAGCGGCGAGATAGAGCGGCACGTCAGCCCCCTGCAGATCATTGACCACCGGATGGGAACCATGCTGCGCATACAGTTGGAGGACCGCGCCGGGCAACGGCCCATCGTTGAGCACCACGGCCTCGACGGGACGGCCGAGATAGGTCGTGAGCACGGTCAGGTGCTGCCGTACCGTATACCCATCAGTTTGTCCCGGTTGGGTCATGAGATTGCACACATAGATACACGGGGCCTGGCGCACCGCCAGCGCCTCCCGCATGCCTGGATGTAAGAGGAGAGCAATGGTCCCGGTGAGTAATGAGCCAGGACAGATCACCACCAGGTCCGCATCCGCAATCGCCTCGAGCACAGCGGGATGGGCTGCCACAGGGGGATGGAGGAACAGTCGGACAATAGGCGTCTGTGGTTGACGCCGTATGATCTCCCATTCCCCAATGACGCATCGTCCGTCCTGCAGCTCAGCGCCAATCTGGGTATCACCATCGGAGACCGGCAAGACCCGTTGCCGGAGTCCTGCCGCCTGACATATGTTCTCCACGGCAGTGTGCAAGCTGCCATGGCGCTGCGCCAGCGCTGCCAACATCAGATTTCCCACGCTGAGGCCACGCAGCTCCCCTGCAGTAAAGCGATGGCGCAGGAGGTGTCCCCACACTGACTGGGCATCGAGGAGTGCACTCAGACACTGGCGCGTATCCCCGACCTGTGGCACGTGCAACAGGCGACGCAGCTGGCCGCTATGTCCACCATTGTCTGTCACGCCAACGATGGCTGTCACCTCGCAGGCATACTCGCGTAGCCCATGCAGGAGGGTTGCCTGCCCAGTGCCATTACCCAACGTGACGATGTGCATCGTGCTCCTACCGTCTGCGCTCGTAGGATGGACGGGTTAGAGAAGAGAAAGCCGACCGGTTCATCTTACCACAATCACCCCGGTGATGCATGGCACATATACGTTCCCCTGCATTTTCCCTTGCACCCTAGAGCTTGCTTCGCCAGGGCGCTTCGTGTACAGTCCCTTCCTAGTTTTCTTGTCAGGCCACTTTCCTACGGGAGGCGTAGGACCGCATGACCCCGCTTCGACAACGCCAGGTGATGCCAGGACTGCTCTTGGGGTCAGCCCTGTTAGGTGCGGTGCTGCATCTGCGTGGCCTGTCTGCAACGTTGCAACTCGGCGATGCCAATCTGCCGGGTGTGCTGCTGGTACCTGCCTTACCTATGCCGCTCTACATTGTTATGGCGGTTGTCGTCCTGGCTGGGGTCGGCTTAACGCTGGTGGCGTCCATGCGCCAACGCCGGCGGCGCATGGCTCTCGACAAGCAACGGCAACCTGAGGCAGTTAGAACCCCCTGGCAAGCGCTGGTCAGTACCCTGGCTTCACTGACCCTGTTGCTCTGGGGCTGCGTCTGGCTCCTGCGCCATGGCCCGGAGGTGTCACAATTCCTCGAACGCTTGCGTGTGCAGGTGAGCCTGGCCCAGGAACTCTTGCACACGGGGACGCACTCGTTGGTCCAGCAAGTCCATTCATCGACCACCGGCTATGCGATGTTCACGCTGGTCGTCCTGGTGTATGGCGGACTCGGGCTGCTTGGCGCCTGGGCCCTCTATGAGGGGTGGGGCAAGATACGCTTCCAAGCCGTGCCAGATGATCCGCGTCCGCGTCAGGTACGGCGTGCAGTCGCCGCGGGCTTGCAGGAACTGCGGACGCACATTGATACGCGGCAGGCCATCATTGCCTGCTATGCTCGCCTCGAACATTTGTTAGAAGACTATGGTATCCCAGCCTACGAGCATCTCACACCACAAGAGTATATGGGGACAGCGTTGCAGGATCTCGACCTCCCCACGGAGGCTTTTGCAGGATTAGTGGCGTTGTTTGAGTTGGCACGCTATAGCTTGCACCCATTAGATGGCACCGCCAGAACTCGCGCGATAGCCTATCTCGAACAACTCCAGACGCATCTGGAACAGGACCCCACACATGCGGCACATGCCTGAGCCTCTCTCGCCCTCTACACGTTTCCTGCATGACACTGGCACCCTGGCGCTCCTCGCTGTGGTGTTGGTGCCGCTGTACCTGATGCTCAACCAGTACTGGCAGAGCCTGGTCCTCCTCGTCGTTTCCTATGGACTGTTTGGCTTTTTTTGTGTCCGTTTGGGCCGGTATACACGCCGGGTCATGCGCCGTCTGCCCGCTGAAATCCCACCGTGGCAGGCCGTCCCGACTCTCGTCCCACCGCCTCCGGGATTGGAGAAGCACTTTAGCACTGCTGACGCGATCCAGAGTGTGCGGAAGGACCCGCACTATGTGCAGGAGGTGCTCAAGCCACGCCTCCGACAACTGGTGCTGTACCGTATCAGTGGCGTGCCCGATGGGTCCCTGGAAGCGCTCAATGCGCTGCAACGGGCGCAGCTT
>WNGA01023770.1_pt1 | contig 11388 bp, 3 predicted proteins | sample 5400061 | NCBI WGS metagenome assembly WNGA01 (sample SAMN13153366, study PRJNA577476) | soil metagenome | isolation source: 100 cm soil or saprolite under grassland replicate 2 | place: USA:California | collected 2016-06-15
GAAAACCGGAGGCACCGGACCATGGCTGGGCCACGGCCGGGGCAACACGGTGGGGCCGCTTTTCTCCATTCTCCAGGATAAGATTGGCTTTGCAGGCTTGGGAAGCGACGAAATCCCATTGGTGTATTCCGAAGGTCTCATCATTAAATGGAACGACACCTCTCAACTGGACACTGTTAACAACAAAATCGATCCCACGAATGCGCACCCGGAGATCCACCTTTCGGGAGAGATCGCGCTTTGCTGGCAGAACCTGCTTGACGATTTGATTCCACCGCCCCCAGGGAATTTTGACGGCATTATCGAGGTCATGAACAACAGCATTTCCGGGTTTCTCAATCAAACCCCGGTGTAGCCATGCCGGATGCGCTCCAATCTCTTCTGACTGAGCTAGGTCTCGCGATTGCTCCGTTCCGCGCCGTGAAGACCCCGGATCAGGCAGTGGCGTTTTTCCGGCAGTTGGGATATGAACTGCCCTCGGGCGCGTTCGGCAGCGCGTTCAACGGCTTGACGACGCAGGCGAGCGGTCTTGTCTCGGCCCTGGAGCAACTCGTCAACGCGAGTTCGGAAACCGACGTTGCATCTGCTCTGGCGAACATTTTTTCGAAGTTAGTGGCGACGGTTAATGCCATCGAGCAACTGCACACGGAGTTGCAGACCAACGCGGGCGCCACTCCCAACCTCGCCGACTTCCCGCGGCGGCTGACGGACTTTCTGGTGCTTGACTACCTGAACCGCGCTCGGCCCGGGGTTCACGCGGGGCTGCATCTTATCGGCTTGATCGAGTACGTGCCTAGCCCGCCTGCCGGCCAAACCACCCGCACAGTCAACTGGGATCGCTTCACGCAATTGATCAATACTCCAGGCCAGATCGCCGACGACGTGTACCACTGGAACTCCGGCGTCGATGCGACCACACTCCTCACCCGCTTGGCGGAACTGATGAAGGCTGGGGGGCTGCCTGGCGGTCTGTATCCGCAGCCAGATTCCACAAAGGCAGCGCTGGGCAACACCTCGCTGGGTTCGACGGAATTGCGTTTTCCCATCTTCCAAAAAGGCTTCACGCCGGCCACATACAGCCAGTTCGGAATCACCTTTTCACCTGCCGACGCGCAGGGAGGTGGAGGAAAAGGTATTGCTCTGCTGCCTTACATCATGGGCGCAGCGGATTTTCAGTTCGACGTCTGCGACCGCGGACAACTCACCTTCCAATCCTCCGCCGATATCAAGGGAGTCGGCGTGGTAGTGCGGCCGCCATTCAATGCGCAGGGCATTCTCAACGCAGCCGGTGACTTTAGCGCTTCGATCACAATTGCCGAGAAACCGGACAAGGCGCAGGAAATCATTCTCGTCGGATCAGCTGGTGGCTCGCGCCTGTCGGTCCAAGGCCTGGGCATTTCGTGTTTCGCTAAAACAACCAGCGGAAAGCTCGACCTGGGCTTCGAAGGCCAAATCCAAGCCATTCGCGTTGTCATCGGTGGCGGCGACGGTGATGGTTTCATCCAGCAGATTCTATCGGGACTGAACGTGCAGGCGGAGGCGCAGCTTGGCCTTGGAATGAGCCTCCTCTCCGGCTTCATCATCACCGGTGGCGGCAAGCTCACAATCGAGCTAAGCGTGAGCATTGATCTCGGTCCAGTTGCAATCCAGGCCCTGCAACTGACTTTGCAGCCCGCCGCCGATCAATTCCAGCTTGGGGCTGGCGTCAACCTCAGCGCTAATCTCGGTCCGCTCGCTGCGTCCGTGGAAGGTGTCGGGATACAGGCCGCGCTGCAATTCAAGCATGGCAATCTTGGCCCGGCACAACTCGACGTGTCGTTCTTACCTCCCAAGGGCGTGGGATTGTCCGTGAATGCCGGAGTCGTGCAAGGCGGCGGATTCCTCTATATCGATCCCGACCGCGGAGAGTACGCAGGCGCGTTGCAACTGGAGATTGCCGACTTCCTGTCCGTCTCTGCTATAGGGCTGATCTCCACCAAAATGCCCGATGGCTCCAGCGGCTTCTCACTCCTCCTCATCATCTCCGCAGACTTCGGCCCTGGAATCCAACTCAGTTTCGGCTTCACGTTGCTCGCGGTGGGTGGTCTGCTCGGACTGAATCGCACCGTGCTCTTCCAACCGCTGATGGATGGCATCCGCACGAACTCCGTCCAGAGCATCATGTTCCCGCAGGACATCATTGCGAATGCGCCGCGGATCATCAGCGACCTGCGCGCGATCTTCCCGCCGCAAAATGGAACGTTCCTTATTGGTCCCATGGCGAAGATTGGATGGGGAGAGCCAACGTTAATCAGTCTTTCGCTCGGTGTCATCATCGAGATCCCGCCCGGTGACGCCGCGATTCTAGGCATCCTGCGCGCGGCTTTGCCTGCAGACGACGTTGCGATTCTCGTCCTCCAGGTCAACTTCGCCGGAGTGCTGGAGTTCGATAAGCAGCGTTTCTATTTCTACGCAACGCTCTTCGACTCGCACGTCCTCTTCATTACGATCTCCGGTTCGATGGGCGTCTTGTTTGCGTACGGAGACAACGCCAATTTCGTGCTGTCAGTCGGTGGCTTTCATCCGCAATTCAACCCTCCGCCATTGCCGTTCCCCGCGCCGCAGCGAATCTCCATCGACCTTATCAATGAGTCATTCGCGCGCATTCACGCAGACGGCTACTTCGCCGTCACCACCAACACCGTGCAGTTCGGCACGCATTCAGACTTCTTCTTCGGCTTCTCGGCTTGCTCGGTTTCCGGCTCGTCGGGATTCGATGCGCTGATCCAGTTCTCGCCCTTCCACTTCATCGCTGAAATTTCTACGCAGTTTTCGGTGCAGGTCTTCGGCGTCGGCGTCTATGGCGTCGGCATCGACGTCTCGCTCTCGGGTCCGACACCGTGGCACGTGCATGGCACCGCGTCCCTGTCCTTCTTCTTTTTCTCTATCGATATCGGGATCGACTTCACCTGGGGCGACAATCCCGATACCACGCTACCGCCGATCCAGGTCATGCCCATCCTCGCCGCCGAGGCGCAGAAGTCCTCCAACTGGAAGACCGCGCTGCCGCCCAACCTCAAGCTGCTCGTCACACTACGCCAGCTCGATCCCAGCGAGGCGGGTCTCGTGCTGCATCCGGCGGGAACACTGCAGGTCAGCCAGCGCACCATTCCCCTCGATCTGCGAATCGACAAAGTCGGAAGCCAGGCGCCGAGCGATGCCAATCAATTCGCCTTCGCGGTAACGACAGGCTCGCTGACCAAGGTCCGTGATCTGCAAGAGCAATTCGCGCCCTCACAGTTCCGAAACTTCGACGATGCCACCAAGCTCTCGCAGCCGGCTTTTGTGCCACAGGACAGCGGCATTGAGCTGGCGGGCACCGCGACCTTGGCGTCGGCTACTTCAATCACTCGGCCTCTGCGTTACGACCTGACCGTGATCGACAAAGAATCCGAGCCCGTGCGCTCCCAGTTCTTCGCGCACTCCCGCGCCATGTTCACCAACTTCCTCGCCGGAAACAGCGCCGGGCAATCGAAGCTCTCGGCAAATTTTCGGGGATTGGCGCGGCCTCAGGCCGGATCTGTCGCGGTTTCCAACGAGGCATTTGCGGTCGCGGTTCAATCCAACAACCAGGTTTTTCATCCTGAGGCGAGCGCGTTCCTGAGCCAGGCGCAGGCACAGGACTACATCAGCAATGCAATTGCTGCGGATCCATCGCTTGAGGACACACTGCACGTCATTCCACGATTCGAGGTGGCAGCATGAGCGATCCTCCTCCTCCGATTGCCGACCCTGAGGACCTGCTGGGAACTTACGCGTTTCTGCCCTGGCTGCGGCAGGGAATGGCGACTGCAATCGCCGCTCCTCCGGCCAGTGGAATCCGCGCCTCGATTCATGTCGAAGTCGACATCACCGGCACGCCGCCCAGCGGCGGCGCTTCCCTGACGCAATCTGCCGCGCAGGACATCGCGCTGTATGGCCCAGGCGATATCCTCGGCATAGATTCGAGCGCTGTCATTCGCACCGAACCGCGAGCGGGCGTTTCGAACTTCGAGTCGAACTACCTCGCGGCCATCGATTTTTATGACGAAGATTACCCGTGGCGTTATACGCCGGCACCCGCCGCAGGACTGCAGTTCACCCCATGGATCGCGCTCATCGTTCTGAAGCAGGGCGAGTACACCGAAGGCAAGAACATCGCTAACCGGCCGCTGCCGTTCATCACTCTCAGCAGCGTCAGCGTCTTGCCCAATGCATCGGAGTTGTGGGCATGGTCGCATGTGCACTTCAATCAGGGACTCTCGCCCAGCCCATCCACCGAGCTGGTCTCGACCGACATGAGCGCCCTAATTCCGCGCGTGCAGTCGATCCTCAACGCGAATCCGGACCTTGCTTATTCGCGACTGCTGTGCCCGCGCATGCTCGACGTCAACACTACATACGACGCGTTTGTCATACCGGTCTTTGAAAGCGGACGCCTTGCCGGTCTCGGACAGGATCCAACGAAGGCTCCTTCGGCGTTGGCTTCGGCCTGGGCGTCCTATGCGAACCAGCAGGAGCAGCTCAACTTTCCCTACTACTATCGATGGCAGTTCACCACCGGCGGGCGTTGGCAAAGTTCATCAACTTGGCCGACGACTATGCGACTCAGACGCCAGCCGCCGCCAACGCGGCCAGCGGCATTACGCCAAGCACAGCGGGAATCTCACAGCCCATCGTTCCTGACATTGCCAATGATCCGGACCCGCTGATCACTTCACCACTCTACGGGCGCTGGCACGCGTTGACGCAGCGCGTCCTCTTCAACGGCGACGGAACAACAGCTCCCAACTCTACAAACTGGGTGCACCGCCTCAATCTCGATCCCCGCTTCAGAGTTCCAGCGAACTACGGAGTCGAGATCGTCGAAGCCAACGCCGAAGAGTACATGAACTATGCTTGGCAACAGATCGGCGATGTGCTGCAAGCCAACCAGAACATTCGCCGGCTGCATTTCGCGACGGCTGCTTCATCGCGCCTCTACACACGTCACCTGATCACAGCTACGTCCGATCCGGCGCGAGTGCTGTCGATGACCGCCCCTGTTGCGAGCCGCGTCCTATTTTCCGGCGTAACCGTGGCAAGCTTGCGCGGCTCCCTTGCCGTTCCCACATTGGTCCCGCCCGTCCTTACCTCGACAGTATTTCGACGCGTAGCTCGTCCGGGTGGGCGCCTCATGCGTACGCTGCCCTTCACCGCAACCGCGACACGGACCAATCTCATTCAGCGCATCAACGCAGGTGAAGTGACGAGCGTCCCGCCCAAACCCATCCCCGCCGGTGTAGTCACGGTCGACCAGACCGTCAACGCGATCGTACCCACGGGAGCGTCGGGCAACGTTCTGGACTTGCTCAAGAAATATCCATGGCTGCCATGGTTGGTGCTCAGTGTCGCGATCCTGCTCGCCATCATTCTGTTCTTCGTGCTTGGCGCGGTCGCAGGAGGCATCGCCGCGGTGGCAATCATCGGCGCCGGCATCTATCTCTTCCGCTTACTACGCGGCTGGGCCACCGACGAGCAGGCTTCTCAGACTGTCTCCCAAGCCGGCCAGACCGCTGCGAGCGTCGCGACTTACCCCGCCAGCAGCAACTTTGTTCTCAGTACTCCAGGATCATCATTCGTCCCCACGCTTGGCGGGGCGGATAGTCCGACCGGGGTGCGCTTCAACACCGCATTGACGCAGTCGTTTCAGTTGAACGCGGTAGGCAACGTCGCAGCCCAGCATCCCGCTGCCGTTGCCCTCGACCTCGCGGCCGTTTCCAAAACCGTGCTGACTGCAGTCGATCCAAAGACAACGATCCTTCGTCGCGGCCTCAGCATGATCGCGCTGCCGCCCTGGATCATTGCCGAAATCGGCGACGACTTCAACGAGGTTATGGCGTATCCCAAGATTGACCTGCCGATGTATCAACCGCTGGAGGAGCGATCGGCCGACCGTCTTCTGCCCAACATCAACAAGATCGCACGCAACAGCATCACGCTGATGGAAACCAACCAGCGTTTCATCGAAGCCTACATGGTCGGACTCAACTACGAATTCGCGCGTAAGCTGCTGTGGCGCGAATATCCGACCGACCAACGTGGCAGCTACTTCCGGCAGTTTTGGTCCGTGGGCGACACCATCGACAGCGAAGGTCTAAGTGAAGACGCTCTGAAAGAGAAGCTCTATGACATTCCCGAAATCCATCGATGGGCGCTGACCTCAGCTCTGGGAGATCACAACAACCGCGCTGTGCCGGGTCAGCCTGTCAAGCCGCAAGCGGTACTCATTATTCGCGGCGAGCTTCTCAAGAAATATCCGAACACAGTGATCTTCGCCCAGCACGCCAAAATGACCGGCACTTTGCGTGAACCGGATTGGCTGACACCGGACGAGGAGAAGAACCCCCCGCGATCGAAGACACGCACGCCGCTGTATCAAGCGCGGCCGACCGATGACATCTTCTTCTTCGGCTTCGATCTCACCATCGATGAAGTAAAGGGAACCGGAGGCGATCCCGGCTGGTACTTCGTGCTTCAGGAGCGTCCTGGAGAAGCGCGCTTTGGCCTCGAAGTCTCTCCGAATCCGCCGATCGAGACATTCGATGACGTCTGTTGGAACGATGCGATGCCCGGCATCAAGCCCGGCCAGTTTCTCGCTGCGGGAGCACTAAGCAGCGTCGGCTTTACGGAGCCTTCCAGCGTGACCGATCCGCCGAAGCACGATCAGTGGAATGACGACAGGAGAGTCAACCCAGCCAGCGTCAGCTCGGCGCGATGGGCATATGTGCTCCTGCGGCAACCGGTGATGGTCGCAATCCACGCCGACGAAATGCTCGCGCAGAACAGGTCCTGAATATGGCAGAATTCGCTTCCGCTCAAGCACAACTCGCAGCCGCACGCGCCAGTCAGGACTCAGCGCAGCTGGCTGTGCTTCGGACCGCAGCGCGTGCCCGTCAGGCGCAGGCGGCTTTGGATCTCGCGATGCGGCAAGTCAGTTCTGCAGGGGACCAGAATCAGCAGCTGGCGCAGTTCGCGGTTTCCGCAAAACGAGCCGCGGCCGATCAGGCTGCCGCGAACCAGAAACTGCAAGGCGCTCGCTCAATCGTGAGTCAGGCGACCGCAGACTTCGCGCAGTTCAGCACTCCGCAGCAGAACGTCGGACAGCTGAGCGACGCCTCGCCATTCCTGCTTCTTCCCGTCCGCATTGAGACGCGCTTCCGCACGACGGCTCAGCAACGTGGCCAGCCCGCGCCAGCTGCCGCGCCGCAGCATGAGCTTCTGGTGCGCATCTATCCGGACGATTGCTCGATCGACACATTCGAGCCCATGCTTTCGAACTCAGAGCTTACCAATATCAAGGCGTATTGGATGAACATCTGGCGGGCCGGCGGCGTAGAGAACGACCAGCGCGGGGCTTGGAGCAGTCTGGTTGCAAGGCATGGGTCCGGACGTGCTGGCTGGCTGGCCGACAATTTCCAGCCGCTCAATCTCGCCGCTGAACCGTACAAGGCTAATCCGACAGATGAGATTCTCGTTATTCCTACCAACACGCCCTTGTCCGCTGCAGAAGCCGATACCATCTCCACCTACTGGCAAAGTGTCTGGACCGCCGATGATGATCCCGGCAAGGTCAACGCCGCAAATGCAGCCCTCACCGCAGCCGTTGGAGACGCCCGCGCAGCGCAGCTAATTGCTGACTACGTTCCATTCAATTTGCCAGATACGCCTGCCGCTCCTTTGACTAAACAGACGGTGGCGCTCTCGGTTGCGTTTGTCGTCTTCGCTCCCGACCCCGTAACAACGCAGCAATCATGGACTCAAGCGCCACAGGTCCGCCAGTTCCCCGACTGCTTCGTTGTGCTCGGCTTCAATGGAACCTCGCAGACACTCGAGGCCGTTGGATCCCCAATCACCCTCCCGCTGTATACAGGGCCCGACCCCTCCGCCGACCCGAACACCGATCCCACATCCTGCATTCACCCAGACGGGCCCGATCTGTTTGTGCCGGACCAATTGCAATGGATGGTCGACTTCGATCGCGCGGTGGCCGCGGGCATGGCGCTTGCGATTCCGCTTGCCGCGGAGCAATACGCTAGCGGCTTTACTCGGCTGCTCGTCCTCGGCTTGCAACTCAGTACGGCCGCCAAGGATGGTCCGGCAGCGGTGCAGGACCTATTCGCCCATCATCAGTGGAGCCGCAGCGGATTCTTCCTGCTGCCGCAGGGCACCGCTGCCCATAACGCAACGGGCGCCAGCGCCGGCGCCACGCCCGAAGACGACGCGGATGCGAGCTTCGACGATCGCCTGAATCGCCCGCTCTTTGTACCCACCACCGATCCAACCCAGAAACGCGATGGCCAGTGGCTTACCGAATTCCTCCAACTCGATCCTGCCTTTGTCGGCGGCGTACATGGCAGCGATGGAGTGGACCAACTGCAGGCGCGCGCGATGCAGACTGCGCTCTGGCCCGCCACGCTCGGCTACTGGATGGACACGTTATTCACCCCTAATCCGGGGACAACTTCGATCTTCTCGGATACGGTCATCGAGGAGACGCGTTCTTTCTTCACCTCGTATGTTTCCGGCCGCGGTCCGCTCCCGGCCATTCGCATCGGAGGCCAGCCGTACGGTATTCTTCCGACTACAGCGTTTTCCCGCATCCAGTGGTTCCGCCAGGACGACAGATTTCGCCGTGAGCTGTCGCCATCATATCTGGGCGCTTTGTACAACCTGCTACGCCAGCTTGATACCGATTGGACAAACATGAGCCAAAACGCCGCGTGGGAGGGCAAGGTCGGCGATCCTCATCAAATGTTGCTGGACATTGTAGGGCTGCAGCCTTCGTCTGTAGAGTACTATTCGCGGAATGCCGAGAGCTTGGACCAGCTCTTCAACATGTTTAATCGATTCGCTCTTGGGCCCGCTTGGATCACTACGCTGACGAACTTGAACCTCCAGGCACTGGCAATAGCCTTACTACAGCGCCTCGGTTACACCGGCGCCGCGCTTCCCGATCTGCTCAACCACTACTTTCTGACCGATAATCCTCAAATTACAACGATCATTGACGACCGGGCGCTATCGGAGACGAATCCCATTCGCGCTTACACTCCCGATAATCGCAACTACGTCCAATGGCTGATCGATGCAGCTAGCCAGTCGCTCGATACGTTGCGCGAAGAAACTGGCTTCACCAATAACCAGAGCCCGCAGGCGCTGCTCTACCTGATGTTGCGGCACGCGCTGATGCTTGGCTACTACAACACCAGCTACAATCTCCATAGCTCCGCGGGATTCCTTTCTAGCTCTGAGCTGCTTGCGATGCGTGTCGAACCGACGTTCGTGCACATCCCCGAAGCGCCCGGCACAACCGAGAGCCGCTTCGGCGCGCTCTACAAGACCGAAACCCGAATCACCGGAAGCCCCACTCTGTTGGTGAGTGACTTCATCACCCAGCGGCTCTTTGCCGCACCTGAGGCTGCCGACTTCGCCGCCCAGATCGCCGCTTTACAAATCCTTGTCAACGCTTCAACCGCACAACTGGAGCGCGCGTTCGCGGAACACATTGACACATGCTCCTACCGTTATGACGCGTGGCTCTTGGCGTTGGTCAACGAGCATATCCAAACTCAACTTGCAGCCGGGCAAGAAAAGCAGCAGCCAGGCGGACTCTACCTCGGCGCATACGCCTGGGTCCAAGACCTTCATCCCTCCACCGATCAGCTTGCGCTTGCTCAACTGCCGCCTGACCTTGCTGCGCAATTTCCCGGCACCGCTCCTTTGATGACTGACTCGCAAAACGGCGGCTTCATCCATGCTCCGTCGATCCCGCACGCAGATGCAGCTGCCGTACTTCGCGCCGGGTTCGTCGCTGCTCAAGCGGATGGTGGAAATTCCGGAGAACTGTCCGTCAATCTCTCTTCTGATCGCGTGCGCGTTGCACTCGCGCTCATTGAGGGAATTCGAAATGGTCAGAGCCTCGGAGCGTTACTGGGATACCAGTTCGAACTCGGCCTGCACGATTCGTATACACTCGCGGAAGTCGACAAGTTCATCTACCCTCTCCGCAAGCAGTTTCCCCTCGTTGCCGACGCCCTGGCATCGACACAGACTGGTCCCACAGTGCCAATCGAAGCGATTGAAGCGCGCAATGTGCTCAACGGCAAGAAACTCGTCGACCAGATCACGCTGAGCAAGATCACCGCGTATCCCTGGGGCGTCACGGGCCTGCCGCCCGCGGCGCCTAACGAGCAGACCGCCCTCGACGGTGTGGCAGATACGCTGCTCAATGCCTATGACGCCATTGCGGACCTGGCCCTCGCCGAGGGTGTCTATCAAGCCGTGCAGGGAAACTACGATCGCGTCGCCAGTACGATTGCCGCTTACACCACGGGTAACTTCCCACCCGAGCCGGGGATCGTCGACACCTCTCCTCCCGGCATCGGACTGACGCATCGCTTCGCCATCCAGTTTCGCCCAGGGCTCGCGGCGCCTGCCGGTGCCACACCACGGGCGCAAGCTGAACCGGCGATCGACGACTGGCTGAGCAATATGCTGCCTGCGCTCGATCACATCGCCTGCACCGTAACGTGGACTGATCCGGTCACCACCGCTTCGCAGCAACACGCAGTCACGCTCGCCGACCTGGGACTGCGGCCCATCGATGCCCTTTACCTGCTGAAGCCGGACAACGTGCAGGCAATGGCCGAGATGGACGACCGGATTCAGCGCTACGTCATTTCGAGCTGGAGCCCGAGACCGGATGCGTCAATCCAAATCCAGTACATCACTGCGCCGGCTGGTCAGTTCAGCGTCTTCGAGAACGGACCGCTATTGCGGAACCTGCGTTCGCTGCTCACACAGTCGCGCCCGTTGCGGGCCAATGATGTCTTGCGTGCCAACGACGCCACCCAGCAGGACAACTCCATCGTCTCTCTGGACCAGAGCCGCGTCACCACTCCTCTAGCGACTCTCACCACGCTGTCGGGCGACATCGATAATTTCGTCAATACCAAGTTGGCTCCGCTGCTCCTCGATACCACGGCGAACCGTAACCTGATCATCACGCAGGTGGATTCGTTCCTTGCGAATGCCGTGTCCTTGCTCGAGCGCGCAGCGCGCCTAACGCTGCCCTCCTCCGGGTGGGGTTTCATTTATGCATGGCTGCATCAGGCATTCGCAGACCTTCTCGCTCAAATCGGAGAGCTGTTCACGCGCTGGACGCAGAAGCTTGCCGACTTCAACAACGCCTTGAATGCCTATGATCTTCTTCCCGCCGGAACCAGTGACGCCGATCGCTTCGCCGCGTTGCAGGCAGCTGAACTCATCGTCAGTGCTGCTCTCGATCCACTGCCGGCAACTCCGGCGGTCATGCGCGCTGCCCTGCCA
>WNGA01011740.1_pt1 | contig 11387 bp, 13 predicted proteins | sample 5400061 | NCBI WGS metagenome assembly WNGA01 (sample SAMN13153366, study PRJNA577476) | soil metagenome | isolation source: 100 cm soil or saprolite under grassland replicate 2 | place: USA:California | collected 2016-06-15
GGGATCAAAGGCACCGAGACCCTGTGGGCGCTCGACTGGACCAATTGGGGCCAGAAGCTCGTGGGTCCAGCTGTCGGCGCCTTCGCCCCGATGAAGCGCGCCGGCGGCGGACACATCGCCATCGTGGTCGGGCGCGACACCCAGGGCAACCTCATGTGCCTGGGCGGCAATCAGAGTGACCGCGTAAGTATAGTACCCTTCCGGGCCGAGCGGCCAGTGAGCTTCCGCTGGCCTGTTGGCGTGCCGCTGCCGCTCAAAACCGGACTCGGATCGCTGCCGCTGATGAGATCGGACGGACGGGTTTCGACCAAGGAGTCGTGAGGGACGCGCCGAACACATGAGCCTGCCGGCGCTGACATCTGATCTTCTTGACCGAACATTCTCGCCCGGATCAAAGTCTTAGACTTGATCCGGGCGAGATGGCGGTTCGGCGTAATAACCTCGCGAATGACCGAAATCGCACCGGCCCGGGTGTTTGCAACCTCACCGTCGAGCGTTCGTCCGGAGTGTATCGTCGCGGGAGCGGGAGGTTAGCAGGCAGACGATCGATGCGCCGTAGCATCAACGAGGTGACTTGTTTCGCGAGACGTCCACTCGCCACCGTCCCATGACCTGGGGCTTGAACGAGCCTGCGAGCGCAAGGACTAGGCCACGGCGGCGGCGGCGGTTGATAGAAGCCACACAGCGAACAGCTTGCACCGCGTCGTAAGCACTCGCACTAATGGAGGAGGGGTTCATGGAGCTGGAGCTTCTTATCAAGTTGCTACCCATCATCTTCCGAGCGATTAACATCGCCCCACAAATCCAGCAGGCGATTCGGATCGGGACGCCCACTGTTAAGGCTGTCGAGGAAAATGCCGGTGATCTTCTGCCTCTATTGGGGCAGATCGGCAAACAAATGTTTCCGGGCATTGACGACAGATTTGCGCCGGCCGCAGCCGCTTCGACTATGTTTGATCCGATCAGGGTGAAGTGGCTTCAAACTGCGCTGAATATCCTCGGTGCCAACCCACCACTCGATGTCGATGGCGAGTATGGTCCGAAGACGAAAGATGCCGTCCTGGATTTTCAAAAGACGCACGAACTGGTGGCTGACGGTTGGGCCGGTGATCTCACGCACGCCGCGCTACAGCTTGCACTCTCCAAGAAGCCAACCGCAGGAGCACAACCGTAAATTTTCAGGCGCACGGCTCGCCCCAAGCGGCCGCCCTGTGCATGTGAGGGCGGCCACCGATCGTCCTTTGGATGTCGATAAGAACGTTCTTCGTTATCACATTATCGACGCGACCGACACGTGCGATGACGCCCAGTCAATTAATAATGTAATGGAGCTCAGCAATACCAAGATCGGTGGCGGTGTGTACTTCGCGCCTGCAGCCCACTGGGAGCACTAATCGCTCCAAAGCGAGGAACTGCCGCTCTTTTTCAGGTATTCCACGAAGTCAACGCCAGCCGGGATGTGGTCAACGTCCATAAATAGGTTCTTGCGCCCGAACGTCTGAGCGAGCCGATCGTGTAGCCGACCGGCCGTGCCGATTGCATCGTCTCGGCGGTAATTGATGAAGATCTGGCTGACGTGTCGGCTCATTCCCGATCACAAGACGATTGCCGACCGAGTTCCCGATTTCGCCAAAGAGCTTGCGGAGGGATCAGATGAGGCGCTTCGTTCAGGGGGGCCACGCGGCCGCCGCACCGCCGAGCAGCGTGATGAACGCGCGGCGCCTCATTCGATCACCTCGTCGGCGGCGACTTGCAGAGTAAGCGGCACCTTTATGCTTAGCGCCTTTGCGGTTTTCAGATTGATGACCAGTTCGAACTTGGTTGGCAGCAGGACCGGCAACTCTGCCGGCGTCTCACCCTTAAGGTCCGGGCTTGGCCTTCGTGATGCCCGTTAGACCCTTTTCGACTCTGGCGACGGACCCGAGCCGGACAAAAATCTCGGGGCTCGAAAACGCCTTCGGCAAATCCTCTGAGGTTACCTTCGCTGTTGGATTCTGCTTTCGGAGTTGTCCCTCTTGAACGAGCGCTCCTTTCCTTTCCTCGATAAGACTCACCAAGGTTGCGACGTCGGTGCTTACTTCACCCGCAGTCAGCTTGCCGGAAAGAGCAAGCCCAACAACCAGCTTGCGAAACTGTTGGACCGTTTCCGGCTCGTCACCAATGAGGTTGAAGCAGGCAAGTAAGCGTTCGGCATTCATCGTGCCAGCGCCTCCGCCAGGATCGCCTTCAACTGATCGCGCAAGCGGGCCGTCTCGGCCTCGGCGGTGGTAAGGCTCGCGAGCAGCTCCTCCGGGTCGCCGTGGTCGTCAGCCACCGTGTGTGGGTTCTTGATGTCAAGGTTGTAGCTGCGCGCCTTCACCTCGTCAGCCGTCACTTTCCAGGCTTGCGGGCCTTCCTCGCGGCTGTTGCGCTTGACCCCGCCCCACCAGTCGAAGCAGCCCTGAAAGTGCTCGAAGCGGATCGGCTTGGTCATCGAATAGGCTTTCTGGCCGGCCGGCACGGGGTGCTCCCAGAACCAGATGTCCTTGGTGGGTTGGCCCTTCTCGAAGAACAGAAGATTGGTACCGATCGAGGCATAGGGCTTGAACATCGAATTGGGCGTTCTTTGAGCCGCGTCTTGACACCCTCGCCGAACAGCGTGCCTTCCGGCAGCACCACCGCGGCGCGCCCGCCCGGCTTGAGCAGGCGAATGATGAGGGCGAGGAACAGGTCGGCCGTCTCGCGCGTGCGGAAGTGGGCTGGGAAATTCGTTTCGATGCCGTCTTCCTCGCGCCCGCCGAACGGCGGGTTGGTCAGCACGATGTCCACGCGGTCGCTTTGCGTGTAGCTGATGTAGGGCCGCGCCAGCGTGTTGTCGTGGCGCACGAAGCTCGGGTCCTCGATGCCGTGCAGCAGCATGTTGGTGACGCACAGCATGTGCGGAAGCTGCTTCTTCTCCACCGCTCGCAACGCGGCCTGCATCTTTGCCTCTTCCTCGGGCCGTTTCACGTACCGTTTGCGCATGTGATTGATGGCGCAAGTGAGGAAGCCGCCGGTGCCGCAGGCAGGGTCGAGCAGGATTTCACCGGGCTTAGGATCGATCCGGTCGGCCATGAAGGCGGTGAGGGCGCGCGGCGTGTAGTATTCGCCGGCATTGCCGGCTGATTGCAGATCGTTGAGAAGCTGCTCGTAGAACTCGCCGAAGTGCTGGCGTTCCTTCAGATCGTTGAAATCGATCTCGTTATGCGGTTGATGACCTGACGCATCAAATGCCCTGATTTCATGTAGTTATAGGCATCCTCGAACACGTCGCGCACGACGCGGCGGCGGTCGCCTGGTTGATTCGAAGCGCTTAGGTTCTTCAGCGCTCTGCCGCATGAGCTTTACTAAGCGGGTCTTTGATTTACCACTTCCGATCCCCGGAAACACACTTTCAGGACGAGATGCAACCATTCGAGTTCGTGACCAAACCGCCAGGGCCGTCGAGCTTGCCAGCACCCTGCGATTCATCGATTCATCCGTGATGACGTCGTTGTCGATGTGGATCGCCCTCTTGATCTGCGGCCGCCTGCTGACTTTTTTCCGTCCGCCATCCTTCCACTGAAACGGGCAAGCAAAAACGCGGAATCATTGTCGCGCCCGCAATCTAACTATGAGAGTGCAGCGGCAGGTTGTCGTGTGCATGCTCGCCAATGCGATGGGTGCATCTCACCCGACTTGTCTGCCGGATCAACGTGGGTGACCACGAGCGATAGGTAGTCAAACGTGTGAAGGAGCCTGTGGCGAACATCAGTAGCAATTGCGTGCGCTTCCGCGATGGTCAATTTCGGATCGACGGCAATATTCAATTCGACATGAAGCCGGTGGCCGAGCCAGCGCGCCCGCACCTCACTCACTCCCTTGACCTGAGGGGAATGCGTAGCCGCATGTCGGATTTCGTCGATGACCTGCGGATCTGCACCGTCGAGCATGCGGGTGAAAATCGACTTGCCGCTCTGGATCACGATCCCAAAGATCGCGGCGGTGACCAGCAGACCAACGATCGGGTCCGCAAGCGGGTAGCCGAGCCATACGCCCACCGCGCCGGCCAGCACAGCAAGGCTTGTCCAACCGTCGATGCGGGCATGATATCCGTCGGCAATCAAGGCTGCGCTGTTGATCTCGCGGCCAACGCGAATACGGAATATTGCGACAGCCTCGTTGCCGACGAAGCCGATGATCGAGGCGGCAATCACTGCCCACAAGTAGGAAATGTCCTGGGGATGCAGCAGCCGCTGAATGCTCTCAAATCCGGCTATGATTGCGCTCGCGAGGATCGTCAGCACGATCGCGACGCCGGCCAATCTTCAACGCGCCCGTAGCCGAACGTGAAGCGCTCGCTCGGTTTCTTCCGGGCGAGCCAGAATGCGATCGCGAGCGGGATCGCTGTCGCGGCGTCGCCGAAATTGTGGATGGTGTCGGCGAGCAAGGCCACGCTGCCCGTCAAGAACACGACGAACAGCTGAAGCAAGGCCGTCGCGGCGAGGCCGAAGAAGGACCACTTGATCGCCCAAAGGCCACGTTCGCTGGTCGTGATCGAGGGATCGACTATGCCATGACTGTGACCGTGCCCGTGGCCATGCGCATGGTCGTGCCTGTGGGGATGGTCTTGCGAGTGCTCTGTCATCGAGGTCTCCCGCAATCTATCGATATAAACGCCCCACGCTACCGACGGTTTCAGCGCATCGCCAGAAGCCAGGCACCGAACCCGATGATTGCGATTGCGCTGGCCGTTTCCAGGCCGCGTGCAATTTGCCGGCGAAGGTGCTCCGTACGATCCAGAAGTCCCATCAACCCATCGCGCAGCAAGACTGCGGCAAGCGCGAATACGGCGATCGTCACGATCATGCCCAATGCCATCCCGGCCGTCACCAGAAGACCGGCAAAGATGATGCCCTGGCCGGTCGCGTAGACCATGATGAAGGTTGTGAGCGGGCATGGAACGAGACCGGTTACAAAAGCCAGCATTCGCCCGTCTGCTATTGCCGCTACGTGCTCGTGCGGACGCAACGCTCGCACCAAGAGCCAAAGTCCAATTGCGATAATGAACGCCGCACTGGCGATTTCAAACGCAGGGGCACGTCCAGCGCCCCCAATCGTGCTGCGGATCACGGTGAAGCCCGCAAGCACGAGGACGATGGCGGAGCCGACATGGGCCAACACCAAGATGGCGCTGGTTCCGACGCCGCCGAGCAGCCGCGCGGGTCGCCCGAGGTAGTAGGACACGATGACCGTCTTGCCGTGGCCGGGCATGAATGCATGCACCATCCCGAACACCGCGGCAAAGGACATTGCGGCCAGGAGCTTTGGTGTGTCGAGACCGGCGGCGAGACCCTTAAGTTCCGCGCTCGCGCCGCCCTAGAGCCAGCTCTGAATGCTGCCTAACCAGGTCGTGGATAAATAATTAATGCGCAATTCCGGCGGCGGAAGCCCTGCGATAGCCCAATTTCGTTGGCACGCAGCTGCTGTGAAGTTCTCGCCGATGATCAGGCCGTTGACGATCGGTCCGAGCTGAACCTTGATCGGAGTGACAAGCATGCCGATCATGGCGCCGCCGAACATCTTGGGCGATAGCCCAATTTCGTTGGCGGCGCGGATGATCCCGACATTGTCCGGCGGATAGGCGCCGGCGTAGAGAATGTCGGCGTTCACCGCCTGGATCGCGCGCATCACAGGCGCAAAATCCGTTGTCGGCGGCGGGTATGTCTGGTCATAGACGACCTTGAAGCTGTGCTTCTTCAGCTCTTCGCGGGCGCCGTCGGCGGCGCTGCGTGCGAACTCGGCGTCGGCCGCAAGGATTGCGACGGTCTGCGGCTTGGGATTCTGCGCTGCAGCGATCTCGAAAAAACCCTTGGAAAAGGCGTTCACGCCGTCCGGCCCAACCGAAACCATCGAGAAATACTTCGGATAGTTGAAGTGCCGGTTGATGCCGATAGCCGTGAAACTGATCGTGAGCTTGTTGTGCGGGATGATCGCAGGCATCGCCGGTGCGACGAAGTTGGTACCATGCGGCCCGAGCAGCAGGTCCACCTTATCGACCGAGATCAGCTTGGTGTAGATGCTGGGAACATTGGCCGGCGCACTCTGGTCGTCATAAATGACGAGCTCGACCGGTCGGCCGAGCAATCCGCCCTTGGCATTGACGTCGTCGCGCCAGATTTCGAGCGCGGTGCTGATCACCTTGCTCGGCGCAGCGCCGAACGCGACCAACGAACTTCAACCGAAGAACTTCACGCACTTGGCGCATGGTTGTTCTCTCTGCTGGCATCCGGTCCCTCCTCTCTGGAACAACCAAAGGAGCGGACCTGAGTCGGCCAGCACCCGACACCCCGGGCGAGATCACCTCGGAATGGTGGGCGACATCATCTCGGAATGGCGGGCGAGATCATCTCGGAATGGCGGGCGGCATCACCTCGGAATCAGCACCCCAAGGCGTGTACTGATAAAATCCGCTTTTCTGTAAGCGCGGCTCAGTCAATGTCCGCTTCGCTCCGACAGCGACCGAAGTGCTGCGTTGCCGCGAATTGACGCGATGTGCCCAAGGGGCTTTAGATGGTGCCAATCAGCCCTACCGAACGCCCGTCGGGAGGTGATCGCAGGTACTCAAGGGGCAAGCGTCCTCGCGACGCGGAAGCCGACATAGCTGCGCAGATTGTTTTTGGCGTACCTGTCGCGGGAGGCGGAACGGGCGGGCTGTGGAACTTGAACCAAGAGCCAGGAACCGCCACGGGCCGAACGGCCGGTCTGCGGAACCTGCCAAGCTACCCAGGATCCGCCACGGACGACGTGGTTAGTGCAGCCGGGGCTAATCCAAGCCGAGCCGTCCGTAGGCGCTCCATCGTAATTGCTCTCATAGCAATCCTCGATCCATTCCCAAACGTTGCCATGCATGTCGTGCAAGCCGAACGCATTGGCAGCAAATCGGCCTACTGGTGCGGTTCGGTCATTCTCCCACGGGCTGTCGCACCCGCTGCAATTTGCTTTTCCATCTCCGATCTCGTCGCCCCAGGAATAGGCGGTGCTCGTACCGGCGCGCGCCGCGTACTCCCATTCGGTCTCGGTGAGAAGCCGATACGTTTTGCCAGTCATTTTCGAGAGCCATGTCACGTACTGCTGGACCTGCTCCCAAGTGACGTTAATCACCGGCCGTGTCCCGTGTCCCCAGGCGCTGTCAGAAATGTTCTCGGCGCAGCCATCGTACTTAACACAAGCGTCCCACTCATCCCACGTCACTTCAAACTTAGAGACGGCAAAGGGCTTTTCAATCGTGACCTCATGCTGCGGACCCTCATTGAGGAGACGGCCGGTTTCGCTCTCGGGTGACCCCATTATGAATTTGCCCGCCCGGACGACCACCATTTCAGGGCAGTCCTTTACGCATTCCCGGAAAGTTTCCATAGGTTTCAGCGCCCGCTCGCGCTCGGCGGATAGTATGTGGGGCTGAAATTCCGCTTTTTTGTAAGGTTCTACCCTCGTGTACAAGTTCCACTGCTGCTTTAGGTACGACTGGTTGATCCAGGCAATGAGACCAAGGATGCTACCGCCCATTAGCACGGCCACACCCCCCAACAGCCACGCGATACGCCTTTGCTGCCGCACAGTCGCCTTGAGCTGCTCGCGCTCTTTGTCCAGCCGCGCGCTCTCCGCCTCTTCGCTGGCTTTGACAAAGGCGCGCTGCACGTCGGTGATCTCGGGCGCTGCCGCGTTACGGGCTGCCATCCATTTCCTCGCCGCGTCGATGTCGTCCCCGCGCAAGAGCAACGGTTCGGGACGTCCTCGCTTGTCCCAACGCGTCGCGTCTTCCCCAAGCCGGGTATGATCCCGAATCCATTGCAGATCGACGCGCAGCGCTTCGCCAAGTTGCGACAATGGCCGCGCAAATCCCGTCCCGCTGTCGAAGTTGATGCGTTGCAAACGCCTAAGCTTTTCGGGGATGTCGTGATTGGGAACCGACTTAAAGATAACCGTGAAGAGCCTCTTTGACAGTTCTATCGTCCGGTCCACCTCCCACGTGCAGCGCGGTGACTTGACCGCTTCCGGCGAGATGACAAATACGACCGTGTCGGATTGCGCAATCAAGCCGCCGAGGCGCGCCTCCCAATCCTCACCAGGCGCGATGTCGTGGCGGTCAAGAAATGGCGCGAAGCCACCATATTCGAGACCCGCCACCAGCTCGTCGGCAAACTCGGCAGAATCCTTCCGCGAATAGGAGATGAAGACCTTGAGTTTCTCTCCTGCGCTAACGTCCGCCATGGTGGCTACCCGACTAAGCCTAAGTCAGTCGCCAGACGCCGTAAAAGACATCATGAGAAGCAGCTCCGCAACAGCAACTTGATCGGTACGTTCGGATGTCGAGGGCTCTTACCACCTCAACCTGACCCGCCAGTAAAATTTCGGGTCGGAGAGGCGAAGGAGACTCCAACCACCGCCCCCGCCCCCATTAGCGGGGGCCTGGCTTGCGGAACCAGTTTCAGAAAAAGAAAAAAGAAAAACGAAATCAAAGAGATAAATAAATCTCTCTCTCTCTTTCTCTTTCTCTACGATATCTCTCGTGAGCTGAGCAGCTTCAGCCAAAGCTCGAGGCGACATTGATATTGCTCACTAATTTCCATGCAATAATCGTTGCGAAAGTCAGTCAGCCCAGAAGCCAGAGCGTCAGCCACTGCACCAGCAGGCCGAAAAGGGGGCCGACAACGAGATAAACCACGATGTTCATGGCGAGCGCGATGCGATGCGCGAGCAGCAGCTCTTTCACCTAATGCTGATGACCTAATCTATTAATTGCAATGTCGATGATGGGAACAATGTACCCATCAATCCATCATGCGACGTGATAAGCGAAGAGCTGTGTTGCTATTGGCTTACGGAAGCGTTGTGTCTTGGCTTTGGCTTCGAAGGCTTGGATCTCGTTACGAATGCGCTGGTAGGTTCTGCGGCGTGTCCATTTAGGCTTGGGAGGGATTGGCTCGCGAATATCTGGGAGGCCGCCGAGTTGCAGGCGCAGTTTAGAGGCAGCGAGGCGTCTGCGGCCGTTGCTGTCGCGTTGTTGCGAGGCGTAGACCGCCTTGTGGCAATGCTGACAGGCTAGATGTCCATAGCGGAAGAAAAGCCTGCGTGGAAACGGTGCGTCCGTGCCGGCATCGCCGCCGAGGCGCTTTCTGATCTTGTTCGCGCGACGGAGCGCCCGGTCTGATACGTTCTCGCTCTGGCTGGCATGGGCGAGGCGATAGCAATGCCGACACAGGAAATAGCGCCCCGGCCCGTAGAGCTTGCCGACCCGGCGCCCGTTGCGCATCGAAGAGCTCAAGACCGCATCAAGATGGCGCTGCCCTCAAGCTATCCGCACGTTCAAGCCTTGACCGCGCTCGCCACCTCAACCGCCGCCTGCGGTCCATGAGCAATGCGGCAAGTGCCGCTCCCGCCCTTAGCCTCAACCTCCAACGCGTCGCCAATGTCCCAGAGCATCCACCGCCGTCAATCCGGCTGATGCCGTGCGCTCGCGTTGCCTATCGACACATCCCACGAATAATTGGGGTTAGGAGACCAAACCGGAGGGAATGTGACGCGCTTCACGAGCAGAAGTTACGAACTGTCATGTCTTGCGTTGTCCAGCAGTGGTATGGTCGCCGAGAAAGCAGAGAGGGGCTTCATGTTTGAGGAAGCGTGGAACGAGTATCGCAGCTGGGCAAGACGGGCCCGCATGCTTCAAACGTCGGCACGGCGCTGGAGCCGCCTTTCGTTCGCCTGTTCCGGGCTTGCAGCCATTTTGGGGACGGCCGCGGCTCAGGTGGCAGGTGGTTCGGTGCTGGGCAGGGCCTTGGCATTCGCAGCTGCCGTCGTCGCGGCGGTTACGCCGGTGATCGGACGCGAGATCTTGTCGGTTGACAGCGAGGCGCGATGGATTCGTGCACGCGCCACGGCGGAAGCGATAAAATCAGAATGTTTTCGCTTCGCCGCGCAAATCGGCGATTATGCCAGCACCGCAGCCAGAACTGCGTTCGTGGCGCGGCGCAATGCCCTTGCAGAACCGGCCGAGCGCGCTGGTCTGACGCCCCTCGTCGATCCCATTCCGAAGGAAGGCGATGCTCGGTGTCCACCCGTCCCGCTCACCGCTGCGTGGTACATGGAGCATCGGCTCGACGAGCAGATGCGCTATTATGCGAGGGGCCAAGCAGAAAACGAACAGGCCGCTACCCAGCTTCGAACGATCAGCTTCACCTCAGCCATTGTTGCAGCGATCCTCGGCGTTGCGGGATCAAGCTTTGGGCAGGAATGGTTTGCGTCCTGGATTGGCGTGATGACGACCATAACGGTCGCCGTCATGGCATATGGCTTGTTGGATCGACGGCAGTATTTGGCAGCCACCTATGGCGCAATGGCGATGCGGCTATCCCGCATCAAGGAGATGTTCTCCGAAGCTACTGTTGATCTCGCTTCGCTCGTAACGACCACCGAAGACCTACTGCAGACCGAGCACGCCGCCTGGTCGGAGCAGATGACCAGAACGGTCATAAAGCCCGCCAAATCTGGATCGGGTGACACCAAATAGAAGCCTCCAGCAGCACGAGATAATTACCCCTAATCGGCTCGCGCATTTCCTGGCGCAGGTTCTACACGAATCTGGCGGCTTGACGCTTCAGCACGAGAGCATGAATTACAGCGCCGAGCGGCTCATGCAGATCTTCGGCGTCGGCAGACATTCGGCGGCGGTTACGCCAGCCGAGGCGGAGCGTCTCGCCCATGATGAGCGCGCGATCGCTGAGCGCGTTTATGGCCTCGGCAATCCCCGCAAGGCCCTGGAGCTCGGCAACAAGGAACAAGGTGACGGCTTCAGGTACCGCGGCTGCGGCCTGATGCAGACGACCGGCCGCTTCAACTTCCGCCTCATGGGTTGCGCGGGGTCGATTTCGAGCACAACCCGGATCTGGTCTTCTCGGCGGAGCACGCGCTCAAACCGGCGCTGGCTGAATGGTCCGCAGGGGACTCAATGTCTACGCCGACAACAATGACATCCTGGCGATCTCGCGGGCCATCAACTGCGGCAGCCCGAGGTCGAAGGCGACCCCAATCGGCCTGCAGGAGCGCGCCACTTGGTTCACCAAAGTCCGGCGCCTGATCGATCGTGTCGACTTCCAGGCGGGTGCTATTCCCGCAGCCGAGCCGGCCAAGCCGCAAGAGACAACCGAGCTGCCGCGGTCGGAGGCAACCGCGCCACAAGGAAGACCCGAGTTGCCGCGGGCGGAGGTTGTCCCCCAATGTGGCGTCGCCGATCTGGTGGAGGAGCGGATCCTTCGGGTGGGCGATGAGGGTCCGGTCGTGCGCACGGTACAACTTGCGCTCGCCAAGCTCGGCTATCCCTTGCGCGGTAC
>WNGA01011742.1_pt1 | contig 11386 bp, 9 predicted proteins | sample 5400061 | NCBI WGS metagenome assembly WNGA01 (sample SAMN13153366, study PRJNA577476) | soil metagenome | isolation source: 100 cm soil or saprolite under grassland replicate 2 | place: USA:California | collected 2016-06-15
TCCACCGGCTTGGTGCCGATCTTGAGCTTGAAGAAGCCGAACCCCTCCGCGTGCTTGGCATGCGCCTCCTCGATGTCCTGCTCGGGGGTCTGGTTGCCGAGCAGCCACATCGGCGCGACCTGCCAGCGTACCGCGCCGCCGATGAGGTCGACGACCGACATGCCGGATGCCTGGCCGGCGAGGTCGAGCAGCGCCACCTCGATCGCCGAGTGGGCGCCGGTATTGCCGAACAGCGCACTCTTGAGCCTGCGGCACAGGGCCGGCCGCATCCAGGCGTCCTCGCCGATGAGGAGGGGGCCGAGATGGTCGCGCACCGCAGCCACCAGGCCGCCGAGCGTGTCGCCGGTCATGGTCGGCGCCGAGGCGGCTTCGCCCCAGCCGACGGTGCCGTCCGCGGCCTCGATCCGCACCAGGAGATTCAAGGCGCGGCTCACGGTCGCGCCCGCCATCGCCACCGCCTTCTTGAGCGGCAGGCCCACCGGGATGGCGTTGACCCGCCGGATGATCAGCGGCGGGCGCGCGTCGATGTCTCTGCGGGCGTCGGTACGAGCTTCCATGGCTTGGCTCAGCGGCTGCCGCGCACGCGCGGCATGTGGATGAATTCCCAGGGAGACGGCATTGGGCCGACCGGCACCTCGATCAAGGTCGGCAGATCGCGCCGCTTGAATGCGCGGTTGAGCGCAACGCGCAGCTCCTGTGGATTGCGCGCGCGCTCGGCTTCGGCGCCGAAGCTTTGCGCGTAGCGCACGAAATCGGGATTGGCGAGATCGCTGGCGATCACCCGGTTGCCGTAGTGCTCCTCCTGGATGCGGCGCACATTGCCGAATGCGCCGTCGTTGAACACCACGACGGTGAGCGGAATGCGGTGGCGCATGGCGGTGGCGAGCTCGTTCGACGTGAACAGAAAGCCGCCGTCGCCCGAGATCGACAGCACCGGCACGTCAGGCCGCGCGTGCTGGGCGCCGAGCGCGGTGGCAAAGCCCCAGCCGAGATTGTCCTGATAGCCGGGCGAAAGGAACGTGCGCGGCTTGTGGACCGGAAGCAGAATCCGGGCGGCAAACCCGATCTGGGTGACCTCGTCGACGAAAATCCCGTCCTCCGGCAATTCCGCGCGGATGGCGTCGAGAAAACCGATCTGGGGCGCGAGCTTGTCGAGGCGCTTGCGGATCCTGGCCTGCCGCTCCTCCATTTCCGCGCGGCGCGATGGGCGCTTGTGCGCGTGGAGTGCGTCGATCAGGCGGCGGAGGATCGGTTTGGCGTCGCCGATGAGCGCCACCGCCGGCCGGCGGAAACGCTCCGGCTGCTCGGGGTCGGCATCGACGCGAATGACCGCCAGCTCATCGTCGATTCCCCATTGCGTGAACGGGTAAAACAGCCGCGTGCCGACCGCGAGGACGATGTCGGCCTCACCCCACAACTCGCGGCCGAGCGGCAGCGTGACGCTCAGCGGATCGCGGCTGTCGAGCACACCCCGGCCGCGCCGGTAGCTCAGCACCGGTGCTTGCAGCAGCCGCGACAGCTCGGTGACTTCGACGGCCGCACCCTGGGCGCCCCCGCCGGCGATGATCAGCGACCGTTTGGCCTCGCCCAGGCGCTTGGCGGCGTCGCGGATCGCATCCTCGTCGATCGGCGGCGGCGGCGCGGGAGAAGGCGGCTCGATTGCAGCCACCGGCGCGCTGCGCCCCCACATGTCGATCGCGCATTCGAGCACGGCCGGGCCGGGGCGGCCGCTGGCCATGGCGTGGAAGGAGTCGGCGACGAGCCCAGCGGCCTCGGCCGGCGCGCGGATGCGCGCGGAGAAATCGACCAGACGCGCGATGATGCCGGCCTGATCGCGGATCTCGTGCAGGTGGCCGATGCCGCGGCCGATAGCGGCCTGGGCAATCTGGCCGATCAGCGCCAGCACCGGCGCGTTCATTCCGTAGGCGGTCAGCAGCGCCGCCGCGGAATTGAGCAGTCCCGGCCCCGGCACCACCGTATAGACCTGCGGCCGCGCCGTCGCGAGCGCGGCGCCGAGCGCCATATAGCCCGCGCCTTGCTCGTGCCGGGTGTGGACCGTGCGGATGCCATCGCCCGCCTTGAACAGGGCGTCGAACAGATGGTCGTTGTGCACGCCCGGCAGCGCATAGATCGTGTCGATGCCGTGAGCGATCAGCGCCGCGACCGTCGCCTCCGCCGTGGTCATCCGGCTGGCGGCGTGCGCCGGCGATTTCTTGCCGGCCGGCGGTCTGGTCTTGGGCAATTGTGCTCGCAGCGGCATGCGGTGCCCGAGTGTGCAGATCGGCGGCACGCTGTCGAGACCCCGTGGAAGCGCGTCTTGACAAGCGCAAGCACGCCATGCGCTTGTGCGGCCCAATTTCATGGGCCTGCGCGAATCCTTCCGCCGGCTCTTTGACGGGCCGGATGATGACGATTATTTTCAAGATATTACAAAGCGTCCGAAAGCTTCTCCATGCGGCCCGGCAATGGATTGGACAGATAATTGGACCGAAAACAGGTGCGGTTGCTTTCGATCTGCCGCCGCACCGCTATCGCACCCATACCTGCGGCGTGCTCCGCGAAAGTGACATCGGCAAGGAGGTGCGGCTGTCCGGCTGGTGCCACCGCATCCGCGACCACGGCGGTCTGCTGTTCATCGATTTGCGCGATCACTACGGCATCACCCAGGTGGTGGCCGACCCCGATTCGTCGGCTTTCAAGGAAGCCGAAAAGCTGCGCTCGGAATGGGTGGTGCGCATCGACGGCAAGGTGCGAAAGCGCCCGGCCGGCACCGAGAACCCCGAGCTTCCGACCGGCGCGATCGAGATCTATATCAGCGAGATCGAGGTGCTGGGTCCCGCCGGCGAGCTGCCGATGCCGGTGTTCGGCGAGCAGGACTATCCCGAGGAGATCAGGCTCAAGTACCGCTTCCTCGACCTGCGTCGCGAGCACCTCCACCGCAACATCATGACGCGCGGGGCGGTCATCGACTCGATCCGCCGCCGCATGAAGGAGCAGGGCTTCTTCGAGTTCCAGACCCCGATCCTGACCGCGTCGAGCCCTGAGGGCGCGCGCGACTATCTGGTGCCGTCGCGGCTGCATCCCGGAAAGTTCTACGCGCTGCCGCAGGCGCCGCAGCAGTTCAAGCAGCTGATCATGGTGTCGGGCTTCGACCGCTACTTCCAGATCGCGCCCTGCTTTCGCGATGAGGACGCCCGCGCCGACCGTTCTCCCGGCGAGTTTTACCAACTCGACTTGGAGATGAGCTTCGTCACCCAGCAGGACGTGTTCGACGCGGTCGAGCCGGTGATGCGCGGCGTGTTCGAGGAGTTTTCTGGCGGCAAGCCGGTGACGCAGAAATTCCCGCTCATTCCCTACGCGGAGGCGATGCTCAAGTACGGCTCCGACAAGCCGGATCTGCGCAACCCGCTGACCGTCGCCGACGTGACCGAGGAGTTCAACGAGACGAGCGTTACGTTCAATGCCTTCAAGAACGTGATCAAATCGGGCGGCGTCGTGCGCGCGATCCCGGCGCCCGGTGCGGCTGCGCAGCCGCGCTCGTTCTTCGACAAGCTCAACGACTGGGCGCGGCAGGACATGGGGGCGCCCGGGCTCGGCTATATCGTGTTCGAGGCTGACGGCGGTAAGGGTCCGATCGCAAAGTTCATTTCCGCCGATGTGCAAGCCAAAATCATGGCCAAGGCCGGCGTTGGGGCCGGCGATGTGGTGTTCTTCTCGGCCGGCAAGCCGGACGCTGCGGCGAAGCTCGCAGGCGCTGCGCGCACCAAGCTCGGTGACGAGCTTGGCCTGATCGCCAAGGACCGCTTCGAGTTCTGTTGGATCGTCGATTTTCCGATGTACGAGTGGAACGAGGAGGAGAAGAAGATCGACTTCTCCCACAACCCGTTCTCGATGCCGAATCTCGAGCTGGATGAGTTCCTCGCGCTCGATCCCGCCGACCACGCGAAGATTCTGAGCCTGAAAGCGATCCAGTACGACATCGTCTGCAACGGCACCGAGCTGTCCTCGGGCGCGATCCGCAACCATCGCCCCGACGTGATGCGCAAGGCCTTCGCCATCGCCGGCTACGGCGAGAATACGCTGGAGCAGAAATTCGGCGGCATGCTGCGTGCGCTGTCACTCGGCGCGCCGCCGCACGGCGGCATCGCGCCCGGCATCGATCGCATCGTGATGCTGTTGTGCGGGGAGGAGAACCTGCGCGAGGTGGTGCTGTTCCCGATGAACCAGCGCGCCGAGGATTTGCTGATGGGCGCGCCGTCGGAGGTTTCGCCGAAGCAGCTGCGCGAGCTGCATATCAGGCTCAATTTGCCCGACAAGAGCTGAACAAAGCCGCGGCCCTGCGGTAAGATCGTCCGGTCGGGATCGGTCGCTCGCCGGCCGGCGGATCAAGGGGGCTCGTCATGCCGCGATCAGGACTTTTCGCGCACACCATCGCCGTTGCGCTCGTTGCGGCGTTCGCGCCGGCGGGCGCCGGCGCCCAGCCATCGCTGAAAATCTTCGACGCCCACCTGCACTACAATCAGGAACCGAACCCGTTCTATCCGCTCGACCGGGTGCTTGAGATCTTTCGCCGCAACAACGTCGCCGGCATCCTCTCGAACAGCCGGCCCAACAGGGGCACCCACCAGCTCGTCGACGCCAAGGCAGCAGGGCTATGGGTCGTGCCGTTCATCCGCCCCTATCGCACGCGCGACGATGTCCAGAACTGGTCGACGGATCCCGCGATCTACGACCTGATCGAGAGCGAATACAAGCGCGGCTATTACCGCGGCGTCGGCGAGTTTCACATCAGCGGGGACGCAGCGGCACGCCCGCTGGTCAAGAAGGTGGTGGACTTCGCGGCCGAGCGCGATCTCTACCTGCTCGCCCATTGCGACGAAACCGCGCTGCTCATTCTGTTTGGCCACAACGCGAAGGCAAAGATCATCTGGGCGCATACCGGCTTCTCGACGGCACCGGCGCGGGTGAGGGAGCTTTTGGAAAAATATCCGGCGCTGATGGGCGAGCTGTCCTACCGCAGCGGTATCACCGAAAGTGGCGGTCAGCTCGCGGCCGAATGGCGTGCGCTCTTTGCCCGCCATTCGGATCGATTCCTGCTCGGCTCCGACACTTGGATCAACGAACGTTGGTTCGGCTACGATACCATCATGAAGACCTATCGCGAATGGCTGGCGCAGCTTCCCGCCGATCAGGTGCGCCGCATCGCCCACGGCAATGCCGAGCGGCTGTTCGGCGGCAAGGTCGAATGAAATTCCGGGAACGTCGCGAGGCCGCTTGATTCGACACGCGATTAGGCGTTGAATTTTGGAACTGTTCCAGAAGACGGCGGCCGTCCCGGCCCGTTCTCCAATGCCCCGACGGACCGTTGCGCCGGTCACTTGCACCGGCAAGCAAGAGGTGCCCACGCACGCACCGCTACGGGAGGAGACCCATGCAAGACATCAGACGGCGCGCCTTCATGAAAGGCGCGGGACTGGGCGCGCTTGCCTTCACGGTAGGCGGCGTCGAGGTTCTGCTCACCCCGGGGGACGCCCGCGCGCAAGGCGTGCCCTTCCGCCTGCTCAAGGCGAGCGAGGCCGAGACCATCGAGGCTTTGGGCGAAACGCTGGTGCCGGGCGCGCGCAAGGCCGGGATCGCCCATTTCATCGATCACCAGATCTCGGTGCCGGCTGAGGAGGCGCTGCTGCAGGCGCGCATCTTCAACGTGCGCCCGCCGTTTGCGAATTTCTATCGCGCCGCCGCTGGCGCGGTCGATCGCGGCAGCGAGAAGGTTTTCGGCCGCAAATTCGCGTCGCTCTCGACCGTCGAGCAGGCCGAGTTCGTCGGCCAGATGCGCCAGAACAAGATCGACGGCTGGACCGGTCCGTCCGGAGGATTCATCTACACCCTGCTGCGCACCGACGCTGTCGATGTCGTGTACGGGACGATGGAGGGCTACGCGGCCCTCGGCATCCCCTACCAGGCCCACATCGCGCCCGAGAAGAGGTGGTGACATGGCGAACGAAAAAGTAGACGTCGTCATCGTCGGCGCCGGCGCATCCGGCTCGGTATACGCATCCGTGCTGGCCAAGGCCGGCAAGAAGGTCGTGCTGCTGGAGGCCGGGCCCGATTGGCAGCTCACCGACCTCATCAGCTCGGAAATGTGGGGACGGCGGATCAGGCCCGCGGGCGCTCCGTTCGTGCTCGAAGGCAAGAACCCCTTCGGCTATGCCGGCCAGGCCGGCTGGGGCGTCGGCGGTGCGGCCTTGCACTATTTCGCCAACCACCCGCGCTTTCTTCCGAACGACTACAAGATCAAGAGCGAGCATAACCGCGCGCTCGACTGGCCGATCTCCTATCAGGACGTTGCGCCGTTCTACGACAAAGTGGCGCGCGACATCGGCATGTCGGGCGACGCCAAGGCGGAGGAAATCTGGCGGCCGGCGGGCGACCCCTATCCGATGCCGCCGATGAAGACCTTCCGCCACGGCGAAATCTGGGTGAAGGGCTTCGAGTCGCTCGGCATCCGCATGGTGCCGGCGCCGGTGGCGATGAACTCGACCGATTTCAAGGGACGCCCGGCCTGCATCTATGACGGCTGGTGCCATGTCGGCTGTCCCACCGGGGCGCTCGCCAACCCGGTGGTCACCTATCTCGGCGAGGCGCGAAAAGCCAAGGCCGAGGTGCGGGCGCTCTGCACCGTGACGCGCGTGCTCACCAACCAGCAGGGCACCCGCATCACCGGCGTCGAGTACTACGACGAGAAGAAGCAGAGGCAGGTCCAGGAGGCGAGCGTCATCGTGCTGGCCGCGTGGTCGGGGCAGAACTCGCGCGTACTGCTCAACTCGACGACCGACAAGCACCCGAAAGGGCTTGCCAACGCAAACGGGCTTGTCGGCAAATACATGATGGTGCACTCGATTGCGGGGATTTCTGCGATGTTCGACGAAGACATCCAGAACCACCTGGGCACCATCGGCGCGCAATTCATGTCCTACGACCGCTACGGCAAGACGAGCTACAAAGGCGCGTTCGGCAGCACGTACATCGCCTGCGGGGCGGCGCAAAAGACCCACGACTTCGCCAATTCCCGACCCGATTTGTTCGGTGCCCCACTCCACGCCTATATGAAGCGGGCCGCCCGCGGCTTTGCCCGCGTCAGCATGTTCGGCGAGGAACTGCCCAACATCGAGAATAGAATCGAGCTTGCGAGCGACAAGGACGCGTTCGGCATGCCGCTCGGCCGGCTCGTGCATGGTTTCGACCAGGATGCGGTCGCGCTGTGGAACGCGAACCTCGAAGAAGGACAGAAGGCGGCCAAGGCCGCCGGTGCCAAGGAGGTCGGGTGGGGCGCGCCGCCATACCGACAACCCACCTGCATGGCGGCACCATCATGGGCACCGGCGCGGCAAACTCCGTGGTCAACAGCTACGGCCAGGCTCACGAGTTGCCCAATCTCTACGTGGCCGGACCGAGCATCTTCCCGACGGAAGGTGCATCGAACCCGACCTACACGATCCTCGCTGTGTCGCTGCGCGGCGCCGAGCAGCTGGCGGCAAGCTGGGGCACTGTCGCCGGCTGACACGTGTCCAGGGGCAGCGCAACGCGACAATGCGGTGCGCTGCCGGATCGCCATCTGTCCGCGCTCAGCTGGTCTTGAGCCGCGGCAGCAGCTTGAGCGCGGTCTCGCGCTCGATCGCGCGAAGATCGGCGGCGTCGAAGCCCCAGGCCGCAATGCCGGCATTGACCTCGGCACCGTCGCGGAACGGATAGTCGGTGCCGTACAGCACCTGGGACGTCGACACCATCTTGAGCAGCGCGGCGATCTGGCCGGGCGTGTTGCCCTGCGCGAGCTCGTAATAGAACTTCCTGAACTCGGGGAGCGGACCATCCGGCAAATGCGCCGGTTTGCGTTCTGCGGCCAGGCGAACAAAGCGGGCGGTCAGGAACGGCAGCGTGCCGCCGGAATGGGAGAAGATCCAGCGGATGTCCGGAAACTTGATCGCGGTGCCGCTGAACACCAGGTGGGCGATGGTGCGGGTCGAGTCGGTCGCGTATTCGATCGATCCCGGCGGGATGCCGGGAACGAGGCCACGGCAGCAAACCGGCGTGGTCGGGTGGACGTAGACGACGGCCTTGCGCCGGTTGAGCTCCTGGTAGACCGGCGCAAACGAAGGGTCGCCCAGATACTTGTCCTGGTAGCTCGTGAGCAGCCCGATGCCGTCGGCCTTGAGCGCGTCGAAGGCGTATTCGATCTCCTTGAGGCTGCCGTCGGCGTCCGGCGGCGCGATGCAAGCGAACAGGCCGAAGCGCCCGGGGTGATCCTTGACCGTCTTGGCGGCGAATTCATTGAGCTGGCGCGCCAGGCGCCGCGACTCCTCGACATTGTTACCGTACCACACCCCCGGCTGGGCGATCGACAGGATCGACGTGGCGATCCCGCTCTTGTCCATCTCCTCGAGCGAAAGCGCCGGCGTCCACTTCGGCGGCGGCGGTCCCACCCGGCGTCCCGGTGCGGTCATGGCGTCGATGTGGAACTGCGGGATGAAATGGTGATGCACGTCGATGCGCGTCTTGGCAGGCGGCGTCTGCGCCGCGGCGGGCAGCACGCGGCCGAGGCTCGATGCGGCACCCAAGCCCAGCGCGGCTACCCCGCCGGCCAGGAAATTCCGCCGCGCCGGGCTCGCCGGAGCAACGGTGGGCTGGGTGCAACACGTACACCGCACGAAGAATTTGCGCCGTCCGGCGGGCGTACTCATGGTGTTCCTCCTGCAATGAGTTTCTTGTGGCTCTAGTTGGCGCGGTTTTGGAACGGGGGTCAAGCGCCGGCGGCGCGCCGACCGGCGTGCTTTGGAGCGCTTGCACTCAGTGATGCCTGCGGCTGCGCTGCCGCAGCCCGCGCGTTGCGCCCGCGTCGTCACCATCCGCGAGCGCGCCGATCAAGACGCAGATCTGCACACCGACGCCGCCTCACGTTTACCAGCGCCACCCACCGCCAGGATTTTCCAAGCGCCTCATCTGCAGAATCTGCTTGACTCCGGGGACACGGGCCTTATGTGGGGACATGCCGCTGTGATCCGTCGCTGCGTGACCGGTCTGGCGGCATTCGCTTGCCGAGGCTCCGGCGTGCCGGCACTCGGGTTGGACCACTCGGTTGGGGAGGACGGCGATGCGCCAGAACGCCCTCTTGCGATCGGGGAAGGGCCTGGCGACGCCAGGCACCGCCCGAAAGAAAGTCGCTCAAGTGAGCGTGGTTGCGCCGGTGCCGGCGCAAGAGCGCGACGACCATTTCGCCGTGCGCAACGGCGTGCGCTGCGCCGGCGTGCATCTGATCGTCGATGTGCATGGAGGCCGCGGCCTCGACGACATCGACCTGATCGAGGCCACGCTGCGCCGCTGTGTCGCTGCCGCCGAGGCAACCCTCCTGCACATCCACCTGCACCATTTCCAGCCGAACGGCGTGTCCGGGGTGGCGGTGCTGGCGGAGAGCCACATTTCGATTCATACTTGGCCAGACGCGGGCTATGCCGCCCTTGACGTGTTCATGTGCGGCAGGGCCAATCCGGACGCCTGCATCCCGGTGCTGCGCGAGGCCTTCAAGGCCAACCGCGTCGAGGTGAACGAGCTCTTGCGCGGGCAGGGCACGTAATCAGAGGACAGACGACAGAGAAACGGACGACAGAAAGCCTCGTGCCCTTCGTCTGCCGTCCGTCGTCTGTCATCTGATTTCCGATCATGGCCGAGAAACGCTCAATTCCCGAGACCCTGTTCGACGACCTCGGCTTCCGCATGACCTATACGGTCGAGCGGGTGCTCTACGAGATGCAGACCGAGCACCAGCACCTCGTTCTGTTCGAGCACCCGTTCTTCGGCAAGATGCTGATGCTCGACGGCGCCACCCAGGTCACCACCAAGGACGAGTTCGTCTACCACGAGATGATGACCCACGTGCCGCTCTTTGCCCACGGCAATGCCCGCGAGGTGCTGATCGTCGGCGGCGGCGACTGCGGCATCGCCGAGGAGGTGCTCAAGCACAAGTCGGTCAGTCGCCTCACCCAGGTCGAGATCGACGCTTCGGTGGTCGAATTCTCCAAGGAGCATTTTCCGGAATTCACCAAGCCGGTGCTGACCAACAAGCGCTTCCACCTCGTGATCGACAACGGCATGCACTACGTGGCCCAGACCGACCGGCGCTTCGACATCATCATCGTGGATTCGACCGATCCGCTGGGGCCCGGCAAGGTGCTGTTCAGCGATAAGTTCTACGCCGCCTGTAAGCGCTGCATGGCCAAGGGCGGCGTCATGGTCACGCAGAACGGCGTGCCCATGTTCCAAGCGGGCGAGCTCACCGCCGGCATCAGCAAATTCCGCAGGCTGTTCGCCGACGGATACTGTTACGTCGCCGCGATCCCGACCTATGTGGGCGGCCACTTGGCCATGGGTTGGGCCACCGACAACACCAAATTGCGCAAAACCTCGGTCAAGACCATCGCCGATCGCTACAAGAAGGCCGGCCGCTTCCCCACCAAGTACTGGACGCCCGAGGTGCATGTGGCGGCCTTCGCGCTGCCGCGCTTCATCGCCGACAAGGTGGCGAAGGCCAAAGGGCGCTGATCCCGCCGATCAACTTGCAGGCCGTCATCCCTGCGATGCCGGCGGTCGGCGAGCGTGCGGCCGCCTGACGCTCGGTTTGCCGACAATGTCCGCCGGTCGCGGTCGGCCGCCCACTCATTCAGTTTTCGCTAACCATGGCAACGGCTACCGGGCCATCGGCCCTGCGGGCCGTGCAGACTCCGCTTTATACTTAAGCTCGCCTTTACGGCGGTCGGCCAACGTGGCCGCACGAGGTCGCGGTGGTCTTCTCGAGACGGAAAAAGCTCGTTGCGGCGGTGATCGGCGTCGTGCTGGCAGGCTTGCCAATGGCGGCCTTCAACCTTTGGCTTTACTACTTCATCGAGCAGCAGGGCCGCGAGGAGGTCGACCTGGTGGCCAGGCGCGCGCTTGCGCTCGCCGACGCGCGGGTCGCGCGGGTCGTCGACAGCCTCGGCGAGCTGGCGCGGCGCGGGGTCGAGAGCTGCCGTCCGGCCCATATCGATGCCCTGCGGCAGGCGAATTTCGCAACCACCCCGATCAAGGAGCTGTCCCTCCTCGGCCCGGACGGGCAGACGCTTTGCACCGACCTCGGCATTCCGCTGGGCATGCGCAAGGTGGTCTCCTCGCAGCCGCTCACCGCCGACGGCGGCGTGACGATCGAGGTGATCAGCCTTGCCGATCGCAAGGAGTCCATGATCCGCCTTCGCCGCAACGGTGCCGGCAGCACCGTGGTGGCCGCGCTGATGCCGATGGAGCTGTTCTTCCCGCAAGTCTCCAACCGGGGCGGCCCCTTGAACTCCCATGCCCGGCTGAT
>WNGA01013485.1_pt1 | contig 11386 bp, 13 predicted proteins | sample 5400061 | NCBI WGS metagenome assembly WNGA01 (sample SAMN13153366, study PRJNA577476) | soil metagenome | isolation source: 100 cm soil or saprolite under grassland replicate 2 | place: USA:California | collected 2016-06-15
TTCGTGATCGGCATTCATGTCCGATGCCGTTGCCGCCGAAGAACGGCCCGCACGGAGACCTTCCCTGCTAGTCGGCGGCCGTCCCCATACCCTGGGCACTACCGATGAAACACCGGGCGCCGTGGGCGTGGGAGGTTCCGTTGTTCCAGGTAATGGCAGAACCCCCCACCGGGGTTTGAGCGGTCGTAACCTGGTCGATGTGGACAACAGGAACGAGATCCGTGAGTTCCTGACCTCCAGGCGGGGCAGGATCACGCCGGAGCAGGCCGGTCTGCCCGCCTACGGCGGCCACCGACGCGTCCCCGGTCTGCGCCGAGAGGAAGCCGCGATGCTCGCCGGGGTCAGCGTCGACTACTACACCCGCCTCGAACGGGGAAACCTCAACGGGGTGTCCGACAGCGTGCTGGACGCGCTCGCCCGCGCGCTGCACCTCGACGACGCCGAGCGCGCACACTTGTTCGACCTGGCCCGCGCCGCGAACCGCACACCCTGGACGCGTCGCCGTCCAAGGCAGCATCAGGTCAGGCCGGGTGTGCAGCGCCTCCTCGACGCGACGACCTCCGCGCCGGCGTTCGTGCTCAACAGGCGCCTGGACATCCTGGCCGCCAACCAGCTTGGCTACGCGCTGTACTCGGAGATGTACACCGAACCGGTCCGCCCGGCCAACCACGCCCGCTTCCTGTTCCTGAACCCCCGCGCGACCGACTTCTGGTCCGACTGGGAGCGTGCCGCCAACGACACCGTGGCGCTGCTACGCGCCGAGGCCGGTCGTGATCCCTACGACCGTGGCCTGTCCGACCTGGTCGGTGAGCTGTCCACGCGCAGCGAGGAATTCCGGGTTCGCTGGGCCGCCCACAACGTCCGTTTCCACCACACTGGCGTCAAGCACATTCACCACCCGCACGTCGGGGATCTCACTCTTTCGTGGGAAGTTCTTGACCTCACCGCCGACAGCGAACTGACCATTCTCGCCTACACGGCCGAACCCAATACCGCGTCACACGATGCGCTGAACTTTCTTGCGAGTTGGTCCGCGACTCCCGACCAGGAAGCAACTAACCCGGCGACGGACCAAGCCTGACCCGCGGTGGGCAATGCGTGCAGCGCGCTGAAGTGCTCCTCGCCGACGGTGATCACGACGGCGAGGCCGTGGACGAGGATGTTCCGGGTCCGGCGCATCATGGTGCCCAGGTACTTGAACCACCGCCCAGCGCCGGCGGCCGCGGTGCTGAGTGTGGCACTGGCGGCAGCGGGAGGCCTGCTCCTGGCATGTGGCGGGTCGCGGGCGCCGGCGGCCGGTCCCACCTCGACCCCGTCCCCGAACGCCTCGGCGGTCAACCCGCTGACCGGGCTTGCCGGCCTGCCCACCGGGCCGGTCGTGGGGGTGAAGGTGGACAACACCGCGGCGGCGCGCCCGCAGTGGGGCCTCAACCAGGCCGATGTGGTGTACGTCGAGCAGGTCGAGGGCGGGCTGACCCGGCTGGTCGCGATCTACGCCAGCCACCGGCCGGCACGCACCGGGCCGGTGCGCAGCGTGCGGCGCAGCGACCCGGAGCTGCTCGCCCAGTACGGGCCGATGGCGCTGGCCTTCAGCGGCGGCGCGGCGAACGTGGTGGCGGCGTTCCGGACCTCCACCCTGGTGGACGCCTCACCCGGCGCGCATCCGGGCGCGTACGCCCGCGTCACCTCCCGGCGCGCCCCGTACAACCTGGTGGTGGACGTCGCCAGGCTCAGCGGGCAGGTGAGCGGTGCGGCGGCCGTCCGGGACGTCGGCTTCCGGTGGGCGGAGGCGGACCCCCGGCTGGCGGGCGCCGCTGCGGTCTCGCAGTTCACCGCCGTCGTGGGCAGGACCCGGGTCTCCTTCAGGTGGGATGCCTCCACCGGCCGCTGGCAGCAGACGATCGCCGGCTCGGTGGTCCGCGACGCCGACGGCAGGCCGGTGTCCACATCGGACGTGCTGGTGCAGTTCTGCCGGGTGACCACGGACTTCGGCGACATCGACCAGGCCGGCTCGCCCGCCGCGTACACCCACAGCGTCGGCAGTGGGCGGGCGGTGCTGTTCCGGGACGGGCGCCGGATCGAGGGCACCTGGCAGCGGTCGGGACCCGAGCCGACCCGGTTCCGGGCCGCCTCCGGAGGCGATCTGCTGCTGCGGCCGGGCAGCGTGTGGGTCGTGCTCGCCGCCACCGGCAGCCCGCTCACCTCTGGGTAGTGCCACGGCGGCCTGTGGGTCCGCCGCGGCCAGCCGACCCTGCCGGCACCCGGGGTTAGGTGAGGGATCGGGATCGGCGGCCGTTTCTGACCGCTCAGGCTTCGTCAGATCGTACAGGAATGATGCGTCGCTTCCCTCCAAGAGGAGGATAAGCTGGGTCCTCGGTCGGGTCAGGGCCGTGTAGAGCAACTCCCGACTCATCAGTCTCGACCGGCGCGGGAGCACGACGAGCACGGTCCCGAAGTCGCTGCCCTGCGCCTTGTGCACGGTCAATGCACACGCGAGCTCGAGCGGGCCACCACCACCGGCCGGGAACTGGCTCTTGTAATAGGCAAAGCCCTGGCCGTCCCTGCCGGTGAAGCAGGAGGCTTATTCACGGACATGTTCTGCCTGTGTTGCGGCGTGTCGACGTGCGGTATGCGATACAGACATCGGGTGCCCTTCTGTCTGGGTGGTGTTAGCTTGGTAACTCACCCCCTTCCAGACGGCCAGACGGAAGGTCACCCCCCAACGCGTGACACGCCGCGAAAAACGAAACAATCCCGAAAATGCCGTGTCTCGAGTATTGGCGTACGGCAATGGCTGGCCGGTACCGCTCGCCCCCATGGATTGCCGCCGACTACCCACATCCTATTCATGCTATTCATGACACCCGTGTCGGATGAGGTTCCAGCGGCACGGCACGAAATCGCCGCGTCTCCGACGCTCCGAGGGCGGCCGGATCCCGCCGTCCCGTGCGCGGATCTCCACCGGCGTCACACCAAAAGCGACCTGAGCAGAGCATGATCGTTACGTCACGGTAGGACGCCAACGCCGCTACTCACCGTTCAAGATCGCAAACAGTAAGCGATCATGACGTTGCCCTGGGTGCGGGCCCTATGAAACTCGCTCAATCTCGATCGCCAACACGCCCAACGCTTCCTTCTCCGGCGGGTAAATGTCGCGGATGGCACGGAGCAGGTCCTGCCTGGACTCACCGAGTTCTCCGCCGATAGCACGCATATCTTCGTGGTCTAACATCTCCTCGAATGACGAGTAGGTACGTACCTCTCTGACTCGGGTGAGGCAGGTGTCGTCACCGGAACGAAAGAGAATCTCCCAGCCTGACTGGATTTTTTTCATGTTCTCGTAGGCCACACGCACCTCGATCGTCTTGGTGCCATCTGCCAGGAGCTGGAAGTATGGCTTCTTGAGGTTCATGTCCTTGTGCTGGGCGGGCTCGCTCATCTCTGCCCTTCAGTCAGCTCGCGGTACTGCTCGTTGAAGGCGTTGGTTTCGGGCCAACGCGGGTAATGGCGCATCAATGCGGCGTTGAGGTCGCCAGCCCGACCTCGCACCGAATCGACGAGCCGGGGTGAGTTCAAAGCCAGACGGCCTTGCGCAATTGCTTCGTCTGGCGAACCCAACTCGGCCAAGGCGATGCCGAAATCGAGGTGGGCAATCGCTTCTCGGCTCGGCGAGCGCGAGGCCGCTGGTGCCTGCTCGTGAATTAACAGCGCTTCCTGGGCGTGACGCTTGGCAGCGTGGAAGTCGCCCAACCACAGATATGAAGAGGCGGGGTAAGCCGTCAGGGCATACTCGGCGAGTGTGCCAGTGTCTACGGCAAAGCGGGCCGGAGGATTGACCGGAAGCCGATCGTACAGGTCCTTGGCTTCCGCAAAGAAGCTGTCGCACTCGTCACTACGCCCGAGCTTGGCGTAGGCGCGGGCCGCTTGGGCGCGAAGACGCACCGCCAAAGGGTGGGCGCTCGGCGCCTTCTGGATACCTCTGTGTGCCGCAAGCACGGCACGCTCGGGCCGATGGGCATATATGGCAATCGAGGCCATAGCGTCGCTCGCCCAAGCGCACAGCTCATCGTGGCCAGCCTGATCGGCGTGCTCATAACAATCAATTGCGTAGGCTTCGGCGACAAACGGCTGCCCGAGGTCATGAGACAGCCAGGCCAACATCTCCGATAGCCAGCCAGCGTAGACGTAAAGCTGCTGGGCTTCTTTGAGCGTGTGGCGTCCTTCAATCAATTCCTGGACATACGTCCGATAGGCACGAGCCGCAACAAACTGCTCAGCAGGCAACGCCTGAGAATATGACCGATCGAGGGCTGTGACGACTGCCTCAAGCTGATCGAATGTGCCGCGCCCGACGTCTGTCATACCCGCACGCCGCGTAAACTCCAAGGCCTCAGCGGGCGCAGTATCCAACATGTGGGCGACCAATTCCGGGGCTGCTGTTGCCGACAACAGCCCTAGCTTGAGGACGTCGCGGCGTTTCGTCGAATCCCCTTCACTGGCTACCAGCGCATCTTGATGCGACAGGGCGTCTAGACCGTTGTCATGTACCGTCGCCGTACCAAGCGTCCCGTCCGCCCCCAGCCAGGCGCTCAGCTTGGCGGCGCGCGCCGCACGTTGGACGGCTGCCGCCTCCTCGTGCCGGCGGCGCACCAGCTCGGCAACCTCATCGTACTGTGCTGCGAGGCTGCCTTCGGTGTCCAGGGCGGCGTCGCAGCGCTGCCAGAAGTCGCGAGGCACGTTCTGCCGGCCGACCTCGACGTTGGCCAAGGTGCTGCGTGAGTACGTGGCCAGCGGTGCGAAGGTCTCTTGGCTGAAGCCAGCAGCCTTGCGAAGCGCAGCGAGCTGCCGGCCAAGGGCTGTGCGTGCGGCGGCTACGGCATCGGCCTGCGTCACCCGGTGACCTCCCGTCTGCGGACAGTGCATGGATTGTCGCACGGCGTTGTCGGCGGTGTGCGACAGCGGTTAGCAGGTAGAGGGTGGTGACTGCCCGAGCAACGGTGCCGACCTCAGGAGCCTTGGCCATGACCCGGACTTCGACGAATATGCCGGAACGTCAACGCCTCCGCCTCCTGGCCCAGCGCTACCACATCCGTGCTGACACCACGCTCCGGCCGGTTGCTGACGTGGTGTACGACCTCCGCTCCCGGCACGGCCTCCAGCTCAGCATGGGCCAGGTCATCGACCTGTTGAGCCGGAAGGCAGCCCGGTGATCGCCGCTACCGATGCCGGCCTGCATCCCGTGGACAACCTGAACGCTGAGCTGGCGCACCTGGCCCAACTCGCCACGGTGGTGCTGAATGAGCACACCAACGACCAGGGGTTGTGCGCGGTGTGCGCGGGCGTGGCCTTCCCGTGCGAGCTGGCGGTGACAGCCGAACACAATGCCGCCTTGCTGTAGCGGCACCTGAGACGGCAGCACCGGGAACGGTGAGCGCTGCGGGGGCAGACCTCGCTCCGGTAAGTCCTCCGCCATATGCCCGTTTCCGGTGCTGTCTTCCAAAGACTGGAGGGTGTTCCGCTTGCCGCGACTCACGTTAGGGGAAGGCGTGGGAAACGAGGGCCGGAACATCCTCCTTGAAGAAGTCCCGTGGCTGGATGGTCTCCACAAGCGGCTGGCCGCCGGGGGTCACGGGACCGGCGGTCCGGTGACTTGGTGGGCTCCCTCCGGATGAGGACACGAGTTGCGGCTTGCTGAATATGAGGAGCGGTCAGTCAGGAGAGATCAAGGCTCCCCCGAGAGAGGCTAGGCTACGCACCGCTCCTTGCCTCTGACCACGACAGCTAGGAGAGGAATCCGCTGTGAGCGCGCCCCGGGTTTTCGGCTATGTGCGGGTTGGTAGTGCACACAAGGCACGGGTGGAACGCTGGCGGGGGCGGATTGCCGACTACTGCCAGCAAGAAGGGCTGGCGCTGGAGTTGATGTTTGCTGACTTGGCCGTCAGCGATACCGAGCTGGTGCGGCCTGGGTGGACGGCGCTGCTGGATGTGTTGGGACAGACCGGCGGACAGGTGGTGGTGCCGACGGAGGATCACCTGTCGCGCGACCCGGTACTTCGGGCTGACTTACGTGCACAACTGGCAGCGGCCGGGGCGATGGCCTTGGTGATGCCGGCCCGTGGCCGCAGCACCGAACCGGGAACCACCAACGAGCACCGACGGAGCTGAACCAATGGTGACTGCACCGTTTCCCTGTTCGCGGTGCGGCGAGTTCACTTGCCACTGCCCTAGCACCGCGCCGCCGAAGCCTCTGGCGGAGCCGAAGGAGCCGGGCACGTGAGCGCTGAGACGGCCGCGGTGCCGCCGCTGCCCTCGGATGCGCCCGATCTTGCGGACGCCACACGAGACGAGCTTGCTGCCCACCTTCGAGCACGGTATGAGACAGGGGTCAGCATTCGGGGACTCGCCGCAGCGTATGGCGGGTCGTATGGGCTGATTCACAAGCTGCTATTCTCTTCGCCGCTCGCCATCCCGACCGCTGCCGCAGCCTGCTGGCGATCGGCGCTCCGGTTCACCGGCTCAGCGCCAAAGACCGGCGGCGGACCGCGCTGCTCGCTTCGGTCTACCGCACCCTCGGACCGGTGCGGCCCCTGGTCCACGCGCTCGTCGACGCGCTGCTCGGACCCGGCACCCGCGCCACCGACCCCGAGGGTGCGGCACTCGTGGCCGACGCGTTCCGCCGGGCCGACCGCCGCGGCATGTACGCGGCCATCCGATGCCTCAGCCTCCACCGACCGGACCTCACGGCCGTGCTGGACACGATCGACACGCCGACGCTGCTCACCACGGGCAACAACGACCCGATGTGGACCACGACGGACGCCCGCGCGGCAGCCGCCCACCTCCCCCACGGCGGGCTGGTCATTCTCCCCGCCGCCGGCCACATCGGCCCGCTCCTGCACGCCGCCCCTCTGGCCGAGCTCGTCACCGCCTTCTGGCTCGATCCGAACGGTACGGTCGTGCGCCGCGCAGGCGCCACCACATCGGGGCCGGCCGCGACCTGACCGCGATCGACCGCAGCGGCCCCGCCAGCAGCGACGACGGCTACCCGCCGAAGGCGGTCCGGTGATCGGCGGCGAACTGGTCGAACGTCCGCGGGGGCCGACCGGTCAACCTGGCCACCTCGTCAGTGACCGTCGCCCCGTCGCCGGCCGCCAACAGGGTGTTGCCCACAACCAAGGCGTCGACCAGCCAGCCGGGCAGGCCGGCGCCGGCCAGCGCCTGCCCGAAGGCATCAGGCGGCAGGTTCACGTAGCGGACCTGGCGTCCGATGGCGGCCGACAGCCGTTCGGCCACCTCCGCCGCCGACAGGGACTCAGGCCCGGTCAGCGTGTAGCTGGTGCCCTGGTGCCCAGGGCTGGTCAGCACCCGTGCGGCCACCGCCGCGATGTCGCGGGCGTCGATGTAGCCGACCCGGCCCTCCCCGGTCATGCCGTACAGCACACCCTGCTCGGCCACGGGCTGCGCCGACATGAGGAAGTTCTGCATGAAGTAGCCGGGCCGCAGCAGGGTGTGCGCCAGACCCGATTGGGCCAGGTACTGCTCGATCTGCGCGTGCCAGCGGCCAAACACCACCGGGGCGTGCGGGTCCGCCCCCGGCGCCGACAGCTTGACCACGTGAGCGACGCCGGCCCGCCTGGCCGCGTCGATCACGTGTTGTTCCTGCTCGGGCTGGCGGGGACTTGGCGGCGACAGCAGGAACAGGTGGTCGCAGCCGGCCATGGCGGCATCCAGCGTGTCGGTCTGCTCGAAGTCGCCAAGGGCGGTTTCAAGGCCCAGGCGCTGGATCGGGGCGGCCTTGTCCGGCGAGTGGATCAGGGCCCGAGCGGGCGTGCCACCTTCGGCGAGCAGCCGCACCAGCTGCGAGCCGACGTGGCCGGTGGCACCGGCTACCAGGATCACGGCTTGCCCCCTCCGGTCAGCCGGTCGCCGCAGCATCCACCCAGCGTGCCGGTCCCGCCCGCCACCAGGATCATGACCTCACCCCGGTCGTGTCCGCGCCGGCGGCGGTGGCGCCCACCACCCGCTCGGTGAAGGCGTTGACGTCGCCGCTGGCCTCCTCGACCGGCTCCAGATAGAACCGCACCGAGGTGATGGCGGCGTCGGTGACGCCGAAGATCGCCACCCCCCGCATCAGGTGGGCGGCCCCGTCGCGTCGGGTGCCGGAGATGTCCCACTCGGTCCAGACCGTGTCGTCGTCCACGGCGATGCGCGGCAGCCGCGCCCGCAGATCGGGCACGCCCGCGAAGATCTGGCTCCAGTTGCGGCGGACCTGCTGGTTTCCGCGAAAGCCCCGATGGGGATGGGCCGGCCACTCGTTGACATAGTCGTCGGCGAACAACGCCACCATCGCCTCCAGATCGTGGGCGTTGATCGCCTCCAGCAGCCGCTCCACCACCGCCGCCGGGCCCTGGCCCGCTCGGTCCATGACAACCTCCCCCGTATCTGTTACATTTGACTGTAACTGATACAGGAGTATGGAACGAATCATTGGCCAACGTCAACCCCAAGCGCCGCTACAACTCCAGCGGCCGCCAGGCCCAGGCCCGCCGCAACCGGCAGGCCATCCTGGACGCCGCCCAGCGGCAGTTCCTGGAGGGCGGGTACGCCGCCACCACGATCGCCGCGATCGCCGCGGAGGCCGGCGTGTCGGTGGAGACCATCTACAAGGCCTTCGGCGGCAAGCCGGGTCTGGTCGGCGCCATCTACGAACGCGGCCTGACCGGCCGGGAGCCGGTGCCGGCCTTCGAGCGCGCCGACGCGATGCGGGAACGCGAGACCGACCCGAGGACGATCATGCGCAACTGGGGCGCCCTGACCAGCGAGGTCTCCTCGGCCGTGTCACCGATCGTGCGGCTGGTCCGCCTCGCCGCAGCCAGCGACCCCGACATGGCGGCGCTGCTGAACGCCAGCAACGACAACCGCGAGGAACGCGCCCGGCACCACGCCCGCTTCCTGAAGCAGCGCGGCTACCTGCGCGAGGGCGTCACCCTGGCCGAGGCGACCGACCTCCTATGGACCTGCACCTCCGACGAGCTCTACGACCTGCTCGTCGGGCAGCGCGGCTGGTCCCTGCCGCGGTTCGCACGGTTCCTCGCCGACTTCATGATCGCCGCACTCCTGCCCCCGGCCGAATGAGCGATGCGGGGGGCGACCGCCGTCGCCGGTGCCGCGACCCGGCTCCGCAACCGACGGCGCGATCCCACCGGTCGTGATCGTCGCCGCGGAACGACGCCAGGAGGCGGCGAAACTCGGCGATGATCACCGCGTTGGACGGCCGGCGGCGCTCGCCGCAGGACCCAGGGCAACGGCGCAGGCGGGCGGAAGACAGGACTACGCGCGGCCGGCGCGGCGCCATTCGAGGGGGGTCACCCCGTGCCCGCGCTTGAAGGTCCTGATGAAGTAGCTGACATCGCGGTAGCCGATCCGGGTGCCGACGGCCTCCACGGTGAGGTCGGTCCCGGCCAGCAGGCGACGCGCCTCGGTCATGCGCCGTTCCGCGATCCACTGCTGCACGGTGCGTCCGGTCTTGCGGCCCACCACGGTGGTGAGGTGGCCGGGTGACAGGCCCGATGCCGCCGCGACGTGCTGGAGCGAGATGGGCTGGTGGTAGCGCGCTTCGATGAAGTCGAAGACGGTGGCGAGCAGCGGCTCGTCCTTCAGCTTCAGGTCGCTCGCCACGTCCGCGGCGAGCCGGGACACGCTGACCAGCAGCAGCGTCAGGTGCGCCAGGACCGCTTCGTTGTAGCCGTCGCGCCGCTCGCGCAGTTCCCCCTCGAGCAGTGCGAAGCGCTCGGACCAGCCGGCCCGGTCAGCGGGCGGCACGTGCAGCCGCTGGGCGCCCCCGGCCGCGCCTCCGACGAACGGGAACAGCAACGGGTGAGCGCGCCAGGACTGGAACGCCGCGGTGGTGCGGGGCTCGAGCACGTCGAGCGGGAAGAACACCGCCCAGGCCGCGGCCGTCTGGTGGCCGGTCGTCTCGCCGGCCGCGACCACTTCGCCGGGTGCGATCACGAACGCGTCTCCGGCGACGACCGGCCACTCGCGGTCGTTGACCCGCAGCGAGCCACCGCCCACCTCGATGTAGGCGAGCACGAGGAAGTCGTGCGCGTGCGCGTGGGGGGGCGGCAGCCCACCGGCCGGCAGTGTCGCGCCCGGGAACCGCACGACGCTCACCGGCGGCAGCCCGGGCAGCCGCCGGTAGGTGTAGAGCGGCGCGCCGCCGGACAACCGGCCCGCCTCCCTGGTCGGGCCGCCTGCGGCCCCCGGAACCAAAGATAGTTCCACGACGGCCGAAGATACTCTCTTGTAGCTGCGCCGGGAGCCGCCAAGACTGAACGCATACCGGAACATCGTCCGACCGGTGTTGTACTGGATCGAGTGAACAAGACCCGGAAAGAGGCACCGAACCATGGCTGAGCCGACCAGGCGGGTCCCCCCGACACCCGAGGAGGGCACCGCAACCGCCGCACCGGGCCGGAGCTACCTGCCCGCCATGGGCCGCGACTGGCTGTTGCCGCTGTACGACCCGTTCACCCGAGCGTTGGGCGTCCGCACCGCCCACCGCCGCCTCATCGAGCAGGCCGACCCCCGCCCCGGTTACCGGGTGCTCGAGATCGGCTGCGGCACCGGCAACCTGCTGCTCCTCCTCAAGCGCCTGCACCCCGACGCGGTCGGCACCGGGCTCGACCCCGACCCCAGGGCCCTGGCCCGCGCCGGGCGGAAGGCCCGCCGCGCTGACCTGACGGTTCGGCTGGACCGCGGGTTCGCGAGTGAACTGCCCTACCCGGACGCCAGCTTCGACCGGGTCGTGTCCGCGTTCATGTTCCACCACCTCGAGCCCGCCGACAGGCTCGCCGCCCTTCGCGAGGTCCGGCGGGTCCTGGCACCCGGCGGATCGCTGCACCTGCTCGACTTCGGCGGGGCCAGTGAGGGCTCCGAGGGGCTCCTGGCCCGGCTGGCGCACCGGAGCCACCGCCTGCAGGACAACTTCGGCGACCGCATTCCCACCCTCATGCGCGAAGCCGGCCTGGTCGATCCGGCCGAAGCCGGCCACCGCGTCGCGCTGTTCGGCCGGTACACCTACTGGCGCGCAAACCGCTGACCGCCAGGCGCCGGCCAGGCGCTGGCCAGGCGGCACGAGGCCGTTCACCACCCCGGTCCGGAGCGGGCCGAGGTGGTGAACGGCGCGGCGGCTCCTCCCGGTCACCGGGCCTGGTTGCGACCCGCCGGACCACCCGCCGGACCTCCCCGGCTACGGGGACCGCGGGAGCGGGCACGCGGCCGGTCATCGCGGATTTCTGCCCTCCGCCTCTCCCGCCTCGGGACCTACGGCCTCCTCCGTACCGACCGGTAACCGACGAGCGTGAAGGGCAGGTGATGACGCGGA
>WNGA01015197.1_pt1 | contig 11386 bp, 8 predicted proteins | sample 5400061 | NCBI WGS metagenome assembly WNGA01 (sample SAMN13153366, study PRJNA577476) | soil metagenome | isolation source: 100 cm soil or saprolite under grassland replicate 2 | place: USA:California | collected 2016-06-15
ATTTCAGCAGCTGCTTCGCGATCGTGTTCAGCTGCATGTTGCTCGTCCCCTCGTAGATCGTCCCGATCTTCGCGTCCCGGTAGAACTTCTCCACCGGATACTCCTTGGTATACCCGTAGCCGCCGAACAGCTCCACCGCGAGCGACGTCACCCGCTCGGCCACCTGCGACGAGAACAGCTTCGCCATCGCCGCCTGCATCGTGTACGGCTCGCCCGCGTCCTCGAGCCGCGCCGCGTTGTACACCATCAGCCGCGCCGCCTCGAGCTCCGTCGCCGCCTGGGCGAGCTGGAACTGGACCGCCTGGAATTCGGCGATCGGATGCCCGAACTGCTTGCGCTCCCGCACGTACCTGAGCGCCGCGCCGAGCGCGCCGCGCGCCACGCCGATCATCTGCGCCCCGATCCCGATCCGCCCGGTGTTCAACGTCTCGATCGCCACCTTGTAGCCCTGGCCCGCCTCGCCCACCACGTTCGCGGCCGGCACCTCGCACTGATCGAGAACCAGCTCGCAGGTGCTCGACGCGCGGATGCCGAGCTTGTCCTCCTTCTTGCCGACCGAGAAGCCCTTGAAGCCGCGCTCCACCGCGAACGCCGTGATGCCCTTGTAACCTCGCGCGAAGTCGGCGTTCGCGAAGATCACGAACAGGCTGGCTTCCGCGCCGTTCGTGATCCAGAGCTTGCGTCCCTCCAGGATCCAAGTGTCGCCCCGGCGGGTGGCCCTGGTCTGGAGCCCGAACGCATCGGACCCCGACTCCGGCTCGGAGAGCGCGTAGGCGCCGAGCAGGTCGGCGGCGAGGCGGGGGAGATAGCGGTGCCGCAGGTCGTCGCTCGCCCACTTGAGCAGCAGGTTGTTGACGAGCGTGTTCTGCACGTCCACGAAGATCGCGACCGACGCGTCCACGGCGGAGAGCTCCTCGACCGCGAGGACGGTCATGAGCAGACTCCCGCCCGCGCCGCCGTGCCGCTCCGGGGTCTCGATCCCCATGAGGCCGAGCTCGAAGCACTTGCGGAGCAGCTCGGGGTCGATCGCCGCCGCCCGTTCCATCGCGCCAACGCGGGGGCGCACGTCGCGCTCCGCGAAGTCGCGCACGGTGTCGCGGAACAGCTCCTCTTCCTCGGAGAGCTTGGTGAGGGGAGGCGTCGTGGTCAGCTCGGGCATCGTCGGCCAATCTAGCTCATCGATCCTTGAGCCGCCGCACGAACTTCAGCCCCGACCAGGACGCTTTCTTGGGCCAAGAGATCCACAGCATGCCGGCCGGCGCCAGCGCGCGCGCCAGCGCGCCGAACCGGCGCTCCAGGTCCTGCTTCTCCTTCGTGAAGAACTGGACGAAGTCGAGGCGGCCGGCCGCCTTCGGCTTACGATGGACCCGCGGCAGCTTGCCGAGCGCGCTCGTGTAGCCGCGCGGCGCGCCGAGGATGGCGATGGTCGAGCCCGATTTGATCCCGAGCTTCTGCACCAGGGGCTTCCCGGAGTACCCAGCCACCTCTACCGCCCTCTACCGCCCATTACCGCCTGCGACCCGTCCGGTCCCACCGCCAGCCCCACCGGCCGGTGCTGCGGGCCGGCGCCGTCCTCGTGCCAGAAGCCGTCCGCGAACGTCTCGTACGCGCCCCCGCCCGCCGGCGCGCCGTCCTTGAACGGCACGAACACGACGCGGAAGCCCGCTTGCGGCAGCGGTGCGCGGTTCCACGAGCCGTGGAACGCGATGAATGCCCCGCCGGCGTAGCGTGCCGGGAACTGCGTGCCGGCGTAGAACGCCAGGCCGTCGGGCGCCCAGTGCGCCGGGAACGCGACCGCAGGTTCTTCCTTCCGGGCGCACACCCCGGCTTGCTTGCCGTCCCCACCGTACTCGGGAGCGAGCACGAGGTGCCCGAGCGCGCCGTCGTGGTAGCAGTACGTGGTAGCAGTACGGCCAGCCGAAGTCGTCGCCCTCGTTCACCCGCAGCAGCTCCTCCGACGGCCGCTCGGCGCTCTGCTCGAGCGTGAAGAGCTTGGGCCAGTTCTGGCCGAGCTGATCGCGGCCGTGCTGCGTAGCCCAGAGCTGGCCGTCGGGTGCGAAGGCGAGCCCCACGGCGTTGCGGATCCCGGTCGCGTACCGGCCGCCGGCTCCCGTCTGGTTCGTCTTGTCGGCGTCGAACCGCCAGATCCCCGAGCGGTACGCGAGCTCCGGACAGGGGTCCCGGCCGGGCGACTCGAGCATCCGGTCCGCGACCTGGCACGAGTTGGACGCCGACCCGAAGTTCACGAACAGCGTCCGGCCGTCGGGCGAGAGCGCGAGGCTCTTCGCCGTGTGGTTGCCGTCGCTCGGCAGGTCGCGCGCCACGACCTGCGGCTCACCGAGCGGGGTGAGCTGGCCGCCGCGCATCGCGTAGCGCAGCACGGTCGACCGCGTGGCGAAGTACAGCACGCCCTTGCCGAGCGCGATCCCCGTGCCGCCTGCCGTCGCGAAGTGCACCACGACGTCCGCCTTGCCGTCGCCCGTCGTGTCCCGCAGCGCCAGCACGCCGGGCGGCCCGCCGCGCCGGGTCTCGAGGGCGACGAACAGGTCGCCGTTCGGGGCCACGGCGAGGTGGCGTGGGGCGCCGACCTGGTCGGCGACGACGACGGCGCAGAAGCCGGCGGGGAGCGTGAGGCCGGCGTTGTCGGGGTCGCAGGCGGGTAGACGGGGAGGCGGATAGGCGGATAGGAGCGCCGCCACGAGAGCGAGCGCCGCAGGTGTTTTCCAGCTCACGCCCGTTTCTCTCCCTTGTCCGGCGCCGCCAGCATCTCCCGGATCCCGCCAAGCGACGCGAGCACCCCCGTCGCCTCGTAGGGCAGGTAGATGACCTTGTTGCTCTGCGGGCTCGTCACCATCTCTTTCAGCGCCTCGATGTAGCGGATGGCGATCAGGTAGCGCGCGGGGTCGCCGCCCGTGCCCTTGATCGCGGCCGTGATGCGCTCGATCGCCTGCGCCTCCGCCTCCGCCACCTTGAGCCGTGCGTTGGCCTCGGCTTCCGCCGCGAGGATGCGCGCCTGCTTCTGCCCCTCGGCCTGGTTGATCTCCGACTGCCGGATACCTTCGGCTTGGAGGATGCGCGACTGCTTCTCCGCCTCGGCGGTGAGGATCGCGGCCCGCCGGTCCCGCTCGGCGCGCATCTGCTTCTCCATCGCGTCGCGGATGTCGCGCGGCGGGTTGATGTCCTTCAGCTCGACCCGGCTCACCTTGGCGCCCCACTTGTGCGTCGCCTCGTCCAAAATCTCGCGCAGCTTCGCGTTGATGGTGTCGCGCGACGAGAGCACGTGGTCCAGCTCCATCTCGCCGATCACGTTGCGCAGCGTCGTCTGCGTCAGCTTCTCGATCGCGTCCGGCAGGTTCGCGATCTCGTAGGTCGCGCGGACGGGGTCCGTGATCTGGGAGTAGATCAGCGCGTCGATTTCGACCACCACGTTGTCCTTGGTGATCACGTTCTGGCGCGGGAACACGTACACGGTCTCGCGCAGGTCGATCTTGTCGGTGCGGAAGTGGCGCGCGAACGAGTCCCCCGTCGGCGTGACGATGACCTGGTGCCAGTCGATCGCCCGCGGCCGGTCGATGATCGGGATGATGAGGTTGATCCCGGAGGACAGGGTGCGGTGGTACTTGCCGAGCCGCTCGATGATCATCGTCTGCGCCTGCTGGACGATGCGGATCCCCCGCGCCACGATCGAGATCGCGAACAGTGCGATCGCCGCCGGGACGATGATCCCGCCGATGTTGTCCATTCACATCTCCTTGTCCACGTACAGCGTCGCGCCCTCTACGCGCACCACCATCACCCGTGTCCCCGGCTCGAGCGCCGAGTCCATGATCGAGGCGGCACGCCAATCCTCGCCCTCGACCCGCACCCGGCCCTTCCCGGTCTCGGGATCGATGCGCTCGGAGACGATCCCCATCCTCCCCGCGAGGGCGTCGACGTTCGTCTTGATCTCGGTCCCGACGGGGTGGAGGTGCCTGAGCAGGAATGGCCGGATCCCGACGAGCGACAACAGCGTGCCCGCGGCGAAGGTGAGCGCCGGCACCAGCGCCCCCGGGACCACCAACGAGGCGAGCCCCGCTGCGAGGCAGCCTACCGCGACCGACAGCAGCCAGAACCCCGGCGCGACCATCTCCGCCACGAAGAGCAGCAGCGCGGCGACGAGCCAGACTTGCCATTCGTGCACGGATGGAACTTAGCGCGCGATTGCGCAGCTGGTAATGCGACGGAAGGACGGAAGGGCGGAAGGGGGATGCGCCGCTAATCTGCCGGCGCCGCCTCGGCTTTCGGAGCCGAGCCGGCGTGGACGAGCGCCACCCGTCCCAGCCGCCGCTGCAGGGCGTCGAGGTAGGTGTAAATGACGGGCGTCACGTACAACGTGATGAACTGCGAGAAGGCGAGCCCGCCTACGACGGCGATGCCGAGCGGCCGCCGGGATTCGGAGCCTGCGCCGACGCCCAGCGCGATCGGGAGGGTGCCCATCAGCGCCGCCATCGTCGTCATCATGATCGGCCGGAAGCGGATGCGGCAGGCCTCGAGGATCGCGTCGCGCGCCGTCTTGCCCTCCGTGCGCTGCGCCTCGATCGCGAAGTCGATCATCATGATGCCGTTCTTCTTCACGAGGCCGACGAGCATGATCACTCCCACGAACGCGTAGACGGTGAGGTCGACGTGGAAGAGCAGCAGGGTCAGGAGGGAACCGAACCCCGCGAACGGCAGCGCCGACAGAATGGTGAGGGGGTGAATGAAGCTCTCGTACAGGATACCGAGCACCAGGTAGATCACGAGCACGGCGAGGACCAGGAGGAACACCAACCCGGCCTGGCTCGACTGGAACGCCTGCGCCGTGCCCGCGAAGCTCGTCGTGATGGTCGAGGGCAACGTCTGCCGGGCGACGCGCTGCACCCGGGCGACCGCCGTGCCGAGCGACACGCCGGGCTTCAGGTCGAAGGAGATCGTGACCGCCGGCAGCTGCCCCGCGTGGTTGACGGTGAGCGGGCCGACGCTCGAGCCGAGCGTGGCGAGGGAGGCGAGCGGCACCAGACTCCCGCTGTTCGAGCGGATGTAGAGCAGGCTGAGGGCGGACAGATCCCGTTGGTAGTCGGGAAGCAGCTCCATCTCCACCCAGTACTGGTTCGTCGGCGTGTAGATCGTGGACACCTGGCCCGAGCCGTACGCGTTGTACAGCGCCCGCTCCACCTGCTCCGCCGTCACGCCCAGCGCGGCGGCGCGGTCGCGGTTGATCTGCACCGTCGCTTGCGGGTTCGAGATCTGCAGGTCGCTCGTCACGTTCACGAGGTCCGGCAGGTCGCGCAGCTTCGCTTCGAGCTGCTTCGCCCCGTCGTACAGCGCGGGCATGTCGGGACTCTGCAGGGTGAACTGGTAGAGGCTCTTCGTCAGCTGTCCGCCGATGCGGATGGGGGGCGGGTTCTGCAGAAACACGCGGATCCCCGGCACGGTGGCGAGCTTGGGGCTGAGCTCCTGGATCACCCCGTCGGCGCTCAAGGTGCGCTGCTTGCGGGGCTTCAGGTGCATGAAGATCCGCCCCTGGTTCATGGCGCCCCCGCCGATGAACGACATGAAGTCCTGCACGTTCGGATCCTGGGCGACGATCCCCATGATCTGGAGCTGATGGTTCTTCATCTCCTCGAACGAGGTGCCCTGGACGGTCTCCGTGATGCCGAAGACCTGGGCGTTGTCCTCGCTGGGCAGGAAGCCCTTCGGCACCACGACGAACAACGCCACGGTGCCGAGCAGGATCGCCGCCGAGACGGCGAGGGCGAGCGGGCGCCGGTCCATCACCCAGGCGAGCGTGTCCGCGTACCATCCGAGCGCGCGCTCGTACACGCGCTCCGACGCCGCGTACAGCCGCCCGTGGCGCCGCTCGCCGGGCGGCCGCAGGAAGCGGCTGCACAGCATCGGCGTGAGGGTGAGCGAGACGAACCCGGAGACGAGGATGGCGCAGCCGATGGTCACGGCGAACTCGTGGAACAGCCGTCCCACGATCCCGCCCATGAAGAGCACGGGGATGAACACCGCGGCGAGCGACAGCGTCATCGACAGGATGGTGAACCCGACCTCCCGCGATCCCGCGAACGCCGCCTCGCGCACGCCTTTCCCCAGCTCCATATGGCGCACGATGTTCTCGAGCATCACGATGGCATCGTCCACCACGAAGCCGACGGAGAGCGTCAGCGCCATCATCGAGAGGTTGTCGAGACTGTACCCCAGGAGCGCCATCGCCGCGAACGTCCCGACGATCGAAAGCGGCAGCGCGAGGCTCGGAATGACGGTGGCGGAGAAGTTCCGCAGAAACAGGAAGATCACCAGCACGACGAGGCAGAGCGTGAGGAACAGCGTGCCCTTCACGTCCGCGAGCGACTGGCGGATCGAGACGGAGCGGTCGTAGAGGTTGTGGACCTCCACCGAGGCCGGGAGCTGCGCCTGGAGGCTCCCCATCAGGGCACGCACGCCGTCCGCCACGGCTACCGTATTGGTGCCCGGCTGGCGCTGCACGGCGAGCACGATGGCGCGCGTGCCGTTGAACCAGCCCGCGGTCTTGTTGTCCTGCACGTCGTCGAGCACCTGGCCGATGTCCGCGAGCCGCACCGGCGCCCCGTTGCGGTACGCCACGATCAGCGGCCGGAACGCCGCGGCGTCCTGGAGCTGGCCGTTCGCCTGCACGGTGTAGGCACGATGCGGCCCCCACAGGATGCCCGTGGGCAGATTCACGTTCCCCGCCGCCACCGCCGCCGCCACCTCGTCGATGCCGAGACCGCGCGTGGTGAGCGCCTTCGGGTCGAGCTGGATGCGCACCGCGTACTTCTGGGGCCCGTACACCAGTACCTGCGCCACGCCCTGGACCATCGAGATGCGCTGCGCCATGAACGTCTCGCCGTACTCGTCGAGCTGTGAGAGCGGCAACGTCTTGGTGGTGAGCGCGTAGTAGAGGATCGGCGAGTCTGCCGGATTCACCTTCTGATACGACGGCGGGATGATCCCCTGCGGCAGCTGCCGCAGCGTCTTCGAGATCGCCGCCTGCACGTCCTGCGCGGCCGCGTCGATGTCGCGCTCGAGGCTGAATTGCAGCGTGATGTTGGTGCCGCCGAGGCTCGAGGTGGACGTCATCTGGTCGAGCCCGGCGATGGTGGAGAACTGCTTCTCGAGCGGGGTGGCGACGGCGGCGGCCATCGTCTCGGGGCTCGCCCCGGGGAGGCTCGCGCTTACGTTGATCGTGGGGAAGTCCACGTTCGGCAGGTCGCTCACCGGGAGCCGGCGGTAGGCCATCAGCCCGAACACGAGGATCCCCGCCATGACCAGCGTCGTCATGACGGGCCGCCGGATGAACAGCTCGGAGATACTCATCGGTCGGCTTCCACCTCGCGGGCGGGCTCCGCCACGCCCTTCACTTCCACCGGGGCGCCGTTCACCAGCCGCAACTGCCCGTCTGTCACCACCTCGTCTCCCGGCCGCACGCCCGCCCCCTCGCCGGCTTGTGCGATGACGGTGTAGGCGTCGGCGGTGCGCTCCACGGTCACGGGCTGAGAGCGCGCCGTGCCGTCCTGATTGAGCACGAAGAGATAGGTGCCCTGCTGCCCCGTCATCACGGCCTGCGTCGGGACGACGAGGGCCTTGTCCTCGATGTAGAGCTGCAGCCGCACGTTGAGGAACTCGCCCGGCCACAGGACGTTGTCCCGGTTCGGGAACTCCCCCTTGAGCAGCACCGTACCCGTGGCCGTATCCACGGCGTTGTCCACGAAGTTCAGCACGCCCTCGGTGAACACGGTGTCCGTCTTCGCGGGGCTCACGAGCACCGGCAGCCGGTTCTTGCGGTAACGCTGGATGTCGGGGAGGTGCTGCTCCGGGACGGCGAAGCGGACCAGGATCGGCCGGATCTGGTTGATGACCACGAGCGGCTCCGCGTCGTTGGCGCGCACCAGGTTCCCCTCGCGTACGAGCAGCCGCCCGGTGCGGCCGGCGATCGGCGCCCGGATCGTCGCCCAATCGAAGTTGAGCCGCGCGTTGGCGACCGCGGCGGAGTCGGCCCGCACGGCCGCCTGGAGCGCCTCGGCGGCGGCCCGCTTGGCGTCGTAGTCCGACTGCGTCACGTAGTCCTGCTTGACGAGCGCCGCATAGCGCTGCGCGTCGAGCACGGCGCTCTGCGCCTGCGCCTGATCGCGGGCGAGCATCGCCAGCGCCTGGTCGAGCGCCGCCTGGAACGGCCGCGGGTCGATCTGGAACAGCACCTGGCCGGCCGCGACCTCGTCGCCCTCGTGGAAGGCGACGCGGATGAGCACGCCGGTCACCTGCGACTGGACGGCCACGGTCTGCCGCGGCTCGACGGTGCCCGTGCCGACGATCTCGTACGGCACCGCGCGCAGCTCGGCCCGGGCCACGGTCACGGGCACGCGGGACGGGCCCCCCGCGCCTTTGCGGGAGCAGCCGAGGGGAAGGAGCAGGCACAGCGCCGCGGCGGCGGCGATCGTCTTCATCACTATTTGTTCGTCCCGGTCGTGTCGGTTTGGAGGCGGAGCGGGCTCTTCCCGTCGAGGCCGAGGATGCCGGCATCGTGCGCCAGCTGCGCGAGGGCAATGTACCACGAGAAGCGCGCCTGGATCGCCTGCGCGCGCGCGCTCGCCAGCGCGGCCTGCGCCGTGAGGAGATCAAGCAGGCTGCCGGCCCCGGCCTTGTAGCGCCCCAGGGCCACCTGCTCCGACTGCGTCGCGCTCGCGAGCAGGTCGGCGCTCGTGCGGACCTGCTGGGTCGCCGTGCGGAGCGCGTAATAGGCGGTGAACACTTCGTAGACGACCCGCTGCTCGAAGCCCTGCGCGCGCCGCTCCGCAGCCTCCGCCGCCGCGGCCGCGGACTTCGCGTTGTAGATCTGCGACCACCCCGAGAACAGCGGGATCGAGAGGGTGAGGGTCGCGGAGTAGCTGTTGCCGAAGTTGGAGCTGTTGGCGAAGTACGTCTCGCCCGTGTTGCCGCCCACGCTGAGCGAAGGCAGCGCCTGGGAGCGCGCCACGCTCAGCCGGGCGCGCGCGGCGCGCGCCTCGGCCCGAGCCGCCGCGAGATCGGGGCGCTCGCGCACGGCCCGGTCGATCAGCGTGTCCACGCTCTCCATGATCCCGAGCGGCGGGGTCGTGTCGGACGGCAGCGCGATGTCGTAAGGGACGTTGGCGGGCAGCCCCATCGACAGGGCCAGCGCGCCGCGGGTGCTCTGGAGCTGGCCTTCCGTGAACTCGAGCGCGAGCTGCGCCTGCGACAAAGCGGTCTTCGCCTGGAGCTCGTCGGCGATCGTCGCGAGCCCCACCTGGTGCCGCTGCTGGGCCGCCTGCAGGTTGATCTGCGCTTCCTTGAGCGTCGTCTGCTGCGCCGCGAGCAGCGCCTTCGTCCCGAGATACTGGAAGTAGGCGCCTTGCACCGCGAGCACGACGCCTTGCAGCGTCGCGTTGTGCGTCCAGTCGGCGGCGAGCAGCGCCTCGCGGGCCTCGCCGATCGAGCCCGAGCGTCCCCCGAAGTCGAACAGCAGCCACGACAGGTTGAGCGTCGGCCCGTAGAACTGTTGCTTCACCGCCGCCCGCCCGGCCGACGGCACCGTCTTGATCGCTGTCACGCTCCCGTCGATCGAGATCGTAGGGTAGTATTGCCCCTTCGCCGCGCCGTAGCTCGCCGCCGCCGCCCGGGCGTCCGCCCATGCGGCGCTTGTTGCCGTATTGTTCCGCAGCGCGACGTCGATCACGTCCGTGAGCGTGAGCCGCGCGATCCGCTCGGCGAGGTCGGTTGGAAGCTCGAGGGAGAGTGCGGGCCTGGGGGCTGCGGCCGACTCGCGCGGCGGCGTCCACAGCACGTTCGGCGCCGGCGCGGTCCCGGCTACGCCCCGCACGCCCGGCGTGCCGCACCCGAGCAGCCCTCCCGACACAGCCGCAACGAGAGTTGCAGAGCGCAACCCGCGGCGCCGGGTGACGCGACGGGGCGGGGGCGGGGTCCGGGGCCGGACGTCTGGCAGGCGAGCGGTCACACGCGCAGGCATTAGACTCTGTGCGAAAGGGTTTGGGAGGGGCCGCGGTTCCCATTATACGCACAACCGGGGGTGGCCGTGGAGACCGAGGTTTCGCGCGTGCGGCTCGACCGCTGGCTGTGGGCCGCGCGCTTCTTCAAGACCCGCGCGCTCGCGTCCGCCGCGATTGCGGGCGGCAAGGTCGAGGTGAACGAGGAGCGCGCGAAGCGGGCCAAGCTGCTCGCCGTCGGCGACCGGCTGCGGGTGCGGCGCGGGCCGTTCGAGTACCGCGTGACGGTGCGCGGCGTCTCGGAGCACCGCGGGCCCCCTGCGCAGGCCGCCGCGCTGTACGACGAAGACCCGGAGGGGAAGCGGCTGCGCGAGCGGCTCGCGGAGCAGCTGCGCGTGGCGCCGTCGCTCCGCTACGAGGGAAAAGGCAGGCCGACGAAGAAGGACCGGCGGGAGATCGAGCGGCTCAGAGACGAGTGAGGACCCCCGCCGCCGCGCCCGCGAGCACGAGCCAGGCCGAATTGATCCGAAAGCGCAACAGCACCGCCGCACTCGCCAGCGCCAGCGCCACCGTCGGGAGATCGACCAGCGCCGCGCGGCCGAGCTGCCAGGTGACCACGGCCATGAGGGCGAGCGACGCGACGTTGACGCCGTCGAGGAACGCCCCCGCGACGGGGGAGCGCCGCAGCCGGGGCACGAGCGGCCCGCTCGCCGCCACGAACACGAACGCCGGGAGGAAGATCCCGAGCGTCGCGACGAGCCCGCCGCGCAGGCCGCCGAGCACGTAGCCGATGAACGTGGCGGTGGTGAACAGCGGTCCCGGCGTCACCTGGCCGACCGCGACGGCGTCGATCAGTTGGCCCTCCGTGAGCCAGCCCCAGCGCGTGACGAGATCGGCGCGCAGGAAGGCGAGCAGCACGTAACCGCTGCCGAACAGCACCGAGCCGACTTTCAGGAAGAAGAGAAACAAGGGCCCAAGCCCGAACGCCGTGGCGCCGGCTGCCGCGCCCACCGCGCCGAGCGGGGCGGACACGGACGGCAAGGGCGGCAAAGACGGCAAGGACGGCACGGAGCCCGTGCCGCCCCTGCCGCCCGTGCCGTCCCTGCCGCCACGCCCGAGCACCGCCATCACGCTCCCCGCGGCGAGCAATACCACCAGCTCGTGGACGCCCGCTGCCGTCGCGGCGACGGCGGCCGCCCCCGCGATCCCCAGGGCCCGCGATTTCACGGCGGAGCGCGCCAGGCCGAGCAGCGCCTGCACGACGACGGCGATCACGACCGGCTTCACGCCGTACAGCAGCCCCACCGCCTGGGGCAGCCGCCCGAACCGGACGGAGGCCCAGGCGACGGCGAGTACGATCAGCATCGCGGGGAGGATGAAGCAGG
>WNGA01027454.1_pt1 | contig 11386 bp, 10 predicted proteins | sample 5400061 | NCBI WGS metagenome assembly WNGA01 (sample SAMN13153366, study PRJNA577476) | soil metagenome | isolation source: 100 cm soil or saprolite under grassland replicate 2 | place: USA:California | collected 2016-06-15
AGCTGGTCGACCGCCGTGTTCAGCCGCACCGGAAGGTTGCGGCGTTCGGCATATGCCTCCAGGTAGGCCGCGCGCTCCATCATTGCTCTCTCCTCCTCCGTGTCGAGTGTGCGAAAGCGGTTCATCGCCCCTCACCTCCCGGTGCCTTGACGGACCCGACAGGCGGCACCCAAGTCGCAGCCTCGGGTCCCGCACCCCGGCCAGGGCGCTGCTGGTGGGTCGCCCCATCGGGGGGCAGCCCGCCGATCGGCTGGAGACGGCTGGGCGCCTGTTCGGGTCGGGCGGGGACGTCGTGGGGCGGGAGCCAGCGCAGCACCGCAACCGCGCCCGCCGCCAGGAGGACAGCCCCCGCCAGCATCGCCAGGCCGAAGCCGTCCATGAACGCGGCGCTGGCCGCCCCACGAAGGGACGCTCCAGCGGGTCCGCCCACTCCCGCCGCGATCTCCAGCGCGGCACCCACCGACCGCTTGGCGACGGCAGCCAGGTCCGGGCTCAGGGATGCGACGGTCCCACCGATCCCGGACCTGTACCCGGCGTTGGCGAGCGCCCCCAAGATCCCGATGCCGAGCGCCGCGCCCACCTGACGGCCGGAATCGTTGATGGCCGACCCCAGCGGCGGCCATGACCGCGTCGGTCGAGGGGACGAGCGCGGCGCCAATGCCCAGCCCGATGAGCAGCAGGGCCGCCCCCACCAGCCAGTACGACGTCTGTGGCCCCACCAGGGAGAGGGCAGCGAACAGCAGCGCTCCCCCGCCCAGGGCGGCGGCCACGGTCCGGGTGGTCCCGATCCGCGGGACCAGGCGCTGGGTGATCGGGCTGGCGATCCCGAAGCCGATCGCGATCGGCAGGAACCGCAGGCCGGCCTGGAGGGGTGTGTATCCCTGGACGAACTGCAGGTACTGGGTGAGCAGGAACGCCAGCCCGCCGATGGCGAGCCCTGCCAGGGTCATCGCGACCGTCCCCCATGCGAGGCGGGGGTTCCGGAACAGCCGGAGGTCGAGCATCGGCTCGCGGGCACGCGCTTCGTGCAGGACGAAGGTGGCTCCGGCCAGCACCGCCAGACCAAGCGAGCCGATCACCGCTGCGCTCATCCATCCGCTGGAGGGGGCCTCGATGATCCCGTAGACGAGGGAGGTCAAGGCCACCACCGAGAGGGCCAGTCCGGGGAGATCCGGGCGTGGCGGTGCGGGGTGTCGACTCTCGGGCACCAGGATCCAGCCGCCCGCCAGGGCGGCGATCGCGATCGGCACGTTCAGCAGGAACACCGACCCCCACCAGAAGTTCTCGAGGAGCCACCCGCCGACGATGGGCCCCAGGGGAATGCCGAGGCTGGCGATCCCCGTCCAGATCCCGATGGCCTTGACCCGCTCGCCTCGCGGGAAGACGTCGGTGATGACCGAGAGCGTGGAGGGCATGATCAGCGCTCCCCCGACGCCCATCAGCGCGCGGGCCACGATCAGCTGCGACGCCGACCCCGAGTACGCCCCGAGCACGCTCGCCCCCGCGAACACCAGGAGCCCGATCTGCAGGGCCCGCTTCCTGCCGAAGCGGTCCCCGAGCGACCCCATGGTGAGCAGGAGCCCGGCGAAGACCACGATGTAGGCATCGAGGATCCACTGCAGCGCCGACGCCGACGCGCCCAGTTCCCGCTGCAGCGTCGGCACGGCGACGTTGATGATCGTGTCGTCGATGATGATGATCAGCAGGCTCACCGAGAGGATCGCCAGGGTCCACCAGCGGCGCCGGTAGGTGTCCCCTCGCCTGGGTCGATGCCCTTCGTCGGTGCCCACTTCGGTCCGTTGCAGTGCCACAGTCCTGCGGGCACTGCCGCGTTGGTCGTCGTGCGAGGTCATTGGGGTTCTCCTCCCCCGGCGAGCAGTTTCCGAACAGCACCGCGTTACCGGGTCGCTATGCCTTACTGGATCCATAGTCTTTACCGAACATGATGTTCGATTATTTGCTACGCTTCGGGGTGGACGTCAACAACCAATCGCCCGGATCCGTTCGGAACCGAACGTGACCGGGTCAGTTGTTCGGGACGGAGGAAGACCATGAGCTCGGCACCGACGGACCGGCGGGTGCGGCGAACGCGTGAGCTGCTCCGGCGAGCCCTCCTCTCCCTTATCCAGGAGAAGGGGTACGACCGCATCACGGTCCAGGACATCCTCGATCATGCGGATGTCGGACGATCGACCTTCTACGCGCACTACCGCGACAAGGACGATCTTCTCCGCGCGGGGTTCGAGGACATCCGCGCGGCGTTAGCCGCCGAGAGGGACGCGGCGGAGAAGGGGGCGGGAAGCAAGGTCGAGTTCCTGCAGCCCATGCTCGTCGTCTTTCAGCACGTCGGGAGACACCGAGGCTTCTGGGAGTCCCTGTCGCGGAAGGGAGGAGCCGACCTGGTGGCCCGCATCCTCCGAGAGAGCGTCTCGGACCTGGTCCGAGAGCACTTCCGGTCCCAGTTCCCTGATGCAAAGGGGAACCAGACGCAACTCGAGGCGGCCATACAGTTCGTCACCGGCGCCTGCATGGGCCTCGTCGTTTGGTGGCTCGAGGACGGCGTCATCCCCTACTCGGCCGAGGAGATCCATTCGATCTTCCGCCGGCTCGCGACCCAGGGGGTGCGGCGCTTCCTCACCACCACCTGAGGGCCCGGATTCGGGAGACGATCAGCGAACGGTGCCTCTACTGGGGGGCCGATGGAGCGCGAGCTTCGAACCTGACGCCGATGCCTCGGACCGTGATGACGTGCTCCGGTTGCGAGGGGTCGCGCTCGATCTTGCGCCGCAGCCTGCGGAGGTAGCCGGCCAGGGTCACGAGGTTCCCTCCGCTGCCCCACGCCAGCTCGAGGAGCCGCTCGTGCGACAGGACCCGGCCGGGGTTCTGCAGCAGGACGCGCAGCAACTGGCGCTCTCGTTTGGACATCGGGGTTCGCTGCCCGCGCACCCAGACCGTGTGCGCGTCGGTGTCCAGGGTGATATCGCCGCCTTCGAGCACACCATCGGAGCCTTGCTCCCTTGAATCTGCCTGAATCGCCAGCGCCTGCCCGATCTTGGCGACCAGCTCGCGAAGCCGCACAGGCCGGCGCAGGACGATCGTGGCCGGATCACCTCCGACCTCCAGCGGGAGTGACGGCTCGTTGTCAGCGCCGGTGAGCAGCACCATCGGCACCAGGCTGGACTCGCGCAACTGGCGCGCCGCGGCCGCCGTGGCGTCGGGTTTCCCGATGTCGACCAGCATGCAGTCGGGCTCGGCGACCTTGACAACTTCCAGCGCGGCCTCCGGGTCGGGGGTCACGACGGTGTCGAAGCCGGCGTTCGACAGGGCGATGGTCATGGATTCGGCGACGATGCCGACCGGCCCGACCAGCAGGAGGGTCGGGCGAGGGCCGTCGGGTTCGGCATCTGGCTTGGCGGCGAGGGGTTGCGGCGTCTGCTCGGTGTCCATGCCCTGCTGTGGATCCCCGACCAGACGGGCCAGTTCGGCGACGTCCCCGCGGATTCGCCGAAGCCACTGGGCCGCCAGCACCGGATCCTCGACGGAGGCGAGCGCCTCGACCAGCAGCGCCGGCCCTTCTACCCGCTCGAGCAGACGGTCGGACATGGCTGCCACGAGGCGGCGGTTGGCCTGTTGCAGATGGCGGAGGAGCGAGACCTCGTGCACCTGGACCAGGATGTTGCCCTCCAGCCGGCTGGCGTGCAGGCGAAGCACCGACTGGCGGAAGACCAACTCCACGGTGCAGCCGGTGTCGCAGCGCCAGGCGTCGTCAACTAGGTCCAGGACAGTGTGTGGGAGCCCGGACCCGTCCGGCCCGCAGGCGAGGAGATCCCGCGCCTTCTTGTTCAGCGCGACGAGCTTGCTGCGACTATCGAGCGCCAGCACACCGATGTCGAGCGTGTCCAGCAGGGCGACTGCCGACCGTAGTTGCAGTGCCATGGTTCGCTTGGCCACACGGCTCGCCCCTACCCGAACCGGCCGGAGATGTAGTCCTCGGTACGCCGGTCGCCCGGCTTGGTGAAGATCGTCTCGGTGCGATCATATTCGACGAGCAGGCCGGTCCGATCACCGCCACCCTGAGCGACCTCGGCAGTGAAGAACGCCGTGCGGTCCGATACACGGGCGGCCTGCTGCATGTTGTGCGTGACGATCACGATGGTGTAGTCCCGCTTGAGCTCCGCCATCAGGTCCTCGATCCGGGCGGTCGACACCGGGTCAAGGGCTGAGCACGGCTCGTCCATCAAGATCACGTCGGGCTCCACGGCAATCGCCCGCGCGATGCAGAGCCGTTGCTGCTGGCCACCGGACAGAGCCAGGGCGTTCTGCTTCAGCTTGTCCTTGACCTCGTCCCACAGGGCCGCGTCTCGCAGGGCCTGCTCGACGAGGTCGTCCATGCTGGACGGTTTCATGGCGGTCACGCGTGGGCCGAACGCGATGTTCTCGTAGATCGACTTGGGGAACGGATTCGGCTTCTGGAACACCATGCCGATGCGGCGACGCACCTCGACCGAATCGACCTCGGGGGCGTACAGCTCCTGGCCGTAGTAGAGGATCTTGCCCTCGACGCGGGCGCCCGGGATCAGATCGTTCATGCGGTTCAGGCAGCGGATCAGTGTGCTCTTGCCGCATCCTGACGGACCGATGAAGGCGGTGATCTCGTTGCGGGCGATGTCCAGGGTCACCCCACGCAGAGCGAGGAAGTCGCCGTAGTAGACGTGCACACCGTCGAGGCCAAAGACCACCTCGGATGGCGTGATCTCCTCGACCACCGAATCGCGCTTGACCGCCTCCGCAAGGCGGTTTGCCTCCACTCGCTGGGTCGTCTGCTGGGACTGGTCGCTCACCCGCGTCATCTCCTGGTCCATCTGATCACCACCGGGCTTCCCGGTCGACGGTTCGGGCATCTGGTCTCGTGTCACCAGCGCTTTTGATAGCGGTTGCGGAGCCAGATCGCCACCGCGTTCATCGCCAGCAGCACCGCCAGCAGCACGACGATGGCCGCGGCCGCCAAGACCTTGAACTCGGCCTGCGGGCGCGAGATCCAGTTGAAGATCTGGATGGGGAGGGCGCTGAACTGGCTGCGGAGCCCGTCGGGGTTGAAGGTGATGAAGGTCAGCCCACCCAACAGGATCAGCGGTGCGGTCTCCCCGATCGCGCGCGACAGGGCGAGGATCGTGCCGGTGGCCATCCCGGGCAACGCGCCGGGCAGGACCTGCCGCCAGATGGTCTGCCACTTGGTGGCGCCCAACGCCAGCGAGCCCTGCCGGATCGAGTTGGGCACCGCGCGGATGGCCTCGCGGCCCGCGATGATCACGATGGGCAGCACCAGCAGTGTGAGCGTCAGGCCGCCGGTGAGGAGCGTGCGGCCGAGCCCAAGGCCGCGGGCGATGATGCCGAGCCCGAGGATGCCGTACACGATCGAGGGGACCGCCGCCAGGTTCTGGAGGTTCAGCTCGATCAGGCGGTTGTACCAGCGCTTGGGGTTGGCGTACTCCTCGAGGTAGATCGCCGCGCCGAAGCCCACCGGTATGGCCGTCACCATGACGATGCCCATCAGCCAGATGGTCCCGAAGATGGCCGACTGCGCGCCGGCCCGCAGCGGCCGGGAGGACGGGAAGTGGCGCACCAGGTCCAGGTTGAGCCGCGGCCAGCCCTCCACCACGACCTGGGCGAGCAGCGCCCCGAGCGTCACGATGCCGATGACCAGGCTGAACAGCAGCGCCAATTGGAACAGGTATCCCTTGATGCGGCCGCCCAACCGCTGGCCGCGTCGCTGCCTGGTGATCGCCAGTCCGAGGGCGTCGGCCTGGGAGGTCACTCGTACACCTCCCGATACTTGCGCACCAACCGGATCGAGAAGGCGTTCAGCAGGAAGGTCACCACGAACAGGGTGCTGCCCACCGCGAAGATGGTCTTGTAGCCGGTCGTGCCCACCGGGAGATCTCCGAGTCCAGCCGCAGCGATGAACGCGGCCATCGTCTCCATCGCGCGGATCGGGTTGAAGGTGAACTGCGGGTTTCCGCCGACGGCGATCAGCGCGATCATGGTCTCCCCGATCGCCCGGGAGATCCCCAGCACGAACGACGCCACAATGCCCGACAGGGCGGCTGGCACCACCACCCGCGTGGAGACTTGCAGCTTGCTGCTGCCGAGCGCGAACGCCCCGGCCCGCAGTGCGTCGGGCACGGCCGACATGGCATCCTCCGACAGCGACGCCACGGTTGGCAGGATCATGATGCCCATCACCAGCCCGCCGGACAGCGCGTTGAAGACCTCCGGCTTGGTGTCACTGAAGAACCAGATGTCCTGCAGCAGCGGCGTCACGAAGGTCAGCGCGAAGAAGCCGTAGACCACCGTGGGGACGCCGGCGAGCACCTCGAGTACTGGCTTCAGGACGCGGCGCAGCCGGAAGCTGGCGTACTCGCTCAGGTAGACGGCGGCGCCCAAGCCGAACGGGAGGCACACGAGCATCGCACAGAGCGTCACGACGAAGGTGCCAATCAGCAGAGGCTGCACGCCGAAGCTGGGTGGGTCGAACAGGGGCGCCCAGTTGCGCCCGCTGAAGAACTTCCAGATCCCCGCCTCCGCGAAGAATTCGCGGGTCGGCTCGACAAGGGCGAGCACGATCCCGACGGTGGTTGCGACCGACACCACCCCGCAGAGGAACAGCAGGCCGACGATCAGCCGCTCTCCCCAGCGTGGGCGGGCGGCCCCCAGGGGCCGCCTGGCGTCCCTGGGAGCCGTGCGCGCCTCGGTAACTCCCATCAAGGTTCCTTGGCTAGCCGGCCAGCTTGGCGACCAGGTCCTTGGACGTCGCCGCCTGCTCGGCCTCTGGCCGCGACAGCGCCTTGGCGCTGGGGTAGATGAACAGCGGCCGGGACAGGGGCTTGTAGGTGCCCTGCTGGACCGTGTCGTTGCTCGGCGACACGCAGCCGCCACCGCCGTCCACCTGGACGTCCTTGAGCTTGCCCGGGTTGACGAGCAGGTAGGACAGGCCGAAGTAACCAAGGCCGCCCTTGGTGCCGGTGACGCCCTGGACGAGGACGTTGTCGTCCTCGCTCGCCTGGTAGTCCGAGCGGCTCTGGTCCTCCTTGCCGTTGATCTGGGCGGTGAAGAAGTCGAAGGTGCCGGAGTCAGTCCCCGGGCCAAAGAGCTTCAACGGCTCGTTCGGGAAGCTCGGGTCGACCTGGTTCCAGTTGTTGACCGTGCTGCCCTTGTCCCAGATCTTCTTGAGCTGCTCGGAGGTCAGGCACTTCGCCCAGGTGTTCTGCGGGTTGACGACGACCGCGATCCCGTCGTTGGCCACCTGGATCTGGTCGTAGGTGATGCTCTTGGACGCGCAGGCCGCCTTCTCGGTGTCCTTGATGGGACGGGACGCGTCGGAGATGTCGGTCTCCCCGCCGCAGAACTTCTCAAAGCCGCCGCCGGTACCCGAGGTCCCGACCGTCACGTGGACGCCCGAGTTCTGCTGCTGGAACATGTCAGCGGCCGACTCACTCAGCGGCGCGACCGTGCTCGAGCCGTCGATGTTGATGGTGCCGCTCAGCTTCTGCGCCGCCCGCGCGCCAGGAACCGGCGCACCACTGCTGGACGTGTCATTTTGAGGACTTCCTCCCCATCGTCGTGGATCGGGCGCATCCCGACCGCTGCGTCAATCCCGTAAGTCCGTGGCAAGCACGCTGAACCTAGTGGCGCTGTCTAACCGTGTCTTTGACCAAAGGTGTCCGGTCGGTGAGCAATTGATGAACCCTGGGTGACAGGAGTCGCGTTTCACCCGTGCCTCATGATGGCCTGGCGCGCGGAGCTGGAGGTGTCAGACGCGAACATGTAGCCGACCTTGCGGACGCTGATGATGTACGACGGCCCGGGGCAGAGCGGGTCCAGGTTGCGGCGCAGGCGGCGGACGTGGACATAGACGCCGTTGGAGCTGTCGCGGGGAGATCGCGGCCAGAGCAGGTCGATGAGCTGCTGCTGGGAGACGACCTGGCCGGCGTTGGCAAGCAGGATCTTGAGCAGCTCGAACTGTCGCAACGGGAGCGTGACGGGCTTGCCGTGGACGGTGACGGCGTGGGCGTCGATGTCCAGGGTGACGCCGCGGCAGCTCAGCACACCGCCGGTCGGGACGAGCAGGCCGTCGACCAGTTCTGGGTCGCGCTGCGGCTCGCTGACCGCCAGGAATTCGTCGACGAGCTGGGCCAGCAGGTCGGACTGCTGGCGGATGCGGCGGGCGAGTTGGACGGCGGCGCTGGCGGATGCGGGGTTGCCGCGGGGTACCGGGCCGACGCTGGCTCGGTTCGCTGCCACCGGGCGGTTCGTGGGCGTCGAGACGATGGGATGGCTGTTGCCCTCACGATGGGTGAGTTCGAGCACGGCGCCGCCCTGCAGGGGGCTGAGCCGCAGATGTACCTGCAACTGCGGCTGCTCTGGCGTCGAGCCGGGAACGGCAAGCTGCTGCTCGACCGGCGTATCGCTGCCATCGAGGGTGCTGAGCAGGCGGCGGAACCTGCCGTCGCCGAGGACCGTCTCCAAGCCAGCCAGCAGCAGGCGGCGGCCGGCGGCGTTGGTGGCCATGACCCGGCCGTTGGCGTTGAGGACCACCACGGCCACCTCCAGGGGGCCGAGGATGGCCGTCTGCGCCTGATCGACCTCGGGTTGATCAACCCGAGGGTCGTGCTCCTGAGCTCGGTGGTGGTCGGGTTGGTTGGGCGCCGCCAGGCCGAGCCGCCGAGGCCTGGTGCTCATGGCCCGAATTCGTGTTCCCGAGCTGTGGGTTCGCCGCTGCGGAGGCGCTGCTCGTCGCGCATCAGCCAAACCTTCCGGAAATATAGTCCTCGGTGGCCTTGTCGGTGGGACTGGTGAACAGTGTGGCGGTTGACCCGTATTCGATGAGCTGGCCTGGCTCGCCTTCGGTGCGGATGGTCATGAACGCGGTCTGGTCGGAGACCCGTGCGGCCTGCTGGAGGTTGTGGGTGACGATCACGACCGTATAGGTGTCTTTCAGGTCGCGGACGAGGTCCTCGATGCGCAGGGTCGAGGCGGGGTCCAGCGCCGAGCAGGGCTCATCCATGAGCAGCACCTCGGGTTCGACCGCGATCGCGCGGGCGATGCACAGCCGCTGCTGCTGCCCGCCGGAAAGGCCGGCGCCTGCGCCGCTGAGGCGCTGCTTGACCTCGTTCCACAGGCCTGCCTGCGTGAGAGAGCGTTCGACCATGGCGTCGAGGGTGGCTTTGGGGATGCGGCGGGTGGTGAGCCGCAGTCCGGCGGCGACGTTGTCGTAGATCGACATGGTCGGGAACGGGTTGGGCCGCTGGAAGACCATGCCGATGCGGCGGCGGACCGCGACGGGGTCCACTCCCTGCTCGTAGATGTCGTGGCCTTCCAGCAGCACCTGGCCCCGGACGCGGGCACCCGGGATGGTCAGATGCATCTGGTTGAGGCAGCGCAGCAGGGTGGACTTGCCGCAGCCGGACGGGCCGATCAGCGCGGTGACCTGTCGGGCTTGGATCGCCATGGTGATATCGGCGACGACCTTGTGGTCGTCGAACCAGGCTGACAGGCTCTGGATGTCGAGGCTCGTCGGCAGGGGCGGCGCGGAGCGGTCCCGATCGGAGCCGGGCGCTTGCGCGACGGTGGGCGTGGGCGCCAGAGCCGGTGCCCGCCGGTTGTTGGCGCGTTCGTCGGTGGGGTTGCCCACACCAGGGTCGGCCTGGGAGTCCGCGGCGGGTCGATTGGGTTGGGCAGGGGGCATTCAGGTCACCTCGCGAGGGGATTGCGGCGGCTGACCAGCCGGGCCGCGAAGGTCAGCACCAGCACGATCCCGATCAGGGTCAGCGCCCCGGCCCAGGCACGCGCCTGCGCGGCACGGAACCCGGTGATGGCGTTGCCGAAGATCTGCAGCGACAGAGTGGACATGCGCTTGGTCGGGTTGAGCTCGGTGAACAGGTCGTTGCCGAGCGCGGTGAGCAACAGCGGCGCGGTCTCCCCCATCGCGCGGGCGACCGCGAGCATGATCCCGGTGATGATCCCCGACGCCGCGGTCGGAAGGACCACGGTCAGGATCGTGCGGGTGCGGGTGACGCCCAACGCCAGGCTGGCCTCGCGCAGGTCGCGGGGGACCAGCCGCAGCATCTCTTCGGTGGTCCGCACGATCAGCGGCAGCATCACCAGGCCCAGCGCGATCCCACCGGCGAGGCCGGAGAACCCGAAGTGGACCACCCACACGGCGTAGATGAACGCGCCGGTGACGATGGTGGGGATGCCGACCAGCACGTCGGTGAAGAACCGGACGATCCTCGGCAGGCGCCGACGCTCGCCGTACTCGACCAGCCACACGGCCGCCGCGATGCCCAGCGGGATCGACAGCGCGGCGGCGATGCCGACCACGATCAGGCTGCCGATGATGCCGTTGGCGAACCCGCCGCCGCCATCGGAGGGGTTGCCCGGCGGATTGCTCGTGACGAATTCCGGCCCGAGATATTTGAACCCTTGCAGGGCGACGTAGCCGAGCACCCAGACCAGCACCGCGAGCGTGGCAGCCATGACCAGCGCCAGCAGGAGCGTCATCGCACTGCTGACCCGACGGCGGCGACCCAGACCGAGACCACTGTCAGCGCCCCGGGCGCCGTTGGCGGTGGGCGTCGATGTGGTGGCCATCACTGCACCGCCTGGCCGGTCTGGGCGACGATCAGCCGCGCCGCCACGTTGACGATCACCGCGATGATCAGCAGCCAGAACGCCACCACGAACAGCGAGTCCAGATGGAACGGCTGGTTGGCCTCGGTGAACTCGTTGGCGATCACGCTGGCCATGGTCGCGCCCTGGCCGAGGATGCTCCTGGTGATCCCCAGCACGTTGTTGCCGATCACCATCGTGACCGCGATCGTCTCGCCCAGCGCGCGGCCGAGCCCCAGGATCGAGGCGCCCACGATGCCCGACCGTGAGCGCGGCAGCACCGCCATCCGCAGCATCTCCCAGCGGGTCGCGCCCAGCGCCAGGGCCGCCTCCTTCTCGGCGACCGGAGCGGTGGCGAACACCTCGCGGCAGACCGCCGTCACGATCGGCAGGACCATGATCGACAGCACCACCGCGGCGGCCAGGTAGGAGAACCCGAAGAACGGCCCGGCGAAGACCCCGCCGACCACCGGCAGCTTGCCGAGGCTGGAGCCGATCCCGTTGCCCAGGGGGCGCAGCGCGGGGACCAGCGCGAAGATGCCCCAGAACCCGTAGACCACGCTGGGGATCGCCGCCAGCAGGTCCACCAGCGACGACAGCGGCCGCCGCAGCCGCCGGGGGGCCAGGTTGGTGATGAACAGCCCCACCGCGACCGCCACCGGCACGGTGATCAGCATCGCGATCGCCGAGGTCAGCAGCGTCCCGTAGATGAACTGCA
>WNGA01011743.1_pt1 | contig 11385 bp, 8 predicted proteins | sample 5400061 | NCBI WGS metagenome assembly WNGA01 (sample SAMN13153366, study PRJNA577476) | soil metagenome | isolation source: 100 cm soil or saprolite under grassland replicate 2 | place: USA:California | collected 2016-06-15
CGGAACGAACGGATTGAGCGTCTCGGTGTACGTGACGAAGTGCTGAAAGTCGCCCCACAACACGTGGGAGGCGCCCGGGCGGCCCCAAATCCCGAAACGGTCGGCCACCGACGACAAGAAACCTGCCGCCAGCGCGAACCGGGCCAGGAGCGCCGCGAACGTGCGAAAGCGGGGGGACCTCGCGAGGATCACCTTGCCTCCGGCGAACGGAGTCCCATCAGCGGATGAAGGGGCGAAGTGCTCATGGATCCAGCTCGGTCGGTTCCACGAGTGCCGTTCGCCAGAAATAGAGTCCTATTTCTGGCGAAACCGCGCTTCGCGCGGCGCAGCTGCGCTGCGGGCACTCTCTCGGTTATCGGGGGCTCCGCCCCCGCGACCACCGGAGCAAGTCCGGAATGGGGTCCCACCCCCGCGGCGCCTCCGGCGCCGAACACGACGGCATTCGCAAACATGGCCGAATTTCTGGTGGACAGCACTAGCAGGTTGCGCCCGGCCCTGTCTATGCAGCGCAGAACCCGCACGCGAGGCCTCATGCGAGCACCTTGCGCTTAGGTGCAGATTCTGCGTGAGCAATCGACCGCCGCCCCTGGGGAAGCCCTGTGGTCTTGCACCGAGACGCGGATTGGAAAGGCATGAGTCCTGCAATGAGATGATGCATCGAAGGCCGCTCGGAAGAGCGACCAATGCTCGCGCGAGGGCCGTGGCCATCGCCGGATAGGAGGAACAAATGGGTACGTTTTTCGAAGGCACCCCCGACGCGAGAGCCATCGTGCTGGTGGGGATCGATTTTTCCGAAGAGTCGCAGCGCGCGCTCGCCGCAGCGAAAACCGTGGCATCGAAGGCGAAGGATGCGGAGCTGCATCTCATTCACGTCCTTCCGGTCCCATCGGGAGACGGCGCGGCCGAAGTTCGCGCCACACGCATGTTGCAATACACCAACCTGATCGACGATGCGCGCCGGGAGCTCGATGCGCTGGCGGCGCAAGCGGCTTCGGCGGGAGTTCGCGTGGCGGGTCACGTTCGCGTGGGCCGACCCGCGGTCGAAATCGCGCAGCTTGCCAGCGATCTCGCGGCCGACCTCGTTTGCGTGGGAACACACGGTCGCAAGGGGATCAATCGATTGCTCCTGGGATCGGTCGCGGAAGGTCTGGTCCGTCACGCGCCCTGTCCGGTGCTCGCCGTGCGGCCGAAAGCTCACAACGCTTCGGAGATGATCGAGCCCCCGTGCCCGGAGTGTGTCGCCGTGCAGCGCGAGACGAAGCGAGCGCAGCTCTGGTGCGAACGCCACTCGAAGCATCACGAGAGGGCGCACACCTACTACGAATACCCCGAATCCTTCGCCATGGGTGCGCAGACGTTTCGCTAAAGCCCATTGGCGATTGGGATCAACCGCCAGGACGCCAGGGTCGCCAGGATTTTGGGCGAGCGATTTGCCGATCGACACGTGCGTGTCGTGCTCGAGCGTTGAACCGAATGGCTCTTCGCTCGAGTCCTTCGCCATGGGTACGCAGACGTTTCGCTAAAGCCGTGCGATGGGGGATCAACCGCCGGGACGCCAGGGTCGCCAGGATTTTGGGGTGAGCGATTTTGCAGGCCGACACGTGCGTGTCGTGCTCGAGCGTTGAACCGAATGGCTGGTTGGCTCGAACGCTTCAGGCGAGACATGACCTCCCTGCGGGAGTTGACCTATGCTGAAATCCTGGCGTTCTTGGCGCCCTGGCGGTTCGTCCGTCGAGTTCGTCGCGTCCTTCCAGGCATGATCGCGAGCGCAGGTTTACGCGTCTCTACCGGGTGGCGTTGGCCGCCGGTGCTCCGTCGGTGGCGCGGGCCAGAGCGTCGACCAAGGCTGTGTAGTCGAGCGGCTTCGTGAAGACGAGGGCGGGCGGGTCGAAGGTGCGCGCTAGATCGGAAACGAGCTCGGGGTGGCCGGTCACCAGGAACACCGGGAGGCCGGGCCGGCGCCAGCGCGCATAGCGCGCAACACCTGCGCCATCGACGTGCGGCATTTTCATGTCCGTCACCAGGATATCCGGTGTGGGTAACCTGGCGAGGCGCCCGACCGCCGCCGCTCCATCGAGCGCCAGCTCGACGTCGTAGCCGTCTTCGCCGAGCATTCGGGCGAGGAGGCGAGCCGTACGGGCGTCGTCATCGACGACGAGCACGCGGGCAGGCGAACGGACGGCAGGTTTCGGCATTTGGTTGGGGTCATACACGTGTCATGCCAGCGGGCGATTACGCGTCGCGCGGACCGTGGATGATCAGGATCGGGACCGCGCAAGCACGAATGACGTTTTCGGCGACGCTCCCGAGCAGCGCCCGCTGTAGACCGCGTCGCCCGTGTGTGCCCATGACGATGAGATCGGCTTTGAGCTCGGTCGCGACGCGGCAGACCTCCTCCCAAGCTACGCCGGTGGTCAAAATGCCCGAGATCTCGAGGCCTGGATGCTGGTGCTTGGCGACCGTGCGGTCCAACGCTTTCTGAGCCGCATCCGAGAGCCGCGCCGCTATCTCCGCCGACGTGATGATTGCACCATCCGGAAAGCTGTAAACAGGGACCTGGTAGGCGTGCAGGACGGACACGGCGGCTTTGAACTTCGCCGCCAAGTCGACGGCGTAGTCGAGGGCTCGGTCCGACGTTTCATTGAAATCGGTGGGGACCAGAATTCTCTTGATGGAAAGCATGAGCGACCTCCACTTTTCGGTTCGATCCAGAATGCACGAGCTCTGCCAGAAAACGCGGCGCGGGGTCTGCATTCCGGTGCAGCGGTTGCGCGACCCTGCACAAAGGACCACGCGCTTCGATCCGACGATTTCCGGTTGCAACTGAGATTGACCGCCATCGCTCGGTGTGGTTCGCTCCGCGTCTCCACCTACCGACGAGGAGGTCGCTATGGCAAAAGCGAAGAAGGCGGTTCCCGATGGATTCCATACCGTCACACCGATGCTCACTCTGGATGACGCGAAGCAGGGGCTGGAGTGGTACAAGAAGGCGTTCGGCGCCGAGGTCGTGTCGACCAATCTCGGTCCCGACGGCAAAGTGATGCATGCCGAGGTGACCATCGGCAACTCACGCATTATGCTTCACGATGCAATGATGGGAGCCAAGGGGGCCAAAGCGCTCGGAGGCTCACCGATGGGGCTGTGGATCTACGTCGACGATTGCGACGCGCTCTTCAATCGCGCCGTTGCCGCGGGGGCGCAGGTCAAGATGGCGATGGATGATCAGTTCTGGGGCGACCGCTGTGGCACGTTGACCGATCCGCAAGGATTCGGCTGGACGATCGCTACCCGCAAGGATGACCTGACACCCAAGGAGCTCGACCAGCGTCAGACCGAATTCTTCAAGCAAATGGCCAGCAAGCAGTAACCCCCACCGAACGCCCTAGCATTGCTGCGTCAGATCGTCGCTGCCAGATCATTTCATCGGAGTAGCCATAGGCCAGGCCCACTCAAGTACTGACCGGACAGGCGGAACTGGCTGTCGGCGGAGCCGAAGAGGCGAAGCCTCGCGGCCATTCCGGTCTGATGCGCGCTACCGACGGCCTTGCCGTCATTTGCGTGGGCGACAAGCGGCAATTGCTGATCGTGATCTGTCATCGCCAAGATCGGACGCAGTAATGCTAGGCGCCGTCCGCGGAGAGCGCGCGAATCAATCGCGGCGCTTGAGCTGGCTGATATCGCGGATGGCGCCGCGGGCGGCGCTCGTCGCCATGAGCGCATAGGCTTGCAGCGTCGGCGAGACGTAACGATCGCGATTGGGCTTCCAAGCGTTCGGGCCGCGATCGACCATGGCCTTTCGACGGCGCAGGAGCTCGTTCTCGGATACGAGAACGTCGATCGTGCGGCTCGGAATGTCGATCGCGAGCCGATCCCCCTCCTCGATGAGCGCGATCGCGCCACCGTCGGCCGCTTCCGGTGAGACATGGCCAATACTGAGCCCCGATGTCCCTCCGCTGAACCGCCCATCGGTGACCAGGGCGCACGCTTTGCCCAGGCCTTTGCCCTTGAGAAATGAAGTCGGGTAGAGCATCTCCTGCATGCCGGGGCCGCCTCGCGGTCCTTCGTAGACGATGATCACCACGTCGCCCGAGTGAATCCGATTGTCCAGGATGGCGTCGCACGCGGCTTCCTGGGAGTGGAACACGCGGGCGGTCCCCTCGAATTTCCAAACGGATTCGTCGACGCCGGCGGTCTTCACGATGCAACCATCGAGGGCGATGTTTCCGTGGAGAACGGCGAGTCCGCCTTCGCTGCTGTAGGCGTGGGCGACGTCCCGGATGCACCCCGAGCTGCGATCGTCGTCGACGTCGGCGAAATATTTGTCTTGCGAGAAGGCGACCGTGGTCGGTACGCCGCCCGGCGCGGCGAGCGCGCGCTGCTTCGCCTCCAGGGTCGCCGTCGGTCGGGTGATGTCGTTCTCGTCAATTGCTTGGCCGAGCGTGGGCGTGTGCACCGTTCGCACTTCACGGTGCAGGAGGCCGGCGTCGTCGAGGGCGCCCAAGATGCTGAAGATGCCACCGGCGTGGTGCACGTCTTCCACGTGGAAGTTCGAGGACGGCGCCACCTTGCAGATGTTGGGGACACGGCGCGAAAGACGGTCGATGTCCGCCATCCGAAACGGGACGAGCGCCTCTTCGGCGATGGCCAAGATGTGCAACACGGTGTTGGTGGAACCACCCATCGCAATGTCGAGGGCGATCGCGTTTTCGAAAGCTTCGAAAGTGGCAATGCTGCGTGGGAGGACCGAACTGTCGCCGTCGAGGTAATAGCGTTTGGCGAGCTCCACGATCCGCTTCGAGGCAGCCTGGAAGAGGTCCCATCGCTTCGCGTGGGTGGCGAGCAGAGTGCCGTTGCCGGGCAGGGCCAGACCGAGCGCCTCGTTCAGACAATTCATGCTGTTGGCCGTGAACATGCCCGAGCACGACCCGCAGGTTGGACAGGCGGAGCGCTCGATTTTCGCGAGCTCGTCGGCGCTGACGCTGTCGTCGCCCGAGGCGATCATCGAATCGATGAGGTCGAGCTTGCGAATGAGTGGCTTGCCATCGCGGTCGTGGGTACCGACCAACTTGCCGGCTTCCATGGGCCCCCCGGAGACGAAGATCGTGGGGATGTTGAGACGCATGGCGGCGATCAGCATTCCGGGCGTGATCTTGTCGCAGTTCGAAATGCAGATCAGTGCGTCGGCGCAGTGCGCGTTGACCATGTACTCGACGCTGTCGGCGATGAGCTCGCGGCTCGGTAGCGAATAGAGCATTCCGCCGTGTCCCATCGCGATGCCGTCGTCGACGGCGATGGTGTTGAACTCGACGCCCCAACCGCCGTGCGCATCGATCACTTTCTTGGCGCGCTGCCCGACGTCATGCAGATGGACGTGACCGGGCACGAACTGGGTGAAGCTGTTGGCGATGGCCACGATAGGCTTTTCGAAATCCGCATCCTTCATTCCGGTCGCCCGCCAGAGAGCGCGAGCTCCCGACATGTTGCGTCCGTGCGTCGAGGTCCTGCTGCGATAGCCGCTCATGTGAAAAAGGGTAATCCCATCCCACTCCGAGCGACGCAAGTTTCACGATGGCCCCTCCTGTCCGGGATACCGTGGGTGGTAACTGCCAAGGCGATCGCTGGTAACCCGAGCCTCGCCGCGGGCGTCCTGGCTGCCCAATTGTCGGAAATCGTTCACGATCAGCCCCTGGCCAACGAGTTGCTGGAAGAGTCGCTCGCCGTGGGACAATCAGCCATCGAGCCCGAGGACGCTCCACGTTGACGGTCGAACGCAAAATTCTGTCCCATCCCCGTTACGAGGCGGGCCCGATCCTCGGTCGAGGTGGGCAAGGGGTCGTGCTGCGGGTCGTCGATCGGGAGAATCCTCATCGCGAGCTGGTCGCCAAAATTTGGGCGGATGCGGCGTCCGGGCAGGCGATCGCAGGCGAATTCGCTCTCCTTTCGCGGAGCCGGATCCCTGGGCTCGTGCGGGCCCACGATCTCGCGCGCGACGAGCGAACGGGAGCGCCTTTCCTGGTGGAGGACTATGTCGAAGGAGCGGACGCCGCCGAGTGGATCGAAGGCGAGCAGGAATCGAACCGAAGCGAGCGTTTGGGTACGCTGCTCGCAGAAGTCGGCACGACGCTGGCCGCGCTGCACGACGTTGGATTCGTGCACGGCGACATGAAACCGGCCCACGTTCGGGTCACCGCTGCCCGCCGCGCGATGGTGCTCGATCTCGGCTCTGCGGTGATGCGCGGTCACTCCGACCTGACTGGCAACACGGGTACGCCGAGGGATATTCCGTGGGCGGTGACCCGTGGTTTTGCAGCGCCAGAGGTTCAAGCCGGCGCGCGACCATCGCCGCTCTCCGACTTGTATTCGCTCGGCGCGCTGGCTTGGAAGTGCTGCACCGGACGCGCGCCCGATCGGCGCCAATCGCTCGCTCTGCGGGATGTCGCCCCGTGGGTGTTCCCGAAACTCGCCGAAGCGATCGAGCACCTTCTGGCGCCCCACCCGAGCGATCGTCCCGGGGGCGCGCGCGAGCTTTTGCGGCTCTTGGGTTCTTCGGGAGTGCCGGGACCGTTCACCGGTGATTCGCGTTTCGCTCCGCTCGGGCGCGAACGGACCTTCGACGACCTGCTCGTTGCCTCGAGCGAGCGCGTGCGCTACCTCGTTGGCCCGAGCGGGATCGGAAAGAGCCATTTGGCTCGCGCGCTGGTGACGGCGGCGCTTCTGCGTGGCCGGCCGGCGCGCCTGCTCGCGTTCGGGGATGACCACCATGCGCCGCTCGATGACCTGCTCGCGTTCTTGCGCGGCGACCCTTCGCGCTCGCCATTTCGCGAGCAAATGTCCGAGGTGCCGCTCCTGCTCGTTCTCGACGATCTCCATCGCGCTCCGCTGGAGCTCGTGGCGGCCCTCGACCTTTACCGGTGCCGCGTCGATTCGCCGCGGATGCTCGACGTGATCGCCGCGGCGCGGGAAGCACCGTCCGGTGCGTGCACCACCGAGCTCGAACCGTTCGACGATGAGCAGATGACGGCGCTCGTGCGCGAGCTCGGCGTCAGCGACCCGACGACGATCGACGAACTGCTCCGATCGGCAGTCGGCATTCCGGGCTTCGCGGTCGCTTGGCTCGGCAGGATTCCGCTGACCAGGGCTGCCGTCGTCGATCGTGTCAAATCGCTGTCGCCCGCCGCGGTCGAGGCGCTCGCCGCCGTGGCGGTGGCCGGTGGTAGCCTGAGCGACGGCATTTTCCGCGCGGTCATGGGCGAAAACTCCGACCTCGCCCTGGGCGAGCTTTTTGGGGGGGCCCTCCTCACCCGCGCCGCCCTCCCTCACCCGAGCTACGCTCTGACGGCGCCGCACGCGGTCGCGGAGCTCGCCTCGGCGATCGGCGATTTCGAGATCGTCGATCGGGTGGCGGCCGTCGTGCTCGAATCGCCATCAGCGACGACCGCCTCGCTCGTCGCCCTCGCGCATGCGCAAAATCCGGCTTCGCGCCGCACGGAGCTCCTGCACCGCGGGGTGGCGCGCGCGAGAGAACAGGGCCTTCGCGAGGCGGAGATGGATCTCTGCTTCGCGCTCGCCGCCGATGCTTCCGAACGCACCCCGGATCTGTTGCTTCGGTTGGAGAGGTTGACCCGCGACACCGGGCGAGTCGGCCTTCACCCGCAGGTCTTGGCCTGGCTCGATGAGGTCGGGACACGCGATGCGAAGATCGCTCCGCTCGCGTGGCGGCGCAGCGCCGAAGCCAAGGCAAGAGCAGGGCAGCACACCGCCGCCGCCGACCTGGCGCAGCGGGCCGTCGCATCGGCCGTCGACCAGGGCGACACGGCGGGTGAAGCACTCGCGCGCGCGACGCTCGGCGTCGTCGCGCTCTACCGAGCGGAGTGGATCGAAGCGGAGCGCGCGCTGTCACGAGCGCGCCGCCTCATGCCGCCCGACTATCCCGACCAGGAGGAGCGCGCACGGCTCGAGCACAATTTCGGTGTGGTCGCGCTCTATCGCGGCCGCGCCGCCGAAGCGAGAGAGGCTTTCGTGCGCTCGCTGGGCATGAAACGTGAGCTCGGCGATCGATCCGGCGTTCGCGCGTGTCTTCTCAATCTCGGCCTCGCGCTCGCCAAGCTCGGACGCTTGGACGAGGCCGATGGTGCGCTGCGCGAAGCGGTGCTTCTCGCCGAGGCGCTCGGCCAGACAGGTGGTCTGGCTTGGTGTCTCGCCGCTCGCGCGGACGTCGAAGTCCGACGGAAAAATGCCACCGCCGCAGAGCGATGGATCGCCGAGGCTCGAGCGCTCGGCGAAGCGATACCCGCGGCCGTTCGAGCGGATCTCATTCTGCTGTCGGCCAGCGTGAGGCTACTGGAGGGAGATGGTTGCCTCGCTCTCGCGGCTCTCGACGACCTCGACGCACGCTTGCGCGAGGAAGATCCGCTGGTCGATGCGCGAGCGATGGTCGCCGAAGCTCGCGCGTACTTGGCATCCGTTCCCGCCCCGCGCCGCCGAGCGGCGCGTGCGGCCATTCGTGCCCTGCGGCGAGCGCGGGCCGCCCATCTCCCGGAGGCAGAAGAAGAAGCCGCATCGGTCTTGCGCGCTGCCCGATCGGGCCGGGCGGCGACACGTGCCGCGAAGCGCTACCATGGTGCCATGACGACGGAGGCACAGCCGGCGGCCGAGGACGCACTCTGGGCATGGCTCCGTTCCTCCGGCGGAGACATTCCGGTGTCCGACGCGGGATTCGAACTGGCTCGTCTGTCCGTTCAGCAGGGGCAGGCCGAGCGCGGGTTCGTTGCGCTCTTCGACGCGTCGGGCGAGGTCGCGGTGGCATGGGGCGCCGACATCGATGGGCTTCCCATCGCCGAAGCGCTTCAGCGCCTCCCGATGGACGAGCTGCGCATCGCCCTGCGTAAACCGAACGCGGTTTATTTCCGTGATCTCACAACACCTCTCGGCGCGGGCTCGCGTCTCGCGGTAGCGAGCGGCGAGGCAAAACTTCGCGCGGTCGTGGTCCTCGAGCACCGAACGCGCCACGATTGCTTCGACGGGCTCCCCGCCCACCTTCCGACTCGGTGGGCCACCTTGGCCGGTTTGTTGGCGCGCATTTATCGGGAGGTGCCTCCCCACGCAGACGACGCGGTAACCGCTGTCGGTGCTTCCGAACGCTCGGCCCTGTCCGTACCGCGGGCCGAGGATTCGACGACATCTTTCCCATTGCGCAAGCCGCGCCGCTCGTTTCCGGGCATTCTGGGAAAGGCCGATTCCTTGCAGCGCGCGTTGGCTCAGCTCGACACCGCCATCGATTCGGATCTCCCCGTGCTCATCGTCGGCGAGACCGGCACCGGCAAAGAGCTCTTCGCGCGCGCGCTTCACGAGATGGGGCCTCGAGCGCGCTTTCCCTTCCTCGCGGTCAATTGCGGCGCGGTTCCCGAGTCCCTTTTCGAGGCGGAGTTTTTCGGCCATGCGCGCGGGTCGTTCACCGGCGCCGACCGTGCGCGCCCCGGCCTGTTGTCGCGCGCGGAGCGTGGGACGCTGCTGCTCGACGAGGTCGGCGAGCTGCCCCCCAGCCGCCAAGCGTCCTTGCTCCGCGCGGTCGAAACCCACAAGTTCCGGCCGGTGGGGAGCGACGAAGAGCGATCGTTCCACGTGAGGATCGTGGCTGCGACACATCGCGATCTCGGGCGCGCGGTCGAGGAAGGGCGCTTTCGCCGGGATCTCTTGTTTCGGCTCAACGTCATCGAAATTCGAGTGCCGCCGCTGCGCGATCGGGAAGGGGACATCGCCGCGCTCGCGGGTCACTTTCTCGAGAAGGCCGGATCCTCTGCGCAGCTTTCGAAGCGCGCGCTGGAAGCCCTCAGCAGCTATTCTTGGCCGGGCAACGTGCGGGAGCTCGAGCATCACATGCAACGTCTGGCCGCGCTCTCGCCCGACGTGATCGAGCGCGAGATGTTGCCGCGTGAGATCCGCGCCGCCGCACGCGGCTCGCAACGACGGACGGCGCCTCGGAACCCCGAGCAGGAGCGAAGGGAAGTCGAACGCGCTCTCGCTTCAGCAGGGGGCAATATCAGTCATGCCGCCGAACGTCTCGGCGTCACCCGTCACGGCTTGAAGAAAAGGATGGTACGCCTCGGCATGCGCAAGGCAGGCAAACGATGAGAAAGGGTACGACTCTCGTTGCTTGCGCTTGCTGCGTACTGTCAGCTTGTGGCTCGAACGATGCCAGCCTTCTGCCCGCTTCGGACGCTGCCACCGCCCCCAGCGATCAGCGCGTGCAGCCGTCGCCGGACCGTCAGGACGACGTTCATCAGGGCACCGACAGCGCCGGTGAAGCTTCCCTTGGGGGTTGTCCGGCCAACATCGGCGGCATCGCCATCGACGAACACGAGCTCGCCGGCTATCCCCCCTACGCGATCGACGGCTGTACCCTCGTTTACGTGTCGCGACCGCCGGAAGCAGGAACGGCCGGCGATCTCGTCGTACGCGATCTGGTCAATGGAATCGAGACGACGTTGGCCACCGCGGCCGAGTTGCCCCGCCGTCCGACGCTGGCCGGCCCGGTGGTCGCCTGGGAGGCGACCGTCGACGGCCGGCCGGTGGTGCATCTTTCGTACGCGGGCGAACGGCGCACGCTCAAAGGGGCGTTCGATCACGCCGGAGAGCCCCGGGCGGAGAGCGACGGCATCGTGTTCACCGCTTGGCTGACCGCCGATCCCTCCGGGGATACCGACGTGTTGCTCTATCTTCCAGCCACCGAAGAGATCATTCCGATTGCAACCGGCCCTTCGCAGCAGCGCTTTGCCGACATCTCACCCACTCACATCGCGCTGACTGACTTCAGTGAGGATCCCGATGGCCGCTACGATGGCAACAACGAGGATCTCGCCGACATCTTCGTTTACGATCGAACGACTCGCGAGCTGGTTCGAAGAGCCATGCCGGGCACCAAAGAGGCATTTCCGATGCTGCCGTCGGCCACGGCTCTCGCCTATCTGCACTGGAACTGGGTGGATGTGCACCCTGAGCCGAAGCTTGCCGGCTATCGTTTGAGGATTGGTTCGACGACTGGGGACGTCCAAGGCGATAAAGAGATCGCGTCCGTCGTCGCCTACGCCCCGCCGTACATTCGTCCGGCGGCGCGGTACGGAACCGTCGAGTGGGTCGCTTCTCCCTCGGGCGCGTATACCTTCTGGCGCGCGGCCGCCGACACGTCGTGGACGCCGGTTGCGGTAGAAGGCCTCTCGACGGTGCGAATCTATGCTCCCGCACCCACGCAGCGTTTCACCGTACTCGCGACGCGCTCCACCCTGCAAGACGTGGCTCGCCTGACGGCAGTGTCCCGCTGACTCCAGAAGAACTTCTGGAGATCGATCGTGTGACGTATGCTCGACGCCTCGGCCCAAATACGCTCGC
>WNGA01024164.1_pt1 | contig 11385 bp, 10 predicted proteins | sample 5400061 | NCBI WGS metagenome assembly WNGA01 (sample SAMN13153366, study PRJNA577476) | soil metagenome | isolation source: 100 cm soil or saprolite under grassland replicate 2 | place: USA:California | collected 2016-06-15
GGCGACGACCACGGCAGCGCCGGCCTGCGCGAACGCGCGCGCGGTGACCGCGCCGATGCCGCGGCTGGCGCCGGCGACCAGGGCGACCTTGCCGGCGAACGGCGGCTGTGGTTGCTTGGCTGTGGTGCTCATGGTTGCTCCTTCCTAGCGTCGCCAGATGGTTGGGAGCCGGTCGGTTGGGGCGGTTGGGCGGACATGTTCGCCAGGTCGTCGAAAGTCATCGCCGGGTCGGGGAGCGGCGCGCCGCGATGAGCGGCCGACCGCAGCCCGTCGAGGAGCACGTCCAGGTGCCGGTGGGCCAGCCGGTTGTCGACCTCGGCCGGGAAGGCGCCGGGCAACGGCCTGGTCAGCCGCACCAGCAGCAGGCCGACGTCCCCGGATGCCACGTCGGGGCGGAGCGAACCGTCGCCGTGGGCCGTGGCGATGATCCGGTCGATGCGCTCGACCGAGGCGCGGCGGGCGGCGCGGAGCGCCTCGTCGTCCATCTGCACCCGGCCGACGACCTCGGGCAGCACCGCGGCGATGCGCAGCTCGAGCGCCCGGTGCATGTAGCGGGCGAGCGCCCCGAAGGCGTCGGCCTCCTCGGCCAGCGCCGCGCCGGCCTCGTCGGCGGAGCGGCCGAGGAGGTCGAGCGCGACCTCGCGCAGCAGCGTCCGCCGGTCGGGGAAGTGCCGGTAGAGGGTGGCGATGCCCACTCCTGCCCGCCTGGCGACGTCGTCGAGGGGCGCGTCGGCGCCGTGCGCCACGAAGGCGTCGCGGGCGGCGGCCAGAAGCCGCTCACGGTTGCGCCGGGCGTCCGCGCGCAACCGTCGCTGCCGGATGACGGTCGTGGCACGGACCTCGCTTGGCACCCTGGCTCCTCCTTATATGGAGACTTTCCCTCCGTTTGGAGGCCAGGGTAGCACAGAAACGGAGCATCTGTCTCCGGAAAGGAAAGGTGGCCGACGCGGCGTGCCGGCTGGTCAGCCCTCGCGGCGGGAGGTCAGCCAGGCGCCGGCGACCACCAGGGCCGTGCCGAGCAGCGCGACCGGCGCTGCGTGCTCACCGAGGAAGACCACCCCGAGCGCGATCGCCACCACCGGGATGAAGTAGGTGGCGACGGCGCCTCGTGGGCCGCCGACCCGCCCGACGAGCGTGGTCATCAGCACGAACGCGAGCCCGGTGCCGAGGAGCCCGAGCGGCAGCAGCGCCAGGACCGGTCCCCATTCCAGGTGCGAACCGGGCAGGCTCCACAGCCCGAACGGCACCAGCAGCACCATGGCGGCGAGCTGGCCGCGCAGCAGGACGGGCAGCGAGCCGTAGCGCTGCTGCAGGGGCACCGCCAGGTTGACGGCGAGCCCGTAGAGCAGCACCGCGAGCAACACCAGGCCGGCGCCGAGCGTGGTGGTCCGCGAGCCCTCCACCTCCGGCCAGGAGATCGCGAGCACGCCGGCGAAGCCGACCGCCAGCCCGAGCGTCTGCGCCCTGGCGAGCGGACGGCGCAGCAGCACCACCGCCCACGCCGCCCCGAACAGCGGCACCGCGCCGTTGAGCATGCCGGCCACCGACGAGTCGATCCACTGCTGCGCGACCGGGAACAGGATCAGCGGCCCGCCCATCCAGACCAGCCCGAGCAGGGCCACCCGGGGCAGGTCCTCGCGGTCGACGCGGCGGCGCGCCGCCGGGAACAGCGCCAGCGCCATGGCGCCGAGCACCACGCGCGCGAGCGCGATCACGCCGGGCCGCAGCGCCTCCAGCCCGACGTCGATGAACAGGAACGAGGACCCCCAGATGAGCGCGATGCCAGAGAGCAGCAACCACTCCCGAGGCGCGAACGCCTCGGGACGGTCGCCGCTCCCCGCCTCGAGCAGGGGTCTGCGGATCCTGCCCGCCTCCGCCCCGCTCCGCGAGCGGGCCGGCGGTGGTGGCGCGGATGCGCCGTCGCGCACTCCCGGGCTCACGCCGGCTCGCGGGCTCAGGCCGGGCGCGGCCGCAACGGCCGCCGGATGGTGTGGCGGCGCACCTTGGCCGCCAGCCTCGCCTTGCGCGCCTCGCGCCGGAGGTCGTCGACGTGGTCGCGGGCGACCAGGTCAAGGATGGTCAGTGACTGCATCGTTCACCTCGCCTGCGTGTCGATCGGTTCTTCGACCATCACGATAGGGCTAAGGTGCCCCGGCCCGGATCGGGCGCGTGCCTTAGGTGTCGGCCCCGCCTACCTCATCTTCGGCTGCGCGCCACGCTCCATCCCGCCGGCGTCGCGGCCGCGGTCTCAGCCGACCTCGGCCAGCCTCGGCAGGACCCTCTCGGCGAACTGCTCGGTGAACTCGACCGGGGACGTGCCGGGAATGGGCATCACCTCCATCTCGGTCACGCCGCGGGCGGCGTACTCGCCGGCCGCGGCGACGAACGCGTCGACGTCGGCCAGGGCCGGCCGCACGGCCAGCACGGTCTTGATGATGCGGTCGTAGTCGCGACCCTCGTCGTCACAATGGGACCGCAGCACGTCCAGCTTGTGCGCGACGTCGGCCGGGCTGGACCCGAAGACGTTGCAGGCGTCGGCGTAGCGAGCCACCATCAGCAGCGTCTTCTTCTCGCCACCACCGCCGACCAGGATCGGTGGATGGGGCCGGCTGATCGGCGGCGGCCCGCACAGCGTCTCGGCCAGCTGGTAGTGCCTGCCGTTGAACGGGCCGTTGTCGTCGCTCCACATCTGCAGGCAGATCTGCAGCGTCTCCTCCAGGCGCTCGAACCGTTCGGCCACCGGCACGACCGGCACGCCGAGGCCGCGCTGCTCGCGCTCGTACCACGACGCGCCGATGCCCAGCCTCGCCCGTCCACCTGACAGCACGTCGAGGGTGGTGACGATCTTGGCGAGCAGGCCCGGGTGGCGGTACATCACGCCGGTGACGAGCACCCCGAGGGTCATCCGCTCGGTCTTCGCCGCGACGTAGCCGAGGGTGGTGTAGCCCTCCAGCATCGGCTCCTCCGCCGCGGCCGCCTGCTCCATCTGGAAGTAGTGGTCCATGACGGTGAACGAGGAGAACCCTGCCTGTTCGGCGGTGCGCGCGGTCTGTGCCAAGGTCGCGGCGATCTGCGTCGGATCGTCAGGCGTCGAGTAGTTCCAGTAGTGCAGGCCAACCCTCACAGGATTCCTCCCTCTCCGTGGGACGTCGCTGTCCGAACTCGAGCGAGGACCTTTCTACTCCCGTTCGCTGGCCGCTGCTCCTCGACGTCTACAACCTCTTCTGGCGGCGCGCGGCCGTCCCCGGGTTGTCGACGAAGAGCGTGAGGCCCCGGCTGATCCCAACCGTCAAGGGCTTCGTGACCTCCTCCCGCTGGAGGACATCGCCCCGTCGGCTTCTCGAAGTCATCCGCGCAACGCGGCGCTCGACCGCCGCGACCATCCGCCAGATCGTTCCCGAGCCCACCACTGTCCTGGGCGGATCCCTCCTCCACAGATCGGCTCTGGCCGCTGGCCGACGACGCCGTGCGCCGAGAGGCTGCGCTCCTCCACGCCACAGCCCCTAAGGAGCAGCGCCCATGCCGCCCGCCGACCACGGCCTCCTTGGCCGCCTCGACGCCCTGCTCGACCTGGTCACACAACGCCGCTGCCTGTTCCTCGGCCCCGGCGCTCAGCTCGCCACGGCCGACGCCCAGGCCGCCGCCTACGCCACCGGCCTGGACCCTGCGGCCGGTCGTCCGGGAACGGCGACGGCCCCCGAGGGCGGTCCAGCCACCGGCCCGGCCGAGCTCGACGGCCCCGCGATCCCGGCCGCTCGCGCCACGACGCCCCGCAACGTCCGGGCAGGCGCGCCGGTCGCGCGCGACGAGACCGCGCCGCCCGGCGTCGCCGAGGCGGTCGAGTTCCTCCGCCTGCTCGCCCAAGCCGTCGGGCTGCTGCGCGTGCGCGGCTCGCGGGTGGAGGCGACCGCCCTGTGCGCCCCATGGCGGCGGCTGGAAGCGGGACTGCGTGCCGGCCTCGTGTACGCCGCCTGGTGCCATCGCGTGCCGTGGCTGGCGGTGCTCGGACCCGGACCGGCGGTCGAACGGCTGGAGCGCGACCGCCTCTGGGTGTTGCGCCTGCTGTTCGGCCTGCCAGCCGCGGTCGACGTCGACGTCGCCGGTCTCGCCGCCACGGTCGCGGAGCGGCTCGGCCTCGGCGCCGACGACCGGCTCGTCACCGCCATGGCGGCCGCGTTCCTCGACCCGCTGGTCGCGCTCGGCGTCGCGGACCTCGAACCGCCGCCGCCGCAGCCGCCGGTCCAGCTCCGCCTCGCCGCCCGCGCCCAGACGGTGATCGGCTCGGCCCTGGTCGCCGCCGGAGAGGAGGTGCCGCTCGGCGTGAGCGCCAACTGACCGGGGTCGAGCGGGCGAGGTGTGCCGCTGCGCGCAACCGCCTCGTGGGGCGGGTCAGTCGAAGCCCAGGGAGAGCTGGGTCGCCTCCGGCTCGGCAGGCGCCTCGGCTGGGGGAGTGGGCCGGCGCGCCTCGCGCGGGCTGCTCGTCGCCGCCCGCGCGGTCGGGTGGCGGCGCTTGGCCGCCTCGACGCGGCCGGCGATCGCCTGCTGGGTCGCCTTGGGCGCGTTCGCGCCCCGGTACAGGCGCTGGTACTCCGCCACCAGCTCCGGGTAGTCGCGCTCCAGCCAGGGCATGAACTCCTCCTTGAGAGTCCGAGATCCGCGGCAGGATCGGCGCGATCAGCACGCCGCAGGGGATGCCGGCCTGCCGCAGCCGCCGCACCGCGGCGATCCGCGCCCTCGGGTGCGGCGTCCCCGGCTCGGTGCGGCGCCAGACCTCCTCGTCCAGCGTGCCGATCGACAGGCTGGCGGAGAACCCCGCCGTCTCCGCCAGCTCCTCGAACAGGTCGAGGTCGCGCGTGAGCAGCGGCGACTTGGTCAGCACCGAGCACGGGTTGCGGAAGTCCCGCAGCACCTCCAGCACGCCCCTGGTGAGCCGGTAGCGCCCCTCGCACCGCTGGTACGGGTCGGTGTTGGTGCCCATGGCCACGTGCGCCCCCTGCCACGACGGCCGCCGCAGCTCCCGCCTGAGCACCTCCGCCGCGTTCACCTTGACCACGACCTTGCGCTCGAAGTCCTCCCCGGCGTCGAAGTTCAGGTAGGTGTGGCTGGGGCGAGCGAAGCAGTTGTGCGACACCACGCCGTTGGCGATGAAGTCGCCCGTCCCGGTGGTGATGTCGAACATCGGCATCTCGAAGCCCAGCGCCTCGATGGACACGACCCGCAGGGGTGCGTTGTTCTTGATCGCGAACCCCTCGATCGTCCGCTTCCGGGTGATCGCTGGGTCGACGGTGTGGAAGAAGCGCAGGTGCTCCCGTTGGCCACCGAGGACCCGCACGTACGTGACTGGCTTCGCCCGGCTGAGGTTGCGCTTCTCGACAACGAACGAGAAGTCGAAACGCCGGAGGCATGAGGTGATCTGGTCGACGATGACTTGATCCGTGTTGCAGATGCGCAGCGTGCCGTTGTCGTTGTAGCTGCCCTCGGCGTCGAAGATCCCGGCGAGGAATCCCTTGCTCCACTCGGCCGATGCAGTGTGCGGCCAGGCGACGATCTCCCTGATGGCAGCTACGCTTCGGCGCCCACCGCAGCGGATGGCATTGAGCTGCTTCCTGGCGCCGACCGCCTTCTGAAATACGAACTCGAACGTCCCGACGTCCAGTTTCGCCAGGTACGCACGAGTTCTTTGAAGCGCTTCCGGGTCCACCAGCGCAAGGCGGAACTGGTGGGACTGCCATGGAGCGCCACCGGGCCGCGGATACGTGGCGGACCGGAGCATGCCGTCGCCGCGGATCATGCCGCACAGGTAGCCACGCCGATACTCCGGCCCGTCCTTTGGAGGCAGGGCGAACTGGCCGGTGCCCATGAGCTTGTTGTTCACCGTCAGGTGTGGGCGTCGATGCCAGCCGTGCTCGGTGCCCGTCACGTGCTTCCAGCCGCGATTGGTCAGGAACCGATGGTCGCCACTGGCGACGAGCCTGGTCCCGTCCTCGAGCGTGACCCGGTAGGCGGGCTTGACCGTCTGCCAGTGGGCGAGCACCTGCGTGGTCACGTAGCGGCGGTACTTGCCGTCGAAGACGGTTCCGTAGATCGCGTCGCCGACCCGCACCTCGGCCAAGGGCTTGGTACGCCCGTCCGCCATCAGGACCGGCGTGTCGCCGCTTTGGCAGTAGCGACATGCATGCGAGCATCCTCGGTAGGTGTTGATCGTCCACTCGAAGGGCATGCGGCTGGCGGCTGGGAGGCGGTTGAGGATCGACTTCGCCTCGACCTCGTAGAACTCGATGCCGCGGAACTCCGGGGAGTCGAAGGTGCGCAACGTCGCGGGCGCGTCGAACAGGGGGAGGTCAGCGGTTGGGCGCTGCTCGCCCCGGAGGTCGCTGAAGGTGAGCATGCCTCAGCCTAGAACACACGTTCGAGGCTGGCAACGCGGGTGCGCTGCCCTGTGGACGGCCGGATCGGGTCCGGCCTACCGGACGAAGGCGAATTCGGGATAGCGGGGCGACGGGCCGTCGAGCAGGTGGTTGTCGCGGCCACCTGATGGGGTCGGGGATGAAGGGCGACTCCACCGTGCCGCCGATGTCGATGCCGACCTTGATCCGCGGGTCCTCGTACATCGCCTGGGGTGTGATGATCCCGCCGAGGGACACGCCGAACATGCCGACACGGTGCAGGTCCAGCGCACCTGCCAGGCCGTGCGGCAGCGGCCGCTGTGCCGCGTCGTGGTGGCGCCCCGGCGTCCAGCGCCGCCAGCTCGTCGAGGACGAAGCGGGTGTCGGCCAACCGCACCGCCAGGAGCTTCTTCGCCAGCTCCGGGAAGCCGCCCTGCTGCGCCTGCTGGAACCACTCGGGCCACAGGGTGTCGACCACCCCGCCGCCGGGGAACTCGACCTCCGACGCGTTGTAGGTGTGGTCGATGGTCACCATCAGGTAGCCGCGGCTGGCCAGGTCCTGCACCAGCGTGGTCTCCCAGGTCCTCGGGTCTTCGGCGCCGGGCGAGTAGAGCACCACCTCCGCCTGGGCGTTGTCCCCCGGTCCCGGCCGTCAGCCGCTGCTTCCTCGGTCGAGCAGGCCACCGGCTGCCAGGCGGCGTGTCGGGCCGACGTCGCGGCCGCGCGGGTTGAGCTGCTGGTCGGTGACCGGGCCGGGGACGCCGGCGCGGACGGCCTCGAGCTGGGCGGCGAACGCCAGCCCGAGGTAGATCGCCAGCGAGGTCAGGAACGACCACATCAGCATGCCGATCACGCCGACCAGGGGGCCGTAGGTCTCGCCGAACACCTTGCTGGACGCCAGGTAGAGCGCGAGTGCGAAGGTGAACAGGAACCACAGCAGCACCGACATGGCCGAGCCCACCGCGAGCCAGGAGGCGGCCGGCTGCCGCCGCCGCGGCGACTTCTGGAACAGCAGCGCGAACCCGGCGACCGCGAGGGCGATGCTGAGCGGCAACTGCAGCAGCCGCCAGACGGAGCGGACCGGGCCGGACAGGCCGACCGCGCCGCTGACGTCGGCGCCCGCGATGATCATCACGAAGGCGACCACGATCAGCAGCCCCGCCGAGACGGCGAGGCGGAAGGCGGTCAGGTACCTGTCCTTGGCCAGGCGGTCCCGCTCGACGCCGTAGATGCGGTTGGCGCCGCGCTCGACCTGCGCCATCGCGAAGGTGCCGGAGACCAGGGCGGCGAGCAGGCCGAGGACCAGCGCGACCTTGCCGCCGCCGGCGGTCGCCTTCTCACCGTGCCGCAGGGCGGTGAGGAAGATCTCGCCGGCCGGGCCGGGGGCGAGTCGCTGCGTGGTGTCCTTGACGAGGTTGCTGACCTGCCTGGCGTGGAGCGTGGTGGCCAGCCCCATGGCGGCGATCATGCCGGGCAGCAGGGTGAAGGTCACCTGGAAGGCGAGCGCCCGCGAATGGCTGGAGCCGTCGGCGAAGCGGAAGCGCAGGAAGGCGTCCTTGGCGAGCTTCGCCCAGCCGGTCCGGCGCAGGGTCTCGAGAGCATCGTCGCCTTCGAGCTCGTGGGTCTCTGGGACCGAGGTGGCCGTGCTCATTGCTGTTCCTCCTGTGCGGGCACGCACAACGTGAGCGCGCCTGGAACCACTTCGACGGTCAGCTCCCTGGTGGGCTCGGCCGGCTCACCGTCGCGTTCGACCGGCTGGGGGCGGTCGCAGCGGACCTCGACCCGGCGCGCCCGGAAGTACTCCATCTGGGGGCCGCGGTGGCGCCGGCGCGCCACGACCCGGGCGGCGAGGGTGAGCCAGTCCAGCAGCGTGCGCGTCTTCAGCACGGCCACGTCGAGCTGCCCGTCGCTGGGGGAGGCGTCCGGCATGACCGGGAGGCCTCCCTGCAGCCGGCCTAGGTTGCCGACCAGGACGCCCTGACCGCTGCGGGCGACCGGGGGCCGGCCGTCCAGGCGCAGGTGGAACCTGGTTGGTCGCCGCCGCAGGTGGCGGGCACCGCTGAGGACGTAGGCGGCGGCGCCGAGGCGCGCCTTGAGCTCGGGGTCGGCGTCGCGCAGCATGGCCGCGTCGAAGCCGATCCCGCACATGATCACGAAGCGGTCGTCGCCGAACGTGCCGACGTCGAGCTGGCGGCGCTCCCCGTGCAGGGCAACCTCCAGCGCGCCGTCAAGGTCGTCCGGGATGTCGAAGTTGTTGGCCAGCAGGTTGCCGGTGCCGCCCGGCAGCACGGCCAGCGGCACGCCGCTGCCGGCCAGGCCGGTCACGCAGGCCATCACCGTGCCGTCGCCGCCGGAGACCATCAGCAGGTCGGCGCCCTCGGCGACGGCCCGTCGGGTCAGCGCCTGGCCCGGGTCCTGCCTGGTGGTCTCGAACCAGCGCGCGTCCAGCCCGTTGGACGCGAGCGCCGCGGAGACCTCCGCCCTGCGGTCGCCCGTCTCCCCACCGCTGACCGGGTTGAACACCACGGCCACCCGCCGCGGGAGCGGCCTGTCCTCAGGTCGCTCGCCCTCGGCCCGCGCCACGGTCACCGCTGCCTCCCCCTGCCACGGTCGAGCAGGCCGGAGGCCTGCCTGAGCTGGTGGTGCACGACCCCGATGCGGATCCCCCTGGTCGCCACGTACAGCCAGACGACCCCGAGGAGCACCCCGCCGAGGACGTCGCTGAGGTAGTGCATGCCCCGGTACATGCGGCTGGTGCCGACGGCGACGGGGACCAGCAGCGCCAGCGTCCAGAACAGGCCGCGTACCAGGGCGGAGCGGGCGCGCTCGTTGGCGAGGATCGTCAGCGCCCCGTACGTGCAGATCGCCGCGGCCGTGTGCCCGGAGGGGAAGCTCGACGTCGGTGGCGCCTGGTCGAGGTGGCGCACCGGTGGCCGCTGGCGCTCGACCAGCAAGGTGACCAGCAGGAAGATGCTCACCTCGCCGACCACCGCCGTGGCCACCAGCATGGGCTCGCGCCAGCGGCGCCAGCGCAGGGCCGTGACCGCGACCGTGACGACGGCGAGCACGGTGATGGTGACGGTCTCGGCGGCGAGGGTCGCGTAGTGGGTGGCGCGATCGAGGTCCGGCGTGCGGTGTGCGGCGAACCAGCGGGCGACGGACGCGTCGGCGTGCCCCAGCGCGGTGCCGTCGAGAACCTTGGCGACCAGGTAGCCGAACGCCACCAGCAGCACCAGCAGGACCACGGCGCAGGCGACGAGGAAGATCGCGGTGGGGACGCCCTCGCGGCGCTCGCGCCAGCGCCTTGCCAGGGTGCGTTCGAGCGTCGCGCGGTCGCCCGGGGTGGGGTCCAGCGCCCGTCGGTGAAACGCTCCGTGTGCCCGTGCCGTTTCCATGGCGGCGATGCCTTTTGCCTGAGATCGTTCGTTCGACCTGGATGTCTCTCGAGCGGTCGAGCAAACCAGCCGCCACGGCGAGGGTCGCCGTGGTTGGGGTAGCGAGGGCCTGGGGAACTACCTGCTGGGCGACCCCCCGAGGAACGGGGCGACGACGAGGAGGGCTGCGGTGCTGTCAGCACGCGCCGTGCGCAACGCCGTCATCGCCGGCGGGCTGGGACTCGCCGGCGTCTACGCCTTCGAGGCGGTCCAGTACCACCGCAGCGCGAGCAGGGGATTCTCGCTGGACGAACCGCCGGCGCCGGGCAGCCCGGACTTCGCCCGGCTGGTCGAGGCGCTGACGGTCGCGCCACTGCGCGAGGGCAACCGGGTCACGGTGCTGAAGAACGGCTGCGAGATCTTCCCGGCCATGCTCGACGCGATCAGGGCCGCGGAGCGGACCGTGGACTTCGCCACCTACGTCTACTGGACCGGCAGCATCGCGCCGGAGTTCGCCGACGCCCTCGCCGAGCGGGCCAAGGCCGGCGTCGAGGTCAACGTCCTGCTCGACGCCGTCGGCGCCGCCAAGATGGAGCCGGCGCTGATCGACCGCCTCGAGGAGTCCGGCGCCACGGTCGCCTGGTTCCGGCCGCTGCGCTGGTGGACGCTGAGCAAGCTGAACAACCGCAGCCACCGCAAGATCCTGGTGGTCGACGGCCGCGTCGGCTTCACCGGCGGGGTCGGGATCGCCGAGGAGTGGACCGGCAACTGCGAGGACCCGGGGCACTGGCGCGACACCCACGTGCGGGTGGAGGGCCCGGCAGCCCGCGACCTGCTCGGCGGTTTCCTCGACAACTGGGCCGAGGCGACCCACGCCATCCTCTGCGGACGGGACCACCTGCCGGACCTGGACGGATTCGACGACGGCGTCCAGGTGCAGGTCACCCGGAGCAGCGCCGAGAAGGGCAGCACCGACGCGGAGCAGCTCCTCTACGCGGCCATCGCCTGCGCCCGGGAACGCCTCTGGCTGACCACCGCCTACTTCGCCCCCCGCCGGGCCTTCGTGGAGGCGCTCTGCGAGGCGGTGCGGCGTGGCGTCGACGTCCGCGTCCTGGTCAACGGCCCGCACATCGACAGGCAGGTGGTGCGCCGGGCCGGTCAGCAGACCTACGACCAGCTGCTCGCGTGCGGCGTGCGCATCTTCGAGTACCGCCGCACCATGCTCCACGCCAAGACCCTGGCGGTGGACTCCGCCTGGGCCACCATCGGGTCGATCAACTTCGACAACCGCTCGTTCTCCCTCAACGACGAGCTGAACCTGGCGGTCCGCGACCCGGCGGTGGTCGCCACCTTCGAGAAGCACTTCCTGGCCGACCTCGACGACGCGGTCGAGCTCGGCCTCGCCGCCTGGAGGGCGCGGCCGCTGGCGCAACGCGCCCGGGAGGTCGGCGGCGGGCTGCTGCGCCGGGAGCTGTGAGGGCCGGCCGCTAGCCCTGTTCTCCGCACATGGGGTGCGGTAGGGGTGGGCGGGTGGTGATGTTGGGATTGGACGGTTGGTGTGGCAGGGTTCGGCGATGCGCCGCCCGCCGCCTGGCCTGCGTCCGGTCCGCTACGCCTACGCGCCG
>WNGA01011747.1_pt1 | contig 11382 bp, 11 predicted proteins | sample 5400061 | NCBI WGS metagenome assembly WNGA01 (sample SAMN13153366, study PRJNA577476) | soil metagenome | isolation source: 100 cm soil or saprolite under grassland replicate 2 | place: USA:California | collected 2016-06-15
TGACCTGCGCAGCGAGGATCCGCGCGCGCTGGAGAAACTCGACGGCGCGCTTCAGGCCATCCTGACGCAGGCGCTCGAGGATGAGAATCGCCGTCGCGTTCCCGGTACGGCTCCACTCACCAGCGACGTCCGGCGCGTGGGCGACCGTCCCTCGGGACTCACTCCGCGGACGCATCCGCTCGTGCAGACCGCCGTCGCCGCGACACGAGCCGTGGGCCACGAGCACCAGCTCGCTTGCGCCTCGACCGATGCCAACGTCCCAATCGCCCTCGGCGTCCCCGCCGTGGCATTGGGCGGGGGTGGTCGATCGGGCGACGCCCATCTACCGACCGAGTGGTACGAAAACGACAAGGGCGCGCTCGGCATCGTGCGCGCCCTCCTCGTCACCGCAGCGATGGCTGAACAAGCTCCAGCAAGGTGATCTCCGAAGGCGCGCCGAGCCGCAGCGGCGGACCCCAATAGCCCGTCCCCCGACTCACGTACAGCCACATCCGCTCGAGCCGGTGCAGGCCCGCCACGAACGGCTGGAATAACCGCACCAGCAGGTTGAACGGGAAGTACTGCCCTCCATGCGTGTGCCCCGAGAGTTGCAGGTCGTATCCCGCCACCTGGGCGGCGAAGGCGCTGCGCGGTTGGTGCGCGAGCAGCACGCGCACGTCGCTATGCGGGGCTCCCGCGATGGCAGCCGCGGGGTCGGATGCAGCCGACAGATCGGTGACGCCGGCAATCACGAGCCGACCGTTGCCCTGCACGAGCAGGCGATGCTCGTTCTCGAGGACTTCGATGCCGAGCCGCTCGAGCTCCAGCGTCCATCCGCGCACGTCCCAAAAATATTCGTGGTTCCCAGTGACGAAGAACGCTCCATGTGGCGCTCGCAGCCGGCCGAGCGGGGCGACATGCTCGCGCAAATCGGGGACGAGGCCGTCAGCCACGTCACCCGTCACGGCGACGAGGTCGGGCTGCAGCGCGTTCGCCCGGTCCACGACGGCGTCTACGAAGCGGCGCCGGATGGTCGGCCCGATGTGCAAGTCACTCAGCTGTACGATCCGGAAGCCCGCGAGGTCGCTTGGGAGTCCCGCGATCGGCACGGCTACCCGGACGACCCGGGGCCGGCGCGCCGCCACCATGCCTACCAGTGTGACGAGCACCGCCCCGCTCACGACGGCCAAGGTCACGGCCGTGGCTCCGATGCCGTCCCCAGTGCCCCAGGCGGAGAGGTGCAGCAGGTCGGCGACAGCGAAGAAGACGATGAGCAGCGACACAAGGCCCAGCACCGTGTACGCGGCCCAGTCGAGCGCACGCATCAGCGGGCCGCGACGACCGCTCCGTGCGGCCACGAGCGCCACGAGGGGCAGCCACGCCACGAGCAACACCGCCCCCCACGCGAGAATCCGAGGCAACCCGCTCAGCCCCGCGGGGCCAAGCACGTGACCGCCGACGTAGACGTTGAGGAGCGTCCAGAGGCCGCCCACGATTCCGAGCCGCACGAAGAACTGGAATCTGTTCAATGCGCCGGTCCAGCAGAGCCGACGCCGCGACTCCGGTGCATGAGGAGCAGCAGCGGCAGCGACAACACGAACGCCGTCCCAAAGAGCAGGAAGAGCTGCTCGAACGACAGCATCATCGCCTGCTTTGTGACGATGCCGTTGAGGAATCCGATCGCCTTTGTCTGCGCGATCGCGGGCAGCTCTCCGCGCCCTACCAGTGCCTGCGTGATCGCAGCGAGCCGCTCGCGCGTCGCTTCAGCGTAGGGCGTCACATTGGCGGCAAGTTCGGCGCGATGAATCGCCGTGAAGCGCTGCAGCAGCGTCGCCGAGAGCGCGATGCCCACGCTGCCGCCCAACTGCCGCATCAGATTGAACAGTCCGGTCCCGTTCGGGATCCTGGACATCGGGAGATCCGCGAGCGCGAGATTTGTGAGGGGCACGAAGATCAAGCCGAGGCCCACGCCGCGGAAAATGAGCGGCCAGAAGAAGTCGGACATCCCGCTGTCGGTGGTAAAATGCGCGTGCTTCCACATCGAGAGCGCGAAGATTCCGACGCCCGCGACGATCGATAGACGTCCGTCGAATTTGCCGGCGGTCCGGCCCATGACCGCCATCGTGAACGCGCTGGCGAGAGCGCCGGGCAGAATCACCAGGCCGGTCTGATTCGCCGTGAAGTTCCGGACGTTCTGCAGGTAGACGGGCAGGACGAACACTGTCGCGTAGAGACACACGCCCAGGACGAGTCCAAACACGACGCCCACCGCGAGCTGCCTGCTCTTCAGAATGCGGAGATCCACGACTGGGTGCTCCGTGCGCAGCTCGTGCCAGATGAACGTGATCAGCGAGAATGCACTCGTGAGCGCAAGCAGACGCACGGAGGGCGATGCAAACCAGTCGAGCCGCTCGCCGCGCTCGAGCATCGTCTGGAGCGCGCCGATCCCGACCGCCAGCAATCCGAGCCCCACGAAGTCGATGCTCGCCGACCGCTCCTGGTGCCGCGAGTCGTTGATGAACGACATCGTCAGCGCCAGCGCGAGCATGCCGAAGGGGATGTTGATATAGAAGATCCACGGCCAGCCGTACATGTCGGTGATCCAGCCGCCGACGGTGGGTCCGAGCGTGGGTCCGACCATGACACCGACGCCGAAGATGGCCATCGCCGTGCCGTACTCCTCGCGGGGAAATTCCTCGTAGAGGATGGCCTGCGAGGTCGAGAGCAGCGCGCCGCCGCCGAGGCCCTGGATGATGCGCCAGAAGACCAGCGCGCCAAGCGAGCCGGCATTGCCGCACATGAAGGACGCGATCGTGAAGAGCGCGATGGACCCGGCGAAGTAGCGGCGCCGGCCGAAGTACGCCGACAGCCAGCCGGTGATCGGCAGGACGATGACGTTGGCGACGATGTAGCCGGTCGAAACCCAGGCGATCTGATCGAGCGTCGCGCCCAGGTTTCCCATCATGTGCGGGATCGCCACGTTCACGATACTGGTATCGAGCAGCTCCAGCACCGACGCGAGCGACACCGTGATCGCGATGATGTACTTGAAGCGATATCGGTCCGGTGCTGCCGGAAGCGCGATCGCCGTCATCTAGTGCGTCTTGATAGTCGCGACGACGCTCATCCCCGGCCGCAGGACATGGGCCGGATCCACGGCGCCATCCAGATGAATACGGACGGGAATCCGCTGGACCACCTTCGTGAAGTTGCCGGTCGCGTTGTCGGGCGGCAGCAGCGAGAACTTCGCCCCCGTCGCGGGCGACAGGCTCTCGACGTGCCCGCGGAAATGCACGCCCTTGTACGCGTCCACGGTGATGTCCGCGGAGTCGCCGGGCGTCACGTCGGCTGTTTCCGTCTCCTTCAGGTTCGCCGTCACCCACACATCCTCGAGCGGGACGACGGTCATCAACGGCTGGCCCGCTTGCACCAGCTGGCCCAGCTCGACGGCCTTCTTCGAGACGACGCCGTTCGACGGCGCGATCACGCGCGTATAGGAAAGCTGCAGCGCGGCCTGATCGCGCGAGGCGCGTGACGCCGCAACCCGGGCGTCCGCACCAACCAATGCTGCCTGTGCCGACGCGAGCTGCGCCTGTGCCGCCGCCGCGGCGGCGCGCGCCGCGTCCAGCTGCTGCTGGCTCACGACGTTCTGATTGGCGAGCGGCTCGATGCGCGCCAGATCGGCGATGGCCTTGAGGGCGTTCGCCTGCGCCTGGGCAACAGCCGCGTCCGCCTGTCCTACGCGCGTGCGGCTGCTCACCGTAGCGAGCAGCGCGGCGAGATCCGCGTCGGTCTGCGCGAGCCGCGAACGGTAGTCGCGGTCATCGAGCACGACCAGCGTGTCGCCGGCCTTCACCGACTGATTCTCCACGACGCGCACCTCGGCAACGTAGCCGCCAACCTTCGGGAGCACGGGCACGATGTGGCCGTCGACCTGCGCGTTGTCGGTCGAGACGTGTGAGCGGCCGAACCACCATTTGCGCGCCCCAAAGATCACCAACCCGAGCAGGATCACGCCCATGATGATGAAGACGGTCCGCCGCGAGCTCTTGGGGCGCACCGACGCGGCCGGTCGTGGTGCCGGGGCCGGGTTCGAGGGTCTCACCGGAGTCTTCGTATCGGGTTCCATCGTTGTAGCCATTGTCCTTTTCCTCAATTAGTGCAAGGTCCGCGCGCTGCCCACCGACCGGGCCAACGCAATCCGTGCCGAGACGGCTGCAAAACGAGCATCGATGTCCGCGTCACGCGCGCGGAGCAGTGAAGCCTGGGCGTTGATGACTTCGATGTTGCCGGCGACGCCTGCCTTGAAGCGCTGCCGTGCCTGCGAGACTTCCTCGGCCGCGAGCTGCAGCCGATCGTTCGCGATCATTTGCTGGGCGGCCGCCGACCGGAGGTCGAGCAACGCGCCATCGACATCGGCGGCGACCTGCTGCCGCAGATCGCGGGCGCGGACGTCCGACTCCTGGACTACCGCCTGCTGCTCGGCCAGCCGTCCCTCCCGCCGGAAGCCATCCAGAATCGGCAGCGTCACCTGGACTGCGACCTGGCGGGTGCCCATGGCATCGGGCAGCCGCACACCGCTGAGGCCGTAATCCGCTTCGAACTCGAGCCGCGGCAGGCGCTCGGCCGAGATGGCGGATGCCGACGTGCGCGCGGCCGTGCCGCGGGCGACCTCGGCGGCCAGATCGGGGCGCGCCGCCACCGCTTGCGCGACGGCAGCTTTGCGATCGCTGGGAACGTCTGCCGCTCCCAACTGCGCGCTGAGCGAATCGGTGAGTGCGATCGGCGTCGCCGGATCGAGGCCGAGCGCGCGCGCGAGATCGATCCTGGCGCGATCGAGCTGATTCCCCGCCACGACCAGGCGCCCCGCCGCATCCGCCAGCTGCGAACGGGCCCGCGTGACGTCGATCGACGCGCTGACGCCCGCTTGCTGCTGCGCCACGGCCAGGCCAACGAGCTCGGCCGCGAGTGAGGAGTCGGCTTCGCGCGCCGCGACCACCGCCTGCGCGCGCACGCCGCGCAGATAGGCGAGCGCCACGCTTTGCGCGCTCGCTTCCACCACCGCAGACCGCTCGGCGCTCGCCGCCGTTACGGCGCTCTTGGCGGCGCTCACCCGACCGAGGTTCGAGAAGTCGAAGAGGGTCTGCGTGACCCGCACGCGGCCGTCATAGGCGTTGAACGGGCCGATGATCGTCGGGACGCCGGGAAACGAGATGCCCTGCGCCTTGGAGTTGAAGTTGCGGTTCGCCCACGAGCCGGACAGCGACAGGCTGGGCAGCAATCCCGCACGCGCCTGTCGCACGCGCGCGGAGGCGGCGTCCGCACGGAACCCCGCGATCTCCACGACGGGTGGTGCGGTGTCGGGTGAGGCCCCCGTCGCTTGCCGGACTGCGTTGGCGAACGAGAGTCGGACAGGCGTGGGCGTTTGCGCACGCAAGGAAGCAGCGCTAGTGAGCGCGGCGATCAGTGTGATCAGTGACCGAGATGCCATGGAGATAGAGATCGATGTGAGTGTCGAGGTACTTGGCGACGTCGAAGCCTTCAGGCATGCAGGCCGCGAACGCTGTGCGCGCCACAACGGCGTGCATCAGGGGGGCCATGGCGAGCTTGGTCGCGATGGCAACGTTGACCGGCCGGAATTCGCCGGCTTTGATCCCGCGCTCCAATACGCCCCCCATCAGACGATGACCGCGGGTGACGACTTCCTCGTAGTAGAAGCGGGCGAGCTGCGGGAAATTGCGGGCTTCGGCAATCATCAGGCGGGGAATTCCCGAGAGCGACGTCTCGCCCACCAGCCGGAAATACTCGCGCACCAGCTGTTCGAAGAGATCCCGCGCGCTACCGGTGAAGGACTTGGCGAGGGCCTCGCCTTGCTCGATGACGGGGACGATCGTCTCGCGGACCAGCGCCTTGAACAGCGCTTCTTTGTTTTCGAAGTAGAGGTAGATCGTGCCCTTGGTGACGCCGGCGCGACGGGCGACATCTTCGAGCTTCGTGGCCGCGAAACCGCGGTCGGCAAAGACTTCGAGCGCCGCGGAGATGATCTCCTCGGGCCGAGCGTTTTTGCGACGGCGCCAACGGGGTTTTGCGACTGCCTGCGGCATTGTGGGCTCCAAAGTTACTAACTGAACGGTCAGTAAGTAACTTTAGGTTCCCGCTGCCGTCAACCCCTCCGACGGTAGTACAAAATGAGGTCGGTACTCGGTGGCTTGGCGCCCAGCTGCCGCATGAATGTCACGATCTGACCGCGGTGATAAGACGAGTGGTTGATGAAGTGCCGAAACATCTGCCGGAACGTGTGGACGTATTCGCCGCCACTGGAAGGCTTTACGAGCCTCGTCTCATCCAGACGGCTGTCGTTTAACCCTGCGACAAAGCGGCCCCGCTCCGCTTCGACAGTCTCCCACCGGCTCCGCACCTCAGCGAGCGACTTCAGATCGGTTCCTTGTGGAACGGCAGGGTTCGGCTTCCCCAGCCAGCGATGCAGCCACAGCTGCTCGGCCCACACGATGTGACAGAGCGTTCCGTGAACCCCGCCGTAGCTGCTCTTCAGGTCGCGGAAGTACTGCTCGTCGGGAAGCTGGGCGACCGCGTCGAAGATCGTGCGGTTCGCCCAGGCGTTGTAGTCGAACAGCTCGAGGAATTCGTTCAATCGTGGCAGCAGGTTGAACTGCAACAGGCGTCGGTTGTAGGTGAAGCGGCGGTCGATGAAACGGCGGTAGATGAAGCGACGGTCAACTGCGGATGTGTGTCACCTACCTTGACCACGAAAACCTCCCACCGGTACCCGTTCGGATCTGTGACCCAGACCTTATCCTGCAGCGCATAGCAGCAGTCGGTGTTCTCTTCCTCAAACGTCGCAAGTCCCTCGGCCTTGAGTCGCTCAGCGGCCTCTCTGACGGCTTCCGTAGACGCCACCTGGATCCCGAGATGGTTCAACGCCCCCGCCACCGGACTATCGATCCGGTTCGATGCGTTCAGCGTGAGGTTCAACCCGGGCTCTGCGACATCGAACTTCGCGTAGCCGGGCTTGAGCTTCACCGGCTCGAGACCGAGGAACGTCCGATAGAACCGGACGGACTCGTCAAACCGCGGCGTGTTCAGCGCAACATGAACTTTCACGACCGAACTCCTTTCAGGGCGGAAACGGGCACGAGGCTGCTGCGGGTGCAGCACTCGGTGTAGAGAAAGGCGAGCAAATCCTTCAGGCCGACGGCGTCGGCACGATAGCGGAGGAACTTCCCTTCTCTCGTGATGGTGACCAAGCCCTCGCGTTGCAGGGCATCGAGGTGATGGGACAGCGTGGAGGGCGGGATATCCAGACGTTCGAGGATCTCGCCAACGACCATGCCGTCGGGATGCGAAGACAAGAGGCAGCGGACGATACTGAGCCGCGCCTCGTGGCCGAGGGCGGCGAATTTGGGGGCGAAGTGTAGCGCTTGAGTCGTCGCGTCCACACTTCGATTATACTAGAATTGTCGTACTTGTCAACCCGGCTAGCGGGCCGCGGCGAGCTCCCCCGCATCCATTACGGAATCCTTCACTTGTCGCCCCTCAATCACCTGCTTGTCGCCGATCACGGACCCGTTGACCTTGGCGTTTTTCACCTGGACGCCCTTGCCGAGGAGGCTGTTGGCGATCGTGCTTCCCACGATGCTGCTTCCCGCTTCCACCGCCACGTTGGGACCGATCGTCGAATCCTTAAGCGTGACGCCGTCTTCGATGTAGACGGGCTCCTTGATCTGCACGCCGGGGGGCACTTTCGCGGGGCGCTTGCCGCGGCCGTGCTCGAGCAAGTGCTGGTTCGTTTCGAGCAGCGTATCCACCTTGCCGCAGTCGTACCAGCCGCCGACTTCGCTGACGAAGAGCTTCTTTCCTTTATCCACCATGTACTGGAAGGCGTCGGTGAGGTAGAACTCGCCGCCCTTCCCCGGCGGGCTCTTGAGCACGTGCTCGATACCGTCGAACAGCGTGCGCCAGTCCTTCACGTACTGCAGCCCGATGTTCGCGCGCTTGGAGATCGGGGTATTCGGCTTCTCGACGATCTTCGTCATGTGCCCTTGCTTGTCCGTCACCACGACACCGAAGCGCTGGTAGTCTTCGACCTCCTTGGTCCAGATGATGCCGTCGGCGTTGGTCGTCTGGACGATCGACAGATCGGCATCGAACAACGTGTCCACGAAGATCACGATCACCGGCCCGTCCACGTAGGGACGCGCCAGGTTCACGGCGCCCGCAGTTCCATCAAGCACCTTCTGTTCGATGAAGCGCGCGGGAATGTCGTAATGCTTGCGGACGTAGTCCTCGACCTTCTCCTTCAGATGGCCGGTGATGATGATCAGCTCGTCGAGTCTCCCCGCGCGCCGCAGCGCATCCATCACATAGTCCATCACGGGCCGGCCGGCGACATTCACGAGCGGCTTGGGAACGCGCTTGGTCAGCGGGAGCAGGCGGGTGCCCTTGCCGGCCATCGGCATGATGACTTTCATGGCACCCGTCCGTAGCGATCCTTGAGCCGGACCACATCGTCCAGCTCCGGCGTGGAGGCTTCGAGTAGATCGGTCACGACGATGGCCTCGAATTGGTGGATCTGTTTGGGAGGAACGTGGAACGCCTCCCCGGCGCGCACGCGACGCTCGATCAGCGTCTCGCCCTGCTGGAGCCGCAGAATGATTTCGCCGGAAAGCACGTAAATCGACTCATCCTTCTTGTTGTGATACTGCAGCGACAGCACGTGACCAGGCTCGATATGCAGAATCTTGCCGACGTAGCGATCGGCTTTTGCCCAGATGACCTCATACCCCCACGGCTTTTCCACCCGGTAGGGAAGATTGCTCACGCGAGCCTCAGTTTCAGCGACGATGGCAGCGTCACGCAAGCCGTCACACAGACCCCGCAGCCGACGCAGCCTTCCGGCTTCAGCACGGGATGTCCGCGATCGTCAAGTGCGAGCGCCTGCTCTCCCACAGGACAGGCGCGGGCACAGACGCCGCATTCGGCTCCCTGGAACGTGATGCAGCGCTGCGGATCGAGCTCCAGCACGCCCATGTGGACCTGACTCCACGGCGTGAGCGTGAGCGCGCCTGTCTCGCAGGCCGCGGCGCACGGCATATCCTCGCACACGATGCACGCCCGGGTGGCTGGATCGATGTAGGGCGTACCGGCCGCGAGGCCGCCGCCGTTCGCGGGCATCTTGAGGATCGCGTGCACGGGGCAGACGTCGATGCAATCGCCGCAGCGCGTACACGCGGCGACAAACGCCACTTCAGGCGCGGCACCCGGCGGCCGGAACCAGCGCCGCGGCGCGACGCGCTCCTCGGTCCGCCGCGCAACTTCGTTGAGCAGCTTCCCGATGGTACTCTGGAAGAACTCGCGCCGGTCGTTCAAAAGCTCGGCTCCAGGCTGACCTGCCAGCGGAATCGCACGCGCGTGCCCGTGCCGTCAGCCGCGTAGTCCCAGCGGTTGACGATGACGGGCACCTCGAAGCGCATTGTCCATGCGAGGTCGTTGATGCGGTGCCGCGTTACGAGACCAACACCCGCGTTATACAGCGTCGTCTGAGAGTGACGGCCTGACGCCGGCACGGCAAGGGTATCGACCAAACCCGCGTCCGCGAACGCTTCGAACGAGACGGCGGCCAGCGGCCCCCCTTGTTCTCGCCGGTACACCGTCTTCGTGCCCTCGACGTTCAACGCGAGCGCCCAGCGGCCGCCGAGGTCGGGGCGGAAGGCACGGAGGTTGGCGTCGCCCGGTGATTGATAGTGGAAATCAGGCCGCACGAACAGCGCCCCGCGGCTCCGCAGCAATGGATTGGTGAACGTGGTGTACGGATCGGCGCCCGCCACCATGATCCGGCGCTGCAGCGGCGGCGCGAAGTTGGTGTCGGCCATATAGACGCCGAAGAAGAGCCGGACGCCGAGCGCCGGCGTCCGCAGACTGATTTCGCCGGTGGGTCGGGCGAACGCCTCGATATCGTAGCGGCTCTTCGCCTGAATACCTGCGCCCGGATTGCGGTACACGATGCCGCCCGTGACACCCGCCCGCGCGCGCCACACGCGGTTGCCGCGCACTTTCGTCATCGACCACCACGGTCCCACTTCGATCGTGCCGACGTTGTCCCACAGCCGGCGGTCCACGTAGCCGAGATCGTTCACGGCCATCCAGATCGCGTCGAGGCCGACGTGGACGTCGGGGCCGAAGGTCAAATGCTTGCGGAGCGAGCGAGCGGTGTGAATGGCTGCGCCGACTCGTCCCTCAACGCTCCACCCAGCCACCGACGCGTCGGTGCGCGGCATGGGGTGACCGACCGGGTTGGCCAACCGCAGGTAAAAACCGTACCGGCGCTGCGTCGAGTTGGAAGCTCCGGCGAAGTCCGGGTCCAAGGCGTAGGAGACCACGGAAAAGTTGTTGTCAAAGCGGCCGAGGTAGTCTTGCCGCGACCGGATCCCGATCGTGACGCCGCCGAAATCGTTGGACCAGACGGCCGGCAGGAAGCTCGTGACGATGCGGTCGCGCGGCGGCTCGACGCGCTTCAGATAGTCGAGCCGCACCAGCACGGGGCGCCTGCCATAGTAGTTATTGAGGGCATTCCAGTCGTGCGCGCGCTGCCGGGGATCGAGCACCAGTCGCTTCGGCTTCTTCTCGGTGACGAACTCGACGCGCTCCCGCTCCTGCTGGCCACTGAAACGGGCCACGATCGAATCGCCGTAGCCGAGCTCGATCGGCATCCAGCCGTCACCGAGCCGCTGAATGGTGACCGCCGTTCGCCATCTGCCGTCGGCCATCTTCCGGCGCTTCACCTTGTCGATCCGGTAATCGATCAACGGTGTGCCGTGGAGCCATTGGCCGAAGAACCACTGCAGATCCTGGTGCGACACTTCTTCGGCGACGCTGCGGAAGGCGCCTTCGTCCACGTGTTTCAGTCGCCAACGTGCGTAGTAGGTACGCAGGATCTGGCGCATCACGTCGTCGCCCACGATGTAGCGCAGCTGCTCGTAGAACAGCTGGCCCTTGTCGTAGATCATCGTGTTGTACGTCGCGAAGTCGCGGTAGCGCTCGCTGACCATCGAGACCGGCTCGCTCCAACGGTCCAGGTCCCAGAACAGGATTTCGCCCTCGACGTCGGCATACTGCGAGCCCTGGCCGTGGGCCTCGAAGAACCAGCCGGTCTGGAAGCTCGTGAAGCCTTCGTCGAGAAATCCCTCGCGCCACTCGTTGTTGGCGAGGATGCCCATCGTGTAATTGTGACCCAGCTCGTGGACGATGAGGCCGATGCCGGGGCTGCCGTCCATGATCATCATGGGGAATTCGGTACCGCCGCCCTCGATGCGGTGGACGTTAGTGATCTGCGGCCAAGCGAATTTCCCGTACAGCGAGTCGAGCCAGGCGAGCGCGATCTCCGTG
>WNGA01011752.1_pt1 | contig 11379 bp, 10 predicted proteins | sample 5400061 | NCBI WGS metagenome assembly WNGA01 (sample SAMN13153366, study PRJNA577476) | soil metagenome | isolation source: 100 cm soil or saprolite under grassland replicate 2 | place: USA:California | collected 2016-06-15
CCTGCTCCGGGGCGACCGCGAACGCCTTTCCGACGCCGCGCTCTCTCTCGCGGAGGAGCGGAAGGTGTTCGTGTTCGGCGATCCGCGTCCGACGACGTCGCCGAGCTGGCAGCGGCTCGAGGTCATGGTCGGCGAGGTCTCCCTGCGCCTCGAGCCGGACGAGCTGCGGGGGCTCTTCGCCGAGATCCTGCTGCGCGCCGGCTCCGCACCGGCACGCTGACGCGACGGCGGCGACCTCTCGCAACGTCGTGCGTGACGTCGTTCATACGGTTCTTTTAAGTCCCGCACAGCAGGTTCTCAGCCCTGCCGGCGACGGTTGAGGCACACCCGAGCTTCGGGAACTCAACCGAAAGGAGTTGGCAGTGAGCACGAGCATCAGGAACAGCGCGGCGGCGAGGTGGCTGTTCGCGGGGGCGCTTGCCGTCGGGGTCGCCGCCGGCGGCTACGGGATCGCGAGCGCCGCGAGCGCCAATTCGAACGCGGCGTCCACGACGACGGCGACGCCCTCGGCGCCTGCCGCCGGGCAGCCGTGGGGCGGCCAGCGCAGCGACGAGACGCTCCTCACCGGCGACACGGCCGCGAGCGTCAAGGCGGCCGCGCTTGCGGAGATCTCGGGCGGGACGATCGTTCGCATCGAGACCGACGCAGACGGCCACGCGGCGTACGAGGCGCACATGACCAAGGCGGACGGGACTCCGGTCACCGTGTACGTGAACGAGCAGCTCGACGTCGTCAGCGTCGAGACGCGCTGAGCAGGCGTCCATCGACAACGGGCCCGTCCGGGCTGTTCCGGACGAGCCTGCTCGGCCTGTTCAGCAGCTCGCTTGTTCGCGTCGCTTCTGCAGGCGCAGCTCCTCGATGAACGCGTCGGTGCGCGCCCAGAACTCGCGCCTCGCCTGCGCCGTCGTCTCGAATACCGATGAATGCGTGGCGCGGAACGCGCCGTTCGAGCGCACGGGGACGACCTCGACCCGGTCGGGATCGAAGCCGCTCCGCCGCAAGCCTGTGAGGATCGCGATCGCACCGACCGAGCCGACGACGTCGTCCGCGTCGCCGACCATGATCCGGATCCGGATTCGGGACGGCAGGCGGCGCAGGTCGACGGGGGCTTCCTCGGACGATCCGGGGAAGACCGAGATCACCGCGTCCGGGACCGGACCGGTCGCCGGCGCGCTCGCGGCGTACTTGACGGCCAGTCCGCCGCCGCGCGAGTACCCGATGACGACGAGGGGGACGCACGGCGAAGGTCGCCACATGCGCCACGCCCGGCCGACGGTACGCACGATGTGCGCGGTGGCACCGGTCTCTCCGGGGGCGTTCTCGTACTGCGGGTAGACGACAACGTCGCCGCCGCGCGCCAGGTGGCGGAGCCACGGCCGGTGGTTCGTCGGCGTCATCTCGACACTGTCGCCGTGGCCGTGGAGGAAGACGACGAACGCTCGCGTGTCGTCGCGCCCGCGCGCGAAGACCCAGAACCGCTCCGCGCCCGTGCCGAAGGCTCCCGTCCGGCGTGTGTCTACCGACCTCGAGGAGGGCGTCTTCGAGCCGGCGCACGCGGCCGAGCCCGCGCACGCGAGCGCGAGCACGACGGCGAGTAGGGTCCGTGCGTGGGCGCTCCTCTGCTCTCGATCGATGGGCATGACGACATCTTCGCGCCCGCTGCTCGTCGAGCGGGATGACGGCCGGGACGCCGGCGCCGCTCGACCCGACGGGCAACAGCGCGAAGGACTACTGCCTGCAGCGCGCCGGCGAGCGCGCGGCCTCGAATCCGCAGCTCGTCGTCGTCGACCTCGGCTGCGGCGACGGGCGCAACGTCGAGCCGCTGCTCCGCGCGCACGCGTCGATCCGTTACGTCGGGATCGACCCGTCCGCACGCGCGGTCGACGACGCGCGACGGCGGCTCGCGCCGTACGACGCCCACCTGACCGTGGGCCGCGCCTACGACGTCGAGCTCGCGCCCGCGGACGTCGTGCTCTCCTTCAGCGTGCTCGAGCACGTGTACGACCGCGCGCCGTACGTCCGCTCGATCGCCCGCAATCTGAAGCCGGACGGCGTCGCGTTCGTCAACTACGACTCGGGGCACTTCAGCGTCGGCGCGGAGCGGTGGAAGGGGCCGCTGCGGCAAGCGCTCGCGCGGCTCGGGCGCGATGCACGCTTCCAGGCTCCGGTGCGCGAGGACGAGTTCCGCCGCCTCGTCGCCGACGCAGATCTCCGCGTCGAGGAAGAGCGGTTCTTCAATACGCACCTGAAGGAGCTCCACCGCCTCGTCCCCGAAAACGCACGCGCCGAGTTCGCGCGCCGCTGGCTCGAGCTCGAGCTGTGGCTGAACGAACGGATCGAGTACCGCGACGAGCTCGCGCCCCTCCTTCGCACGCGGAACGTCGTGCTGAAGCGCACACAGCGGACGCCGTAAGGACTTCGTAAGGACCGGCAGGTGCGCGCGCAGGCCTTGCGTATCCTCCGGGCATGCCGACCGCGGTCGTCACGGGGGGCGCCGGCTTCCTCGGCTCACATCTCTGCGAGCACCTGCTCGCGCGCGACTACCGCGTGATCTGCGTCGACAACCTCGAGACGAGCACGCTCCGCAACCTCGAGCACATCCGCGACGGCAACTTCGTCTTCCTGTACCACGACGTCATCGAGCACATCGAGATCGACGAGCCGGTGGACTTCGTGTACCACCTCGCCGCGCTCGCGAGCCCGATCGACTATCTCCGCCAGCCGCTGCACTCGCTGAAGGTCGGCTCGTACGGGACGCACCACGCGCTCGGCCTGGCGAAGTGGAAGCGGGCCCGGTTCCTGCTGGCGTCGACGAGCGAGGTGTACGGCGATCCGAAGGTGCATCCGCAACCGGAGACGTACTGGGGGAACGTCAACCCGATCGGCCCGCGCGGCGTCTACGACGAGGCGAAGCGCTACGCCGAGGCGATGACGATGGCGTATCACGGCCAGCAGGGCGTGGACACCGCGATCGTGAGGATCTTCAATTCGATTCTTGCCGATGAGCAAGTGCTGTTCGACGATGGGCGCGAGCTTCGGCGCGAGAAGGTGTCGGAGGTCGCGGCACGGCTCGCTACGCGCGCTGTCGCGGCTGCTCATGCGCCGGGAAGCGACGCGCGCAGTCTTGCTGTGCTCGACGAGTTTTCGGCGGCGCTCGAATACCCGCTCCACTCCGTCCGCGTTCCCGCGTTCTTGCCGGACGGGCGGATGACGGCCGCGACGGCAAGCTCTCTCGTCGCGCACCCGACCGCACAGCGGTGCTTCGAGATCCGGGCGCGCTATGGGCGATCGATCCGCGTCACCGGTGATCACTCCGTCTTCGTCGAGGGGCCACAAGGTCAGCCCGTGCCGCGCCGGGCGAACGAGCTGCGGCACGGCGATCGCATCGCGATTGGTCGACGCGTCGAGGTGCCCGAGCGCGATCGCCGCGAGATCAACATGCTCGACGTTTGGCAGTACTCCGAGGCCGATCCGTGGGAGCTGACCGTCGAGGCGCGCGGCCTCGGGGCTCTTGCGTGGCAGCACCGGCACGAGCTGTTCGGGCTCCTCGTCTCGGAGCGCCGGAACAACGGGCCGAACTGGCGAAACGGCGCCTGGACGAAGCTGATCCGAATGCGCGAAACCGACCGCCTTCCCCTGCCGGTGCTCCGGCGCGTCGCGAAAAGCGTTCCGGAGGACGGGATGGTTCGCCGGTGGCACGCCGGGCGTGGCGTTCCGCTTCCGGCGAAACTCGAGATCACCGACGAGTTTCTGTGGCTGCTCGGGCTCTGGCTCGCCGAAGGCTGCTGGTACGAGAAGGGCGCCGACGGCTTCATCACCCTCAGCGGAGACGAGGCACTGCTCGATCGCGCCGCGGCGATCATCGAGCGCACCCTTGGGCTGCATGTCGTACGTGCGCCGGCCAGTGCCGCCCGGTCGGCCGGACTCTTCGTCCATTCGAAACTGCTGCTTCGCCTGATGGAGTATCTCGGCTTCGACGGCGGTGCGAAGCGGATTCCGGGCTGGATCCTCGGCCTCCCGCTCGCGCGCTTGAAGTGGTTCGTCGAAGGCTTTCGCGAGGGCGACGGCGTCCACTCGGGGAAAAAGCTCAACGGAATCCGGCACGAGTTCTCGACCGTCCACGAGGAGCTGAAGGACGATCTCCTCGTCCTGTTCGCCCGCTTCGGGCTCGTCGCGTCGCTCGGCCGCTATCGGAGCAGATTCCGCGCCCGGACGGGCGACCGGGAGTATCCCCTCTGGCGCCTGACGCTCGCGAACGTGTCTCCATGGAGTCCGCTCGAATGGGATCGAGGCGTCGAGCAGCGGCTGAACGCACGCGTCACACGGGATCTCGTCTGGGCCTCCGTGACCTCGATCTCCGAGATAACGCCGACGGAGCTCGTGTACGACTTCACGGTTCCCGGCGTCGAGAACTTCTGGGCCGGCACGGGAGTGATGGCTCACAACACGTACGGCCCGCGCATGCGTTCGTACGACGGGCGCGCGATTCCGAACTTCATGCGCCAGGCGATCAGCGGCGAGCCGCTGACGATGTACGGCACCGGTGAGCAGACGCGCTCCTTCTGCTACGTCGACGATCTCATCCGCGGCTTGATCCTGCTCGCGGAGTCGCGCGAGGACCTGCCGGTCAACCTCGGCAATCCGCAGGAGTTCACGCTGCTCGAGCTCGCCGAACTCGTCCTGCGAGTGACGGGCTCGTCGAGCGAGATCGTCTACGAGGCGCTGCCCGTGGACGACCCGCAGCAGCGGCAGCCGGACATCACCCGCGCGAAGCAGATCCTCGGCTGGGAGCCGGAGATCCCGCTGGAGGAGGGCCTGCGGCGCATGCTCGGCTCGCTCGGACGGGAGCCGGTTCGTGTGTAGACGGCTCGGCGTCGCGGCGGCCACCCTCGCTCTGGCCGCCCTCCTCGTCGTCCCCCCGGCGACCGCCTCCCGCCACATGCTCGTCGGCCTCCTCGACGAGACGAGCGCGCTCTACGGCAATCCCGACAAGACGTATCCGATGCTGAAGCGGCTGCGCGTCCAGGTCGTGCGGATGGACCTCTACTGGGGCGGAAAGAGCGGCGTCCCGCGGCAGCTGGGGATCGCGAAGCGGCGGCCGGCGAATCCCAGGAATCCCGACGATCCCGCCTACAACTGGGGGATCTACGAGCGCACCGCGCAATACGCGGCGCAGTACAAGGTCAAGCTCCTGTTCACGATCTACGGGACGCCCGCCTGGGCGAACGGCGGCAAGGGCCCGAACGTCGCGCCCCGGAACGCGCGCGACCTCCAGAACTTCGCGTACGCGGCGGCAAAGAGGTTCAGCGGCACGTTCATCGGCGTCGACGGCCGGGAGGTTCCCGCGGTGCGCCTGTGGACGGCGTGGAACGAGCCGAATCAGCCCTTCCAGCTCTCGCCGCAGTACCGGCGCGTCGGCGGGCACTGGGTGATGCAGAGCGCGATCGACTACGCGAAGATCTGCAACGCGGTCTACAGCGGGATCAAGATGACGCTGATCGCAGGCGAGAAGGTCGCCTGCGGCCTGACCGCACCGGGCGGAAACAACAACCCGCGTGGCACGCGGCCGACGGTGTCGCCGCTCGCGTTCCTCCGCGCGGCGAAGAAGGCGGGCATGCGCCGCTTTGACGCATACGGCCACCACGCGTACCCGCGGAAGCGCAGCGAGGCGCCGACGACGCGTCCCGCAGCGAACGCCGTCACGCTCGCGAACCTCGGCGACCTCCAGAAGGAGCTGACGCGGCTGTACGGCAACAAGCCGATCTGGATCACCGAGTACGGCTACCAGACGAATCCGCCGGACCGCTCGATCGGCATCTCCTGGGCGGCACAGGCGAAGTACCTGACGCAGGCCTACGCCATCGCCCGCAAGAACCCGCGTGTGCAGATGATGCTCTGGTTCCTGCTCCGCGACGAGCCGGTGCTGTCAGGGTGGCAGTCGGGCCTGCTGACGTCGTCTGGTCGCGTGAAGCCCGCGTTCAACGCCTTCCGCCGCCTCCCGCACTAGCGCGGCGTCGGCGGGCCAGCCGCTCAGGGAGCACGCTCCAGGCATCCGCTGCGAGCAGCGGTGCGAGCGCGGCGGCTCCGACGACGAGCGGCGCGACCAGCCGGTAGGCGGCCCACCGCAGCGTCAGTTCCACCGGTACGACCGAGATCCAGAAGACGAGGACGACGCCCGCGAACGAGAGCGCCAACCAGGCGGCCGCGAAGGCGCCAAGACGCGCGCGGCCGGCGAGAAAGGCGGCGACGATCGCGGCGAGCGATAGGGGCACGAGCAGTCCCCAGTCGAGCGAAAAGGCGTGGCCGGTGACGCTGTGGAGCGTCGGGCCGAGCCGCTCGGCGCGGTCGGCGAGGTAGCCGGGGTCGAAGGCGTCCCGCAGGCTGTACTCGGGGTTCTCGAGCCCCTGAACCGCGACGTAGATCCGCCAGGGAAGGTAGAGGAGCGCGACCGCGGCAGTGCAGAGGAGCGTGCCGCGCAGCTTCATGCGGGGGCCGGCCGCTAGAGCGGCGACGATCGCTGCCGCGGCGAACAGCAGCCCCTCAGGCTTCGTCAGCGTGGCCGCGCCGAGGAAGAGCGCCGCCGCCGGCAGCAACGAGACGTCGCCGTCGCCGAGCCAGCGCGCGAGGCACACCACGCCGAGCGCGACCCAGATTGCAAGCGGCACGTCGGCGTAATTCGTCGAGAGCTGCTTTACGAACGCCGTCGCCGAGACGATCGCCAGCACGCCCAACGACGCGAGCAGCGTCGGCACGCGCTCGCGCAGGAGCGTCCACAGCGCGGCCGCGAACCCGATCCCGAGCATCCCGAGCTGCGCGTGGACGAGCGTCCCGTCGAACCGGCCGAGCGCACGGAAGTCAAGCGCCTCGAGCGCAGGCAGGAACAGAGGGTGCTGGACGGGCGCGTACGTTGTGAAGACGGGCTCGTATGCGCCGCCGAACACGTAGAGCGCCCGCGCCTTCGTGGCCCAGATCGCCCATCCGTCCCATTCGTAGAGCGGCCGGGTCTCGAGCATGCGCGTCACGTGCGCGAGCAGCAGCAGGGCGAGCAGGAACGCCACGACGGCGAGGACGCCGAGCACCCCCGCGAGCGAGGCGCCTCGAGGGGCTTGTAACTCTGAGTTACTAGCTCGGCGGCGCCACGCCACGATGCCGAGGACTGCAGCCAGCACAGCGAGCTCCAGCGGCCCAACCGCGGCGTCGACGAGCGCCAGATGTGCCGTCACGATCCCCGCCAGCGCGACGCCGGCCATGTAGGCGAGCGGGAGGCGCGCGGCGAGCACCCCGCCGCGGGCGATCCCCAGCAGCGGCAGCGCGGCGGCGCCGAGGCCGAGGAAGAGCAGCTGAAGCAGGAGCAGCCGCGTCATCTCGCGATGCGCGCGACGGCAACGCCGCTCTGCGCCGGATCCCAATCCACGCGCTCGTAGCGGATGCCGAGCGCCGCAGGATCCTCACCGACCGCCACGACCACGTCGGCGTCCGCTGCGTCGGCGACCTGCACCGCCGGCAGGAGCGCGTACCGCGAAAACGTGCGGACGGCGGTTTGCCGCGGGACACCGAGCACGACGTCCCGGCCGCCGCGCGCGAGCAGGAAGTAGCGCTCTTTCGGGCGCACGCGCTCGCGAACGAAGTCGACGGCCTCTCCGGGGAGGAGCTGTTGGTAGCGGAAGACGAGCACCGGGCTCGGCTCCACGCTCGAGAACGCGTCCCGCTCGTCGCTCGTCCACGACCAGGCGGTGGGGAACGTGATCGCGGCCGAGACGAGGGCGAGCACGGCGACGGCCGCGCCCGCCCCCGCGGCCGCGCTCCTCACGCTTGGGCCTCGAGCAGCGAGCGGTAGAGGCGATCGATGTCGTCGACGAGCCGCGCCACCGCGTAACGGGGCACGACGCGGGCGCGCCCGGCCTCGCCCATGCGGTCGCGGAGGCCGTCGTCCTGCGCGAGCGTTGCGAGCCGCTCCGCGAGCGAGGCGATGTCACCCGGGTCGACGAGGAACCCGTCCTCGCCGTCGCGGACGACGTCAGGGACGCCGCCGACGCGCGTCGCGACGACCGGCTTGCCGGCGGCGAGCGCCTCGATCGTCGTCACCGGCGTTCCCTCGTTCCCCGAGGGGAGCACGAACGCGTCGAATGCCGCGTAGTAGGGCGCAACCTCCTCCTGGTAGCCGAGGAAGAGCGTGTCGCGCATCAGGCCGAGGTCGTGAGCGCGCCGCTCGACCGCCGTTCGATCGGGCCCGTCGCCGACGAGACAGAGCTTTGCGTCGACGCCGCGGTCGCGCAGCGCGCGAAACGCGAGCAACACGTCTTCCGTTCGTTTGACGCCCGTCATGCGCCCGATCCAGCCGACGGTGAACGCATCCGCTGGGATCCCGAGCATTCGGCGAGTCTCGGAGCGTCCGTTCAGCGTCGCGTTCACGCGGTCGGTCAGCTCGATCCCGAGCCGGACGACGACGAACTTCTCCTCGGGCGCGATCCCCAGCCGGACGAGGTCGTCACGCACCTGCGGGCTCACGGCGACGAGGCACGTCGTTGTCCGCGCGAGCGCGCGCTCGAGCAGCGCGAACCCTCGCGAGCGCAGCGAGCCGAAATAGCCTCGCAGCACGTGGCCGTGGAACGTGTGCACGACGATCGGCGGCCGCGCGTCGCCGGCGACGAGCGCGGCCAGGCGGCCGACCGCTCCCGCCTTCGCCGTGTGCGTGTGCAGGATCTGCGGCCGGACGCGCCGGATGATCCGCGCGAGTCGGATCACCGAGATCACGTCGCGGAGCGGCGAGATCTCGCGCTGCAGCGCCTCGACCTTCTCCACCTCGACTCCCAGCTCGTCGGCGACGAACGCCATCGAGTCCTCGCCGCGCGCGAGCGTCCCCGCGACGAGCGTCGTGTCGTAGCCGCGCTCCCGCAAGCCTGCCGTGAGGTACGCGACGTGCAGCGCGGGCCCGCCCATGTTCAGGCGCGCAATAACGCGCAGGACCTTGATCTGATCCTCGGGTTCCTGGCGCCCCGCGGAGGCCGGCTCCGCCGGCCGTGAGCGGGCCGCGGCCAGGGACGCGAGGTTACGCAACCGGTTCGCGCTCGAGAAACCAGTCCACGGCGCGCTGCAGGCCTTCGCGGAGCGAGATGCGCGGCTCGAAGCCGATCACGCGCCGCGCCTCGCCCACGTCTGCCCACGAATGGTGGACGTCGCCCGCGCGCGGCGGCCGGAACTCCTTCTCGACGGGCCGCCCGATCAGCTCGCCGATCGTGTCCGCGAGCTCGAGGATCGTGGTCTGCGAGCCGGTGGCGACGTTGAGGACGGTCCCGCTCGCATCCGCTGCATCGGCGGCGAGCAGGTTGCCGTCGACGACGTTCTCGACGAATGTGAAGTCCCGGGACTGGGTGCCGTCGCCGTCGATCGACACCGGCTCACCTGCGGCCACGGCTGTGATGAAGAGAGGCACGACGGCGGCGTACTGCGACGTCGGGTCCTGCCGCGGCCCGAAGACGTTGAAGTAGCGCAGGACGACGGTCTCGATGTCGTAGACGCGGCTGAACGCGACGCAGTAGCGCTCAGCCGCGAGCTTCGCGACGCCGTACGGCGACTCGGGATCCGGCGGGCTGGACTCGATGCGCGGCAGCGTCCCGCTGTTCCCGTAGACGGACGAGGACGACGCGGCGATGACGCGCCGCACGCCCTCGTCGCGCGCGGCGAGCAGCACGTTCAGCGTCCCCTCGACGTTGACGGCGCTCGTCGTCAGCGGGTCCTGCACCGAGCGCGGCACCGACGGCAGCGCGCCCTGGTGGAACACGAGCTCGACGCCGCGTGTCGCGGCGTGCACGCGCTCGTAGCTGCGCAGGTCGCCTTCGACGAGCTCGATCTCGTCCCAGACATCGAGCAGGTTGCCGCGGCTGCCGGTCGCGAAGTTGTCGAGCACGCGCACGTCGTCGCCGCGTGCGAGCAGCGCGCGCACGAGGTTGCTGCCGATGAACCCGCCGCCGCCTGTGACGAGCACCTTCGCCATCAGGCGCTCACCGTACCGGGTCGTGCGGCCGCGGCCACCGCGAACCCGATCCCGAGCCACGTGACGCCGTCGAGCGGGATCCCGGACGTGAAGCCCTCCGCGCTCCAGAGCCCGATCACGAGCAGGATCCACGTCAGGCCGACGAGGGCGAGCGGCGGCGGCGCGCGCCACGCGATCCAGAGGGCGGCCGCGAGCCACGCGACGAGCAGCAAAAAGCCGATCGCGCCGAGGTCCGCGAGCGCCTCGGCGTAGAGCGTCTGCACGCCGTACGGATGCCCCGGCGACGGGAACGACTGCGGGTCCTGATCGGGAAACTTGCGGCGCGCGTCGTCGACGTAGGGCGCGAGGTTCTCGTACTGGTCCGTGCCGTGCCAGCCGACGCCGACGATCGGGTGGTCGAGCCAGACGCGGGCACCGATGTAGCCGAGCACGGTCCGCTGCGCGTAGGTCTGCACGCCGCGCGGCTGCTCCTGCTCCCGCAGGCCGACGAAGCGCGTGAAGTCGGCGAAGTCCTTCGAGCGGATCGCCAGCACGCCGACGACGCACAAGACGACCATGCCACCGACGAGCAGCGCGTGCCGCCCGCGCATGACGACGAGGAGTGCTGCGCCCGCGAGGACGAGGCCCAGTGCTCCCGCCGTCGCCCCGCCGAGGACGAAGGCGACGATGCCGCCGGCGAGACAGAGCCACGCGACGCGGCGATCCGGGAAGAGCTCGCGCGCGCCCGTCAGCGCCACCAGACCTGCGAGTACGGCCGCGCCACCGACGGCGGCGAGGTCGTGCGTCCCGACGAACGACGGCTGACGGCTGCCGGCGCCCCAGGCGTCGAACCACGAGGCGCCGAGGAACTGCGCAACCCCCACGAGCGCCGCGAGCGCCGTCCAGCCCGCGAGCACCGAGAAGAAGAGGTGCACGTCGCGGCGCGAGCGCAGCACGAGCGCAGGCGCGGCGGCGAGGAGCGCGTACTCGTACCACTTCGCGGCGCTGACGAGGTGCTTCCCGACGCGGTAGCCGTCCTGCCAGAGCAGCGGGTAGAAGCACGCGGCGAGGATCCACGCGAACAGTGCGGCGGTCGCGAGCCAGAGCACGCGTGTGCGACCGAGTCGGCCGAGCTCGTCGCGGTAGGCGACGAGCGCGTAGATGCCGACGACGAGCACAGCGAGGTCCGCGAGCTGGACCGTCAGCGATCCCACGTCGAACGTGGGCTGAAAGTCGATGTGCGTGAAGACCGGCGGGAGCGCCAGTGCGAGCAGCACCGCGCCGAGGCTCGGAGCGCGTGAGGTCACGGCGGGAGGCGCCACTATACTGGGCGTTTCCCATGGACTCGCGGCTTCTCTGGCGCCGTTCCGCGACGGCCGTGGGGACCTACACATCCGTCGCGCTCG
>WNGA01013935.1_pt1 | contig 11379 bp, 9 predicted proteins | sample 5400061 | NCBI WGS metagenome assembly WNGA01 (sample SAMN13153366, study PRJNA577476) | soil metagenome | isolation source: 100 cm soil or saprolite under grassland replicate 2 | place: USA:California | collected 2016-06-15
GCGCGCCGCAGGTCGGATAGCGCGCGTCCTTCTCCTTCGCGAGCCCCGTGCGCAGCACGCCGTCGAGCCGCGGCTGGCCCCGCAGCGGGGGCGGCTCGTCCTGCATGTGCGCCCAGAGCGTCTCCGCTTCGGTCGCGCGCCGGAACGGCGGCTTTCCGGCCAGGCACTCGTACAGCACGCACGCGAGCGCGTAAGAGTCCGTGCTCGCGTCGACCGGCTCCCCGCGGATCTGCTCCGGCGCGAGATAGTCGAGCGTGCCCACCAGGCTGCCGGTCTCGGTCGACTCGCCGCCCACCTGCTTGGTGATGCCGAAGTCGGTCAGGTAGACGTGCCCGGTCGGGTCGAGCAGCACGTTCCCGGGCTTCACGTCGCGATGAACCAACCCGCGCATGTGGGCGGCGTCGAGCGCGCTCGCGACCTGGGCGAGGACGTCGATCGTTCGTTCGGGCTCCAGCTTCCCGTCACACTCGAGCGCGGTCTTCAGGTCGGTGCCCTCCACGTAGCGCATCGCGAGATAGAGCTGACGCTCGTGCTCGCCGGCCTCGTAGATCGGGATCACGTTCGGGTGGTCGAGCGAGGCGGCGAGCCTGGGTTCGCGCAGGAAGCGGGCCCGGAACTGCGCGTCCTGCGCCAGCTCGGGTGCGATCAGCTTCAGCGCGACCGGGCGCTCGAGCGACAGGTCGCGGGCGAGATAGACGACGCCCATCCCGCCGCGTCCGAGGAGCGACTCCACGCGATAGTTCGCGAAGCTGGTGCCGGGGCTGAACGCTTCCTGCATCGGAGGCTCTTCTGCGGCTGACCGTACCATCGCTCCATCCCCGTGAAGACAGGCGTCGAGGGGCGGCGCCGGCGGCGCCGCCCCTCGGAGCTCAGTGGGCCGGCACTTCGATGCCGCGACGGCGACGGCGACCGCCGAGCATCAGCGCCAGGCCGGCCGCGATGCTCGACAGGGCCAGGATCACGGCCGCGCCGATGCCCGCGTCGCCCCAGTCGAAGCCGCCGCTGGGGACCTCGCGGATCTGGACGACCGGCGTCTGCACGGGCGGGCTCTCGCGCCCGGCGTCGCGCGCGTCCGGGGAGCGCAGGTCCTGAGCCACCTGAGTCGGCTCGGGCCGCCCGGCGTCACGCGCATCGGGCGAGCGCAGGTCCTGGGTGACCTGAGTCGCGGTCGTTCCCGCGGCGTCGCGCGCATCCGGCGAGCGCAGGTCCTGGTAGCTGTCGGCCGCGGGCGGCGTCGAGGACGCGGGGAGCGGGATGTACCTGGCGTCGGCGGCGGCGGGCACGACGCACGCGGCCAGCAGGGCCGCGGTGGTGAGGATGTGGCTGCGTCGAATCATTTGTCCTCCTTGGAGGCCGGCCGCCCTGTGCAGCCGGATCGAGGACCACTCTCCGTCCGGTCGGTTGCAGGGCGGATGCAGTTCGGTAAAGGGCCGGTAACGCCTTAGGCGGCGGTGCCCGCAATGGACCAGCTGCGGTCGGCGCCGGCGGCTGGCTCGCGAGCGCGCCGCGCGCCCGCCCGAGCCCCTCTTCGCGCCAGCGCTCGGAGAGGCCCACGATCAGCGCGCCGGCGCCCCTGGCCGCCTCCGCGACGCCCTTTGACCCGGACGCGGCCAGCACCGGCTCGGCCACGATGCCGGCGGTGCGCTGGACGATCAGCGAGGCGTCGGCGAGCAGCCGGCTCGCATCACGTCCGTTCCGGCGGCGGTCCGCCGAGCCCACGAGCCGCAGCGGCCGTCCGGTCTCGCGCGCGAGCCACGCGCCCAGCTCCAGCGCCGCCCACTCGTGCCCTCCCGCGCCGAACGGCACCACGACCGGGCCCTCCCCCGGCTCGCCGGACGCCCGCACCAGCAGCCCGACGTCGCAGGGCGCCTGCTCGAGGATCGAGCGCACGGCGCCGTCCAGGGGCGCCTCGCCGGTGTCGAGCAGGAGCAGCTCGACGCCCTCCTGGGAGGCGAGGCGGGACACGTCGTCGCCGCTGGCCGGCGAGGAGAATGCGGCGGTGCGCGCCGAGAGCCCCTCGGCCAGGAGCTCCTGACGGGTACGCGCCAGCCGCCCCGTGGCGGCGCCCACCTCTTCGGGGCCGACCACGGCCGCGACGATCAGCTCCCGCGCCGGGTCGCCCGAGGCGAGCGGCTTCGCGAAGCCGAGGAGCGCGTCCAGCGCATGGAGGCTGGTCGGCGCGACCAGCAGCGCGCGCTCCGGGGCGGCGTCCGCGGGGGCCGAACTCTCGCGCTGACGCGGTCCCGGCAGCGCCAGCTCGGCATCCTGGCGCAGGATCGCCGCCTCGAGCCGCCTCAGCGACTCGCTCGGCTCGAGGCCGAGCTCCTCGGCAAGCTCGTCGCGTGCTCGGCGGTATGCCTCGAGCGCCTCCGCCTGCCGCTCGCTCCTGTAGAGGGCGAGCATGAGCTGGTGCCTGAAGCGCTCGCGCAGCGGGTGGCGGGCCACGAGCGCCTCCAGCTCGCCCACGAGCTCGGCGTGGCGGCCGAGCGCGAGGTCGGCTTCGAGGCGCTGCTCGGTCGCGGCGAGCCGCATCTCCTCGAGCCGCGCGATCTCCGCCTGGGCGAACTGCTCATAGGCGAGGTCGTCGAGCGCCGGCCCGCGCCACAGCGCGAGCGCCTCGCGCAGCTTTTTCGAAGCGGTCTCGGGTGACGCCCGCTGCGCCTCTCCGACGAGCTGTTCGAAGCGCGTGAGGTCGAGCTCCGCGGGATCGACGTAGAGCACGTAGCCCGGCGCGCGCGTCACGAGCCGGTCGTCCGCCAGCACCTTGCGCAGACGCGAGACGTAGACCTGGATGCTCTTGCCGCAGGCGAGCGGCGGCGACGCGCCCCAGAGCGCGTCGATCAGGCGGTCCCTCGACACCACCTGGTTCGCGTGGAGCAGCAGGATCGCGAGGAGCGATCGCTGCTTGATGCCGCCGAGGACGAGCGACCCTTCGTCCCCGGCCACGTCAAGTGGGCCGAGAACACGGAAGTCCACGGGTCAGATGCCGTCGCGCAGGTCGAAGGCCGCGTCGAAGTCCTCGGCGCTCGGCTTCGCGAAGAAGCCGGGGTTCACGCACTCGAAGGCCTCGGTGTAGCCGTCGTACGCGCGCTCTACGGAGGAGCGGCACTGCGGCAGCGGCAGACCGCTCATCTTCACTCCGCCGAAGCCGTGCCGGGTGCGCTCAGCCTGCTCGAACAGCTCCTGGTCGATCTCGCCGCGGAAGACCTTGTTCATGCAGCCCATGAAGCGGCGGCCCGACTCCTCGTCGTCGTAGAGGTAGAGGAACTGGCAGCCCGACGCGATGCATCCGGACGGGTGCACCACCCTGTCGCAGAACGAGCAGCACTGCCTGCACTCGTGGAGCTCTGAGGCAATGCGTGCTGGGACCGGTGGCACCCGGCAAGTGTAGAGCGGAAATGCCTAGGCCACTGCGTTTCGCTCCGCGATGGGCTCGCTCTTGCGGAGCCGATCGCGGAGCCCCGCGAGCTCGCTCGGCATCTCGGGTTGGGATAGCTCGGCGAGCCGCCTCAGCTCGCCACGCAGGATCCAGCTGGCGAGATCCAGTGCGCGCACGAAGTCGCGCGCGTAGTCGGCCGATTCCCCCTGCGTTTCAAGCCCGCGGAACTCCCGCAGCTTGGGGAGCCGCTCGATCTCGCTCCACGCGCGGTTGGCCGGCGGCTCGATCGCCGACCAGTCCTCCCCCTCGTGATCGCTGAGCAGTCGCTTGAACTGTGCCTCGTAGATGCGCTGCCGGTCTGCGATCGGCTTGTACTCGTCCCTGAACTCCCCCGTCAGCGACTTGAGGTACGTCTCCATGCTCCGCACGGCCAGTCTCAGGTCGCCGAGCGCTCCCTCCGGGATGCCGCTGGTCCCCTGGTCGAGTGCCCGGATGACGTTGCGCAGCTGAACCTCCGCGTCGATAAGATCGCGCATCTCGTTCCCGTAGGTCAGGGCCGACCGATGGGCCGCGATGAGGATCCGGACGCGCTCGACTCTGTCGTACACCGACTTGAGGTCCGCCAGGACGGCCGTGGTGAACCGCGCCTGCTCGGCGCGCTGCGCGCGCACAAGCTCCAGCTCCTCGTCGCGCCGGTCGCGCGCACGCTGGTAGTCGTCCAGCCATAGTTTCACGATGCCGCCGAAGAACGCGCCGAAGATGAGCCCCGTCGTGGCCGTCAGCAGGGTGTCCTCGAGGCTCCCGGTCGCCACGGCCGCCGCGCCATAGCCGACCGCCGCAAGAGGCACCACCACGGCCACTGCGGCCAGCAGCGGATGTCGGCGAAACCACTTCCCAGCCGTGTCCAGGCGCCCAGCCACTCAGCTCAGGCCGAAGGCTACGCGACGATACGAGCCGCCCCGGTCAATCCGGCCAGCTCGGCGCGGCACGGGCCGTCCGCGGAGACGCGATAGCGCTCGCCGAGCAGCAGCCTGCGGTCACCCACCGCCAGCAGCAGCTCGTGCGCCCCGGGGTGGTGGTCCACGACCTCCTTCAGCTCCTCCAGGAAGCTGTCGGGCACTCCGGGGGAGACGTGGAGAGTCAGTCGCCGCACGACGGGCTCGGCGGGGGCGAGCTCGGCGACCGCCTGAATCTCCTCGGGGGTCGGCTCGAAGGCCTCCACGTCCTGGGCGACGAGCTTGGTCTCCCCCTCCTCCTTGTGGTCCACGCGCCCGCGCACGATCACGAGCTTGTCGACGTCGACCTTGTCCGCGTTCGCCGCATAGGCGGAGTTGAAGACGAGCAGCTCGACCTGACCCTCGAGGTCGTCGAGGGTGGCGAACATCATCGGGTCGCCCTTCTTCGTCCGGATCCGCTTGCACTCGGCGATCATGCCGCCGACGGTCACCCACTCGCCGTCCTTCTTGGCCGCTAGATCGGCGAGCGAGCAGTCGACCCTGGCGCGGAGCGCCGGCCGGACCTCCTTCAGCGGGTGGCTCGAGAGGAACAGCCCGAGCGTCTCCTTCTCCCATTCGTTCAGCTGCTTGCGGTCGTCGGGCAGCGGGATGATCGGCGGGTCGTGGTGCGCCGCGGCGTCCTCGCTGCCGCCGGCCTCGAGGTCGAAGAACGACGACTGGCCGCTGCGTGCGTCCTCCTGCGCCTGCTGGCCGGCGGCCTGCGCGCGCGGCAGCACCTCCATCATCCCCGTGCGCGTGCCCGCCAGCGAGTCGAACGCGCCGCACTTCACGAGCGACTCGCTCGCCTTCTTGTTCACCGCCTGGCAGTCCACGCGCCGGCAGAAGTCCCACACCGACGTGAACGGCCCGTCCTCCTCGCGCGCGCGGATGATCGCCGCGACCGCCTGGTAGCCGAGCCCCTTCACCGCGTCGAGCCCGAAGCGGATGTTGCCCTCGACCACCTTGAAGTCGTGCCCCGACTGGTTCACGTCGGGCGGCAGCACCTCGATCCCCATGTCCTCGCACTGCGCGACGAAGAACGGCACCTTGTCCTTGGTGGACATCACCGAGGAGATCAGCGCCGCCATGTACTCGGCGGGGTAGTTCGCCTTGAGCCACGCGGTGCGGTACGAGATCAGCGCGTAACAGGCGGCGTGGGAGCGGTTGAAGGAGTAGTCCGAGGAGGCCTCGTTCGACGACCACAGCTCGGCGATCACTGCCTCCGCGGTGCCGGTGGCGCGCGCGCCCTCGAAGAAACGGTCCTTCAGCGCGGCCATGCGCTCGCGCTGCTTCTTACCGATCGCCTTACGCAGGTCGTCGGCCTCGGGGCCCGAGAAGCCGGCGATCGCCTTGGCGATCTGCATCGACTGCTCCTGGTAGAGGATCACCCCGCGCGACGACTCGGTGATCGGCCGCAGGCGGTCGTCGGCGTAGCGGATCTCCTCCGGGTTCCGCTTGTTGCGCGCGTAGGTGTCGATGTAGCGCATAGCGCCCGGCCGGTAGAGCGACACCAGCGCGACGAGGTCGTTGAACTCGTCCGGCCGCACCTTCTTGAGGGCATCGCGCATGCCGTCGGACTCGAACTGGAACACGCCCACCGACTCGCCGCGCGCGAGCATCTCGTAGGTCTTGGCGTCGTCGAGCGGAAGCGCGGTCATGTCCGGGCGCTCGCCGGTCGACTCCTCGATGATGTCGAGCGCCGCCTCGATCACGTCGAGGTTGCGGAGCCCGAGGAAGTCCATCTTCAGGAGGCCGATCTCCTCGATCGGCTTCATCGAGTACTGGGTGACGACGCGGTCGTCCGCGAGCTGGAGCGGCACGATGTCCGTGAGCGGGCGGTCGGCGATCACGACGGCGGCCGCGTGGATCGAAGAGTTGCGGACGATGCCCTCGAGCCCCCGTGCCACGTCGATGATCCGCCGCGCCTCCGGGTCCGAGTCGTACACGCGCCGAAGGTCCGGCTCGTCGGCGAGGTACTCGTCGAAGCTCTTCGACCGGCCCATCACGGGCTCGGGGATCAGCTTCGCGATCCGGTCGCCCGCGCCGTAGTCGTGGCCGAGCACGCGCGCGGCGTCGCGCGTGGCGGCGCGCGGGAACATCCGGCCGAAGGTCACGATCTGGGCGACCGACTCGCGGCCGTACTTGTCGGCCACGTACTGGATCACGCGGTCGCGGCCCTTCACCGAGAAGTCGATGTCGATGTCCGGCATCGAGATGCGCTCCGCGTTCAGGAAGCGCTCGAACAGCAGGTCGTACTCGATCGGGTCGACGTCCGTGATTCGCAGCGCGTAGGACACGATCGAGCCGGCCGCCGAGCCGCGCCCCGGGCCCACCGCGATGCCGTTGTCCTTCGCGAACTTCACGAAGTCCCAGACGATCAGGAAGTAGGCGCAGAAGCCCATCTTCTCGATCACGCCGAGCTCCATCTCCAGGCGCTCGACGGCTTCGGAGGGCGGAGGGTCGCCGTAGCGCTCGCGCAGGCCCTCGTGCGCCAGGCGGCGCAGGTAGGCCTCCTCGCTCTCGCCGTCCGGAGCCGGGAAGCGCGGAATCAGCATCTTGCCGAGCTCGATCTCGACCTGGCAACGCTCGGCGATCTCGAGCGTCGTAGCGATCGACTCCGGCCACGCCGCGAACTCGGCCGCCATCTCGTCGGAGTCCTTCAGGTAGAACTCGTTCGTGTCGAAGGACAGCTTCGGCGCGCTCAGGGTGCTCTTCGTCTGCACGCACAGGAGCGCCTTGTGGTTGTCGTAGTCCTCGCGGCGCAGGTAGTGGACGTCCCCGGTGGCGACCAGCGGGCGGCCCACTTCCCCAGCGACCCGGACGATGCCCTCATTGGCCTTGTCCTGGGCCGCGATTCCGTTCTTCTGAACCTCGAAGTACACGTTCTCGGCCCCGAAGACCTGCAGCAAGCGGTCAACGTGGTCACGGGCCTCCGCGGCGGCGTCGTCGACTATCCGACGGCAGAAGCGAGATTGAAGGCACCCGGTCAGAGCGATCACTCCATCCGAGTAACGGGAGAGGAGATCGAGGTCCACGTTCGCCTTGCCGCGGCTGTAGCCCTCGAGGTAGCCCGCAGAGCTGAGCTTCACGAGATTTGCAAAGCCGGTATCGCTCGCGGCCAGCAGAGTCAGGTGATTCCGCTCGTATTTCAGAGCAGAAGAGGAAAGGTCGTCTACGAAGTAGGCCTCCAGGCCCAGGATCGGCTTGATGCCGTGCTTCCGGCAGGCCTTGTAGTGCTCCACCGCCCCGTTCATCACCCCGTGGTCGGTCAGGCCGAGCGCCGGCTGGCCGAGCGCGGCGGCGCGCTCGGCCAGCGCGTCGATGGGACACGCGCCGTCGAGCACCGAGTACTCGGAGTGGACGTGGAGATGGGCGAAGCTCATCCGGGACTCCGAGCATACGTCCGCGACCCGACGGCTCGGCCCGGCCCGCCGCCCGTGACCCCGCTAGCTGCGGCAATCAGCCCCGGCGGAGATCAGTCCTCGCCCGAGGAGGCGCGCGCCGCAAGCAGCCCCGCGGCGATCACCGCGGCAACGGTCGCCGCCGCGCCGAGCTTCACCTTGTTTTGCGCGATCTTGCGCTTGGCCACTCGCGAGATGACCTGCCAGGTGAGCCAGCCGAGCACCGTGTAGCCCCTTGTCGTCATGACTCCTCCGTTTCCCGGTTGCGCACGTTGTACGCCATTCGCGACTGAAGCGACCAGAGCTCGATGAAGCCCGGACTCGCCTGCTGCGAGAACAGCCCGCCCGACTCGCCGAAGCCCGCGAGCGCCGGGTCGTAGAGGGCGTTCGGGGAGCTGCGCGCCACCGCGCGGGCGCTGCCCTTGTAGAGGCGCATCGTGATCTTGCCCGTCACCTGCTCGTTCACCGCGTCCATGAGCGCGTTCAGGTCGGACAGGAGCGGCTCGTACCACAGCCCCGCGTAGACGAGGTAGGCCCAGTGGTCGTCCAGATGCGGCTTGAAGTTGTTCTGGTGGATCGTCCCGACCAGCTTCTCGAGCTCCTTGTGCGCGGTGAGGACGATCGCCGCGGCCGGCACCTCGTAGAGGTCGCGGACCTTCAGGCCGACGATCCGGTCCTCGATGTGGTCCACGATCCCGACCCCGTGGCGCGCCCCCAGCTCGCCCGCCCGCTCGAGCAGCTCGACGAGCTCCATCCGCTCGCCGTTCAGCGACACCGGGCAGCCGCGCTCGAACCCGACCACGACGTCCTCCGGCTCGTCGGGAGCCTCCTCGGGGCGCGTGACCAGGTTGAAGACGTCGTCGCGCGGCGGCTCCTCCAGGTCCTCGATCGCGCCGCCCTCGGAGGAGCGGCCCCAGAGGTTGTCGTCGATCGAGTACGGCGGGCTCTCGGTGCCTCCCTTCACCGGGATGCCGTGCTCGCGCGCGTACGCGATCTCCTCCTCCCGCCCCATCTGCCAGCCGCGCACCGGCGCGATGATCTTCATCTCGGGGTCGAGCGCGATGACCGTCGACTCGATCCGCACCTGGTCGTTGCCCTTGCCGGTGCACCCGTGGGCGATCGTGTCGCAGCCGCTCTGCCGGGCGTACTCCACCGCCAGCTTCGCGATCAGCGGCCGGCCCAGCGCCGTGAACAGCGGGTACCCGCCGCCATAGAGCGCGTTCGCCTTGATCGCGGGGAGCACGTAGTCGCGCGCGAACTCCTCGCGCGCGTCGACCACGTGGCAGTCGAGCGCGCCGAGCTGCAGCGCCTTGCCCTTGACGACGTCGTAATCCTCGCCGGGCTGGCCGAGGTTGACCGTGAGCGCCACCACCTCGGCCTCGTACTCGTCCTGGATCCACTTGAGCATCACGGACGTGTCGAGCCCGCCGGAGTAGAGCAGGAGGACGCGGCCGACCTCGCCGGGCTCGGCCTCGTAGGAGGCCGTCTTGATCAGCGTGTGCCGTTCGTCGGCCATCGCGCGCTGACCCTACCCAAGCCCCGCGCCGAGCCGGCTCACGGCCTCGTCGATCTCCGCTTCCGACACGGTCAGAGGCGGAAGCATGCGGAGCGTCTCCGGGCCGGTGGCGTGGACCACCAGCCGCTGCTCGCGCAGCAGGCGGCGGGCGACCGCCGGGGCGTCCGGCACGTCGAGGCCGATCATGAGCCCGAGGCCGCGCGGCTGGAGGCCGAGGCCGCGTAGGCCGGCGGCGAGCCGGTCGCCGCGCTCGCGGACGCCGTCGAGGAAGCCGTCCTCCGTCACGACGTCGAGCACCGCGTTCGCGGCCGCGGCGATCACGGGGCCGCCCGCGAAGGTCGAGCCGTGGTCGCCCGGCTCGAGCACCGAGGCGGCGTCCGGGCCCGTCACGCAGGCGCCGACCGGCAGCCCGCCGCCGAGCCCCTTCGCGACGGTCATCACGTCCGGGGTCACGCCGAGCTGCTCGTGTGCCCAGAGCGTTCCCGTTCGCCCCATCCCGCACTGGATCTCGTCGAACATCAGCAGCGCGCCGTGCTCGTCGCAGGCTTCGCGGGCGGCCCGCAGGACCTCCGGTGCGAGCGGGTGGATGCCCGACTCGCCCTGGATCGGCTCGAGCAGAACCGCCGCGGTGCGCTCGTCCACGGAAGCGGCCAGCGCGCCGGCGTCGTCGCGCGGCACCACCGTGAAGCCGGGCACCAGCGGCGCGAAGGGGGCCTGCTTCGACTCCTGCGGCGTGGCCGACAGCGCACCCATCGTGCGCCCGTGGAAGCCGCCCTCGGCCACGACGAAGTCGCCGCCTTGGCGGCGCTTCCGGGCCAGCTTCAGCGCGCACTCGATCGCCTCCGCCCCCGAGTTGCACAGGAACACGCGGCCGCCGAGCGACAGGTCGGCGAGCCGCTCGGCGAGCGTCATCCCGGGCTCGGTGTAGAAGAGGTTGCCCACGTGCATGAGCCGGCCCGCCTGCTCGCGCACCGCCTCGACCACGCGCGGGTGACAGTGGCCGAGCTGCGCGACCGAGATGCCGGTGAGGAAGTCGAGGTACTCGTTGCCCTGGTCGTCCCACAGGCGCGTGCCGTCGCCGCGCACGAACTCGACGGGGTTGCGCGCGTAGGTCGCCATGAGGGCGTCGCGCTCGAGCTCCTGGAGCACGGCGAGTGTCACGGCGCTAGGGCCACAGCTTCGTCCCGATGCCCTCGACCGTGAACAGCTCCAGCAGGAGGCTGTGCGGCCGGCGGCCATCCAGGATGTGCGCGGCGCCGACTCCGGACTCGAGCGCGTGCACGGCCGCCTCGAGCTTCGGTCGCATGCCGCCGCTCACCTCAGGAAGCCGCTTGCGCACCTCCCCGGCGGTCGCCTCCGAGATGCGGCTCGAGGGGTCGTCGGGCTCGGCCCGCCAGCCCTCGACGTCCGTCAGGAAGACGAGCTTGAACGCGCCGAGCGACTCTGCCACGGCCGCCGCGGCGGCGTCCGCGTTGACGTTGTAGGAGTTGCCCTCGATGTCGGCCCCGACGGAGGCCACCACCGGGATGTAGTCCTCGGCGATGTGGAGGAGCACGTCCACGTCGACGGTCTCGATCTCGCCCACGAAGCCGATGTCCGTCTCGCCGCCCGCGAGCTGCTTCTTCACCGTGAAGAGGCGGCCATCGTCGCCGCAGAGCCCGACCGCCGGCTGCCCGTGGCGGTTGATCCGCAGGACGATGTCCTTGTTCTGCTTGCCGACGAGCACCATCTTCGCCACCTCGACGGTGGCCTCGTCCGACACGCGCAGGCCGTCCACGAAGCGGACCTCCATGCCGAGCCGCTCCATGTAGCTCGTGATGTCGGGGCCGCCGCCGTGGACGACGACCGGGTTCATCCCCACGTACTTGAGGAGGACCACGTCGCGGGCGAACTCCTCGCGCAGCTCCGGCTGCACCATCGCGGCGCCGCCGTACTTGATCACGACGGTCTTGCCGTGGAACTCCCGGATGTACGGGAGCGCCTCGAGCAGCGTTGCGACGTCTCTCACGACGTGTACTCCGCGTTGAACTTCACGTACTCGGGGCTGAGGTCGCTGAAGAAGACCTCGGTCTCGCCGCCCTCGCCGGG
>WNGA01013167.1_pt1 | contig 11378 bp, 14 predicted proteins | sample 5400061 | NCBI WGS metagenome assembly WNGA01 (sample SAMN13153366, study PRJNA577476) | soil metagenome | isolation source: 100 cm soil or saprolite under grassland replicate 2 | place: USA:California | collected 2016-06-15
GTGGTCAGGGTGCCGGTCAGGCGCGATCGCCGGCCGGAGAAGCCGGTCATGATGTCGCTGAGCTTCCTGTTGTCTGGATGGCGGGTTGTCCTCAGCAGTACGACGAGACAACCCCTCGGAATGTGAGGCGACGCGCCCGGCTCACAGTTCGCCTCACATTTCGGTGTGATGTCTCGTCGAACTGGTGAGGGCAGCTGCGAGTGAGGGAGGCCGGCGGCACCATGAGCACCCGATCCGGGCCAGGACACGACCGGCCCGATCCGAGCCTGAACGCGATCGTCAGCGAGCGGCGTCAGCTGATCAATCTCGCCTACCGGCTGCTGGGCTCGCTGGCCGAGGCCGAGGATGCCGTGCAAGAGACCTACGCCCGCTGGTACGCCATGTCCGGGCAGCAGCGGGAGGCCATCCAGTCCCCCGGCGGCTGGCTGACCACGGTCGCCAGCCGCATCTGCCTGGACCTGCTCGGCTCGGCCCGGGCCCGGCGCGAGCGCTACGTGGGCCAATGGATCCCCGAGCCGCTGCCCGAACCTACGGAGTGGATCAACGGGCGGTCGGGCGGCATGATCGAGGGTGACCCGGCCGACCGGGTCACCCTCGACGAGTCGATCACCATGGCCTTCCTCGTCGTGCTCGAATCGATGACCCCGGCCGAGCGCGTCGCGTTCATCCTGCACGACGTCTTCGGCTACTCCTTCGCCGAAATCGCCCAGGTCGTCGGCCGCACCCCGGCGGCGTGTCGCCAGCTGGCCTCCTCGGCGCGCCGCCGCATCCGCGCCTCGCAGGCTCCCGCGATCCCGCCAGCCCGGCAGGCCGGCATCGTCAGGAACTTCAAGCGGGCATGGCAAGCCAAGGACATCGACGCGCTCATCGGCCTGCTCGACCCCGACGCCGCCATGATCGCCGACGGCGGCGGTCTCGTCAGCGCCGCGCCGCGCCCGATCGAAGGCGGCGAGCAGTACGGTCAACGGCCAGCCCGGTCTGGTGGCTCAGCAAGACGGCGTCACCGTGATGGTGATGGCATTCGACCTCGCAGGCGACCGGATCAGACACATCTGGGCGGTACTCAACCCCGACAAGCTCCGCCCCTGGACAACCGGCTGACCCGCGTCTGCATACCATCGGGTCCGCTGCCAGCTGTCGACGGCTGCAGGCAACGGCATGTCCGACACCGAGATCCGCCTGATCGACATCGGCGACGCCGATGCCATCGCCGCGCACCGCGCGCGCGACGCTGACGCCTTCGCCCGGTGGGAGCCGTCTCGGCCGGCCGACTTCTACACCGCGGACGGGCAGCCCGGCGGCTCCACGCCGGGGAGTCATTGCCATCCCCGGTCGCCGCGAGAGGATCGAGCACGGTCGGCCGCCTGCCGGCCCGCCCCGACAGGATCACCTCCAGCTGCCCCCACGGGATGTCCGGATTGTGGTAACCCACCGCCGGCTCTCGTTGTCCCAGCTCAGACCGTATTCGCGGTGCGGGTGGCGGGAGTCGGGTGCGTTGGCGGCGCCTCGGCCGGGGTCAGGTGGCCCGAGCCCGTTCAGCGCGCCGCTCATAGCGTGAGCGTGCAAGCGCGCGAAACGGGGCGCGAAGTTCCTGCTGTGGTGCTTCGAGTGGGAACCCCGGCGCTGGGAGCGGGCGGCCACCGCGATTCTCCCGTTCGGCAACCTGACAATGCGGCCCGGCGAAGCGCAGCGCTCGTTCGCGGACGCCTTCCACATCGAGCGGATCGCCGGACAGACCGGGCTGGCAACCTGGCCACGGGGCTGGGCGGCCTGCCTGATGACCCGCCGCTGAGCGGGCCGTGGGGTCCGATCCATCGACCAGGACACCGGGCCGCCGCGTGCGCTGCCTCGGGCTGTTCAGGACGTCCTGGGCGCGGGCGAAGGTGCCGTCGTCGGTGAGCGGCTCGTACGCCAGGTATTTGGAGGTGATCCACTGGTTGGGGTTGTTCCAGCGCATGACGCTGGTGTGGCCCATTGCCACGTCCACGACGTCCACCAGGACTACGGGCGGGCGCAGCGCGTTCGACCATGTCGGTGAGGCGGTCGACCGGGGGCGGCGTTGCCCGTCGGCACCGGGTCTGCCGATCGTGGTGTGCGGCGCTGGTCGGATGCCGCGGTTGGCGTGTGGCTGGGTTGGCTAGAGGGTTTCCGATCTGTCGACGACTGCGCGGGCGAGGTCGGACAGTCGGCGGTTGGTGGTGCGGGCGGTGCTGCGTAGCAGGGTGAATGACTGGTCCATGTCGAGGTGGCGGCGTTCGGCTATGACGCCTTTGGCTTGTTCGATGATGACGCGGCTGTTGAGGGCGGTTTGGAGTTGTTCGGCGAGGGCGTCGCGCTGGTGGATGGCGCGGGCTTGGAGGAGTCCGATGGTGGCCACGTCGGCGAGGGCCTGTCCGAGCTGGATGATGTCGGGGTCAAGCGCGCCGGGCTGGTTGCCGAACAGGTTGAGTGCGCCGATGACGTCGGTGCGCAGCCGCATGGGGAGGGCGTGGACGGAGGCAAATCCGATCTTGACGGCTTGCGCGGCGAAGCGGGGCCAGCGGCTGGCCGCCGTGGCCAGGTCAGCCACGGCGATGGGCCGGCCGGTAAGGAAGCACTCGGGGCAGGGGCCCTGGTCGGTTTGGAGTTGGAGCAGCTCCAGCAGCCGGGTCTGTTCGGTGGAGGCGGCCACCACCTGCAGGGTGCCGCGTTGGTCGGTGAGCAGCACCCCGGCGGCGGACACCCCGAGTACCTGGGCGCAGCGGACGGTCACCTGGTGCAGGAAGTCCACCACGTCGAAGTCATCGACGAGGGTGTCGGCCAGTTCGACGAACGCCTCGGCTAGTTGTCGGTCATTCATGTTCGCTCACCCTCGTCCTACCGTAGTCCTCGGTGCGAGGGCCAGCGGGATGCACCCACGGTCGGTGGGGGCCGGTTGGGCCGTGGCGTCACGGTTCATCGGGGCCGCCCGGTGGTGGATCGGGCGGGAAGCGGAGCCGCCGCTCGACCACGTCGCGGGCCAAGTCGCCAAGACGCCGGTCGTGGGCGTAGGCGTAGGCGCGTAGCCGGGCGAAGGCGGCCTCGGCGCTGATCCCGAGCTGTACCAGGATCATGCCGGTGGCCTGGTGTACCTGGGCCTGGTGGGCAGTCGGGTCGTCGCGTTGCCAGGCCAGGTCGGCGGTGTCGGGTTGGGTACCGGCCCCGGCGTCGAGCAGCAGCATGCCGGCGGCGTCGGCGAAGGCCAACGCGTCCGCCAATTCGTGCGGGCTCAGCCCGCCGGCTCTGGTCCGGTACAGGTCGAGCACGCCCACCCGGATCGCGCCGACCTGCAGCGGCAGCGCGAACACCGCGCGCGCCCCACTGTCCAGCGCCGCCGGTGCGAATACCGGCCAGCGGGCCGCGGACTCCGGCGCGCGCAGGTCCACCACCAGGACAGGGCCGCCGCCGGTAAACGCGTCCAGGCACGGACCCTCCCCGAAGGTCAGCTGCCACTCTTCGAGTTCGCCGGCCACCCGGTCGGTGGCGTGCACGGTGTCTCGCACCGTGGGGCTGGCCATCACGGTTACTCCCGCGCCGTCGACCCCGACCCCGACAACGGCGGCCGCGCACACATGCGCTACCGATACCGGGGCCCCCCGGGACTGGCGGCCCACCTGCGCCCAGACCCGAACCACCCGCTCACCACGTTGGCCGTCAAAGTTCATGGTGTCACCGCCCCGGGCCCGGCCCGTACCTCGGGAACGCCTGGGACGCCGCCGATCTCGGTGCCGCCAGGCGCCACGAGGCCGGCCGGATGCCCGTGACGGTCGCGTCGATGATGCTCACGAGTCCTCCCGACGATCGACGTCCTGCACGTCGCCGGGGTCCGGAGCAAACGTTGTCTTGAGGCTACCCTGCCACCGGGGTGGCATAGCGTAACCGGCGCGCCCAATCCCGGCCGGGCAGACCGGCACTGGGACAGATGCGCCGCTGTCGCCACGCGGCGACCCGGCGCTCGACATCAGGGCTTGTCGGCGACGAGTACTTCGGTGGTGAGGAACAGCGCCGCGATGGACGCGGCGTTCTGCAGCGCGGAGCGGGTGACCTTGGCTGGTTCAACGATGCCCGCCTTGGTCATGTCGACGTGCTCGCCGGTGGCGGCGTTGAGGCCGTGGCCCGGGGGGAGCGAGCTGACCTTTTCGGCCACCGCTGCGCCCTCCAGGCCGGCGTTGACGGCGATCTGCTTGAGCGGCGCGGTGAGCGCGACCCGCACGACCCGGCGCCGCACCGCCGCATTGAGCGCCAAGATCCGGGGAGGATGCCGTAGGCGCCGTTGGTCTGACCACCGCACCGGACCCGGGCAGTGCTACGTTCCCGTCACGGTGGCAACCACGCCGAACTGCTGTCGCGGGTGTGGCAGGCGGGCATGATTCGATCGGTGGCGGATGTCCGGGAACCGGCCGTGCCGCATGGGCGGTGATCGGGTCGCGCGTGCTCAAGCGCGTTGTCCATGTCGGCCACGCTGAAGAACCCGCGGTCAGGACAAATAGACTGTGGCGTAGAAGCAGGACCGCCAGAAGCCCACCCGCGACGGCGACGGAGCTGACTGGGTCGCGGAGCAGGCGCGCGGGCGACAGGTCGCCCAGTGCCCATGTGGCGAGCGAGACGACGCCGAGGCGTTCATCGCGGGCCGCGTCCCGGCCGCGTACCGGGCGTGGACGGTCACGAGCGGAGGTGTGTGGTGAGGTCGTCCTGCGTGAGGGCGCCGAGGCCCTCCTGCTCGATGCGCCCGATCAGCGAACGCGCCCACCCGACGACGCGGGCGGCGGCGATGCCGTGCGGCGGGTCGTCGGCGTAGCCTTCGATGCGCTCGGCGGCGCGCCGCAGCAGCTGTACCGCCCCGACCGCGTTCCCCCGTCGGACATGGGTCAGACCGACCGCGAGTTGCGCCAGGCCGCGCCACAGTTCGCGTTCGCCCTCTGGGGCAGCCTTCCAGGTGCCCTCCAGCACCTCGTGCGCGTGGAAGGCGCGGCCCGCATCGAGTAGCCGCTGCGCCTCCGCGAGGGACTCGTCCGGGGGCAGCGCCAGCTCGTCGGGCACCCCCGCGACCCCGGTCGCGTCGTGCGGAAGCGGCCGACCGAGCTCATCGCGCGGGCGGGCGTTGCGGGGGCGTCCCGCGGCGTCCCGGTCCCGCTCACGACTCCCCGGCGCGCTCATGCTCAACGTCGCGGCGGCGCGGGGTCGGCGGGTGCCATGGCCGCCGGGTCGATGTCGAGGGTCCGTAGCAGCGCGGCGTTGCGGTAGGTGTCGACGAGCTCGGGCAGTTCCCGGTCGACCCAGTCGGCCCTGGTGTGGAGTCCTCGGGACCGCAGCGTCGCTACGATCTCGGCTTTGTCGACGTACGTAGGAATCGTCATGTCGTCACCTTCGCCGCGTGGACAAATCGGAGCGTCCAACGACAGGTCGGCGGAACTGTCGCGCCACCGGGGACCCGAGCGACAACCTCCACCCTACGCCCTTCGCACCGGACGCCGACGACCAAGCCCGGTTCCCGACCTCGCCGCAGAGCGGCCGACCGCCGCCGGGAGTTCGACGCCTGGTGCACGGCGGTCGACGCGACGTCCCGCCTGGAGTCCACGGACTTCGGCCGTGTGACGCATCTGCGGGCGATCGCGACCCGCTATGACGGTATGGTCAACATCGTGGTGCTCGCCGGTCTGGCACGGGTGCCCAGCGGCACACCCGGCGGGTCCGCGGCTGTGTGAAGGCCGGCGGGACGCCGTGAGCGTCGCGGACAAGACCGGAGCGAGTACGGAAGCATGTTTGCCGCACGGCGCGGTCTTGCTCGGCTGATCCGGTTGCTGGAGAAGGCTGGCTGGGTCTGCGACGTACGCTGGCCCAAACCACAACGGTAGGCGGCGCTGCGCGTGCCGTGACCGTCGGCGCACCAGGCGGAGCGCCGGACTTCGCGCGGGAAAGGAACCGACCATGGCTGACAACATTGAGCTGATCATGCGATTCCACCCGGTGGGCGGCGAGGATGTCTCCCTGATAAGCGCGGACTTCGGCGGCGAGGCCGAGGCGCTTGCAACGATCGCCCGCGCGCTCGACGAACGGCGCAGCCTGGTTTTGCCCCACGCGCGATACAACCGCGAGACCGGCGAGGCCGGTATGGTCATCAACCTCGCCAACGTGGTGTCCGTGCGGGTGTCGAAGACGGACAGCGACACATCGGGCCAGTATCTGTAACGGCCCGTTCGATGGGTGGCGCCCGAATTGGGCGAAAGGTGATGAAGGAGTCGATGGACGGGGCGGTCGTGGTCGTGCGATACATGGTCAACCTCCGCTGTGGCGGCCCCCGAACCGGCGCCGCTCCCCAGGCAGGGGGACGGGGTGGGGCGGTGTGCACGACGGGTCGGGGCGGAGCGGGTCGAGATCGCATGTCGGGGATGCGCAGGAGATAGCTCCCGCGACCCGCCTGCTGGGTGGCCGATCCCCCGCCCGAGGGCGGTGGCGACGGAGGGGGCTTGTTCGTCCGGATCGGCGGTCGGCGTCCTGCTAGTCGCGTCGGGCGTGTGGGGCGATGGCGACTGGTCGTGGTCGGCTGGTCAGCCCGCCGGGTTGGTGCGCAGCGGTCGGCCGACGTCGTGGAGGTGGTGCAGAGCCTGGGCGTAGGAGCGCCACAGGCTGGTTTGACAGTACGAGATGTGGTGTTGCTGGCAGAACGCCCTGACGAGTGCCTGGGAGCGGCGCAGGTTGGGTCGGGGCATGCTCGGGAACAGGTGGTGCTCGATCTGGTAGTTGAGCCCGCCGAGGGCGAAGTCGACCAGCCAGTTGCCATGCACGTTGCGGGCGGTGAGGACCTGCCGGCGCAGGAAGTCGCTCTGGTCGTCCGCCGAGAGCATCGGCATGCCTTTGTGGTTGGGGGCGAACGAGCAGCCCAGGTAGAGGCCGAACAGCGCCTGCTGGACGAGGATGAACACGGCCGCCTTGACCGGGGACAGGACCAGCAACACCGCGGTCAGGTAGCCGGCGGCGTGCAGGCCGAGCATCAGTGTCTCCCAGGTACGGTGGCGCAGCCCGCGGCCCGCGAGCGCCTGCACGCTGGAGGCGTGTAACTGTACCGCTTCCAGCAGTAGTAAGGGGAAGAACATCCACCGCTGGTGGCGGGCGATGAACCGGGTCACCGGGCCGCGTTTGGCGCGCGCCTGCCCGGCGGTGAAGGCCAGGGCGCCGATGTCGATGTCGGGGTCTTTGTCCTCGGTGTTTGGGTGGGCGTGGTGGCGGTTGTGCTTGTCGACCCACCAGGCGTAGCTCAATCCGATGGCCAGGTTGCCGTGCAGCAGGCCGACGAGATAGTTGGCCCGCTTCGACCGGAAGATCTGCCGGTGCCCGGCGTCGTGGCCGATGAACCCGATCTGGGTGAACACCACCGCCAGGAACGCGGCCACCGCGAGCTGCCACCACGAGTCGCCGATCAGCACGAAGCCGGCCCACCCCGTGGCGAGCAGTCCGCCGGTTACGGCGATCTTCGCCGCGTAGTAGCCGGGTCGGCGCTCCAGCAGGCCGGCGGCCTTGACCCGGCGCATCAGGTCGGCGAAGTCGCTGCCGCGGGCCGTCGCGCCCCCGGTCGCACTGTCGCTCGCGGCGTCGGGTGCGGAGTGGATGGTAGGTGCTGTCGATGTCGCCACGATTGACCTCCCGGGTGCGCATCGTGATCATGATGGTGATGCGTCGCCCAGGGTCCGGGGGCCGACCGTTACTACTCCGCCGTCACTGCTCGCGCCGTCCACGCGACCAAAGGGGCGGGCTGGATCGCTGGCCGCGTCCGATATCGACGCTAACACCGGCCGCCGACACCCGCGAGCCAGGCGTTTGTGGCGGTAGGGGGCAACGCCGACCCGTGTGGCCGTGCGACGGGTCTGTCAGGACTCGCCGACCGGCGGGGCAGACGCGCCGCTGTGAGCGCCCACTTCGGCATCGCCGGCCGGCGCGGGCTGGCGACGGGCCAGTACGGCACCCGCCACCGCGCCAACGACCAAGCCCATACCCAGCCCGGCGACCAGCCACGGCCAGGGCGGTGGGCGACGCTGCCCGCGAAGTGCCAGGACGGCCGATGCGGCCCGGTCCCGGGCGGTGGCTCCCGCTCGGCGGGAACGTTCGCCAACCTCGGTGGCGCCCTCCTGCACAGCGGCCATGAGGTGATTCCACGCCTCGGCCGCCTCGTCGCGGATACCGAGCGGACGCCTGGACACGACGGAGCGCGGTGACCTGCCCATGGTCCACCTCCCGATGGTCGTCTTCAGTATCGCCACAACCCGGACCCCGCGCGAGCGTCGCACCAGGGCCTTGACCCAGGCGGCGGCCCACCGGCCGGGCCGGCTGGACGCCGACCTGTGCCCGGTCACGTTCTTCGCGCGGGGCGTCGACGTGGTCCTCGGCCTGCGGACAGGCGTCCCGGGTCTGGTGGTGGCCGGCGCCCCGGTACCGGATCGGGCGCCGGGCGCCAGGCGGCCGGCTACCCGGAAGACCGGCCATCGGCTCGCGCAAGGCGGCTCCCGTCGAGGCTGACCACGGCGTTGACGGTGGTGCCCCGTGGTCCGGAGTCGATCCGCAGTCCCTCGAAAGGGTGCCGGCAGATCCACATGCCCGCCGCCGCTGTCGCGGGCACCCACCCGACCTTCCGGTGGTGGTGACAGAGCCGCCGGGCGCCCGATCCCTGACTTTGCCGCGCCGCCAACCCAGCCGCGCCCGGGCTAGATCGCGCAACGAGATCACCTTTCGTGGGTAGCGGGTTGGGTCGTTGGGTACCGCTGTGGGCATGACGGGTGCGGCGTTCACCAGGCGGGCCGCGGTGATATGGCGGCGGGCCCGCCGCAACCGTTGGCTGGACCACCTGGTGCGCGCCGCGGTGCGCTACGACCAGGCCGACGGTGGCCGTCTGTCCGCGGCGATCACCTACTATGCGTTCTTCGCCACGTTCGCGTTGACCCTGCTCGGGTTCGCGGTGTTCGGTTTCGTGCTGGACAACCCCGCGGTGGCGCGTTCGGTGCAGCACTACCTCACCCAGAACCTGCCCCGCCTTGACGTGCAGGCGCTGCGGCATGCCCGCGGGACCGTCGGGGTCATCGCGTTCGTTGGTCTGCCGGTCACTGGATGGTTCTGGGTGGACGCGCTGCGCTCGTCGATCCGCAGGGTCTGGAAGTTGCCGGAGTACCCTGGCGCGTTGCCCGTCCGGGTCGTCATCGACCTGCTCGTCCTGGTCGGGCTCGGGCTGCTGCTGGCCGCCTCGCTCGCGGTCGCGTTCCTCAGCACGGCGCTGGCCAGCCGGCTGGTCACCACGGTCGGCGCGGATGCCGGCCCGACCCGGTGGCTGCTGGCCACCTTGGGAGTCATGGTGGGTATCGCGGTGAATACCGTGTTGTCCATCGCGGTGCTCACCGGGCTGCCCCGGCTACGGATGCCGCTGCGCCGGGTTCTCGGTCCTGCCCTCCTGGTGGCCCTGGGCCTGGAACTGCTCAAGACTCTCGGCCGGCTTTACGTGCAGCACACCGAGGCCAACCCCACCTACCAAGTCGTGGCCGGCACCGTCGGACTTCTGGTGTTCCTCAACGTGGTCAACCAGCTCATCCTGTTCGCCGCCGCGCTGACCGCCACCAGCCGCACTGGCCAGGTCACCGACCTCGCAAGTCGCCGCGCACGCCCACCCGCATCGCCACCACCGGTCGATGGTGTTACACGGCGATCTGGATGAAGACGTGGTGTCACTCACGGTGCACATGAACAACAGGCCCGGGGAAGACCCCTCGCGCGCGGCGGCTCGGTCAACCCGACCACCCGGTCAACTGCCTCGACCCGGCGTTCGCGCTAGCGTGTCTGGCCGGCCAGCTGCTACGCGCCGCGTTGATCCGCCTCCCGCTCAAGGGCGTCGAAGTCGCTCTCGGCGACGGCCGTCTGCTCGGGGCTCAGGGTCCCATGCCGTAGGCGGGCGATCCATTGCCGTAACTGTGCCACTGAGATGCCCTGATTTCGTTGGAGGTCTTGGAGGATCCTACCGACGGGGGTTGGCGGAACGTTCCCGTCCGGTTGTCCGACGTCGTGCAGCCGGGCCTCCAGCTCATCGAGATGGGCGCGTTCATCAGGATGAGGTGTCTGCCCCTGGCGGTAGCGAACGGCTGCGGCTACACCGGCCGCCGCCAGCGCGGCAACGGCAACGCCGGCCAGCACTCTCGTGGTCGTCTTCGTCATAGCCGCTCCTATCCTGGTGAGCAGAGCGTCGACAACCGTGGCCACCAGCCGCTTCGGGGGTCCGCACAGCGGGCCGGCGCGATCGCCGGCGGGGGCCTGCTCGGAGCCGACGATCAGGCTCCACGGCCACATCCGGCGGCGCGCGTTCATCGCATCCCCTGCCACCGGCGAGCCTACGCCAGTGTTCCTGGAAGGAATCGAGTGGATGGACAGAAGTCGCAAGGTAAGCCGTTCGATATCTCCAAGCAGGAGGTGTGGGAGGCGTATCGGCAGGTGAAGGCCAACGATGGCGCACCTGGGGTGGACGGGGTCACGATCGAGGAGTTCGAGAAAGATCTGAAGAACAACCTGTACAAGATCTGGAACCGGATGTCCTCGGGCAGCTACTTTCCGCCCCCGGTGAAAGCGGTGGAGATACCGAAGCCGCATGGTGACGGGGTCAGGGTTTTAGGCGTGCCTTGTGTCGGCGACAGAATCGCCCAGACGGTGGCCGCGCGCAGATTGGAGGCGAAGGTCGAGCCGATCTTCCATCCGGACTCGTACGGCTACCGGCCGGGCCGCTCGGCGTTGGACGCGGTAGCGGTGTGCCGGCAACGCTGTTGGGACCATGACTGGGTCATCGATCTGGACGTGGAGAAGTTCTTCGACAGCGTGCCCTGGGACCTGATCATCAAGGCAGTGCAGGTGCACACCGATGACCCGTGGGTGGTGCTGTACGTCAAGCGGTGGCTTGCCGCGCCGCTGGCGCTATCCGACGGGACCGTGCAACAGCGAGACCGGGGCACCCCGCAGGGGTCGTCGATCTCGCCCGTGCTGGCGAACCTGTTCATGCACCATGCGTTCGATGCGTGGATGGCCCGGCAGTTCCCGACGATACCGTTCGAGCGTTACGCCGACGATGTTGTCGCACATTGCCGCAGCCACCGCCAGGCGCTGTACGTGCGTCAGGCGATCGCTGACAGGATGGCGCAGGTCGGGCTGCGACTACACCCGACCAAAACCAAGGTGGTGTACTGCAAGGACAGCAACCGGCGCGGTGAGCATGAGCACACCGCGTTCACGTTCCTGGGCTACACCTTCCGCGCCCGCGCGGCCCGCAACACCCGCCAGGCCAAGACGTTCACCGCGTTCTTGCCGGCGATCAGCAAGGACGCCCTCAAGAAGATCAGCGG
>WNGA01011755.1_pt1 | contig 11377 bp, 12 predicted proteins | sample 5400061 | NCBI WGS metagenome assembly WNGA01 (sample SAMN13153366, study PRJNA577476) | soil metagenome | isolation source: 100 cm soil or saprolite under grassland replicate 2 | place: USA:California | collected 2016-06-15
CCGGAGCGCTGGGCCGAGAAGGTCAACGTGATGCACGCGGCGTGGCTCGACGGCGAGCTCGTCTCTGCCGGCACCGCAGCGCCGACCGAGCACGGGCTGCTTCTGTACGGCGGCGCGACGCTGGCCCGCGCGCGCGGGCGCGGCGCCTATCGCGCGCTGCTCCATGCGCGCTGGCAGGAGGCCGTACGCAACGACACGCCGGCGCTGATCACGCAGGGCGGCTCGATGTCGCGCGCGATCCTGGAGCGGGCCGGCTTCGAGCGCGTCGGTGAGATACACATGCTGATGGACGAGTTCGGGAAGCGCGCATGACGCCAGACTTCAGCCGCATCAGCCCGCGCGTTCCTCGGGCGCCGCTCGCGGTGCGGGGCCGGAGGGAACAGTATGGGTAATACGGGCCCGGAAGGCACCGTGCCGCGAGCGGCGCCAGGCGTCGCCGGAGGCCGGCTCCGCCGGCCGGGAGGCGACGCCGGCGAGGGGCGCGCGTGAGCGAGTTCGACTTCGAAGGCGTCTTCAATGAAGACTACCTCTACTTCTACGAAGAGATCCTCACCGCCGAGCGCACCGAGGAAGACGTCGCGAAGATCGTCGAGCTGCTCGACCTCCAGCCGGGCGCCGAGATTCTCGACTGCCCGTGCGGGCACGGCCGGATCGCCAACGCGCTCGCGGAACGGGGCTTCCGCGTGACCGGCATCGACGCGAGCGCGTTCTTCCTCGAGCGCGCGCGCGCAGACGCCGCCGCACGCGGCGTCGACGTCGAGTACGTCCAAGGCGACATGCGCAACCTGCCGTGGCGCGATCGCTTCGATGCGCTCGTCAACTGGTTCACGAGCTTCGGCTACTTCTCGGACGACCAGAACAAGGCGGTGCTGCGTGAGTTCCGTGCTGCACTCGGGCCGGGAGGCCGGCTGATCCTCGAGACGCAGAACATCACCCGCATCCTGCTGAACCCGAGCCCGCTGATCGAGATCGAGCGCAACGGCGACCTGATGCTGGACAAGTGGCAGCTCGATGTCGAGAACGCGCGCTTCGTCACCACGCGCACGGTCGTCCGCGACGGGCGCACGAGAAAGACGCACTTCGTCATCCGCTGGTTCAGCGCGCCCGAGCTCCGAACCTGGCTCGAGGAAGCTGGCTTCGAGAACGTGCAGACGCCCGGGCTGACGCAGGACACACGAATGGTCGTCGCCGCCGACCGCCCGGTCTCGTAGCATCACCTCGATGAGCCAACGCCAGGCCGTCGAGGTGGAGTGCTGCCTGCGCTGCGGCGCCGAGATGGAATGGCGCCACTCGACGTGGCAGTGCCCCAAGTGCCTGCTGAAGCTCGGCTGCTGCGAAGGCGAGCGCTGCGATGAGTGACGAGCCCAGCGACGAGGAGCGCCGGAAGCGTCAGGACCGCCGCCGCGGCGAGGAGCGGCGCAAGAACGGCGGCCCGCCGCCGCCGACCGAAAGACGTACGGGCCAGGAGCGCCGAAGCGGCGAAGACCGCCGCGATGGACGGCGCAAGCGCGATTAGCATCCCGGCCCGGGACCGCTTCTGAGATCGGGGTAGCTTTCCGCCGAGGAGGACGCTAGGATCGACCAATGCGGATGAAGACGCTCGCGCTCGTTTTCCTCGTGCTCCTGCTGCTCGCCACCACGGCCGCCGGCTGGAAGTGGGGCGGCAAAGGCCACGCGACGGCAGGCTGGACATGGGACGACGGCGCCGCTAGTTACACCTGGGCCGAATAGCTCGCGGACTCAGATGCGGTAGGGCGCCTCTGTTGGCATGCCGGGGGAACGTCCTTCGCGACCTCGAGAAAAAAGACCCGCCGTAGTTCTGGGTAGGCGAAGGGTTTAGCGGCGAAATCGGGTCGCGGTGGTGAGCTCAGCTCCCGAGCCGTTGACATGCCGGTTGCACAGGTACACCATTGTTGTCGCGACGGTTCTTGGTGTCGTTCGGCAAGAGAACAAAGGGGGAACAAGCATGCGGAAGTACTTGACGCTGCTGCTTGCGGCGATGGTGCCGCTTGCGATCGCGGGCTATGCGATCGCCGACAGCGGTGGACGATCCGACGCAGCGAAGGCACAAAGCGCGACAGCGAGGTATCACGACCTCCAGGTCGCTCTTGACGACGGCTACAGCATCCTGCCCGCCACCACAACCACACCCACTGTGATAGCCACGAACGGCTGCGCCGCGTCCGCAGCGGGTTTGGGTGCCATGGGGGTGCACTATCTCAAGGCGGGGCAGCCCGACGGGTCTCTCGACGCGGAGTCGCCGGAGGTGCTCGTATACGAGCCGCAGGCCAACGGTCGCTCGAAGCTCGTGGCTCTCGAATACGTCGTGGCTAGCCCCGGCCCCCCAAGCCCCGCGCCGTCGCTGTTCGGCCAAGAGTTCAGCTGGACCAATCTCGCACCGTATGGACTCCCCGCCGTCAACGTGTGGACTCTGCACGCGTGGATCTGGGCGCCGAACCCCAGCGGGTTGCTCTTGCCGTGGAACCCGAGGGTGACCTGCAACGACGCCTGAGTCGCAGGGAGTGGCGATCCGAGGGAGCCGCGCATTCACGGCTCTCTCGCCGCCCTACGCGCTGCCGTCAAGAGGACGGCGCGCATGCGGCACGAGAGCTAACAGCGGCGGCTACCGCTCGCGGGAACTCGTGACTGGAGGTGACGGAGGGCCGTCACTTTGGCTCTCCGCGAGCATGTACTCGTGGGTGATCGGTGAGAGAGCGAGGCCACGAGCCGATGCTGCCCGAGACGGATCGGCCACCCGGCGTGCGGCCGATCCGTTGCTCGACGCATGCCCGATCGGCCAGCCCGCAGAAGCGTCTACGGCTTCCGCAGGTAGCCCGACGCAACCATGAAGGCGTCGGCCATCGCGCGGTACCCGGCGTCGGTCGGATGCGGATCGCCTTTCGAGCAGAAGAAGGTGAGCCTGCAGAGCCGAGCTCTTTGGGTACGGAGGTTCCCGGGCGGATTGAAGGCCGCAAAGATGTTCGCGACACGGGCGCGCGACGCCGCCGCGGCTCCTGCGATGGCCGCGTCGAGCGAGCGGTAGAGCGGCTCGGCCTGTGCGACTCGATCGGCCTCGGGGTTCCAGGCTCCGGTCACGATGATCTCAGCGGTCGGCGCCGCGACCCGAAGCTGCTGAAGGATCGGGTTGAAGCGCGAAGCGAACGACGCGATCGCGCTCGGCGCGCGCTTGCCTTTTTGCGACAGCGGAAACAGGTCGTTGCCCCACAGCGTCAGGGTGATCGGACTGACCTGTCCGCGGTGAGCTCGCAGGAAGGACACGGCCGCCTTGAGTTGCGATCCGCGAAACGCGTCGTGCAGTTTGATGCCGTCGGCGAGCGCGGGGCAGCCACCGCGGGTGAACGTCAGGGCGGATTCACCGGGACATCCGTAGTTCACGACCTGGATCTTCGGAGAGAGCTTCCGCAGGCGCGCGGCGAAGACATCGACGTACCCGGTATCGAAATCCGAGGGCCGGGCCCCTGGCTTCGCTTTGGTCGGCTGGACGCCGTAGGCGATCGAGTCCCCGAGAGCCAGGTAGTAGCGCTGGGGAGGCTGGTACACGGGCCGCGGCGCCGTGCTTCTCGCCGCTCCGATGGTCGCGTCGCCGGCCGCGAGGGCCACGGCCACCGCCAGGAGGGGAAAGAGCTTCTTGACGTTCATCGCGTTGCTCCTTTCTCGAGGATCAGACAGGAACGACGCTAGGCCGAACTGTCGCGCCGCACATCGGCGGCAGCGACGAGATCGGCTCCGTGCCAGCCACGAACGTGATCTCAGCGCCAGCACCTATTGCGATTCGCCTCGCAGGGGCGAATGATTTGTGCGATGCGTGGACTTCGGATCGTCGCCTGTGGCATCGCGCTTGCAACGACAGCGGAACTGACGGTCGGCCTCTTGCACGTTCTCGAGGTGATCCCGTCGAGGGAACGGGACTGGATTCCGCTCGCGATCTATCCGTTCCTGGCGCTCGCGCTACTCGCCCCGACCGTCGTCGGCCTGCTGATCGCACTCCAGCTGCCGCGCAACCCCATCGCCTGGATCCTGCTGCTCGGATCCTTCGCACCTTCTCTCCAACTCAGCGCGGAGCAGCTCTTCGGCGCGGGGTGGTCGCTCCAGTCAAATCGGGCGACGATACCGCTGCTGTTCGCCTGGCCGATCGCCGTCGCGTTCGTCTTCCCGAACGGCCGGCTGCTGTCGCGCCGGTGGCGCTGGGTCGCCGGTGCCGCGGTGGTGAGCTTCGGCCTCACCATTGGGATGAAGATGTTCGATCCCGCGCCGATCGATCCGCCGAACGCGGCGATCCCGAACCCTCTTCTCGGCAACCGCATCGGGGAGCTCATCGTCGACAAAGGCCTCTGGATCCCGTTCGCGATCGGAGTGGTCGCGAGCCTGCTCGCCGGCGTCGTTGCGGTGGTGCTTCGATTTCGCCGATCGGCAGGCATCGAGCGCTTGCAGATGCTGTGGCTCGTGTGGGCGGCCATGCTCACCCCGCTCGCGATCGGCTACGACACGCTGGCGAACTTCCTGCTCGGAGGGGGTGGCGCCATCTCCTTCATGCTCCTCGTGGCGGCGGAGATCGCCCTGGTGGCAGCGATCGGGATCGCGGTTGTGCGGTATCGGTTGTATGCGATCGAGCGACTCGTCAATCGCACGCTCGTCTATGTGACGCTGTCGCTCCTGCTCGTGGGTGCGTACGCGGCGATGACGCTTGCGCTTGGCGTTGTTGTGGCGGGCGGCTCGGATTGGGTTGTCGCGTTGGCGACACTTGTGGTTGCGGTGGCGTTTCGGCCGCTGCGTGCGCGGGTCCAAGATCTTGTCGACCGCCGTTTCAGCCGGGCGCGGTACGAGGGTGTGAGACGTGTGCGTGATTTCGAGGACGAGGTCCGCGAGGGAAGGCGCGAGCCCGAAGAGATCGCGTCCGTGCTCGCCGAGGCGCTGCACGACCCGCTCGCGACTCTCCTCTTCTGGCTACCCGCGAGCAAGACGTATGCCGACGCGGCCGGCGAGTTGGTCACGGCGCTGCCGGAGGACGGGCGCGCGCACTCCGAGATCGAGCGCGAGGGAGCACACACCGCGGTGCTGCTCCACGACGCGGGCTTGCTCGAGAGGCCGGACCTGCTGCGCGGCGTCCTCGCGGCGGCTGCGCTCTCGATCGAGATCGCGCGGCTTCGCGTCGAGGTTCGGTTCCAGCTCGCCGAGGTCGAGGCGTCCCGGGCGCGGATCGTCGAGGCGGGCTACGAAGAGCGCCGGCGCCTCGAGCGCGACCTGCACGACGGAGCACAGCAGCGGCTCGTCTCCCTCGGGGTCCAGATCCGGCGCCTCCAGCGAACGCTGCCTCGTACGGCGTCGGTCCTCTCCCCCGCACTCGATCAGATCGTGGGAGAGGTCGGAGCCGCCATCGCCGACTTGCGCCAGATCGCAGCCGGCGTCCGTCCCGCGCGCCTCGACGACGGGCTTGCCGCCGCTCTTCGCGACCTCGCGAGCTCGTCACCGGTGCCTGTCGACGTCGACGCCCGAAGCGGGCGCGTTGCCGCGAGTGTCGAGGCCGCGGCCTATTTCGTGGCGTGCGAGGCGCTCACCAACGCGGTGAAGCACGCGTCCGCATCGAAGGTCGCGGTACGCGCTGTCCGCGAGAACGGCGCGCTCCTGCTCACCGTCTCCGACGACGGGATCGGGGGCGCGGTCGCCCGTCGCGGATCGGGCCTCGCCGGCTTGAAGGATCGGGTCGCCGCCCACGGCGGGACGCTCGAGATCGTGAGCCCGAGCGGCGAAGGTACGCGGATCGAGGTGGCCATCCCGTGCGACTAGTGATCGCCGAGGACACCGTGCTGCTGCGGGAAGGCCTCGCGGGACTGCTCGAGGACGCCGGGCACACCGTCCTCGCGCGTGTCGGCGATGCCGAGTCGCTTCTCGCAGTCGTTGCCGAGCACCAGCCGGACCTCGCGATCGTCGACGTGCGAATGCCGCCGACCTACGAGGACGAGGGGATGCTGGTGGCCGTCGAGATCCGCCGACTCCATCCCGACACGGCGGTGCTCGTTCTCTCCCAGCACGTGGAGAGCCGCAACGCCGTGGCGCTCGTCGGGTCCGGGGGCGGCTTCGGCTACCTGCTCAAGGACCGCGTGCTCGACGTCGACGAGTTCCTCGAGGCGGCGACTCGCGTGTGCAACGGTGGCTCGGCGCTCGACCCGGAGGTGGTGAAGCAGCTCCTGCTTCCCCCGCAGGAAGACGACGCCCTCGCCGAGCTCACTCCGCGCGAGCGCGAGGTGCTCGGGCTCATGGCGGAGGGCAAGACGAATGCGGGAATCGCCCGGCAGCTGTGGCTGGCGGAGAAGACCGTGGAGACCCACGTCAGCTCGATCCTCGGAAAGCTCGGCCTGCCCCTCGACGGGGACACGCACCGTCGCGTGCTCGCGGTCGTGACGTACCTCCGCGGAGCTGCGCCCACGTAGGTGCGCGCTCTCGTCAGGTCGCACGGAGCGAGGACGTGACGATCCCCCACTTCCGCCGAGCCCTTCGCAAGAACCAAGGCCGCAGCAGCATCTCTGTCTTTACAGGATGGGCACCCCACTTTCCAACAGTCGTCACTCGACTTCGGACTACCGTCGGGCACGTACGGACACAGGGACGATCCTCGTTTGCGAGGACGACAAGCACCTTGGCTTCGTCATCGAGATCATGCTGGGCGAGGACGGCTACCGCGTACTGGTAAGCACGCGGCCGGACGAAGCCTTGAAGCTCGCCGCGACGCATGACGGCCCGATCGACCTGTTGATCACCGACGTTGTTTTGGAGGGGATGAGGGGACCGGATCTCGCTCGGCAATTGCAAAGCATGCGCCCGGAGGTCGAAGTCCTATTCGTCTCGGGCTACTCCCTGCATGATGTCGAGCATCTGCGGTTGCCTGAGGGAGCCGCGTACCTACAGAAACCATTCCGTCCGGAGACGCTCTTGGAGAAAGCCCGGGGGCTATTGGCGACGGCTGCCGGGTAGCCGTTGACCGTTCCGGCATTCGATGCGGAGGCAAGAAAGAGCCCCGTCTAGCGGGGCTTTGTGAAAGAACGTGGATTGCCGCCAGTTTGGGCACTAGATTTGCGCCAGTGCCCAAACGTGTCGAGCGGATGAAGGCGATCCTCGAGCGGCACGGCGGCGGCGTTGAGAAGTTCATCGGCGACGCAGTGATGGCCGTGTTCCACGTGCCGGTGCTTCACGAGGATAAGGCGCTGCGCGCGGTGGTCGCAGTCGAGATGCGCGCCGCGCTGCCCGAGCTCGAGCTGAAGGGGCGGATCGGCGTCATGAGGCGCCGGCTCCGCCGGGACGCAGCCGGTCTTCACGGGCAGGCGCGCCGCGAAAGAGAATAGGCACGATGCCCGACCAGTTCGACACCGGCGTCGTCACGATCATGTTCACCGACGTCGAGGGCTCGACCGATCTGACCCGTCGTGTGGGTGACGAGGTCGCCCGACGCACGATCGAGGAACACAAGCGGATCATTCGAGCGCAGCTCGCCGAGCACGACGGACGCGAAATCGACTCGATCGGCGATGGCTTCATGATCACCTTTTTGTCGACAAGGCGCGCCGTCGCCTGCGCCGTCGCCATCCACAAGTCTTTGGCAGACCACGCCCGCGAGCATCCGGATGAGGAGTTGCGCGTGAGGATCGGGCTCAACGTCGGCGAGGTGCTCGAGCGCGGCGGCCATCCATTCGGCGCAGCCGTCAATGCCACTCAGCGGGTTGCAGCGAACGCGAAGGGCGGTCAGATCTTCGTCTCGGAACCCGTGCGCCACCTGGCGGGCACGATTCCGGAGGTCAGCTTCCGCGATCGGGGCCGCTTTCAGCTCAAGGGATTCGACGAGCGGTGGCGCCTCTACGAGGTGGATTGGGAGCGCCCGAAGGAGAAACCGCCGCCGAAACGCAAGCCGGAGCCGGCTGCGCGCCGCCGCCGACGGCTGCTCCTGGCCGGTGTCCTGGCCGGGGCCACTGTTCTCGCACTCGCCGCCTTCCTGGTCCTCCGCGGGGGCACGGAGACGCTCGATCGCGTCGACGCGAACTCGGTCGGGATCATCGATTCCGACAGCGGCGAGATCGTCGGGCAGGTCCACGTCGGAAGAACCCCTGAAGACATCGCCTTCGGCGAGAAGTCTCTCTGGGTGGCGAACCTCGAGAGCGGAACCGTTTCCGAGATCGACCCAGGCTCCAGAGAGGTGGTCGCCACCTTCAACGCGGGGGCGAAACCGAGGGGGATCGCTGCCGGAGAGGGCGCCGTCTGGGTCGCAAACGGCTTCGACAACGAGCTCACGATCTTCGACCCGGACCAGGACCGCGTCGACGATCGAATCTCTCTTGCCGGACCAAAGGACGTCGCGGTGGGCTTCGGCGCGGCCTGGGTGACCAACGTCACGGACACCACCGTCGTCCGGATCGATCCAGACACCCACGATCCAGAACGGATAGCGGAAGGAACGGCCCTCGCACTAGGCCCGAACTCGGTGTGGATCGCAAACGGGAAGACACTGAGACGGTTCGATCCCGAGACGAGAAAGCCGGTTGGCCGCCCGTTCACCCTTCGCTTCCCAGCGACCCAGCTCGCGGTCGACGAAGAAGGAGTCGTCTGGGTGACACATCAGGGCGACGACGCCGTTTCGCGAGTGGATCCGGCCGGAGGTGCCTCTCAGATCGAGGGTGTGGGAGACGCGCCCACGGGAATCGCGGTGGGCGGCGGCTCGGTATGGGTCGCGAGCAGCCTGGGGCGCTCGCTGATCAGGATCGGGCCCGAGAGCCGCAAGGTGGAGCAGGCGATTCCGCTCGGCAGCAGCCCGAAAGGCATCGTAGTCGCCGCCGGCAGCGTCTGGGTGACGACCCAGGCGGCTGGTTAGAGCTCGGTTCACAATGACGCCCTGCCAGAGCGGCGATGGCCTTCAATTTTGAATCGAGCTCTTAGCCCGAACCCGGCTTCAGCGCGATCTGGTCGAACGCCGGCATCATGAAGACGCTCGACTGCGAGAACGTGAAGCGGGAGACGCGGTTCGACACCACCTGGATGGAACCGTCGAACAGGTAGGGGACCCACGGCACGACCGTCTCCATCAGCAGCTGATCCGTCTCTGCCCAGCACTGGATCTGGGCACCGGCGGTCAGGCGAAGGCACTCCCTGATCTTGCCGTCGACGTTGGGCACGTTCGTCACTCCGTACTTCCACTTCCCTAGCTGTTGCGGGGTAGCGCCGACCAGCGAGCCGGAGAGCCCGTACCCCGGCGGACCGCCGACGAGCGGGCCGTAGAAGACCGAGAACAGACCCGTCCCGTTCAGCGTGTCGGGTAACAGGCCGAGCGCGGGGACCACAGGCAAACGCGACTGCGGCAGGCTCACCTTCCCGAAGTACGTGTCCGGATCGACAGCCTTGACGTCCAGCTCGATACCGATCCGCCGCAGGTTGCCGGCCACGATCTTCGCGAGACGCGGAATGGTGGGCTCGTCGTTCCGTGCGAGTGAAAGCAGTCCGCTACACGCGGGTGCATCGCAGACGCCGTCGTGGTCCCGGTCGTAGCGAGACTTCGCCATCTCTCCCTGCGCGGCCTCGAGGTCACCACGCCCGCCGGGCGTCTCGTACGGGTCGTAGTCGAGGAGGAGGTTGTTGAGGAGCGCGTCGGGCGCGATGTGGCCGGCGATCCGGCCGCCGAGGCCGGCGCGGGCAGTGCGCCGCAGGGCCTGCTTGTCGATCGCCAGGTTGACGGCCTTTCGCACGTGGACGTCGTCGAAGGGCGGGACGGCGAGGTTGAGGCTGATGTAACGCACTACGTTCGCGACGTGGGCGAACAGCCGCTTCGCGAGTGTGGGATCGGCCCTGTACCGCGCCTCTTGCTCAGCGGTTGGCACGAGCTGCCCAATTGCGACGTCGAGGCGGCCCTGGTCGACCTTCGCCGCTGCTTTGTCCGCCGAGCTCTCGACGGTGAGCACGATGCGATCGACGTAGGCCGCCCGCAAGGGGTCGTTGCGCCACGCCGGGTTCCGCACCAGCGTGATGCGCTTGTTGTACACGTAGCCCGAGGGCAGACGCTGCTTGGTCGGGGCGCGCGAGAAGTCGAAGCCGTCCGAGCCGGCGAGCATGTAAGGCCCTGACGCCACTGGAACTCGCCCGATCTGCTTGTCACCAACGTCCGTGCCGGGCGGGATCGGTGAGGTGATCGCGAACGAGAACCGCTCGGAGAGGTCCCCGACGAGCTCCGCGAGATGGACGACGAGGGTACGGTCGTCCGGCGTCTCGAGTCCCGAGACGGTGTCAGCCCTTCCGTTCTGAAACTCTCGCGCGCCCTCGATCACGAGCATGAAGGGCGCCGACTTCAGGCGCAGCGCGTACTCGATTGCGCGGACGGTGTCCTGAGCTTTGATCGTCACGTCATCGTACGGCGGCGCGTAGCGGATCCCCGGCTTGAGCCGGAAGGTGTACGCAAGCCCGTCCTCGGAGACTTTCGGCAGGGCGACGGCGAGATCCGGTCTCAGGACGGTCCCGCCCTCTTCGGTCGTCGCGCCGCGGTAGTTGACGAGCGTCCGGAGCAGACAGCAGCGTTGCAGCTCGGTGATCGGGGGATCGAACTCGATCTTCGCGGGATCGAGCGTCGGGAGCGCCTCGGCGATCCTCCCGACGCGCAGCGTGCCGCCGCGGGGAGCATGGTCAGCCTTGCGAGCCTGCTCGTCGTCGCCGCCGCTGCAGGCGGCGACGAGCACCGCGAGCCCAATGGCCGCAAACACCGCTGGGACTCGCATCGCGTCAGGCATACGCCCTTTTCACCTGCGTGTCAACGTCTACGCACGGGCGACAAAACCTGAGCGGGTCTATAGGAGCGGATGATGGGATTCGAACCCACGACCTTCTGCATGGCAAATGCGCGCGGCCGTTCGCTCACGTTCGCTCCCGTTCGCTCAAACCGCCTGTTTGCAGGGCCTCCGTACAAGCGAGCGAACGGGAGCGAACCCGAGCGAACGCCGAACCTTGCCATTCTTGCCACGCGATTAAGGTGCCGAGCGCGGACTTCGACGAGCTTCGCCGCGACCTTCGCGGCGGCGCGTCTCGCCTGATTCATCGACGACCGTCGAGCCCGGCCAGACAGTGATCTGCTGACCACGGCAGAAGCACGCGCCTCACCGATCTCGGCGAAACCGGATCGACAACCGCGGCGACCCGATCGAGTAGGTGCTCTCGATCGAGCCCGGCGAAGACTGCCCACGTCGCCGCGTCCTCAGAGTTCTCCGAGCAGAACGCGACGCGCTTCCCGTCACGATTCTTCAGGTTCAACGCACGGCCGAGGACATCGTCCAAGCCCTCCCGCACCTCGGTTGGCACTGCGTCTCTAGGTGAGCGCCAGATCGGCACGCGCCTC
>WNGA01025977.1_pt1 | contig 11377 bp, 7 predicted proteins | sample 5400061 | NCBI WGS metagenome assembly WNGA01 (sample SAMN13153366, study PRJNA577476) | soil metagenome | isolation source: 100 cm soil or saprolite under grassland replicate 2 | place: USA:California | collected 2016-06-15
CAGGTCTTCGATAAGAATCGGGTCCGTGGCGTCCCGAAAGACTTTGGAGAGCTGGCGCAGGGCCACCTCTGTGCGCTGGCGCTCGCTGATTTCCTTCTGGAGTGCATCATTGGCTACGGTCAGTTGGGTCGCGTGGAGTTGGGCTGTTTGGGCAAAATAGGCGAGTGATACAAGCAACACAGTGGTCAAGGGGCCCATGAGTAACACCACAAAGGAGAGCACTGAGAGCTTATCGGCCAATACGGCCCCCGCTGTTGGCCAAATCCACACACGCCAGGTGAGACCGGGCAGGCTGATGGAGACCTCCTGGCTCAAGGTGCCCTTGTATTGGGGGGTAGTCTGATGGCGGGCATAAATGGTTTCATTCCCCTCCCGAATGACCACTGCGAAGTCATCCACTACCTTGGTAATAATCTGTGTCAGTAAGGGCTGCAGACGCAGAATGCCCACTATACACCCCCCAAACTTTGTACCGACAAAGAGGGGCACCACCACCCAGAGCTGTTGGTTGTCGCTGCTGGCGGCAAAGACGCGCATCACCTGCACTTCCTGCGTATCCCGAGCCAGTTCTAAAGCCTGCTGTCGTCGCGTCTGCGTTCCTATATTCTGGTCTCGTAACGCTCCATAGTCAGCCAGTGGTCCAAGCCCGAGGACCCGGAAGGCGGGATCCACCCACACAACGCCCTGCAGATAAGGGTCATGACGTCTCAAGAGGGCTACGTCTTGTTCCCATGTTTCCCTGGGTAACTGCCCCCCCAACTCCCAATGCTGCGCCATACGCACGAGTGACCGGATGCGCGACACGGTTTGCTCGGTAATAGCATCTTGGACGCTCGTCGCTGCCAACGCTACCGTTTGCTTGATGAGGACATGCTCATGAGCCAGCAACGCCTGCCAGAGATATAAGGTGACTGTAGTGACGCACACCCCTGCGAGCACCGAGGCCCAGGGCGATGTCCCGGTTGCGAACGCCCCAAATTGGCGCCATGCGGCAGCCATCACGCCGGCACCTAGAACCACCAGGCCGGCAGCAGATTGCACATCCAGATCCGTGAACGGTTGCCAACTATACGCCGTCTGGACGCCCGTGAGGTATCCGAGGCAGCCTACCATCCCCAAGCCGAACACCATCAATCCCACCAGCCCGAGAATGAGATAGACGAGCTCATGGAGGGAGCCCTGGCGAACGACGACAAGCACGATCCCCATCAGGAAGAAACTCAACGCCGCCTGCGGGGCCATACGACCAGGGTGCGAGGTGCGTATGGTGGTAAAAGGCTGTATGAAGAACTGGTCCAGACCCAGGTTGAACCCAAACAGGTACTCATACAGTGTCAAAAGACCTATGGTGGCCACCACAATGCCGCACACCACCTCGAGCCGTGTCCGCCCCCACGACAGCGCCAACAGACCAAGGCCACACAATAGGAAACTCAGCGCAGCGCTATATTGCATAGGCGCAAACGTTGGCCGCACCTGTACCAAACCGGGGCTGTGCAGGTACCATCCTAGCAGAACCACGCTCCCCAGGATGACGGCAATACCCCCTGTGACAAGCCCGACGAGGTCTAACCCAAAAGCAAGCAAAGAACGCTTGGCTCTCAGCCGGTGCTCTTGCATGGGATGCTTACCCCCTTGCTTGATGTACAGGTTGCGCTTTCCTGATACAGTAGCAGGGCATGCTACTGCTTGAACCAGAACCTACGACTATACCAGCTCGGCCCTGCCAGGTGGCTGATATAGGCCGTGTTCGGACTGTGCCCATGCCAGGGACTATGATACCGGTTACAACATCAGAAGACAGGCGTGTCAATGATCGAGTACTAGTAGTAGGCCTTCTAAGGTGGAGAGCGTCACACTCTGACCGCTACTCTATACACACCAGAAGCTCTACCACAGTTGGCGTGGCCAGGTTACACGCACCTCCCAACCGGACTCCGGGGCAGCAGGCATATTAGTGGTGTGCCTAGAACAGGGTGCCGAAATGGTATGGAAATTGCTCTGCTGTGCATGCAGGAAGCAAGAGGGCCATCCAAGAACCAGCTCGCTCGTCCTACTTGTGCTCTCGGTAAGGAGTGTCCCATGGTCGCCAGGGTTTCCGACCCTCTCAAAGTAGTCCTTGCTGTTGTCTTCCCACCGCTCGGCGTGTTTTGTGAGGTTGGTTTGACAGGCCATTTTTGGCTCAATCTTGTGTTTACCTTGCTGGGCTATGTGCCAGGCGTCATCCATGCGCTCTATGTGATGCTGGTCCCTGACCAGGAACACGGCCCTTTTCCTCCATCCAGAGCATAGCACTTCATGCCCCCTCTGCACAGGGCAGGGTCATCGTAAAGGACGTCCCGTGACCGGGGGGACTCTGCACCGTCAGCGTTCCCTCATGCGCCACCACAATGGCGCGTGCGACATACAATCCCAGCCCTGGGCCCTCCGGGTGGAGAGTATGCCAGGGCTCGAACACCCTGGACAACTCCTCCTCAGGGAGCCCTGGCCCAGTGGTGGAGACTTCCACGTGAGCCGTAGGGCCCTCCTGTCGGCCACGGAACGTGAGGGTCCCGCCCGCAGGCATGACGCCCATGGCCTGGTGGATCAGAGTGCACAGCGCATGGCGTAAGGTCGTCTTATGGATGACAACGGAGCCCAAGCCCTCGAGAGCTTCAAGGCGTAGGGTGATACCGCGGGCCGCGCATGGTTCGTACATCTCCATGCTTAAACCCTCGACCAATGACCCTAGCTCCTCTGGCTGCTTCTGGAGGTCCGCCAGACGTGCTAAGGTGAGGTAGTCCTGCATCATGTCATGCAGACGTGTGACCTCGCTCTTGATCTCCACTAGAGATTCCGCCATCTGGACGTGAGAGGCGGGCGGGAGCTGCTGGATCTCTTCTTCGAGGAGATCCATATGTAAGAAGATAGAATTACAGGGATTGCGGATTTCATGGGACATGGTGCCAGCGAGACGCCCTAGCAGGGCCTGATGCTCAGCGCCTTGCATGGCGACGGTCTCTGCCTGCTTTTGCTCGTTGCCTGCAGGGGAGGGTTGCGGACAGTTCTCCTCACCTTGGAGGGGAAGGGACATGTGTGCCATCTCCTGGCGTATTGGTTGTGGTGCTACCTCTGCCCGCTGGGGCGAGCTGCTCGCCGGTGTTGTGGAGCGCTGGCTGGCGTCCATGGCTATTTATCCTCCGTCGCCTGCCACACCCGTGGAGCACGCCTCAGGTTGCATCCCAGCAGGGCATGTCTCGACCACCTGCTGACGTGTGGGCTCATCATGCAGGAAACCCTCATCCATACCACTTCAGTAATTACGACGTTCCGGACTACACTCCACTACAGCTCCAATCGTGCAAAGTCTGTGCCCGGCTCTAGATACAAAAATCTTTGTCACTACGCAGTGCCTAAGTGCTGCGTCTCGTAATCGCAAGGCCCTTACATGTACAACGCCCTACCCTCTCATTTTGAGAAAAACTCTCTCATTTTAAATAAAAAACCAGACTCAGCACTTCGCGCCAGCCTCTCATAATGTCCGTAGGAATGCGTCCAGAGGAAGGCGCCCAGCGAGGCTCAACACATATGGCATTACATTTGCACTCTCGATAGGGTACTCCCCCCTGAAGAGGGGGGCGGCCGCATAACGCTGCGGGCAGAGTGGAGGGAGGCTGGCTCCTCAGCGTGGTCGCCCCCCATACTGCATGAGATTGTGTAGAAGGAGGAACATTATGCGTCTCATATCATGCGTCTCATATCATGGAGCATGCTGGGCATGGCGCTGGGTCTCGTGGGCTTGATGTTCCCTTATGCTATGGCGGCTGAGCAAGCCTCCAGACCACTGCCCTCGGCACAGCTAGTGGCAGTGGAAGGGGCGTCGAACACGTACCACCTCATTGATTACGACGGTCGGGTGGTTACGGCAGTCGTGCCCTCGCAGTCGACTACAGATATCCGGCATAGCGCCGATAACACAGTGCACGCTACCCTCGCATCGGTCAATTCGGCGACCAATCGAGTGAAAGTCGTAATACGCGAAGGCCAAATCCTTGTGCTTACTCTGGCGCCTGCAGCCCTCCAGGGGCTGCAGATTGGTGATCCCGTGGAGTTCGTACTGCCGGCACCAAACCGCGATAAGAGCGCCTCACTAAGAGGGCAATGAGCCTATAGACTCGTGCCACCTATAGGCTGATGAGCAGTGTGGGGCCTGCGTAACCTTACAAGACGTGCCACAGGCAAACAACTGCCTTGGCAAATCTGTTTAGCCTCTTAGGGTAATGTCCGTGTGGCATCATGACGGATGGCCTCATAGATCACGACGATCCCGCCTGCACACAAACGGGTTTTGACGTCGCGATCGCTGAGATAGCACTGGCGAGACAGTCACACATCACATATGCAAGGAGTACAGGTGACCCATGAGACACCGGCGGCTTCCCCAGATACAGCAAGAGCCATTCTGGTACAAAGATGCAATCATATACGAACTCCCCGTGCGGGCCTTTTATGACAGTAATGGCGACGGCATCGGTGATTTCCAAGGGCTTAGCCAAAAACTGCCCTATTTGCGCGATCTCGGGGTGACAGCTCTCTGGCTACTGCCGTTCTATCCGTCGCCCTTGCGTGACGATGGCTACGATATTGCAGACTACCGTACTGTGCACCCCGACTACGGCACCCCCCACGACTTTAAGCTGTTTGTACAGGAAGCCCACGAATACGGCCTGAAGGTCATCACCGAGTTAGTGGTGAATCACACTTCCGACCAGCATCCCTGGTTTCAGGCGGCACGGCGTGCCAAGCCAGGGTCACGCAAACGGAACTACTATGTCTGGAACCATACGGACACGAAGTATGCTGGAACGCGGATTATCTTCCTGGATACGGAAAAGTCGAATTGGACCTGGGACCCAGGGGCGGGGGCGTACTATTGGCATCGTTTTTTCTCCCACCAGCCCGATCTCAATTACGATAACCCTCAGGTCTTGAAGGCGGTGTTTCGGACCATGCGCTTCTGGCTTGACATCGGCGTCGATGGCTTCCGCCTCGACGCCATACCCTATCTGTGCGAGCGCGAGGGAACCATCAACGAGAACCTCCCCGAAACGCATGCGGTGCTGAAAGAAATGCGCCGCCTCCTCGACCAGAACTACGAGGCGCGCATGTTCCTAGCCGAGGCGAACCAGTGGCCAGCGGACGTACGGCCGTATTTCGGCGACGAAGATGAATGCCATATGGCTTTTCACTTTCCCCTCATGCCGCGCATCTTTATGGCCCTACGCCAGGCCGACCGCCACCCCATCACGGACCTCCTGCGCCAGATGCCCGAGATTCCGGACACCTGCCAGTGGGCCCTCTTTTTACGCAACCATGACGAACTCACCCTCGAAATGGTCACCAACGAGGAGCGCGACTACCTGAACCGGGAATACGCCACGGACCCACGCATGCGGTTGAACCTGGGCATCCGCCGACGCCTTGCCTCCCTGATGGAGGGTGATTTGAACCGGGTGCGGCTGCTGAAAAGCCTCCTCTTTTCCTTCCCGGGCACGCCGGTGCTGTACTATGGGGACGAGATCGGCATGGGCGATAACATCTACCTGGGCGACCGCAATGGCGTACGCACGCCCATGCAATGGTCAGGGGACCGTAATGCCGGGTTTTCGCGAGCCGACCCGCAACAGCTGTATCTCCCGGTCATCATGGATCCGGTGTATGGCTACCAGACGGTCAATGTCGAAAGCCAGGAACGCAATAGTGCATCCCTCTTGTGGTGGATGAAACGCACGATTGCCCTCCGTAAACAGCACAAGGTGTTTGGGCGCGGTCGTACGACCTTCTTGAGCCCGGACAATCGCAAAATCCTCGCCTACGTGCGCCATGACGAGACCGATACCATTCTGGTGTTGGCCAACCTGTCGAACCAGGTGCAGCCGGTAGAGCTCGACCTCACGGCCTACGAAGGTCTGATGCCGCAGGAGATGTTCGGGGGTGCAGACTTTCCAGCCATTGGCACGGTGCCGTATTTTCTGGCCCTGGGACCGTATGCGTCCTATTGGTTCCTCCTACGTGCGCCTGAGCCTGTGATGATGTGGTCCGAGGGTGCCCCAGGCACGCTCGAAGCGCACGAGACGACCTTACCGATTGTGGTGCTCTCCGGGAGGTGGGATACGCTCTTTGCCCAGGGGGCCAGACGTCGCCTGGAAACCGATCTGTTACCAGCCTATCTGGCCCGACAGCGCTGGTTCGGCGGCAAGGCACGCACCCTGGAACGCTTGCGTCTGGTGGACTATTGCTTGCTCCAGGCCACGGCGCCCCTGGTCTACCTGGTGTTAGTCGAGGTGACCTACACGCAGGGCGGGGCAGAGACCTATGCGCTCCTTCTGGGCATCAGTGCCGACGAGACGGCCGAAACACTGCTCCAGACAGATCCAGGCTGTGTGCTCGCCCGCGTGCGCAGCCGGCAAGGGGAGGGTCTCCTGCACGAAGCCCTGGGGACTGAGGCTGTCGCAACCCTCCTGCTCACCCTACTCCAGGAACAACGCCATCTGAGCAGCGAGGCCGGTGAGTTGCGTACCTTTACCACCAGGATCTATCCCGAAGTACGTGGTCCGGTCGAGGAGTCCCTGGCTCTGCGCCGGGTGCAGGGGGAGCAGAGCAATAGTTCAATTATCTATGGCAATCGCCTAATTCTCAAACTCATTCGTCGCGTTGAGGCGGGTATCAATCCTGAACTCGACATGACCCGCTACCTGACGGAAAAGGCCGCCTTGCCCTTTGTGCCACCCCTGGCTGGCGGCCTCATCTATCGCCGGCCCGGCGCTGCGCCGATGACTCTGGCCCTGCTCCATGGTTATATCAGAAGCGCCGGAAACGGTTGGGATTACACTTTAGACTTGTTGGGACGATATTATGAACAGGCCCTCGGATACACGGAGATACCCGTTGGCATGGATATGACCATCCAGAACCTGTTGGCGCTGACCGATGGCAATATCCCAGAGCAGGCTAGCACCGTTGTGGGGACCTATCTGGTGCCTGCCGAAAACCTGGGCCAACGTACGGCAGCCTTACATCTGGCGCTGGCGCAGGAGATGTCGGACCCTGCCTTTACTCCCGAACCCATGACGGCCACTGACCTTGCCGCCCTTGCTGCGGGCCTGTGCCGACACGCCGAGCAGGTACTGGAAGTGCTCACATCGCAAGCCGATAGCCTGCCAGAGGCATTGCGTCCCCAGGCGCACCAGGTGGTCACACAGCGTGTCGCCATTATGGAGCACCTGCAAGCGGTGGCTACTATCCCCCCGGGGATAGCGCGCATCCGGTGTCACGGGGACTACCATCTGGGCCAGCTTCTGTGGTGCGAAAACAACTTTATCATTCTTGATTTTGAGGGCGAACCGATGCGTCCACTGAGTGAACGCCGACGGAAGTACTCACCCCTGAAAGACGTGGCGGGGATGATGCGGTCATTGAGCTACGCTGCCTATGCCGCCCTGTTTGCCTTTATACGGACCCGCCCAGAGGATTTTGATCGGCTCGAACCGTGGGCTGCCTTTTGGCAGCATTGGATCTCAGTGCGCTTTGTGCAGAGCTATCTGACGACGGCTGCAGGAGCGAGCTTTTTGCCGTCTGAGCGCCGCGATCTGGCGACCCTGCTGGAAGCGTTGGTCTTTGACAAAGCGTTGTATGAGCTACACTATGAGCTCAACAACCGCCTCGACTGGGTGCGGATCCCGCTCCAAAGCGTCCTGCGACTGTTGGAGGGACCCAGTGCATAATCAGCCGATCTGTGGAGAAGCGACTCCGTCAAGGAGCGGGCAATATCCTACCGGTGCGAAGCCACGCACTCTCATTGTGAGAGAGTATCGCTCATGCTGACTATGTACTCACCTCCCTTCATCTGCCGCATAACCGTCAAAATACATGCTCTAACAGCCTCAGCTGAAGTGGCACTGTATTTGCATTCTGCGTGGGGAACGTCTCTCGCAAGACGGGGTACCACGAAACACTGCGGGCGGAGGTGAGGGAGGCAAGCCCGATCTGAACACTGGGTGCATGTACAGCACGCGATCTGTAAGTTATGTCCTAAAAGGAGGCCGTATGGCGGCGAAACGTGTGGTGCATATTGTAGGAACGGGAACCATTGGAGAACCATTGATCGGGTTGTTTTTGAATCTACGCGACCAGTTGGCAATCGATGAGATCACGTTCCACAAGAATCGCCCCTTGCTCAGTGATCGCGCCAAAGTCAAAAATCTCATCCGGCGCGGGGCCAAACTCGTGGTGGCGTCAGAGACCATGAGTGACTTCGAGAAATTGGGGATGCAGCCGACCTATGAGAGCCAGGCAGCGCTGCAGCAGGCCAGTGTAGTGATCGATTGCACGCCGGATGGAGTTGCCAACCAACACAAAATTGACTGGTTCCAGCACATGCCCTCGCCCCAGGGGTTTCTGGCGCAGGGGAGCGAGTTTGGTTTTGGCAAGCCGTATGCTCACGGGATCAACGATGTCGCGCTGGTACCCGGCGAGGACCGCTTCATTCAGATCGTGAGCTGCAACACCCACAACTTGGCCATCCTCACTGAGACGCTGGCGCTCCATGAGGAAGACCCAGACAACCTCATCGAGGGACACTTTGTGTGTATGCGGCGTTCCAGCGATATTAGTCAAGAAAGGAGCTTTATCGCAGCTCCGGAAGCTGGGAAACACAAAGATCCCAAGTTTGGCACGCATCATGCGCGGGACGCCTGGCATCTGTTCAACACGCGCGGGCTGGATCTCAATCTCTTTTCCTCGGCGATTAAGCTGAACACCCAGTACATGCACAGCATCTGGTTCAACCTCCGGGTGAAGCGGGCAGTAACCCTCGACGCAGTGATGGAGAAACTCACAGCGAATCCGTATGTGGCGCTGACCGAAAAAATGATGGCCAGTCCGATCTTTTCCTTTGGCAGAGACCATGGGTATTTTGGGCGCATTCTCAATCAGACAGTGGTGTCTGTGCCTACCTTAACGGTGCGGGGCGGGCATGAAATCATTGGTTTCTGCTTCACCCCACAAGACGGTAATTCCCTGCTGAGCAGTATCACTGCCACGGCATGGCTTCTGTATCCCGACACCTATGAGGAGCGTCTGCATCAGGTTGTGCACTCTTACCTGTTCGATGAAGTCTAAGTGCTGCACACCGCACTAAATACCCGCAGTCTCTCTTTGTCGTGGGGGCTCTGCCATGGGCACACCCCCCACGAGCACCCCTTGCCTCTCGATTTTTCTCCTTCTGGAAGGATCGAGATATGTATTGTCATTATTATGAGCTCGAGCAGAACCCCTTTCACATCACCCCAGACCCTACTTTTTTCTTTATGAGCCCACACCATGAAGGCGCCTTAGCTACCCTCATCGACAGCCTGAGCAAGCGCCAGGGCATGGTGGCAATTATCGGCGATGCCGGCCTCGGCAAAACGACGCTGCTGCGTGCCTACTTGGTACAAGCCCAGCGGTGGCGATGCAAAACGATTTATGTCACGCATGCCGATCTGGTTTTTCGGAACCTGTTGCAGGTGCTCTATCAAGCACTAGAACTCGATTTTGCCCGAGCGACGCTTGACGCATTCTGCACGGCCTGTCAGCAGCAACGCGCCGTCATCCTCGTCATTGACGATGCCCACATGATGCCGCTGGCGACCCTCAAAAAATTGTGTACGCTGGCTCAGCGTGGAGCCTCGGCAGAGCCCCTACTACACATCGTGTTGGTAGGCCATGCAGCACTCATATCCAAGCTAGACGCCTTGGAATTACAGCGCCTGGCGCCGTGCCCCGTAGTGCGTTACACCCTCTCGCCCTTGACGCCAAAGGAGAGCAGAGCCTACATCTACCATCGCTTAGCCCAAGTCACCGATCAAGCAAAAACCGTCTTCACCTCCAAGGCGCTGACACAGATCGTCAAAGTAGCCCAAGGCATCCCAGGAGCGTTGAATATTCTCTGCACGAATGCCCTGCTCGCCGGCTTCGGGTCTCAACAAAGACCCGTATCCGCCCGAGTCGCTTGGCAAGCGATCGCCCCTTTGCAGGGCAATCGCCAGTCTCGGCTGGGGCTCCGGGGGCTCATAGGGGTGGCAAGCCTGGGGCTCCTCACGGGGCTGGTGATGGTGTTGCCCGCCTCCAACTTGATGTTGGACAGGCTCCAAAACTATGCACTATCCCCGCTCACACACTTCGTCTCGCACCAATTCCACGCCTTCCATAAGGGATGGTCCGCGCGGGACAGTGTGGCTCCCATCGTCTCTCAACCGTCGGTTGCTACCCCAGAGGAGCCAAAGGAAGCCAAGTGGGTGCACAAGTCACGCGCCAGGAGGCGTCCGCGAGCAGGGAACCTGGAGTGAGACCCCTTGCCCCCCGCTCTATCCTCGCGCATCGCCCCAGCCAGCGAGCATTTCGGCCTCGCCAAGCACCACAATGCCCTCCCCTGCTTCGCCTCCAGTCCGGTGGGACCCACTGCTAGCCTTTGCTGAACACTAACACCACAGTGCCAACTGAGGCAAGAGCAGTTCGTGGAGACAGACCAATTCCTCTTCCTGTTGCGTCGGCTTGGGTTCCCCCCTGCTTACCGCCACTGCCCTTCCTGGTCGATGTAGCGCAGCACTGCCTCCTCGATCGTCGTTGCCTGGCTCCGAGGCAGCTGGCCTTCGTCCACCAGTGCACATAGCACAGCACGGCCTCCTCGATCGTCGTTGCCTGGCTTCGAGGCAGCTGGCCTTCGTCCACCAGTGCCTCGAGAATCTCCATCACGGCTTGGGGGGCACACACCCCGTAGACTAGGTGGTACGCTTCAGCCACTGGCGCGGCATCAAAGAGCAACACCGCCTCACGCACAGCCAGGGCACGTGGATGATGCGACTGACCGAGAGCCTGCCACCAGGCCACAGCTAGGGAGGCCGGGACTTGCCAGTATTCCATGAGCATGTCCCACACCTTGGGTGGGGCCGGGGAACGACGGACGAACACGCTTGCCATAGGTAGTCTCCTCCTAGGTGGGGACCAGTACCGGGACGATGGGCCGGATGAGCTATGCCAGCACACACACCGGCTGCATAATCCGTGCCTCCTGGGCATGATGACCGTGCCCCGGCCCCGCTGGCATCGGGGCGTCAGGGGGACGACTGCATGGATCACAACGCGCAGGGCCCCCATGACTCACATGCGTCACCCTGGTTCCAGAAGCCGCTTATCAGGAGAAGCCAACGCCTCGCCTTTGTGAGGCGCTCCTTTCTCAGTTTGAAACAGAAAAGGTTCTCATTTTGAGAGAAGCGAGAGCACTTACCCCCTCAGGCTGGTGCTCCAATGTTAGCCATAGGGGAAAATGTCCTGACAGTCGTGAGGGATGGCATGGAAT
>WNGA01021791.1_pt1 | contig 11374 bp, 8 predicted proteins | sample 5400061 | NCBI WGS metagenome assembly WNGA01 (sample SAMN13153366, study PRJNA577476) | soil metagenome | isolation source: 100 cm soil or saprolite under grassland replicate 2 | place: USA:California | collected 2016-06-15
CGATCCACAACCACCCCGACGACCCGATCCTGACCGACCAGCAGTGGAGCCACATCGCCACCGAGATCGCCGCGGCGGTCGGTCTCGCCCCGCGCGGCGACCTGTCCGCCGTCAGGTGGATCGGTATCCGCCACGCCGACAACCACATCCACATCGTCGCCACTCTCGCCCGGCAAGACCGTCGCGCCGTCTGGCTCTGGCAGGACTACCGCCGCGCGCAAGCCTGCTGCCGCGAACTGGAAAAAGCACTACGGACTGCACCGCGTCGGCGGCCGGCGCGCCTCCGAGCGCTACCCCAAGCCCGCCGAGCTGAACAAGACCATCCGCCAACAGCGCGACGAAGTACCCCGCCACCGCCTCCGCCGCCTGGTCCACGCCGCCGCCGGCACCGCCGCCAACGAACACGACTTCGTCGACCGGCTCCGCGCCAGCGGGCTGCTCGTGCGACCCCGCGCCAACACCACCAACCCCAGCCAGCTCGCCGGGTACGCCGTCGCGCTACCCGACGACCACAACGCCGCCGGAGACACCATCTGGTACAGCGGATCGACCCTTGCCGCCGACCTCAGCCTGCCCAACCTGCGTCGCCGCTGGTCGCCATGAGCACCGACTCACCCGCCGGGCGCCGCCGCACCTATGTGTTCCCCGGCCGACAGAAACGCCTGTCCATCCGCGTCACCGACGGCGAGGACGCCGAAATCGTCAATGCCGCCAACCAACTCGGGCTCACACCAACCGGCTTCTGCGCCCACGCTGCCCTCGACGCCGCACGCCACCTCCACACCGGCACCACCGAACGGATGGAGTACGAGGCCCTGGGCAACCTCCAAGCCCAGCTGTTCCAAGCCCGCGTCACGCTCAACCAGCTCCGGGCCGAACTCGAACACACCCGCAACGACACCCGAGCCACCACTGATGATTTAGACAAGACGGTCACCCGCGCCGACCACGCGCTCGCCGACCTCGACAGTGCCATTGCCCGCATCCACCACCGGCTCGGACTACCAAGATCCACCGACCGAGCGCATCGAGAATGATTCACTCGGTGCGCTGCCGGCCCGGCAATGAAGCTGGTCCAAACTGGCGGGATGCAGATGGACGAACGCGGGGCACGAGTTCGGGAGGTACGCCGCCAACTTGTGCAGGACGGTCCGCCGTGGACGCGACATCACGAGCGGGACTTCGAGACGGTCACGATGCCGGAGCGGGACTGCGATCTGCTTCGAGATCTCTTGATCTCCGAGAGGGTCGAGACAGTCGTCGAGGTCGGGCTTGCATACGCCAGCTCTGCCCTCGCAGTCGGAGAGGCACTGATCACGGTCGACCCGCCACACCCCCGCACGTCATCATCGATCCCTTCCAAGACCACGCGTATTCCAACGTCGGCTGGGATCTACTGCACGCTGCGGGACTGGACTCGATCGCCAGGCTCATACGCGCGTGGTCCTCCATCGCGCTCCCCGAACTTGTCACCGAAGGTCTCGTCGCCGACGCGGCGTTCGTGGACGGCAGCCACCGTTTCCACGAGGTCTTCGTGGACCTCTACTTCCTGCGCAAGATCGTCCGGCCGGGCGGGCTGATCGTGATGGACGACGACTGGACACCGTCGGTGCGCACCGCGGTGCGGTACTACGAGAAGAACCTGGGCTGGACGGCGATTCCCGACGCCTTCGCCGGCGGAACCCCGCGGAACATCGGCGACGACCCCGCAGCCGAGACGGTGCCCCGCTGCCGCGCCCTCCGGCTTCCCGACTCCTTGGTCGAGCCGCCCTTCGAGCAGTTTCACCCGTTCTGACCCGCCCCAAGATCCACCGAATCCGCCAACTTGACCCGGACAACGGACTGTCGGCTCGTCCACTTCAACACGGCGGACGCCAGGTCAGCGCCTCGCCATACGTCACTCTCAAGTGGACGGGACAGCGGCTGTCCTGTCCGCGCCGAAGTGGCGGCGTCCAGGTCAAGGTGGCGGATGACCTGGCGGCGTCCAGATTTAGTTGGCGAGTCATGCGCGTCTATGGGGTGCTGATCGCCAAGAATGCTCGGCGTGACGTCGCTGTCGGCCAGGCGGGCGGCAAGGCAGCGGCGGACGCCGGCGCAGCGGCGGGCGGCGCCACGGCAGGCGACGGCCCAGCGGGTGGCGCCGCGGCGCGGTCCCGGGGTGGCCGGCCAGCAGTCCCCACTCGTTCGGTCCGGTACGCCCGGCGGCCGCATCTTCTGGCGGCGCGCCGCGGTCGGGTCGTGGCTCTCCCCCCGGCTCTTTGGCGCCCGGCCAGTCCTTGACCACCCTCGACGCGAGCACGATGTCCTTGGGCCACGGGTCTGCTGCCGGCCGGGCTGGTCGAGGAGATTCGGGCGCTGGATCAGCCGCCGCTGTTCTGGGACGCCCGGCTGGGCCGGTAGTTCGAGGAGTACGCGCCGGTGGTGGAGCAACGCCGCACGTGCGCCCGGCCGTCCCGGCGCCAGGCGGCCACCCCGGGCATCCGGCGACCCGGGTGGTACCTGCCGGAAGAGTTGGCGCGCCGATCCTGGTCATCACCGACGCTCGGTGCGACCCGGTCCGGATCCGGCGGGAACACGCGTTCCTGGTACCGGAGGGCGCATAGCTGCCGTTCACCCCGCGCGGGCCGGTGTTCCGGATGTGCTGAGGCGTGCGGCGCTTGGCAGTTATTACCCGACGTGCTAATAATCAGCCGTGGCACTAAGCGATTCTGGGCAGCCGCCGTCGCTGGAGGACGTAGACCGCGTGTTCCTGGCGCTGGCGCACGAGGCGCGCCGGCAGATGCTGATCATGCTCGGCCAGTACGGCGGCGAGCTGCCGTCCGGCTACCTGGCCGCCCGGTTCCCGCATAGCTGGCCCACCACCAGCCGCCACCTCAAGGTGCTCGAGGAGGCGGGCCTCGTGGAGGTACGGCGGCAGCGCCGCAGCAGCAACTACCGGCTCAACCGGGAACGCCTGAACGGCGTGGTCACCGGCTGGCTGAGCCACCTCGAACCAGCCGACCCGGGACAGCGGTGGACCCCATCCGGACCGAGGTCGACCTCGGCGCTGGCCTGGCGCGGGATCGGCACCGCACCCGACGCCGGACCCGGCGGCAAACAGCCGGACCGCGAACAGCCAGACCGCGAACAGCCAGACGAAGCACAGAAGAACACACAGCAGAACAAGCGACAGCCGAGAAAGGAAAACCCGCAATGACGGCTCCGAAGATCTTCCGCATCACCATCGAGGTCGGCGACCTGGACGCCGCCGCCGGCTTCTACGCCGAACTGCTCGGCGTACCCGGGCAGCGGCACCCCGGCGCACGCCACTACTTCGACTGCGGTGGGGTCATCCTGGAGGTGCTCGACCCGACCGAGGGTGGCATCCGGCCGAGGCCCGCGCCCAAGTCGATCTACTTCGCGGTGGCGGACATCGACGACGTGCACGCGCGGGCGAAGGCACTCGGGGTGCTGGCGCCGTTCCGGGTGCACGGGCAGCCGGCGGGCGACGTGATCGAGCGGCCCTGGGGGGAGCGCTCGTTCTACGCGACCGACCCGTGGGGCAACGAGTTGTGCTTCGTCGCGGACGGCACGCTCTACACGTGAACACTTCGTGAACATCGCCGCGGCCGCCCGATCGGCAGTTGGCGCCCGGGAGCGCCCCGCCCTAGCGTCGGCGCCCCCGGGCGGTCAACGTCCGCTTCATCCACGACGAGTACGCCGAACTCGCCGCCGCCGCCGACAAGGCCGGGCTGACCCTGACCGGCTTCTGCGCCCAAGCCGCCCTCGACGTCGGCCGCAACCTGCACACCGCCCCCGCCCAGCGAGTGCAACACCAAGCCCTCGGCAGCCTGCAAGCCGACCTGTTCCAAACCCGAATCACGATCAACCAGCTCCGCGCCGAACTCGCCGACACCTCGACGCCGACCCCCCCGCGTCTGAGTTCATGAACCATGATCGGGTTTTAATACCCAACCACCTGGAGGGTAAGTTGATCACTCTTCAGGAGGCTATCGATCATGCCCAACCCGAGACCAACCCCTGCCCGCAAGCCCCGCAAGCGACTCGCAGGCCACCCAGCGCGAGGCGGCCGAGCGCTTCGGTGTCGACCGGTCCACTGTGGTGCACATCTGCCGGACGGCGAAGCAGGGCGCGCTGGACGCGCTCGCGGCGTCGGTGCCGGGTCGGCCGGGCCAGTCGCCCGAGCAGGCCGAGCTGCTGGCGGCGCGGGAGGAGATCGAACGGCTGCGGGCCACGGTGACCGAACAGGCCGTGGCGCTGCACCTGCACCAGGGAAAATCGCATTGGGACTGACCGCCGGCCTGGTCCCACCGCGGGTGGACGCCGAGGTCAAGGCCGGCCTGCTCGACCTCGTTGAGCACGCGATGGGCGAAGGGGGCTGGTCGCTGCGCCGAGCGGCGGCCACCCTCGGCCTCGACCACGTGCGGCTGCTGCGCTGGCAGACCCGCGCCGCCCTGGATCGCTTGGCCGACGCCAAGCCCGGCCCGGCTGAGGCGTTGCACGCGCTGTTGGCATGGGAGCGCGAGGCGATCCTCGCGCTGGCCGAGGAGTGGGGCGAGGTCGACCGGTCACATCGCAAGTTGGCCCATCGCGGCTCGCGCCTGGACCGCGTCTACGTCTCGGAGTCCACCGTGCTGCGGGTACTGGACGCGGCCGGGATGCGCCTGCCCGGCGCGGCCGCCCGGGAGAGGCGCCCGGCCCGGCCGTGGCCGGAATGGGCCGAGCTGGTGCCCGGCGTGATCTGGATTTACGACTCACCCACTTCACCGCCGCGAAACGCTGTGCGGTCGCGGTCCTCGACGTCGTGTCCCGATACTGGCTGTCCACAGTGGTCTCGGCCGAGGAGTCGTCCACCCAGGTCGTGGTCGCGTTCACCCGCGCCCTGTGCGCCGACGGCAAGGACCACCTCCTCGACGGCGACCTGCTCGACGAACTGCGATCCGGCGTCGTGCCCGACGCCGATGAGCTGCCCGTGCTGCTCGCCCTGTCCGACAACGGACCGCAGATGACATCCAAGTCCACCAAGGCATTCCTGGCCGGCGCCCGCATCGCGACCCACTTCGGCCGACCCAGCACGCCCAACGACCAAGCCTGGATCGAGAGCCTGTTCGGACACGTCAAGACCGAGCACCCGCACCTGGAGAAGATCGTCGATCCCGGCGAGCTTGAGCGAGAGCTCGACCGCATCCGACCGTTCTACAACACAGTCAGGCTCCACCAAGGCGTCGGCTACGTCACGCCCGAAGACGAACACACCGGCCGCGGCGCGGCGATCCGCGCCGCCCGCCGCGCCGGACTGCAACACGCCCACGAGGCCAGGCTTGCGGCCCGGCGTCAACTACGACAGGATCACCCGTGACCGCCCCCAGCTGGTTGGGTTTTATACCCCCGCTCTGGTGCATTTACTCAGACACACCTCGCCGACGACCCCACCACGGCTCACCTGGACGAGACCATCGCCGACGCGGCCCGCTCACTAACCGGGCTCGACAGCGTCATCTCCCGCCTTCATCGCCAACCTCGCCCACCGGCAGCCACCCAACTCCGACACAACCGACCCACAACCAAGATCAGCCGAATCCGCCAACTAAACCTGGACACTCGGCCAACGATCCGTCCAGGACTACACGGCGGAGCCCAGCTCAACGACCACCCCATCCGCCACTCTCACTCGGACGGGACACGCCCGCCGGGATGAGACCGCCGGGCGGCCCGCCGTGCCGGCTCCCGGCTACCGTCCGGAGGTTCTGCAGGCGCTGTTGGGCAGATCGCCCAACCAGGCCGGGGGTAAGACGTCGTGACCGCGGTGCTGCAACGCAAGGCGGTGACCGCCCCCGATGGTGCAGGTGCCTCCGGTGTGGAGTACCAGCCGCGAACACCGGCGGCCACCTGGCAGCAGACCGAGCAGCGTCGTGAGGCCGTCTGCGAACGGCTGCTGGCACCGCCGTTCCAGTCGGCCAACCGGCAGGTCCGCGGGATCAACCAACGTGGCCTGACCGCATTGCTGGAATGGCTGGAGCGCCGACCCGGTGACACCTGGCAGGACCGCTGGCTGGCCAGCGGCGCCGACACCGCAGGCCGGGACTGGATCAACCTACCCACTCAGCACCGCGCCGGACCCGATGGAGTGGCGCCGCGGATGCGTGCCGAGCTGCTGGGCGGGGTACGCCTGCTGCTGCTCGGCCAAGTCATCCGTCCCGGCTACCGGTGGCTGCTGCGTTACCGGCCCACATACCTGCTGGACGAAGCCCGCCGGCACCTGGACCCGGCCGGGTTCGCCCGTCTGTGGACCCACTGCCAGGCCACCGGGCGGCGCAACCCGGACGACCACCGCAACGCGTTCAACCGCATCACCTGGATCCTGCTCAACAAGGGCGGCCAGATCCGCGACATCACCGTCGGCGACTGCATCGAGCTCGACACCGCGCTGTGCGAACACCAACGCGGTAGGGACAACCGTCGACCGCTGTCCTACACCCTGCTGCGCGAAATCGGAGTATTGCCACCCGACTCGCCGCCCAAACTGCACGCCGTGCGGATGCCGGGCCAGCGCAGCGCCGCGGAACTGGTCGACAAGTACGGCATCCAGTCCCCGTCCATCCGAGGGCTGCTCATCGACTATCTCAGCGAGCGAGCCGCCGACCTTGACAACACCTCCTCGATCCACGTGGCCAACGCCCTGTGCGGACTGTTCTGGCGTGACCTGGAACGCCACCACCCCGGCATCGACTCGCTCCACCTGGATCCGCAGGTGGCCGTGGCCTGGAAGGAACGGCTCAGGCTGGTGCACGACAAGCACGGTCGGCCGATCGGCAAGCGAGGCAGCCCGCGCAGCCAACTGCTGATCGTCAGAGCGTTCTACCTGGACCTCGCCCGCTGGGCCGCCGAGGAACCATCCCGCTGGGGGCCATGGGTTGCACCGTGCCCGATCAAAGCCGCCGAATGTTCCCTGCTGAAGGAGAACAAGCAGCGCAAGGCCGCCATGGACCAGCGCACCCGAGCCCGCCTACCGGTCCTCCCCACACTGGTACGCACCGCAGAGACCGAACGCGACGCCGCCCGGGCCCGGTTGCAGGCCGCGCTACGCGCCGCACCCGGTGAAATCTTCCAAACCAGCGGCGTCTCGCTCCGACGGCTGCCCACACAGGCCGGACGCATCTTCGCCACCGACGTGGCCACCGGTGCGCGCCGGGACCTGACCTTCGAAGAGGAACGCAGCTTCTGGGCGTGGGCGACCGTGGAAGTGTTACGCCACACCGGGATCCGCATCGAGGAACTGGTTGAGCTGACCCACCACAGCTTCGTCGCATACACGCTGCCGACCACCGGCGAGGTCGTACCGATGCTTCAGGTGGCGCCCTCGAAGACAGATTCCGAGCGGCTACTGCTCGTCTCACCCGAACTCGGCGAGGTCCTCGCCGCGATCATCCACCGCGTCCGCGGCGGGCGGGAACTGCTGCCGCTGGTGTCCGCCTACGACATACACGAGCGCGTCTGGGGGCCACCCATGCCGCACCTGTTCCAACGCCCACGCGGGCCCGAACACTCGGCCATCTCCCGCGGCACCCTGCGCCGCTACCTCAGCCACGCCCTGGCCGTCTCCGGCCTGACCGACGCCGCCAACCAGCCCTTGGCATTCACCCCGCACGATTTTCGGCGGCTGTTCGCCACCGATGCCCTTCGCTCCGGGCTCCCACCGCACATTGCCGCCAAGATCCTCGGCCACTCCATAAGCACCACGATGGGGTACGCCGCGATCTACCCCGAGGACGTCATCGCCCACCACCGGGCGTTCATCGCCCGCCGACGGGCACTTCGACCCGGCGACGAGTACCGAGACCTCACCCCCGAAGAATGGGACCAGTTCCTGCACCACTTCGAGTTGCGCAAGGTCGCGCTCGGCGTCTGCACCCGCGACTTCGGTACCCCATGCGTGCACGAGCACAGCTGCTTGACCGAACTACCGGGGGTGCGGGGCCGTTCCACGGCCGATCTCGTCGTCGCTGTGCGTGATTGGCGCGCGGTCCGCCCGCGCTGAGGCTGACCCCGTGTGGGCCGTTGTTGTGCTGTGATCTCGGATCGTTGGACGGACGACTCCGGGAGGGGCGCAGGTGCAGGCGGCGGGGCAGGCACGCGATGTCGGCGAGCTGGTGTTGGCGCGCGTGGGCCGGGTACGGCCGGCCGCTGACGGTGGGGTGCCGTGGCGGGTCGAGGACGTGGACGGGGTAGAGGTCGCGGCGGTGACTGAGTTCCTGGCCGATATGGCGGCGTGCGACGTGTCGTTGGCGACGTTGCGCTCGTACGCGTTCGAGTTGCTGGGCTGGCTGCGGTTCCTGTGGACGGTCGGGGTGGCCTGGGACCGGGCCGGGCGGGCCGAGGCCCGCGACTACGCGTTGTGGTTGAGGCAGGCCCGCAAGCCGCCGCGTCCACGGCGGCCGGATTCGCCGACGCCGGGCACGGTTAACCCGGTCACGGGCAAGGCGTACCCGGGCGAGGGGTACGCGGCGGCCACCCGCCGGCACGCCCGCGCGGTGGTGCACGCCTTCTACGAGTACCACCGCAACGAGCACGGCCGGCCGTTGCTCAACCCGTTTCCAGCCTCCCGGTCGGGCACGGGTAACGATCGGCCTCACGTCGGACACAACCCGATGCGGCCGTTTACCCCGACCCGGCCAGCGCCGTACCAGCCAGCTGATCGGGGTGGTGCGCAAGGGCAGCCGGGCGGTGCAGATGCTGCCCGCCTCGCCGGACGCGTTCGTGTGGCTACGGCTCTACCACCACCAACTCGGCGATCGCATGCCGGTGGGTCCGGAGGAGCCGGTGTGGTGGACGCTGCGCCGCCCGCTGCGGCCGCTGGCCTACGACGCGGCCCGGATGATGTTCACCCGCGCGCAGCGGGCGCTGGGCTCGAACTGGTCGCTGCACGACGTACGGCACACCGCGCTCAAACGCATGGCCCGCGACCCGCACATGAGCCTGACCGATGTGCAGTGGGTGGCCGGCCACGCGCACATTACGACGACCGAAATCTATCTGGAGCCTGACCCGGACGAGGTCGTCGCCCACGTGCTGGCCCATCACGCCCGGCAGGCCGCGCGGCCCGCCACGCCACCGCCGCCGGCGCCGGGCTACCGGCCCGAGGTACTGGCGGCGCTGTTCGGCACCCCGCCGGCGCCCGGCGCGACGTCGTGACCACTGACATGGTCGCGGCGCAGCGCATCGACACGGCGGGTGGGGACGCCGCGATCGAGACCACACCCGGTGCGGCGTGGCCGGACACGTACCCGCCGCGGGTTCTGCCGGCGACCTGGCCGCAGACCGCCCAGTCCCGCCAGGCGGTGCTCGACCGGCTGCTGGCCGCGCCGTTCCTGCCCTCCAGCGCCGCAGTTCGGCGGTGGGTGGCGCGCGGGCTGGCCGGGCTGCTGGACTGGCTGCAGACCCAGCCCGGCGCCACCTGGCAGCAGCGGTGGACGGCCAGCGGCGCCGACCAGGCCGGCCCCGACTGGCTCGACCTGCCGTCGCGGCACGTGCCGACGCTCGCGGCTCGGCCTCCCGCCAACCTGCGGCAGGAGCTGATGGCGATGCGGCTGCTGCTGTGCGGCCAGGTGATCCGCCCCAGCTACCGGTGGCTGCTGCGGTACCGGCCGACTGTGCTGCTGCAGGAGGCTCGTGCACTGATCGACCCGGCCGGGTTCGCTCGGCTGGTCGCTCACATGGACGCCACCGGCCGCCGCAACCCGACGGATCGGAACCGGGCGCTGAACCGGATCACCTGGATCCTGCTGGCCAAGGGCGGCCGCGTCGCCGACATCACCGTCGGCGACTGCGTCGAACTGGACACAGAACAACGCCGCTACCAGCGCAGCGACTACAGCCTCGCGCCGCTGTTCTACACCCTGCTCGCCGAGACCGGCGTCCTGCCCGCCGACGCGCCGCCCTTGCTGCGCGCGGCCCGGATGCCGGGGCCGCGCGGCGCCGCCGCGATCGTCGACCGGTACGGCATCGCATGCGCGGCGGTGCGCGCCCTGCTCGTCGACTACCTCACCGAGCGGGCCACCACCCTCGACCACAGCTCGCTGCTGCACCGGGCGTACACCATCTGCGGCCTGTTCTGGCGCGACCTGGAACGCCACCACCCCGGTATCGACTCGCTGCGCCTGGCACCCGAAGTCGCGCAGGCGTGGAAAAAGCTGCGCCACATCCGCGACGAGGACGGACGGGTGGTGCGCGACCGCACCCGGGTCCGCGCCCAGTTGCTGATCGTCCGGTCGTTCTACCTCGACCTGGCCGCGTGGGCCGCCGAGGATCCGGCCCGCTGGGGCCCGTGGGTCGCCCCGTGCCCGATCACCGCCGCCGAGTGCTCCACCACGAAGGAGAACAAGCACCGCAAGGCAGCCATGGACCAGCGCACCCGGGCCCGCCTGCCGGTACTGCCCGCGCTGGTGCGCACCGCCGAGGTCGAACGCCGCGCCGCTCGCCAGCGGCTGGACGCCGCCCGTGCCGTCGAGCCGCTCGCCAGCGGCTGGACGCCGCCCGTGCCGTCGCGGTCGGCGCGACGTTCACCGTCGCCGGGCACGCCTTCCGACGCCGGCCCAGCCGCACCGACCGGGTCTAACGCCACCGACCTGGCCACCGGCGCCCGCCGCGACCTCACGTTCGAAGACGAACGGGCGTTCTGGGCCTGGGCCACCATCGAAGTGCTGCGCCACACCGGCATCCGCATCGAGGAACTGCAAGAGCTCAGCCACCACAGCTTCGTCGCCTACACCCTGCCGTCCACCGGCGAGGTCGTACCGATGCTGCAGATCGCCCCGTCCAAAACCGACACCGAACGGCTCCTACTCGTCGCACCCGAGCTGGGTGAGGTCCTCGCCGAGCTCATCCACCGCGTCCGCGGCGGGCAGGCGGTCCTGCCGCTGGTGCGCGGCTACGACCGGCACGAACGGGTCTGGAACCACCCCATGCCCGCTGCTGTTCCAGCGGCCCCGCGGCCCCCGCCACGCCGCCCTGGACGCCGGCACCCTACGCCGGTTCCTCAACCACACCCTGGCCGTCTCCGGGCTCACCGACGCCGCCCGCGCGCCGCTGTCGTTCTCGCCCCACGACTTCCGCAGACTGTTCGCCACCGACGCCCTGCGCAGCGGGCTGCCGCCACACATCGCGGCGAAGATCCTCGGCCATACTGTTGGAACGATGATGGGATACGCCGCCATCTATCCCGAAGACGTCATCGCCCACCACCGCGCGTTCATCGCCCGCCGCCGCAGCCAGCGCCCCGCCGAGGAGTACCGCGCCCTCACCTCCGAGGAGTGGGACCAGTTCCTGCACCACTTCGAGCTGCGCAAGGTCGCTCTCGGCGTATGCACCCGCGACT